>Ga0187782_10000716_pt1 | contig 23197 bp, 13 predicted proteins | sample 0715_SJ02_MP15_2_FD_132454 | JGI IMG/M metagenome (GOLD analysis project Ga0187782, IMG submission 132454) | Tropical peat soil microbial communities from peatlands in Department of Meta, Colombia - 0715_SJ02_MP15_20_MG | ecosystem: Environmental > Terrestrial > Soil > Wetlands > Peat | place... | reverse complement strand
GGCCTGACCTTCGGCACCATCGCGTCGCTGTTCGGCCTCTCGCACAAGATCATCGACGAAAATCAATATTCGACGCTCGTCGCGGCCATCGTCGCGACGGCGATCATCCCGACGCTGATCGCGAACGCGGTCTACTTGCCGAGGCATCTGCTGCCCGAGGGCGAGGCTCCGACCATCGGCGCCGTTGGAGAAGCAGCGCCGCGTCCGGCGTCCGTCCCCGCGGAATGATCGGGGCGACAGCGCTCAGTCCGAGGTCGCGCAGGCGCGCTCGCCGTCCGCTCCTTTGCCCGCGAGATTCTGCTTTATGATCTCCTCGGCCCTCGTTCTCCCCCGGAGGAGATCGTCGTCATAGATGCTCGTCTTGTATTCGTTCGTCGAGGTCGTCGCCTGCGACGCGTCGACCGGCGTCTTGTCGTCGCGCACGTCGATCGTCGTGACCGTGGAGAGGCCTGGGCGCAGCGGGTTTTTCGCCAGCTCATCGGCGGAAAGCGAGATGCGCACCGGCACGCGCTGCACGATGTGAATGAAGTTGCCGGTGGCGTTGTCGGGCGGCAGCAGCGCGAAAACGCTGCCGGAACCTGGCGTGAGACCCTCCACCTTGCCGTGGTAGGCGACCTTTCTGCCGTAGAGATCGGCCACGATCCGCGCGTCCTGGCCGGGCCGCACGCGCTCCAGGCTGTTCTCCCACAGGTTCGCTTCGACCCAGAGGTGATCGAGCGGGACGATCGTCATGAGCTGGTCGCCGGGCTTCACGCGGTCGCCGATCTGCGCTTTTCGCTTGGCGACATAGCCCGAAGCCGGCGCTTTGACGCGCTGGCGCGCGAATTCGATATAGGCGTCGAGAAATTTCGCCTGGGCGGCGAGAATGTCCGGGTGCGTCGTTCGCGTGACGCCGGCGACGCGCGCCTCGATCGCCTGCGAGTCGGCGTGCGCTTCGCGCACATCCGCCTCGGCCGAAGCGAGCTGGTCGCGCGCATTCTGCAACGCCTGCTGCGACACCGAGCCGGAGGGCGCGGCCTGCTGATAGCGGATGAGGTCGTGCCGCAGACGATCGCGCATGGCGATGCGCGAGTTGATCTTCTCGCAGGATTGACGCCGGCTCTCGAATAGCCCGCCGACCGTGCGGACCGCGCGCGCGAGCTCCGCCTCCGCCTGCGCGAGCGCGGCGCCGGCCCGCTGCTCATCGAGGCGAAGGAGCGTATCGCCGGTCTTTACGTTCTGCGTTTCTTCAGTGAAAACCTGAGTGACCACTCCGGTCGCATCCGCATAGACCGGGATGAGGTTGCCGGTGACGAAGGCGTTGTCGGTCTCGACAAAATAGCGATCATGCGTCTGCCAGACGGCTGCATAATAGAGCGCCACGAGGCCGGCGATCAGCGCGACCAGCGCGAGACCCACGTTTCTGCGCGTCCGGATTTCTCTTCGGTTCAACGGCATAGACATTCCCGTTTGGCGCCGCTCGCCGCGCCGGCGCGCGATTCATTTTGCGAGATCAAGACGCTATCCTCCGCCCAGCGATTCGACGAAGTTGACGTATGGCGAGAGACCGTCGTCCTCTGGCGTCGGCGGCGCCGCGAGGGGATCGGGACCGAGCGCGTAGCCGCCGCCGAGCGCCCCGATCAGATCGACGCGGGCCGAGAGCAGGTCCGCCTCGAGCGAGCGCTGAAGATAGGCCGCCTCGAAGGCGTCATGAGCGAGCGCGAGGATTTCCCGCCGGTCCTTGAGTCCGGAATTCCAGCGGTTGCGGGCGAGCGCCAGCTTCTGGCGCGTCGCTGCGGCGAGGCGCTTCTGCGCCTCCAGCAGCGAGCCGGCCTGCCGAATATTGACGAGGCTGTCGGCGACCTGCTGAGCGGCGCGAAGCAGCGTCTCGTTATAGCCGTCGACGGCTTCGTCATATTCGGAGCGACGCGCCTCCAGCCGTCCGCGCAGCCGCCCGCCCTCGAACACCGGAAGGTGGAAGCCCGGCTGGACGAAATAATTGAAGGCCGAGGCGCGGAACAGATAGGTCGCCAGCTTGTCGATGTGGGTCGAGTGCTGCGACGCTTCCAGGCCCGCGGTTATGGCGAGATCGATCGACGGCAGGAATTCCGCCTTGGCGACGTGGATGCGCTCCGCCGCCGCTTCCGCGCGATGCATCGCCGCCGCGAGATCCGGCCGATGCGCGAGCAGCTCGATCGGCAGCGCCTTGGGCGGCGGCGGCGCGGGCGGAAGGTCGACGCGGCCCTTGACCATCAGGCCGCGCCCGGCGTCCGGCCCTTGTCCCGTAAGGCGAGCGAGGAGGTCCTGCTGCAGCCCCAGTGAGGCTTCGACGCCAGCTTGGCGCTTGAGCGCCGCTTCGAGGTCGATGCGCGCGGCGGCCGTCGCGTCCTCGATGTCGAGGCCGGTGCGAAAGCGCGTCTCGGCGACGCTCAAAGCCTCGCGCCGAAGCTTGCTCATCTCGCGCGCGAGCTCTAGCTGTCTCGCGGCGGAGAGGCCTCGGAAATACGTCCTGGCGATCGCGGTCGTGAGCGCCAGCTGCGCCTCGGCAAGCTCCGCCGCCTCCGCCGCCGTCTCGCCGAGCGCAGCGTTGAGCGCAGCCCGATTTTTCCCCCAGAAGTCGAACTCGTAATAGAACGACATCGGGTTCAGATAGGCCTTGGTCTTTTCCTGGCCGGCGATGTCCGGATTATACGACGCCTCGACGCCGTGACTGGGCACGCGATGCTGGCCCATCCCCATATCGCCGGTGACGAAGGGAAGCAGCTTCGAGCCTTCGACCTCTGTGATGGCTTCGGCCTGATGCAGTCGGTCGTAGGCGTGCTTGAGGTCCTGGTTCTGCGCGAGCGCCGCGGCCATGGCGCGATCGAGCCCGGCGCTGCGGAACTGGCGCCACCAATCGGCGACCGGCCATGCGCCCGCCTGCCTCGCGCCGGCTCCAGAGAGCGTGCGCTCCATGGCGGGCGGCGCCACGAATTCCGCACGCTGCTCGTCGCCGGGGACGCACCCCGCAAGCGACAGTGCGAGGACCGCCGCCGCAACGATGTCGCGGGCCTGCGTCATGGCGACTCCATGAGCTCTTCGGCCTGCAGATGCGCTTTGTCCTCGCGCCGCCAGAAGGCGATCAGGGTCGGCTGCGCGAACCAGACGAGCACGCCCAGCACGACGAACACGGCGGCGCCCAACAGAAAAGCGTCGTTTAGCCCGAGCAGCGCCGACTGCTGTCGCATCAGATTGCCGAGCGTGCGCGTGACGGCGGCGGATTGGACCCCAGCGGCTTCAAGACGGGCGGTCGCCTGCGTCACCAGGTCGAGAGATGCAAAGCGCCGGCCGCCCAGATGATCGGCAAGTTCGAGCTGATGGAACGGGGCGCGACGGAACTGCACGACACCGAGCAGCGAGATGCCATAGGACCCCGCGACTGTGCGCAGCAGCGCGAGCTCCTCCGCCGCGCGGATGAGCTTCGAACCTGACAGGCCGTGCATGGCGAGGCTTGCGAGCGGCGCGAAGAACAAAGCGATAAAAAACCCGAAGAAGAACATCGGCCAGGAGAGCTGATCGAACCAGGCGAGACGGTCGAACAGCCCAAACCAGGTCAATGTCGTGGCGAGGCCGAGAAAGTCGAAGAACGACACGAGTCGGACGTCGAGCGTTCGGTTGAGCTCGTGTAGAATAGCGACGACAGGCCCGGCCACCACAAACATCGCCAGATAAGTTAGCCCTGCGAGAGAGGCGGAGTAGCCGTTGAGCACCTGTAGCTGGACCACGAACACGGACAACATCCCTTGGATGATCAGAAAGCCAAAAACGGAGCAGGAGATCGCAATCGCATAGTTGCGGCGCCCGAACAGGCGCAGATCGAGCACGGGATTGCGTTCGCTGAGCTCCCAGATCACGAAAGCCGGAATCGCGATCGACACGATGATCAGCATCGTTCGCAGGATCGGCGACGCAAACCAGTCGAAGTCGTTGCCCATGTTGAAGATCGTCTGGGCGCCATAGACGATGGCGGTGAGCAGAGCGACGCCCACGAAGTCGAAGCGGACGATCCTCGCGTTGACGCCGCGTCCGTAAAGCAGCGAAGCGACGACGCCAGCAACCAGAAGGCTGACGACGATGTCGGTTTGAAACAGGGCGCGCCAGCTCAAGAATTCTGAATACCAGCCGCTGACGAAGACGCCGATCGTGAATGGCGTCATGCTCAAAACGCCCCACAAGCCGGCCACCAGCGTGCGGGAGCGCTCGGGAAATTCTCGCAGCGCCATGGACTGCCCGATGGGAAGCGTCACGCCGCCGATGAAGCCGAGCGCGATGCGGCCCGGCAGGAACACCCAAAGCGTCTCGCTCACGGCGCAAAAGAAAGCGGCGACAGCATAGAGCAGGAAGGCCGCGACATAGACGCGATAATCCCCGAAGCGGCCCGAGAACCAGCGCGCAAAGGGCAGGCCAAGCGCGAGCCCGACCATATGGTCTGTCGTCGCCCAGGATCCAAAGCTCGGCGTGACGCCGCCGAGATCGCCCGCCACATAGGGCGCGGAGATCGTATAGCCGGGCACGTTGGAGAGAACGACGATGTTGGCCAGCGCCAGGGTGGCGACGAAGAGCAAAAGCCGCCAGCCGCGCAGCGGTCTGTTGTCAACGATCATGGCCCGCCCCCGCGCAGGTTCGCACAGGCGGCGCAACGGTCATTTTTGTGTCGGACGTAATTTGGCACAGACTCCCACCTCGCATTCGATGGTAGGAGTCATCAGCCGGCTGCGGCGCAGCGGCGGTTATACGGCGAACTCCATCGCCGGTTCTTCAGCTAAACGATAAGGATGGGGCCGTGTCAACCGGTGGCTCCGTCGCAAGATATTCTTGCCCACATTTTTTTCTCAGACGTCGAGGCGAGTCAGGCCTTCCTCGAGCGAGCTCCCAAACGCGCAAGAGAGCTCCCGCGCGCCGCGATTCTCCGTTTGTCTATCGACAACGCAGCCCTTAATCTTCTTCCTGCCGGAGCGTCGGAGGCCGCACATAGCAGGAGCGTCGGATGCTGAAACTTATGGGGCGCCTCTTGCTGCGGGCGATCCTGTGCTTTCCGGCGAGCTGCCAGGCCTTCGCCGAAGACATTTCGCAATTCAACACCTTGCAGACAGCCGCGCCGGCGACGATAGGACAAATAAAAATTTTGGACCCAAAATTCAGTTTTCACAAATTTGGCATTCAGTCTTACGGCGGCCTCGAATGGCCGCTGATATCCTTCGCGGTGGTGAATCACAGCCGAACCACCATATTGAAGTTGCACCTCAAAGGGGCCTTGCAGAAGCATGGGAGGCCCATTCCCGTCGCCGAGCAGGAATTTGAGGTTCCCATCCCCGGCGGACTGCAGCCGCACGAGTCGAAGCGGTTCGAGCTCGACGCGATGCTTGTCGGGGACTGGGGCGAAATTTCGGAGGCCGACGTCCGGCAATCGGGCTTCACGCTGACGCTTGAGGCCGTGGACGATGCGAACGGGGCCAAAATCGTCAGGCGATGACGGCTGGTCGCTGGGCGTCGTCAGCGCTGCGGAAAGAGCGAGATTCCCGTGGACGCGGCTTCGGGCGGCGGCAGATGCGATCTGTCCCAACCGCCGCCGAGCGCCTCGATGAGCGCGACGCTCGCGAGGAAGAGGTTTTGTCGCGTCGTCAACGCCGACTGCTCCGCCGAGAGCAGGGCGGCCTCCGCCACGACGACGGAGGTGAAGGCGACAACGCCGGCGCGGTACTGGTTCAGATAGAACGTGACCGATTTTCGGGCCTCCGCGACGGCCTTTTCCTGCACTTGGAGCTGGCGCGCCTGGACCCGGATCGCCGCGAGCTGATCCTCGACCTGCTGGAACGCGGTCAGCACTGTCTCGCGATAGCTGGCCACGCTCTGCCGGTAGGTGGAGGTCGCAGCGTCGACCTGCGCCGAACGCAGGCCGCCTTCAAACACCGTTTCCGCCGCCATGGCGGTGAGCGACCAGAACTCGTGGGCGGGATTGATCGGAAGCGGCACATGCCCCGTGTAGCCGAGGTCCGCGGAGAGCGTGACGTCGGGGTAGTATGCGGCGAGCGCCACGCCGATCAGCGCGTTCTCCTGCTGCATCATGCGTTCGGCGGCGGCGATGTCGGGCCGCCGCTCCAGCAAGGTCGTCGGAACCTCGACCGGGAATGAGGGGATGTAGCCTGTCAGGCGTATGGGCGGCAGCGAGAAATCAGCCGGCGGCTTGCCGATCAGCACGGCGATCGCATGCTCCATCTGCGCGATCGCGACGCCCGTATTGATCGCCTGGGCTTGGGTGGACAGGAGCTGAGTCTCCGCGGTTACGACGTCGGCCTCGGCGGCCGTGCCGGCTTTGTACTGGTTGCGCGTGATGTCCAGCGTGCGCTTGTATTCCCGCGCGGTCTGTTCGAGGAGGTCCTTGAGCGAATAGGCCGCGCGCAGATTGAAATAGGCGGTCGCCAGCGCGGCCTGCGCGGCGAGCTTGGCGTTCTCGAGATCAGCCTCGCTCACTTGCGCGCCCGCGACGTTGCTCTCGATCTGCCGACGGAGCTTGCCCCAGAGGTCGATTTCCCAGGTCAGGGAGCCCTGCGGGGTGTAGATCGCGGTGACTTGGCCGTGAAGCACGTTGGAGCCGACGCTTGTCGAAATGGCGCTCGGCGTCGTGCTCGATGAGCTGCTTGAGGAGGACGAGCCGGTATTCAGGAGCGCTGCGCCAGTGTACTGGCGCGTCGTGGTGTAACTCGCGGTGATCGTCGGAAAAAGCGCCGCCTGCGCCTCTCGGATCAGCGTGCGGGCCTGCTCATAGGCTTCGAGCGCGGCCGCGACGGTCTGGTTGGAGATCTCGACCTGCGCCTCCAATTCGTCGAGCGTGTGATCGTTGTAGACCTGCCACCAGGGGCTCGCGTCAACGCGGTCGCGCGGCGCCGCGAGCTTCCAGCCCTTGAGCGCTGTTCCTTTGAGCTCCTTAAATTTTTCCGGCGTCTGGACAGGCGGGGGGACATAATCGGGTCCCACCAAACAGCCGGCGAGCGCGAACGTCGCCGCCAGAACTGCGCATGGAGCTCCCCTCAAGCCCGGCAACACGCAGCCCCTCGCGGGATTCCCGTCCTTCGCCCGGCCATGCCTCTTTGCTGCTCCCAACAGGAAATCCGGACGGCTTCGGCAAAATCCCGCCGCAAGACGGGCGCCGTCGCCCGACGCCCTTGACAGAGTCGCGCGAACGAAAAGGCCATTTGCTAGCTGCTACCCACGAGCCGCCTGGTCAAGGCTTCGCACGAAAGTTCCCCAGAATTATGGCGTCGCAGCTGGATTATCCAGATGGCGGCGCGCCATGCGGCCTTGCCAGACGTCTTCCATTTGGGTCATTTGGTCAGACGCTTCTGTTTCAGGCGCGGGGCGGACCATGACGCGGCCCGCCGCACCTGTTCCGTTGATCCCCAACCCCGATCTGGTGGCCACAATGACCTCGGAACAAGCGAGCGAGCACCCAGTGGGACGCCCTCGGGGGCGGACGCGTTCTCACGTTCTCGCGGCGCTCTTGGCGGCGGGGCTCGTCCTCATCACAGCCTATCTGGTCCTGCGTTGGGCTCCGACAAAAGAAAGCGCCGACCGCAACGCGCCTCCGTCTGTCGCCGTCGCCACGATCGGCAAGGGCGACGTCAGGGTGCTGGTCGACGGGCTGGGCACGGTCACGCCCTTCGCGACCGTCAATGTCGTGACGCAGATCAGCGGGCAACTGACGCAGGTCGCATTCCACGAGGGCCAGCTCGTAAAGAAAGGCGACTTTCTGGCGCAGATCGATCCGCGGCCCTACGAGATCATGCAGGCGCAATACGAGGGGCAACTGGTGCACGACCAGGGGCTGCTCGATCAGGCGAAGGTCGATCTGGCGCGCTATCAGACCCTCCTCAAGCAGAACTCGATCGCCCGCCAGACGGAGGAGGATCAGGTCTATCTCGTCAAGCAATACGAGGGCTCGGTGAAGACCGACCGCGCGCTGATCGACCAGCAGAAGCTCAATCTGATCTATGCCCACATCATCTCGCCGGTGGATGGCCGCATCGGGCTCCGTCTCGTGGATCCTGGCAATTACGTTCAGACGTCGACGAACAGCATGATCGCGGTGATCACGCAGCTGCAGCCGATCACGGTGATCTTCCCGCTGCCCGAGGACCAGCTTCCCGACATCCTGCCGCAGATGAACGCGGAGACGCCGTTGCAGGTCTTCGCCTTCGATCGGGCCAACGCCGTTCAGCTCGACGCGGGCGAACTGTTCGCCATCGACAGCCAGGTCGACACGACGACGGGCATGGTGAAATTCCGCGCGCGTTTCGAGAACAAGGACAACAAGCTCTTCCCCAACCAGTTCGTCAACGCGCGCTTGCTCATCCGCACCCTGCGCGACGTGGTGACGATCCCCAATTCGGCGATACAGCGCGGCGCGCCGGGCGCCTACGCTTGGCTGGTCGACGCTGAGAACAAGGTTTCTGTGCGCAAGCTTACGCTTGGACCCACGGAGGGAGACCTTACCGCGGTGATGTCGGGCGTCGTCCCCGGCGACCGCGTCGTGACAGAGGGCGCGGATCGCCTGCGCGAGGGCATGAACGTCGTCTCGCCTCGTTAAGAAGATTGCGAACCGACAGAGGATCGATGAACGTTTCGGAGCCCTTCATCAAACGGCCCGTCGCCACCTCCCTGCTGATGGTGGCGATCCTGCTGACGGGCCTGGTGGCGTTCCGTCTCTTGCCGCTCGCGACGCTGCCCGAGGTCGACTATCCGACGATTCAGGTGCAGACCTTTTATCCGGGCGCCAGCCCCGAGGTCATGACCTCCTCGGTCACAGCGCCGCTCGAAGTGCAGCTCGGCCAGCAGCCGGGGCTCAACCAGATGATTTCGGCGAGTTCCGCCGGCGCTTCGATCATTACGCTGCAGTTCAGCCTGAACCTGTCGCTCGACGTCGCCGAGCAGGAGGTGCAGGCGGCGATCAACGCGGCGAACAACCTGCTGCCGGCGGATCTCCCGACGCCGCCGGTCTATTCCAAGGTCAATCCCGCCGACGCGCCGATCCTGACGTTGGCGCTGACTTCGAAAAGCCTGTCGCTGATCGACCTCGAGGAGTTGAGCGAGACGCGGCTTGCACAAAAGATCGCGCAGCAGCCGGGCGTGGGCCAGGTCACGATCAGCGGCGGCAACCGGCCGGCCGTGCGGGTGCAGCTCAATCCGCGCGCGCTCGCCGCCTACGGGCTCAACATCGACGACGTCCGCACGACGCTCAGCAACCAGAACGTCAACACGCCCAAAGGGTTCTTCGACGGCCCCGAGCAGGCTTACACGATCAACGCCAATGACCAGCTGACCGGCGCGGACCAATATGCGCAGGTCATCGTCGCCTACCGCAACGGCAATCCCGTCAAGCTGACGGACGTGGCCAACATTTTTCGCGGGCCCGAGAACGCCAAGCTCGCCGCCTGGTCCAACGAGACGCCGGCCATCATCTTGAACATTCGGCGTCAGCCCGGCGCCAATGTCATCGACGTCGTCGACCAGATCAAGCAGCTGCTGCCCCAGCTCAGGGAAAGCCTGCCGGCCTCGGCCAGCCTCGACATCATCAGCGACCGCACGACCACGATCCGCGCCTCGGTAGAGGATGTCGAGTTCGAACTCGGCCTCGCGGTCGTGCTCGTCGTACTTGCGATCTTTGTGTTTCTGCGCACCTTCGCCGCGACGCTCATCCCGAGCCTTTCCGCGCCCTTGTCGCTCATCGGCTGCCTCGGCGTCATGTATCTGCTGCATTTCAGCCTCGACAACCTGTCGCTGATGGCGCTGACGATCGCGACGGGCTTCGTTGTCGACGACGCGATCGTCATGATCGAGAACATCGCCCGCTATGTCGAAGAAGGCATGGAGCCGATGGAAGCGGCGCTGCGCGGCTCGGGACAGATCGGCTTCACGATCATTTCTTTGACGATCTCGCTCATCGCGGTGCTCATTCCGCTGCTGTTCATGCGTGAGGTCGTCGGACGCCTGTTTCACGAATTCGCGATCACCCTCGCGGTGACGATTGTGATCTCCGCCGCCGTGTCGCTGACGCTCGTGCCGATGATGTGCGCGCGGCTCATTCGTCATCGCCCCGACTCCGAGCGCAACCGCTTCGATCTCGCGGCGGAGCGCGGCTTCAAAAGGATTATCGCCCAATACGGCCGCGCGCTCGAGGTCGTCCTGAGCCACCAGCCGCTGACTCTCTTCATCGCGCTCGCGACGCTGGCGCTGACCGCCTTGCTCTACATGGTCATCCCCAAAGGCTTCTTCCCCGTCCAGGACGTGGGGCTGATCCAGGCGATCTCGGTCGGACCGCAGGGCGCGTCCTTTGGAGAGATGACGCGCCTGCAGAGCGAGCTCGCCAAGGCGATCTTGAAGGATCCCGACGTCCAGAGCCTCAGCTCCTTCATCGGCGTCGACGGCACGAATCCGACGCTCAACAACGGCCGCTTTTTCATAGATCTCAAGCCGTTCCATGAGCGCAGCCTGACCGCGACGCAGATCATCCGGCGGCTCAAGACCGAGGTTGCGGGCGTCGCGGGGGTCACCCTGTACATGCAGCCAGTGCAGGATCTCACGATCGACGCGAGCGTGACCCGCGCGCAGTTCAAATTCGTGCTCGAAGACCCCCGCATGGAGGAGTTTGAAACGTGGGTCCCCAAGCTCATGCAGCGCCTGACGCAGCAGCCGGAGCTCGCCGACGTCGCGAGCGACCTGCAGCAGGGCGGCCTCGCGGTCGAGCTGACGATCGACCGCGCCACGGCCTCGCGCTTCGGCGTGACGCCAGCGACGATCGACAATGCGCTCTACGATTCGTTCGGACAGCGCATCGTCTCGACCATCTACACGCAGAACAACCAGTATCGCGTGATCCTGGAGTCCGAGCCCGCAGTTCAGACGCATCTCGACAGTCTTTCCGCGATCTATCTGCCGTCCTCCACCTCGACGACCAACGGGCAAGTGCCGCTGGGCGCGATCGCCCACGTCAAACAGCGCACGGCGCCGCTGCTGTTGACGCATTTCGGCCAATTCCCGGCGACGACGATCTCGTTCAACCTAGGTCCGCACGCGACGCTCGGCGCCGCCTCGGAGGCGGTCGACCGCGCGATCAAGGACACGCAGCTGCCCAAAAGTTTCATTGTCGCCTATCAGGGCGTGCTACAGGCGTTCCGCTCGTCGCTCACCAATCAGCTTCTGCTGATTCTCGCATCGATCACGGCCATGTATATCGTGCTCGGCGTGCTCTACGAGAGCTACATCCACCCCGTCACGATTCTCTCGACCCTGCCGTCCGCGAGCGTCGGCGCGCTGGTGACGCTCATTCTTTTCGGCTATCAGCTCGACATCATCGCGATCATCGGAATCATTCTTCTCATCGGCATCGTCAAGAAGAACGCGATCATGATGATCGACTTCGCGCTCGACGCGGAGCGCCATGAAGGCAAGCCGCCGCGCGAGGCGATCTTCCAGGCCTGCCTGCTGCGTTTCCGCCCGATCCTCATGACGACGATGGCCGCGATCCTCGGCGCCGTGCCGCTGATGCTCGGCTCTGGCGCGGGCTCCGAGCTGCGTCGCCCCCTGGGCTTTGCGATCGTCGGCGGTCTGATCGTGAGCCAGGTGCTGACCCTCTTCACGACGCCGGTCATCTACCTCTATTTCGATCGACTCGCGCTGCGGTTCGGTCGCCGGCAAGCGCCCGAGGCGCCGCCATGAACATTTCGGCGCCCTTCATCGCGCGCCCCGTCGCGACGACGCTTCTAACGATCGGCATCGCCATCGCCGGCGCGCTCGCCTTCTTCACCCTGCCCGTCGCCCCCGTGCCGCAGGTGGATATTCCGACCGTGATCGTGCTCGCCCAATTGCCGGGCGCAAGCCCCGATACGGTCGCAAACAGCGTCGCCAGTCCGCTCGAGCGCCGTCTCGGCCAGATCGCCGACGTGACTGAGATGACCTCTTCGTCGAGCCTCGGCCTCACCCGCGTCACCTTGCAGTTCGGCCTCGATCGCGACATCGACGGCGCGGCGCGGGACGTGCAGGCGGGCATCAATGCGGCGCGCGCGGACCTGCCGACCAATCTGCGCACCAATCCGACCTATCGCAAGGTCAATCCGGCCGATGCGCCGATCGTGATCCTGGCGCTGACGTCCAAGACGCTGACCCGCGGCCAGCTCTACGACGCCGCGACCAACGTCCTGCAGCAAAGGCTGTCGCAGCTCGAAGGGGTCGGCCAGGTGATCATTGGCGGCGCGACGCTGCCCGCGGTGCGCGTCGACTTGAGCTTCGAGGCGCTGAACAGATTCGGCGTCGGCCTCGAGGACATCCGCGCGGCGCTCGCCTCCGCCAACGCCAACAGCCCCAAGGGCGCGATCGAGGAAGGCGGCAAGCATTTTCAGATCTATGACAATGACCAGGCGACCAAGGCGGCCGACTACGCGCCGCTCGTCATCGCCTATCGCAACGGCAATGCGGTTCGCCTGTCCGATGTCGCCACCGTGACGGATTCCGTCGAGGACGTGCGCAACGCCGGCTTCTACAACGACGATCCGGCGGTCGCGGTGATCCCGTTCACGCAGCCCGGCGCGAACATCATCGAGACGGTCGAGCGTATCAAGGCCGAGTTGCCGACGCTCGAGGCCGCCATGCCCGGCGACATCAACGTCATCATCGCCGGCGACAAGTCGCTGACCATCCGCGCCTCTCTCGCCGACACGGAGACAACCCTCGTCATCGCGGTGCTGCTCGTCATTGGTGTTGTCTATTTCTTCTTGCGCAACATGCGCGCGACCATCGTGCCGAGCGTCGCCGTGCCGGTTTCGATCATTGGCTCCTTTAGCGTCATGTATCTCGCGGGGTTCACGCTCGACATCCTGTCGCTCATGGCGCTGACCATCGCGACGGGCTTCGTCGTCGACGACGCCGTCGTCGTCGTCGAGAACACCTCTCGCCACATTGAAGCCGGCATGTCGCAAAAGGAGGCGGCGCTGCTCGGCGCGCGCGAGGTCGGCTTCACGGTGCTCTCGATCAGCCTCTCGCTCGTCGCGGTCTTCACGCCGATTCTGTTCATGGGCGGCATTCCCGGACGCTTCTTCCGCGAATTCGCGATGACGCTGTCGATCGCCATCCTGATCTCGCTCGTGATCTCGCTCACCACGACCCCCATGCTCTGCGCGCTGATGCTGCGCAAGAAGTCGCCGCAGGACGCGTCGCGGCCGAGGCGGCGCACCTTCTTCGACCGCATGCTCGGCGGCTATGAGAAGAGCCTCGTGGTGGCGTTGCGACATCCACGCACGGTCATGCTCATCCTGATCGCGACAGTGGCGCTCAACATCTGGCTGATCGGCGTCATCCCCAAGGGCTTCTTCCCCCAGCAGGATACGGGCCGCCTGACGGGCGTGCTGCGCGGCGATCAGGCAGTCTCGTTCCAGTCCATGCAGAAGAAGCTTGTGCAGATGATCGCGATTGTGCGGCAGGATCCGGCCGTCGACAACGTCATCGGCTTCACGGGCGTTGGCAGCGGCGGACAGGCGGCCGCGGTCAACACCGCGTCGATCTATGTCAATCTCAAGTCGCTCGACGAGCGTCACGAGAGCGCCGACGGCGTGATCGCGAGATTGCGTCCGGCGCTTTCGAAAATTCCGGGCGGCGAAGTCTTTCTCAGCGCCATCCAGGATTTTCGCGTCGGCGCGCGCCAGTCCAACGCCCTCTATCAATACACGCTGCTCGGCAATGGCTCCGATCTCTATGAATGGACACCCAAGCTCGTGGACGCGCTGAACCGCGGCGGCGTGCTGCGCGACGTGAGCTCCGACCAGCAGCTGCGGGCGCTCGAGGCCGACGTCAACATCGATCGCGACACTGCGTCGCGGCTCGGCCTGACCGCCGCGCAGATCGACAATGCGCTTTACGACTCCTTCGGCCAGCGACAGGTTTCGGTCATCTACCAGGCGCAGAATCAATATCACGTGGTCATGGAGATCGACCCGCGCAGCACGCAGCGCCCCCAATCGCTGAACGACGTTTACGTCTCGACCGCCGGCGCGCCTGCGGCCGGCGCGTCCACGACTAATGCGCCGGTTGGAACCGCGGTCGCCACGACCGCCCAGACGGTCACGCCCTCGACTCCCTCGACCAGCGCCGCGACGGCGGCCGCCGCGGCGACCGCCAGCGTCACCGCCACCGCGCGCAACGCCACGACCAACGCGCTCGCCGTGGTTGGAAACGCCACAGCCTCCACGGGCTCGTCCGTCAGCACCAATCAGGAGACCATGGTGCCGCTGCCCGCCGTCGCGAGCTTCAGCCCCGGCCACACCGCGCTCGCCCTTAATCACCAGGGCCTGTTCGTCGCGACAACCGTCTCCTTCAATCTCGCCGAAGGCGCGTCTCTCTCTCAAGCGCTCGAGGATATTGATCGCGCCACCAAGGAAATCGGCATGCCGCCGACGCTGAAGGGCGCGCTGACCGGAACCGCCCAGCTCTTCACGCAGTCGCTCAAGACCGAGCCTCTGCTCATCCTCGCCGCGCTCACCGCGGTCTATATCGTGCTCGGCATGCTCTATGAGAGCTACATTCACCCTCTCACCATTCTCTCCACGCTGCCGTCGGCGGGCGTAGGAGCCATTCTCGCCCTGCTGCTGTTTCACACGGAGTTCAGCATCATCGCCTTCATCGGCGTGATCCTGCTCATCGGCATCGTCAAGAAGAACGCGATTTTGATGATCGACTTCGCGATCGAAGCCAGAAGGGCTCACGGCGCTTCGTCCTACGACGCCATTTACGAGGCCTGCCTGCTGCGCTTCCGCCCCATCATGATGACGACGATGGCGGCGATCCTCGGCGCCGCGCCGTTGGCGTTGAGCTTCGGCAATGGCGGCGAGGTCCGCCGCCCGCTCGGCATCGCGATTGTCGGCGGCCTGATCGTGAGCCAGGCGCTGACGCTTTACACAACGCCGGTCATCTACCTCTATCTCGACCAATTCAGTGTTTGGGCCGCGGCGCGATGGCGCGGGATCATGGACCGCTTCAGCGGGCGACCCGGCGACCAGCTCGCGCGCTGAATCGACAGGCGGAAGCTCGGCGGCGGCTTCTGGATTTTCCCGGCGCTCGCGGCAAATGGCTGGAGCCCGGCCTTCGCGCGTCCGTTCAATCCGCAGCTATCAAGTCGCCTCGGGTCCCGGTTCGCGCGCAGGGTCTCGCTCGGCCGTCAAGGGATCCACGACGAGCTCCGCGCCGCCCCCCTGTGCAAGCCTTTCGACGAGAAACGTCAGCAGCGTCCGGGCTTCTGCTTCAAATCCGAAAGGCGGATTGACGACAACGAGCCCGGCTCGGTTCAGCTTCAGCGCGTCGCCGCCGACGCAAAGCTCCAGACGCAGCGCGCGCGCGACGCCGCCGCGTTGAAAGGCTTGATAAAACTCGCGCGTCTGCTTCGCGTTTTTGATCGGATGCCACAGCGCGTAGACTCCCGTCGGCCATTTGCGATAGGCCGTCTGAAACGCGGAGAACATCGCGGCGTATTCGTCGGCGCGCTCGAAGGGCGGGTCGATGAGCACGAGGCCGCGCCGCTCTCCGGGCGGCACGAAAGCCCCCGCGCCCGTGTAGCCGTCGAGATGGATCGCTTTGATGCGCTTGTCGCGCGCGAAGCGCCGACGCAGCGCAGCATAGGCGTCCTCACGCAATTCGCAGAAGATCGCGCGGTCGTTCTCGCGCAATAACCCCTGGGCCAGCAGCGGCGAGCCCGGATAGAGCCTCGGGCGTCCCTCGATGAAGGGGCCGAGCGCCTCGAGATAGGGCGCGAGCAGCGCCAGCGCGGCGGCGTCCGCGCCCGAGAGATCGGCGAGGCGTCCGACGCCCTCGCGCCATTCGCCGGTGCGCTCCGCTTCGTCCGCGCCGAGGTCGTAGGCGCCTTCGCCGGCATGGGTGTCGATCACTCGGAACGGCGTCTCCTTGCGCAGGAAATGCGCGAGCAGCCGCACAAGCAGCGCGTGCTTGAACACGTCGGCGAAATTGCCGGCGTGAAAGCCATGGCGATAGTTCAATAGGGGGCCGGGGCGCGAATGGCGCGAACGCGGCAGCCGCCGCGCGCGACCTCCGGACAGGCGCGGAAGGACGAGAGGTCCTTGGCGAAGCAGATGCGCACGTCCTCAAGCGTGTCGCGGCGGCAGCCGACGCCCATCATGCCCGGGCGCAGCCGCGGATTGGCGTCGCGGAACGCCTGCTCGATCGCCTGCGTCGACAGCGTCTGGTCGGCGGAGGCCTTGGTGAAGAGATCGGGAATCGTCACGGCGTTCCTCGCGCGCGCCGCGGCGTCGAAGTAGTCGCCGGGGCTTAGGCCCGTGCAGGTCCCGTGCTTTCGCCATTCGTAGCGCGCGAGGCCTTCGTCCGGATAGACGCCCCTGGCCCGCTCCAGCGCGATGCGCGAGACGGTCGCCGGGCCGCCACAGTCGCTCGGAAACCCGTGCTCATATTGCGGCCACAGCCCATGCACGACGAAGCCGAGATTTCCGCCCGGCTCGCACTGCTTCGAGCCGGAGCGGCTCTGCTCGCAAAATCCCGGCGACCAGGAGAGCGCGAGAACGTAGAAGTCGAAGTCGCCCGAAGGCGCGGCGGAGGGTCTGGAAGGCTGCGGCGCCGCCTTGTCGGCGCAGCGGTCGAGGATGCAATCCTCCGCGCGCGCGACTTTCGGGGCGCAGGCGAGACAGACGATAAACGCGAGCGCCGGGATGCTCTTTTGCAGGATGCTCTTTTGCAAGCGGAAGTCTCCCATGCGCGCTTCACCGACCGAAGGAGGTCTCGTGCTCGCGGTCCAGCCCGTCCACGCGCCAGTGGACGCCCCAGCCGAGCCCCAAAAAGCCCTGGTCCTCCGCGATCTCATAGGCGACGCGGCGGATGGAGCCGTCACTGAACCTTGCGCGCGCCTCGCAACGGCGCCGCGGGATGAAGCTTTCGCCGTGCTTGCGGAAGCCGGTCTCTCGGGGCGGCTGAAAGTCCTGAATGACGAGATCGTTGCCCCAATATTCCGTTTCGCGCTCGGAGAAGTCGATCATGATGCGCCAGAGAACGAAACTGTCGTCGCAAGGCGGGAGGTCGCCGGTGAAAGGCGCGAGCCGCGTCTCGGCGGGAGGGACGTCCTGCAGCGGGGCGCCCGCGCTGGCGGGAATAGCCGCGAGGCCGCAATAGATTGCGGCGACGAGCGACGCAGGAAATAATCGAGCCATCCGCTGCTCCTCGAAATGCGACGACGGGATCGTATCAGGCCAAAGTCCGCATCCCTGTCAATAACGAAAAATGCCGGGGACAATCCGAGGCCGGGCGACGCCCGCCACGCTGCGGCGACGCCTCGGCGATATAAGATCCGGGCCCGCATCCGATCAAGGTTCGCCCATGTCCGACCTGACATCCGACTTTCCTGCAGCGCTTGCAGCCGTTCGCCGTCCCGGCGGCTTCTGCACGTCGGGCGTCAGCGCGCTTCTCGCGCCGTCGATCGAAGTCGCGGGCGCGGGCTTCGTCGCGCTGCCGCTGCTCGAAGACCAGGCAAAGCGCCTCATCGCCGGCGCAGAGCAGGCTCCCTATGGACGCGGGCAGGAGACGCTCGTCGATACTTCCGTGCGTCGGTGCTGGCAGATCGGCGCCGACCGCGTGAAAATCGGCGGCGCGCGCTGGCGCGACACGCTGAAGGAGATCGTGGCTCGCGCCGCCGAAGGGCTCGGCGTCGAGGGCGACGTGGACGCAGAGTTTTACAAGCTGCTGATCTACGAGCCGAACGGTTTCTTTATCAGCCATCGCGACACCGAGAAGGCGCCGGGCATGTTCGCGACGCTGATCGTCGCGCCGATGGGACTCTATGAGGGCGGCGAGCTCGTGGTGCGGCACGGCGACCGCGAGGCGCGGCTGGATCTTCGGGTCGGCGATCCGGGGGAAGTCGCCTTCGCAGCGTTTTACGCCGACTGCGTGCACGAGGCCCTGCCGGTTGTGTCTGGCTACCGCCTGGTGCTCGTCTACAACCTGTTGCGCAAGGGCGCGGGCGCGGCGCCAGAGCCGCCGAACTACGCCCGGGAAGCGACGACCGCCGCCGCCTTGCTCAGGGAATGGGCGGAAAGCGGCTCCGAACCCGTCAAGCTCGTGTATGCGCTGGAGCATGCCTACACGCCGGCGGAGCTCAGCTTTTCGGCGCTGAAGGGAGCCGACTCGGCTGTCGCCGGGGTGGCGCGCGCGGCGGCTCGCGAAGCCGATTGCGCCATTCACCTGGCGCTGCTGACGATCGAAGAGGAAGGCGCGGCGGAATACAAGGACGTTTACTGGTCGGGCGGACGCCGAGGCCATGCAGAGCCGGAATTCGAAGCGGGGGAGATCTTCTCCCGCATCGCCACGCTCGACGACTGGCGCAACGCCGACGGGGAAGATCCGGCCCTGCCCGCCTTGCCGCTGCACGACGGTGAAATTTCGCCGCCCGAGCTCCTGGAAGACCTGGAGCCGGACGAGGAATATTTCGCCGAGGAGACGGGCAACGAGGGCGCGAGCTTCGAGCGCACCTACAGCCGCGCCGCGCTCGTCATTTGGCCGCGCCGGCGCTTCATGGCGGTCATCGCGGAAACGTCGCTCAACAAGGCCATCGGCTGCCTGGAAGAGATGACGGGCCGCTTGCGCGAGGCCGACACGAAGACAAAGCCGCGGCTGCGCGCGCAGGCGATCGAGCTCGCCAAGGAAATCGTCAATCGCCGCCGCGACGACTATTGGGGCGCGCAACCGAGCGCCAAAGAAAAAAGCCCGACGACGAAACTGCTCGAGACGCTCGCCGAACTCGAGGCGGGCGGTCTCATCGAGCGCTTTCTCGGTGAGATTCTCGCCGAGCATGGCTTCGACAAGCGCGACGTCGGCGCGATCCTGGGCGCCTTGACGCTCCTTGAGGCGGACGAGCGTCGGCGGCTAGTCGAACGCCTCCTTGCGGGAGCGGCGACGAAAAGCTTCCGGGCATGCGCCTGCCTCTTGCGCGGCGCTGCGCAAGCATGGAGCGGCGAGGACCTGCGCGCCGCGGCGCTGCGGCTGCTCGCTGCGCTTCCGGTTGGCGACGGCGAGCCCCAGCTGCGGCAGCCGAAAGGGGACGCCGGCGCCGTCGCCGACTTGCTTGCCGCGCTGCGCCGCATCGACGCCGCCGTCGGCCTGTGCGCCGCGGAGCGCATTCTCGTTGAACGCTCGATTTATGGGTTGGACGAAATCCTGGTTCCCTCGTTGCGCCTGCTCGCGGCCGAGGGTGAGCTGGTCGCCGACGATCCAGGCCTGGCGAAAGTCAAAAGCGCGTGCCTTGGCCATCTACGCGCCCGCATGGGGGAGACTCTGGCTCCGCCGACCGACTGGCGGCGGGACGCGAGCCTCGGCTGCAAGTGCGCGGACTGCGCCAATCTGGCGCGCTTCCTCGACGACCCGACGCGCAACGTCTTCGTGCTGAAGGCGGCGGAACACGCGCGCCGCCATCTCCAGCAGTCCATCGACGGCGCAAAGAGCGACGTGACGACGAGGCTGGACACGAAGGGGCGGCCCTACAGCCTCATATGCACGAAAAACCGGGCCAGCTACGAGCGACGAGTGGCGCTGCGACAGCGCGACGAGGAAAGCGTATCTGCGCTAGAGCCGGGTTAACGCTCGCGCCGCCGGAGTCATGATTCGACGCGACGTCCCGACGCAGACCCGTCATTTGTGCCGGCTTGGCGCGAGAGCGATTTCCAGGCAGTATGCTCCTCGCGTGCAAGGCTTTCGACCTGGATTTTTGCAAGTTTTCGGGCGGCGGTCCGCGGACCGCCGCCAATTTCTTGTCGGGGACGGAGACGGCAATTTTTGCGTGCTGACGATTGTTGATTTTCATCATTGATCATGGCAAGGTTTTTCACGGCCGGATTTGCACGGCCCGACGGGAGCCGAGGCCCATGAACAAGAAGCTCTCCACTCTGTCGTTCGCTCTCATCGCCTTGTCGGCGGGCGGCTGCAATCCGCAGTCCAAGGCTGAGGACCGGGGGCCGCAACGCCCCGTCCTCGTCGCGTCGGCGCATTACGCCGCTGCTCAGAACCGGCGGGAATTCGCCTGCTCGATCCGCCCCCGCGTCGAGTCCGATCTCGGATTTCGCGTCTCCGGCAAGGTGCTGAAGCGCCTCGTCGAGGTGGGCCAGCGGGTCAGGGCCGGCGATGTGCTCGCGCTGCTCGACGACACGGACTTCAAGCTCCAGAAGGAGCAGGCCGACGCGGAGCTCGCCGCCGCCAACGCCTCGCTCGCGCAATCGGGCGCCGACGAGAAGCGCGCCGAAACGCTGCGCAAGGACGGCTGGATGGCGCAAGCGGGGCTCGATCGCGCGCGCGCGGCGGCGCAAGAGTCGCGCGGGCGCAAGGAGCGCGGCGCGAAGGCGGTCGAGCTCGCCCGCAATAGTCTGGACTACGCCAAGCTTCGCGCCGACGCCGATGGAGTCATCACTGCGACTTCGATCGAGCCGGGCCAGGTCGTCGCCGCCGGCCAGAGCGCGATGAGGCTTGCCCACGCCGGCGAGTTGGAGGCGGCTGTCGCGCTGCCTGAGAGCTTCGTCGAGGAAGCGCGGCTCGGAGAGGCGAAGCTCTATCTGTGGTCAAATCCGCAGAAGCTCTATCGCGCGAAGCTGCGCGAGCTGAGCCCCTCCGCCGACGCTGCGACGCGAAACTTCGCGGCGCGTTTCACCATTCTGGACCCCGATCCGCAGATTCAGATCGGCATGAGCGCGACGCTCGCGGTCGCCAGCAGCGATCAGGCTCCAGCCCTCAGCGTGCCGCTATCCGCGATCTATGACGACGGAAACGGCCCGGGCCTGTGGCGCGTGGATTCAGAAGGCAGGTTGGAGCTCGTGAAGGTCGCCATGCGGCGCTACGATTCCACGTCGGCGCTCGTCCAAGGTCCCGTCAATGAGGGCGATCGCATCGTCGTCCTCGGCGTGCAGAAGCTCGACGCGGGCCAGAGGGTCCGCATTGTCGAGCGATAACAGTCAGGGGCTCGCCGATGGACGTGAACCTCTCGCGCTGGGCGGTCAACCGCCCGACCCTGATGCTTTTTCTCGTCATCGTAATCAGCGTCGCGGGGCTCGTCTCCTATTTCAAGCTCGGGCGCGCCGAAGACCCCTCCTTCACGATCAAGGTCGCGACGGTGGTCGCTCAATGGCCGGGCGCCTCGGCCAGGGAGATGCGCGACCAGGTCGTCGACCCGATCGAGAAGAAGCTCCAGGAGCTTCCCTATTTCGAGAAGACCGACTCCTACGCCAAGCCCGGCTATATGGCGATCTCCGTGACTTTTCGCGACACGACGCCGCCGGTTCTCGTGCCCTGGATGTTTTATCAGCTGCGCAAGAAGCTCAGCGACATCGCGGGAAGCTTGCCCTCGGGCGTGATCGGCCCGCAGGTCAACGACGAATATGGCGACGTCGACTCCGTCCTTTACGCCGTGAAAGGGGAGGGCGCCGATTATCACCAGCTCGACGAGGTCGTGCAGCGACTGCGGCAGCGCTTGCTGCAAGTCCCCGACGTCGTCAAGGTCACCACCTACGGCGACCAGGACCGCAAAATCTTCGTCGAGTTTAGCCAGGCCAAGCTCGCCAATCTGCGCGTCGCGCCGCAGGACATCTTCGCCTCGATCGCTCAGCAGAACGCCCTCAACGAGGCCGGCGCCTTCGAGACCTCCTCCGCGCGCGTGCGCGTGCAGGCGAGCGGCGCGCTGACGGGCGTCGAGGCGATCGCGGCGCTTCCGATCGCCGCCGGCGGCGGAAACGAGCTTCGTCTCGGCGACATCGCCAATATTTCGGCGGGCTTCGAGGATCCGCCGACCTTCATCGTGCGCAGCGAGGGCGAGCCGGCGATCGTCGTCGGCGTCGCCATGGCGCGCGGCGGCAATCTGCTGACCTTCGGCAAGAATCTGGAGACCGCCATCGCCGAGGCGCGGGCGGCGACGCCGCTCGGCATCGAGATCGAGCAGATCGCCGATCAGCCGAAGGTGGTCGAGCAGGCGGTCGGCCTGTTCACGCGCTCCTTCATGGAGGCGCTGGTCATCGTCCTCATCGTGACCTTCGCCTCGCTCGGCTTTCGCACCGGGATCATCGTGGCGCTCAGCGTGCCGCTGGTCCTCGCGATCGTCTTCATCTTCATGAACATGCTCGGCGTCGATCTGCAGCGCGTCTCGCTCGGCGCGCTCATCATCGCGCTCGGCCTGCTCGTCGACGACGCCATCATCGCCGTCGAGATGATGATGGTGAAGATGGAGCAGGGCTTCAGCCGCTTGAAGGCCGCGACCTTCGCCTGGGAGTCGACGGCCTTCCCGATGCTGACCGGCACCCTGATCACAGCGGCAGGATTCATGCCGGTCGGCTTTGCGGCCTCATCGACCGGCGAATACACCGGCTCGATGTTCTGGGTGCTCGTCATCGCCCTCATCGCGTCCTGGTTCGTGGCCGTGATCTTCACGCCCTATCTCGGAGTGAAGCTGCTGCCGGATTTCGGCAAGCTGCATCCGCACCACGATCCCGATGAGATCTATCAGACGCCGTTCTACCTTCGGCTGCGCCGCCTTATCACCTGGGCCGTCGACCATCGCGCGCTCGTCGTCGGCGGCGCCGCCGGCCTGTTCGTGCTCGCGGTTCTAGGTTTTCTTCACGTTCAGCAGCAGTTCTTTCCGCTTTCGGATCGTCCGGAGCTCTTCTTTCAGATGCGGCTGCCGCAGGGCTATTCGATCAAGGCGACGCTCGAGACGACGAAGCAAGCGGAAACCTTGCTCAAGGGCGACCCCGACGCCTTGTATTTCACGAGCTATGTCGGCGCCGGTCCGCCGCGCTTCTGGCTCGGGATCAATCCCGAGCTGCCGAACGAAGCCTATTCCGAGATCGTCATCGTCGCGAAAGACATCGAGGCCCGCGAGCGGATCAAGAAGAAGATCGAGACCGCGGTCGCAAACGGCATGCTCGCGGAAGCGCGCGTGCGCGTCGACCGTTTCACCTTCGGACCGCCCGTGGGCTTTCCCGTGCAGTTTCGCGTCATCGGCGAGGACCCGGCGACGCTGCGCGCCATCGCCGGCGAGGTCCGCGACCTCATGCGCCAGGACGAGGCCGTCATCGATCCGCAGCTCAGCTGGAACGAGCAGTCGCCCGAGGTGAAGCTCGTCATCGACCAGGACCGCGCGCGCATGCTCGGC
>Ga0187782_10000714_pt1 | contig 23214 bp, 23 predicted proteins | sample 0715_SJ02_MP15_2_FD_132454 | JGI IMG/M metagenome (GOLD analysis project Ga0187782, IMG submission 132454) | Tropical peat soil microbial communities from peatlands in Department of Meta, Colombia - 0715_SJ02_MP15_20_MG | ecosystem: Environmental > Terrestrial > Soil > Wetlands > Peat | place... | reverse complement strand
GTCGGCGATCGCGAAACCGGGCTGCCCGTAGTGGATTCGCGCGGAGTCCTTGAGCGCCGCTTTGGTTTTGATGGTGCCGAAGGTGATGACCTGGGCAACGCGGTCATGTCCCCACTTGTCGGCCGCGTAGCGCACCATTTCACCGCGGCGGCGGTCATCGAAGTCGATGTCGATATCCGGCATCGAGGTGCGCTCGGGGTTGAGGAACCGCTCGAACAGCAGCCCGTGCGGGATCGGGTCGATGTCGGTGATGCCCAGCGCGTAGGCCACCAGCGAGCCGGCCGCCGAGCCGCGGCCCGGGCCGACCCGGATGTCGACCGACCGCGCGTAGTTGATCAGGTCGGCGACGATCAGGAAGTAGGACGGAAAACCCTTAGCGCAGATGACGTCGATCTCATAGGCGGCACGTTCGGCATACCCGTCCAGCGCACCGGCGGGAAACCGTCGGCGCAGCCCGGCATCCACCTCGTGGCGCAACCACGAGGCCTGGTCATGCCCATCGGGCACCGGGAAGACCGGCATCCGGTCGCGCGGTGCCCACACATCGGCATACGAGCTCACCCGCTCGCCGATCAGCAGTGTTGAGTCGCAGGCCCCGGCAACCTGGTCGTCCCAGATCGCTCGCATCTCGGCTGCGGACTTCAGGTAGTAGCCGTCGCCGTCGAATTTGAACCGGTTCGGATCCGACAACGTCTTGCCGGTCTGCACGCACAGCAGCGCCTCGTGGTTGTGCGCAGCGTCGCGGGTGACGTAATGGCAGTCGTTGGTGGCCAGTGGCGGGATGTTCAGCGAGCGGCCGATCTCCAGCAGCCCGTCGCGGACTCGGCGTTCGATGTCGAGCCCGTGGTCCATCAACTCCAGGAAGTAGTTCTCGGCCCCGAAGATCTCCCGCCACTTGGCGGCGGACTCGAGCGCTTCGCGGTGCTGCCCGAGCCTGAGCCGGGTCTGCACCTCCCCGGAGGGGCAGCCGGTGGTGGCGATGACGCCGGCCGCGTGCTCGGCGATCAGCTCGGCGTCCATCCGCGACCACTTGCCCAGCTGGCCTTCGAAAGACGCCAGCGACGACAACTTGAACAGGTTCCGCAGGCCGGTGGCGTTCTCGGCGACCATGGTCAGGTGGGTGTAGGAGCCACTGCCGGACACGTCGTCGCTTTTCTGCCCCGGGTCACCCCACAGGATGCGGCGGGTATCAAAACGAGAGGCGGGCGCAACATAAGCCTCGACGCCGATGATCGGCTTGATGCCCGCCGCCGTCGCCGCATTGTAGAACTCGCTGGCGCCGAACATGTTGCCGTGGTCGGTCATACCGATCGCGGACATCTCCAGCCGCTGCGCCTCGGCCAGCATCGGCGCGATCTTCGCGGCACCGTCCAACATCGAGTACTCGGTGTGGTTATGCAGGTGCACGAAGGACGCGCGATGTGGGGGCACCTCCCGCTTGCGGGGGACGCTGGCGCGAAGAGCGGACGGATCGGTCATAGAAACGCCAGTCTATGGCGGTGCACCGACGACTCCCCGGCGTGTCGGCGAGTGTGTCTTGTGGCCGCTAGGTCGTCCGGCGGCGACCCGCTGCGCAGCGCTTGCGATCGCGACTATCCATAAAGCTCGACGAACTGCTTCAACGATTTCTCGACGTCTCCTTTGACCACGCGAGCCGCCACCGAGCCCACCGGACCGAACAACGCGCGCCCGCCCAGCTCAAGGCGCAGGCCGAGGGCAGATCCCAGTTGTGTGGGCCGCACGGTGAGCGTCACTGCGTACCTCGCACCGCCTTTACCGGATCCTGACAGCGCGACCTGATGTGGCGGCTCCCACGTGGTCACCGTCCACGTCACCCGGTTGCGGAAGCCCTTGGCGTCCGAGACGTGATCCCACATGTCCTCCGGGCTCATCGGCACGTCGGCGGCCATGTCGACAGCAGCCATCAGTGGCTGGGTCCGCCCCGGAAGCGGTTGCCGATCCGGATCCCGGGCAGCAACAGGCTGCGCGGTACGAACCTGCCGCCGATACTCACGGCCTTCGGCACGACGCCGGGCACCACGCTGCGCTTGCCGGCCAGCATCCCGCCGATGGCCTCTTCGGCGACGTCGTGCGGCGAGACCTGCGCGATCGGGATGCTGAAACGCTCGGCATTGGCGATCTCGCCCCACTCGGTCGGCACCGGGCCCGGGCACAGGACCGTGACCGAGACGCCCGTTCCGTGTAGTTCCTCGTGGACGGCTTCGGAGAACGTCTGCACGAAGGCCTTGGTGGCCGAATACACCGCCATGTAGGGAATCGGCTGGAACCCCGCGATCGATGCGATGTTGAGCACCGCCCCGGCGCCCCGCTCGACCATGCCGGGCAGCGCGGCATGAGTGAGTTCCATCAACGCCAGCGAGTTGAGGACGACTTCTTCGGTCTCGCGCTCGATCGGCAAAGTCTGGAAGACACCGCTGGTGCCGAAGCCGGCGCTGTTGCACAAACCGGCGATCGGTTCGCTGCGAAGCCGCTCTGCCAGTTGTGCTCGCGACCCGGCGTCTGCCAGGTCGAGAGGCATGACGTCGACCCCCACCGAGTACTGGGTGCGCAGCTCACCGGCGAGGTCATCCAGGCGTTCCCGACGGCGGGCGACCAGCACCAGCGGGAAGCCGCGCCGGGCCAGACCGCCGGCCAGCTCGGTGCCGATGCCCGAGGAGGCGCCGGTGACGACGACGGCGGCCTGGTTGCTTGGTTTCGGAAGACCCATGATGACCTCACCAGTGGATTCCGCGGGTAGCCCGCACGAATGTTTCGCTTCGCGTGTCGAATTCCGGTGTTTGGCTGTCGGATTCGTCTCCCTTGGCCGCCGATGAGTCATCGAACATGCTGAACGCGCGGTTGCGCACCCGGTCCATGACGGCCGGGTTGACGGCGTCGGCGACCGCGGCGAACTGCCCGAACGGTGAGCTGGCGCGTCGGGGTCGGTGCACGATCGCATCGGTGATCACGCCGGCCGCCTGGTTAGGGGTCAGCGCCGGGAACTTGTCATACATCTTGGTCGGGCTGATCATCGGCGTCCGCACCAACGCCATGTGCACGGTGGTGAATTTGACGTCGTCGTTCACGACTTCGGCCTGCAGCGCGTCGCACAGGCTGTCCAGTGCTGACTTGCTGGCGATGTAGGCGCCGAAGCGCGGTGCGCGGGTCTGCACACCAACCGAGGACACGTTGATGATGTGCCCGAAACTGCGTTCGCGCATCCCGGGGATGAACTTGAGGATGAGCTGGACCGCGCCGAGATAATTCAACTGCATCGTCCGCTGGTAGTCGTGGATCCGGTCGTAGGACAGTGCCAGCGAGCGCCGAATCGACCGTCCGGCGTTGTTGATCAGAATGTCGACGCCGCCCAGATCGGCGAGCACCTTGTCGGCCATCGCGGCGATGGCATCCATGTCGGCCAGATCGCAGGGGTACACGTGGGCGATGCCGCCATCGCTGCGGATGTCGTCGGCGACCTTTTCCAGGTTGTCCGGGGTGCGCGCGACCAGCACCACCTCGCCGCCCGCTTCGGCGATCTTCTTAGCGGCCGCCTCGCCAATGCCCGATGACCCGCCCGTGATGAGGACGATTGTGCCGTCGACGGCATCCTCCAGTGTGCGGCCCTGAACCGCATCGAGCAGATTACGAAGGTAGAACGGTCGGTACCGGCCCGCCGAATTCGGTGTGTTGACGAGATTGGACACCGTGGCAAATGGCTTCTCGACGAGGCGGGTCAGGTCACCCAGATTCATCGGTTTCTCGCTCCCCGTAAACGTTCTCCGCGGATTCCGTTACGAGTCTGCTACAACGGGTGCCGAGTTCTGGTGATTCCGCGGCAATCCGGTTGTTACGCCGGGTAATCGCCCGTTGACGGCGCTCTAACTGCTGGGCAATGGTGAAGTGGTCGGCTATCGGCATGGGAATGCTCACACGATTCCGCAAGCCCAGCACAGCCACCCTCTACGACAAGATCGGCGGCCACGGCGCCCTCGAAGTGATTGTGGAGGACTTCTATTGCCGTGTGCTCGACGATGATCATCTGGCGCACTTTTACGCCGGATCGGACATGAAACGGCTGAAAGACAGGCAGGTGGAATTCCTGACCTCGTCATTCGGCGGCTCTGGCCCCTACACCGGCCTCTCGATGAAGCAGGCGCACGAAGGCCGCGGCATCACGATGCATCACTTCGCATTGATGGCTGGGCACTTGAAAGACTCGCTATGCGCAGCTGGTGTACCACCGGAGACGATCGCCGAGATACTCACGGTCGTTGCGGCGCTGGCCGGCCAGATTGCATCGGACCACGCCAAGGCGGCTGTCTGATCCGCCACCCCACCCTTCGCCGAGCGTGCTTCGTCTGCGAATTCTGTCGGCCTGAGTCTCGCATTGACTGCACGCTCGGCGAACCTCACCACTCCAGCCCGGCCAGCTGCGCCCGCAGGTATTCGGCCACTGCGGAATCGGCAGTCAGATCTATGGCCCGCTGATAAGCCGCCGCGGCGGCGGCCGCGCGGCCAGCCCGGGCCAGCAGGTGCCCGCGCGTCGTCCAGGCCGGCTGGAACCGTCGCACCGCCGGGTCGGTGATCGCGTCCAGCGTCTGCAAACCGGCGTCCGGTCCGTCGATTTCGGCATCGACGGCAGCCAGGGCGACCACGCCACCGAGTGACGGCGCGACCCGAAGCAGCGCGCGATGCAGGCGACGCAGCGCAGACCAGTCGACCGGCCTGCTGCAGTGCGCCGACTGGATCGCCGCCTCGTATTGATAGCGGCCCGGTCGGCTGAACCCATGCGCGCGGTGTAGCAGGGCCTCGCCCTGGGCGATCAGCGCCGAGTCCCATAACGCCGGGTCTTGTTCGTCCAGCGGCACGAACGCGCCGTCGCCGGTGCGCCGGGCGGCTCGGCGCGACTCCGACAAGCACACCAGCGCCGCCAGGCCCATCGCCTCGGGTTCGTCGGGCAACAGCTCGACGAGCACCAGCGCAAGATGAAGGGCCTCAGCGGACAACGATTCGATCGCAGCACCCGGCGCTTGCCAGTCGATCGCGTACGCGCCGTACACGGCCTCCAGCACTGCGGGCAGCCGCTCGTCGAGGTCGGCGCGGCCTGGCAGCACGAAGGGGATACGGGCGTCGCGGATGCGACGCTTCGCGCGTACCAGCCGCTGCGCCATCGTGGCTGCGGGCATCGCGAACGCCTCGGCGATCGCCGCGGCGTCGACGCCGAGCACGGTCTGCAGCATCAACGGGGTGCGGCAGTTGGCGGCGATCGCCGGATGGGCGCACACCAGCATCAGCTCCAGCCGCCGGTCGGGAATAGCATCGAGATCCAACTCGGTTGCATCGCAGGCAATTTCGGGTAAAGGATCGGTCATGCGGTAGGCGTGCGACTTCCAGTGGTCGCGTAGCCGGTTGCGGGCCACGGTGAGCACCCAGCCTTCCGGGTTGGCGGGGATGCCCTCGGCCGGCCAGCGGATCAGGGCACGCTCCAGGGCATCGGCGATGGCGTCCTCGGCGGTGGCGATGTCGCCGCTGCGCGCGGCGAGCACCGCCAGCAGTCGGCCATAGCTGGCACCAACCAGCTCGGCGACTCGACTCCGCGCTTCACTCAGGGCTGTACCAGCCTTTGCCACTGGCGTAAGTGACCGCGACGGGACGGATCTCGACGGAGCCCCAGTCGACCGCCGGGCAGCGCTTGGCCCACGCCAACGCGGCGTCCAGGTCAGGCACATCGATGACGAACACCCCGCCGAGCCGCTCTTTGGTGTCGGCGAACGGGCCGTCCTGGACGCTGGGAGTGCCGTCGCGCGCGGTGAACGTGGTTGACGCGACGGCTGATTGCAGCACCTGAGTGCCGACCAGGACACCCGCCGCGTCGAGGTCGTCGGCGTAGCGGGCGAACGCTGCGCGCGCGGGGGCCATGTCCTCCTCGGTCAGACCGATCTCCGGGCCCTCCTGGTAGTGCATGAGCAGGCAGTACTGCATAGTGGTGTCCTTTCCGGGTCGATGATGACACCTCAATGACGATTGAGACCGGACCCAATCGACAAACCATCGTTACCCGGCACGTGATGAAACGATCAGCCGAACCACGCGGATAGTGTTACAGCGCTCTGACGCCATGGCGCCAAAGCGCTTGCGTGGCGGCGGCGTTGCAGACCACTGAACGTTCGCGGACTGCCCCACGGAATTGAGCGGGAAAGCGCCGTGTCCGCACCGGGCGCCCAGCAACCTGGCAGATGCCATGCGTGCGGCCTAGACTTCGACGTAAAGCTCGTCAGGTGACGGCTTCAGCCGAACGGAAGCCCTGCGATGTTTTCCGGCCCCATCCACCACCTACGCGCCATAGTTACCGCCATTGCGGTGCTTACCGGCGGCGCAATTCTGCCCGGCGGCACGGCAGCGGCCGACCCGAGCCAGGATGACAAGTTTTTGACACTGCTCGGTTACGAAGACATCCCGCCAGTCGACAACGTGGCGAGCCTCATCGAGACAGCCCACAAAGTTTGCGGCAAACTCGACGACGGCATGTCGGTCGGCGACTTGGTGGAATTGATTAGAAATAATGGGTATAACGAGAACCCGCTCACGCGCCTCGATCCGCCCCGTCGCGTTACGAAAACCATAAATCGATTCATCAGCGCGGCAGTGCAGGCCTACTGCCCGTACGATCAGGGCAAGATAGCGTCCATCACGGCGCAGGCCGCGACAGCATCGGATGAGCCGACACGCGGCGTCGCCACATACACCCGCAACACGGTCGGCCACGCAATTGAGTTGCGGGCGGCGCCGTCGCCGATAGCCATGGTCAACCCGGCGGCGTGGCGGGAAACGGCGGGCACGCGTGACGCGCATGGCGCAGTGCTCGCCTTGGTCGTCGGAACGGCTCCCTCCGGAGAAGTCCCGCCGTCGAACCCACCGGTGATTCCGGCGCAACCGCCGCCTGCACCACAAGAGGTGGCGCCCGCGCCGCGACAATCGCCGCCTCCACCACAACGTGTGCAGCCCGTACCGCACCAGGCGCCGCCGCCACAGCAGCAAGCGGAGCCACCACCGCAACAGGCCGAGCCAGCACCGCAACAGGCCGAGCCGCCACCACAGGCGGCGCCTCCTGCCGATGCTCCTCAACCCGGCGACGGCGGTGGCGTTCCGGCCAACCCGTCGCCGGAGCAACCCGCGCCGCCGGCGCCGCCAGGCCATGTCAGGCTTGCACCTTGAGACAAAGACGTCGGCAATAGCGATTGCGGGCGTTTCTCACATCTCCCGCGTGTGGATGCGACGATCAGCAGTATGAGCATGGCAACGATGGGCCTGGTGGGGGTGGCAGCGGGAGCGTCCACCGCGGGCATCTTGGGCGTTGTGCGGTTGATGACCGACACCTGGTTTCCCTGGCTCAACGCACACACTGAGCACAGGCACCAGATGCTCGCCAACGTGTACTCTCAGCGGGCCGAAGCTGTTAAGGGGTGGCGGGAAGGCTTGGCAGGTGCACGGGACGCGTACCGCCAGTGGGCTGCCGGGCCGCGCAACAATGACCCGCCCAACATCGTCGGCGACGCGTGGTTCGAGGGCTTGCGGCCGAATCTGCCGGCCATCGGTGAAGCGGCAAAGTACCGCACTGCTCACGAAATCAGCTGTGACAACGCGACTGTCGCACTGCTGTCGCTGGAGATCGGCCGGGTGGAACAGCAGTGGACGGACGAGGCCAGGAACTACCGGCGTCGGGCGCGAAGCTAACGTCGGGTCCCGTCACGTAAAACGTCGAGGGCGTGCTGCAGATCCGGCGGGTAGGGGCTGACGATCTCCACCTGGCGTCCGTCGGCGGGATGCGTGAAGGCCAACGACCGGGCGTGCAACCATTGACGTTCCAGCCCAAGCTTTTCCGCAAGTTTCGGGTTAGCACCGTATGTCAGGTCGCCGCAGCAGGGGTGATGCAACGCGGCGAAGTGCACCCGAATCTGGTGTGTGCGACCAGTTTCCAGATGTACGTCGACCAGACTCGCGGCGACGAAGGCTTCGATGGTGTCGTAGTGGGTGAGGCTGTGCCGGCCGGTGGCGGTGACGGCGAACTTCCAGTCGTGGCCGCGGTGGCGGCCGATCGGCGCGTCGATCGTGCCGCTGGACGGATCCGGGTGTCCTTGCACCAGCGCGTGGTAGCGCTTGTCGACTGTGCGCTGCTTGAACGCACGCTTGAGGACGGTGTAAGCCCGCTCGGAGATCGCGACCACCATGACTCCGGAGGTGCCGACGTCGAGGCGATGCACGATGCCCTGCCGCTCGTGCACCCCGGAGGTGGTGATCCGGTAACCGGCCGCGGCCAGACCGCCGAGCACCGTCGGCCCCGTCCAGCCCACCGACGCATGCGCGGCCACCCCCGCCGGTTTGTCGACTGCCACGATGTCGTCGTCGGAGTACAGAATCGTCATGCCCTCGATCTCGACGGGTGTGTTCTCCAACGGCGCCGGCGGCTCAGGCAACCGCACCTGCAGCCACGCCCCCGCGGCCAGACGATCCGACTTGCCGGCCGGGACGCCGTCCAACTCCACACCGCCGTCTTCGGCCAGCGCCGCGGCGGCGGTGCGCGACAGGCCCAGCAGCCGGGACAGCCCGGCGTCGACACGCATACCCGCCAGGCCCTCCGGCACCGGCATCGATCGGTCGGTCACAGGTGCCGCTACCGTTGGTCGGCCTTGGAGCCAACAGCGCCGTCCTGCGGCTCATCGCCTTCGACATCTTCGGCAGGCACGTCGGGTATTTCGGTGCTCTCGGGCGCATCGGCGACATCGAGCGCGTCGTCTGCCTTCCGACGCCCGACGGTGTCAAAGTCGAAGCCCAACGCCGACAGCGTGACCAGCAGGATCGCGCCGCCGACCACCGACGGGTCGGCGACGTTGAACACCGGCCACCAGCCGATCGACAAGAAGTCCACGACATGTCCCTGCAGTGGTCCCGGCGAACGGAAAAACCGGTCTACCAGGTTTCCCGTGGCCCCGCCCAGGATCATCCCGAGGCCGATCGCCCACCACGGCGACACCAGCCGCCGGCCCATCCAGAAGATCCCGACCACGACACCGGTCGCGATCAGTGTCAGCATCCAGGTGTATCCGGTCGCCATCGAAAACGCGGCGCCGGAATTGCGGACCAGCGTCCAGGTGACGGTGTCACCGATGATCGGCACCGGCTGGCCGGGGGTGAGCAGTTTGACTGCGAGGACCTTGGTGATGATGTCCAGCGCCAGCACGATCGCAGCGACCGACAGCAGCAGCCGCAGTCGCCGTCGCGGCGCGGCTGCGTCGGCCTCTGCCGCCGTCGGGGCCTCAGTCACCGACTCGGCCGATCCCGTTGGTTGGTCAGTCACGCTTACATCATCCACTACAGCGATATGCGGGATGATTTCTCCCATGAGCCGCCTCACCGTGATCGCCACCGGTGGGACGATCGCCACTACGGCCGACACCGACGGAGTGCGGCGGCCGACGCGTGGCGGCGCCGAGTTGACCGCCGGCCTGGACGTCGACGTCGTCGACGTGATGGCCCTCGACAGCTCGCAGCTGACCCCGGCCGACTGGGACGTGATCGGCGCGGCGGCCCGGGCCGCGGCCTTCGGCGGCGCACAGGGTGTGGTCGTGACGCACGGCACCGACACCCTCGAGGAGACCGCGCTGTGGCTGGATATCACCTACGCGGGCGATGTTCCGGTGGTGCTCACCGGCGCAATGCGTAGCGCGGACGCGCCCGATGCCGACGGGCCGGCAAATCTGCGCGACGCACTTGCGGTGGCGTCGGATCCCGCCGCTCACGACCGAGGTGTGCTGGTGTGTTTCGCCGGCCGGGTGCTGCAGCCGTTGGGCTTGCGCAAGGCGGCCACTCAGAACGGTTTCGCCGGCGAGGTTCTGGGCACCGTCGACGACGGGGTGCTGCTGGACCGGCCCAAGCACCGTCTCTACCTCGGCGAGCTGAACGCCGCGGCCGCCCCGCGGGTCGACATCGTCGCGACCTACCCCGGAAGTGACGCGATCGCGATGGACGCCTGCGTGGCGGGGGGCGCCGGTGGCATCGTCCTGGAAGCGCTCGGCGCGGGCAATGCCGGGAACGCGGTGGTCGACGGGGTGCGGCGGCACTGCCGTGACGGAGTGCTGGTGGCGGTGTCCACCCGGGTCTCGGGTGGACGGGTCCGCCCGGATTACGGGCCGGGCCGTGATCTGGTCGATGCGGGCGCGGTGATGATCCCGTGGCTGCCGCCGAGTCAGGTGCGGGTGCTGGTGATGGCGGCGTTGGCGGCGCAGCTACCGCTGCGTGATGTTGTCGACCGCCTGCGCTGACGCGGTCTCGGTCAGCGCGGCGACGTAGTCGGGCCAGTCGAGGCTGTCGATCGGGTTCGCCGGCTCGATGTCGCCGGTGTCGGATGAACCAGCGGGAAACGTTCGCGCCGGACCCGGTCCCGAGCTGCGGGTCTCGAACCGCACGGTGACCACGCCGTGGCCGGCGCCTTGCACCCAGCCGTGGCCCAGGTCGCGGTGGGTTACGTCGTCACCCACCCGCCACCCAACGGCCTCACCCGCCGGCTCGGCGGCCAGGTCCGGCTCGACCGGCGCCGGGTCCGTCCCCGCGTCAGCGCCCGACATCGTCAATTCCAGATCGGGAAATAGCGACTCTTGCCGCACGTTGCTGAGTCCCGAAAACCCTACGCCGAGTAGGCGAATCGGCCCGATCTGCCGTGGATCGAGCAGCAGCCGGCCGGCCAGCGCTGCCAGCGCGGCGCCGTCGGTGGTCGCGTAGGGCAGGGTGGCCGAGCGGGTCAGCGTGCTCATATCGGATTTCTTCAGCTTGACCGTGACGGTGCGAGCGCCGCGGCCGTCACGGCACAACCGTTGATGGGCGTGCTCGGCGATCGGGCCGACCGCCTCGCGCAACTCGTCGAGTGTGGTCAAATCCGCCGCGAAGGTGGACTCCGCGCTGATCTGCTTGGCCTCGGCCCGCTCGGCGACCGGGCGGTCGTCGATGCCGCGGGCCAGCCGATGCAGCGCCGGCCCGATCGTCGCACCCAGGATGCTGGCCACCTCGGCTTCGCTGAGCGCGGCCAACTGCCCGATCGTCTCGATCCCGAGCCGGTGCAGCTTCTCCTCGGCGACCGGCCCGATGCCCCAGAGTCTGCGTACCGCAAGACCGCCCAGCAGCGGTTTCTCCTCGGCACGCCCGATCACCCGGACCCCGTCGGGTTTGGCCATTCCCGACGCGATCTTGGCGATCTGCTTGCCCGAGCCGGCGCCGACCGAGGCAACCAGGCCGGTCTCGTCGCGCACCCGTCGCCGCAGGTCCTCGCAGAAACGCTCGACATCGCCCGGCGCTGCGCCGACCAGTTCCGGCGGCTCCCCGAACGCCTCATCGAAAGAGAGCTGCTCGACGACGGGCACCACCGCGCGCACGGTGTCGAAGACCCGGCGGCTGGCGACGCCGTAGACCACGCCGCGCGGCGGCAGCACCACCGCCGTCACGCCGATCAGTCGACGGGCGTGGTGCATCGGCATGGCCGACCGGGCCCCGAACACCCGTGACTCGTAACTCGCGCCGGCCACCACCCCGCGGCCGCCCAGCCCGCCGACCAGCACCGGACGGCCGCGCAACGTGGGCCGGGTGAGTTGCTCGACGGACGCGAAGAACGCGTCCATGTCGAGGTGCAGCACCCAACGGGAGTCCACAATTACCGATGCTATTGCGCTAGCGTCTGATTGCATGGCGATGAACTTGTGCCACCGCATGTGTTGTAGTTCCGATCGCTATTTCAAAGTTGTCGAAGACGCGTTGTTGCCCTGGGCGCTCGGCGACGTCGACCTGGGCGACAACGTGCTGGAGATCGGGCCGGGTTACGGGGCCAACATCCGGGTGTTGATCGACAAAGCGCCGCACTACACCGCCGTCGAGATCGACCAACCCATGGCGGATCGGCTGAAGGGCAAATACGGCGAGCGGGCCCGGATCATCCAGGGCGACGGAACCGACACCGGCCTACCGTCCGAGGAGTTCAGCTCGGTGGTGTGTTTTACGATGCTGCACCACGTTCCGACGCGTGAGCTGCAGGACCAGCTATTCGCCGAGGCGTTTCGTGTGCTGCGGCCCGGCGGCGTATTCGCCGGCAGCGATAGCGCGGCGTCGACACTGTTCCGGATCATGCATTTCCGCGACATCTGCAACCCGGTATCGACGGACACACTGCCGGAGCGGTTGCGGCGCACCGGCTTTGGCGATGTGCACGTCGACGGCAACCACCGTCGGCTGCGCTGGAGTGCCGTCAAGCCTTAGCTCGCGCCGACGTCGACACTAATGCAGGATTTCTGGGGGCGTTTTGGTGCGCTAGCGTCGATCTCGGCGTCACACCTTGGCAATCGCCACCCGCACGCCGTCGCCGATCGGCACACCGTTGGCCGGCTCACCGAACTCGAAACTGGTGGCCAGGATTTCCCCGGCGATCAGGTCGCGATGCGTTTCGGCCCAGTCGGCGCGCTGCGGCGGCACCGACATCACCACGCTGATCCGGTCGGAGACGTCCAGCCCGGTCGATTTGCGCAGCTCCTGCAGTTCGCGGATGCGGTCCTTGGCCCAGCCCTCGGCCTCGAGCGCGGGCGTCACGGTGGCGTCCAGCACCACCAGCCCGGCCCCGCCCGGTAGCGGCGCGGTGTACTCGGGGTCGGCGGCCACCAGCCGGGAGCTGTACTCGTCGGGCTGCAGCACCGCCGGGCCCGCGGTTAGCGTGCCGTCGGCGTTGACGACACCCTCGCCGGCCTTGACCGCCTTGATCGCCGCCTGCACATCCTTACCCAACCGCGGCCCGGCGACCCGCGCGTTCACGGTCAGCTCGAAGCGACCGTAGGTGTCGATGTCCCGGGTGAGCTCGACCTTCTTGACGTTGAGCTCGTCGGCGATCAGATCGGTGAACGGTTCCAGTCGCTGCGGATTGTCCACCGCCACCGTGAGTTTCTGCAGCGGCAGCCGCACCCGCAGCTTCTTCGCTTTGCGCACCGACGACGCCACCGAGCACACCTCGCGCACCTGATCCATCGCGGCGACCAGTTCGGCATCCGCCGGCAGCACCTCGGCTTCCGGCCAGTCGGTCAGGTGCACCGAACGCTCGCCGGTGACACCGCGCCAGATGATTTCGGTGGTCAATGGCAGCAGCGGTGCGGCCAGCCTCGCGGTTACTTCCAGCACGGTGTGCAGGGTGTCGATCGCGTCGGTGTCCTCTTCCCAAAACCGCGAACGGGACCGTCGCACATACCAATTCGTCAGAGCCTCGGTGAATTGCCGTAGCTGCTCGCATGCCCCGGAGATGTCGCAGACATCCATCGCGACGGTGAGATCGTCGCGCAGCACCGCCAGTTTGGCCAGGATGTAGCGATCGAGCACATGCGGTGAATTGGCCTGCCAGGTGCCGACTTTCGGCGCGTAGAGGGCCAGGAAGCTGTAGGCGTTCCAGAACGGCAGTAGCACCTGGCGCACTCCGTCGCGGATACCCTGTTCGGTGACGATCAGGTTCCCGCCGCGCAGGATTGGCGACGCCATCAAAAACCAGCGCATTGCGTCGGAGCCGTCGCGCTCGAACACCTCGCTGACATCGGGATAGTTGCGCAGCGATTTGCTCATCTTCTGGCCGTCGCTGCCCAGCACGATCCCATGCGCCACACAGGTTTTGAACGCCGGCCGGTCGAACAACGCGGTGGCCAGTACGTGCAGCGTGTAGAACCACCCGCGGGTCTGCCCGATGTACTCGACGATGAAGTCGCCCGGGTAATGCGTCTCGAACCAATCACGGTTCTCGAACGGGTAGTGCACCTGCGCGTAGGGCATGGACCCGGAATCGAACCACACGTCGAAGACATCGGCGATGCGTCGCATCGTCGAGCGCCCGGTGGGGTCGTCGGGATTGGGCCGGGTCAGCTCGTCGATATACGGCCGGTGCAGGTTATCGGGACGCACATCGAAATCGCGCTCCAGCTCGTCGAGGCTGCCATAGACGTCGATCCGGGGATAGGCCGGGTCGTCGGACACCCACACCGGAATCGGCGTGCCCCAGTAGCGGTTTCGCGAGATCGACCAGTCGCGGGCACCCTGCAGCCACTTGCCGAACTGACCGTCTCTGACGTGCTCGGGATACCAGGTGATCTGCTGGTTGAGTTCGACCATGCGGTCCCGGAAGTCGGTGACCTTGACGAACCATGATGACACCGCACGGTAAATGAGCGGATTGCGACACCGCCAGCAATGCGGATAGGGGTGGTCGTATGTCTCCTGCCGGATCAGCACCGCTGCATTGGCCGCGGCCGGACCACTGCGGTTTTTCAGGTCACGGATGATCTGCGGGTTGGCTTCGAAGACGTGCTGGCCCTGATAGTCGGCGACGGTGGCGTCGAAACGGCCCTTGGCGTCGACCGGCGTCACCGGCACGATACCGGCTTTGTCGGCGGTTTCCTTGTCATCCTCGCCGTAGGCCGGCGCCAGGTGCACAATCCCGGTACCGTCATCGGTGGTCACGAAGTCGGCACCGAGCACCTGAAAAGCGTTGGGCGAGTCCATAAAGTACGGGAACGGCGGCAGGTACCGCATGCCCACCAGATCGCTGCCGCGGTAGGTGCCCAGCACCTCCGGTTCATCGCCCAATTCTCGTGAATAGGCGGCCAGTCGAGCCTCGGCGAGAATCAGGTGGTGCTCCCCCGCCCGCACCTGTACGTAGGTGACATCGGGGTTGACGGCGACCGCCTGGTTCGACGGCAGGGTCCACGGTGTCGTCGTCCACACCAGCAGGTGCGCGCCGGACCACTCGCCGTCAGCGACGCGGAATCCGACGGTGATCGCCGGGTCTTGCCGACTCTGGTAGATGTCGTCATCCATCCGCAGCTCGTGATTGGACAACGGGGTCTCGTCACGCCAGCAGTACGGCAGCACCCGGTAGCCCTCGTACGTTAAGCCCTTGTCCCACAGCTGTTTGAACGCCCATATGACCGATTCCATGTAGGGCAGATCGAGCGTCTTGTAGTCGTTGGCAAAGTCCACCCACCGAGCCTGACGGGTCACATAGGCCTGCCATTCGTCGGTGTAGCGCAGCACCGATTCGCGGCAGGCTTCGTTGAACGCGGCGATGCCCATCGCGTCAATCTGGGATTTGTCCGTGATCCCGAGCTGTCGCTCGACCTCGAGTTCGGCCGGCAGCCCGTGGGTGTCCCAACCGAATCGGCGCTCGACCCGGTAGCCGCGCATGGTGCGATACCGCGGCACAATGTCCTTGACGTAGCCGGTGAGCAGATGACCGTAATGCGGGAGGCCGTTGGCGAACGGCGGTCCGTCGTAGAACACGTACTCCGGGGCATCGGCTCGCCGCGCGATGCTGGCCCGGAACGTCTCGTCGCTCGCCCAATGGTCGAGGACTTCCAGTTCCAGTGCCGGCAAGTCGGGTGCACCGCCAGCCAGCTTGGGGTAGGCGTTGTCGGTCACTGCGCGCATCGTCTCCCATGTGCCACTGTGAGGCCCGGGGACGACGTTGCGCGGTGCGCAAGCGCCGCGGTACCACCCCGCTTGCCACGCCGGGGCATGGCCGCTCGTTGGAAGGCTGTGACGGGCCCTACCCGTTCGGCTCTACTGGGCTGGCTCTCATCGGTGCCGGCTGTTCCTCCGAAGGCTCCCCGGTGATCGCCGGATCGACGCCGTTGCGGCCGATTCTACCGGCCGCGGCAAATCAACATCAGGCCAGCGCGGCCCTGGCGCCAGCGAGATTGTCCGCGCCAAGTACCAACCGGGTGTTGGTGGCGAGATACGCGGTTTCCAGGTTGATTTTTGCGGCGCCGAGTTTGTGGACGACTTCGCCGAGCGCGCCCGGACGGTCCTTGATGTCGAGGACGATTACCTCTTGCTCCTCGGCGATTTTGATTCCGGCGCCCTGCAGCGCTTCGAATGCGGGGGTGGCATCCTGCACCAGAATGTGCACCTCGGCCTGTCCTCCGCCGCTGGTCAGGGCGCACAGACCGGCGATGTTGACGCCCGCCTTGCCCAGCACGTCGCCGATCAAGGCCAGCTCGCCGGGCTCGTCGTCGAGATAAAGGGTCAGATCGGTCGCCATGACGCGCCCCCTTCCCACCGGGTTTGGGCGGATGTGTCAACGCTACCGCCGGCTTGCGGCCGATGATCTGCGAATCTTGCGCTGGTTTTCTTACACTGCGGTTGTGGCGTTCAGCGCGGCATTGGCGAGCGACGTGGTTCTGCCACTGGTCGAGGCGGCGTACACGGTGATGGGTGGCGGCCCGGCCACCCTCCCGTCCGGTTATGCCCAGACCAGTTTGATCCAGGCTGACGCCGCTGCGCTCACCGCGATGACGAGCCCCCATCCCGCAGTGGCTGCAATGACCAAAAACACCAACGTTTTCGGGTTGATGGGCCGTAACCCGACGACTCGCACCGCTTTTGTGTCGTTTCGCGGCACGTCCGACGTCGAGGATTGGCTAGCGGACCTCGACGCCGTCCCGGATACCTACCTCCCGGTCGGCGGATTCGGGCAGGTGCACGCCGGCTTTCAGGATGTCTACGAGCTGGTCCGGAAAAGCGTCGCCGCGAACTTGGCCACCGCGACCGCCGGCTGCGATCAGATCCTGGTCACCGGGCACAGCCTCGGTGGGGCGCTGGCCGTGCTCGCGGCGCCGGAAATCTTCCGGAACATGCCGCCGAACAAGATCGAACCCCGGCTGATCACGTTTGCCGGCCCGCGGGTCGGATTGACCGACTTCGCCGACAAGTTCAACGCCACCATCGAAAGCTGTTTCCGGATAGTGAACTTTCTCGACATCGTGCCGCACGTACCCCCGGCACCCTACGTGCACGTCGGCGCCGAAATCACCGTCGATAGCGGCGGGCCGGTCCAGATCGCGTGGCGGCACAGCCTGATCGCCTATCAGAACGGACTGTCGGCGCTCATTGCGGCCCAGCAATGACAGCGCTCCCGGCACCGAGGCGCTAAAACACCTGAGGTACCGGGAGCGACAGTTTTGTTAGGCGCCAACCTCCAACACACCCGCGCGCCACAGCGCGGCGTAGAGCTGGCGCAACGGAATGCAGAGCAACCGAGCGGCTCCCACGACCAACGGGTCGCCGCCGACCAACTGTTGATCGGGCCGCCGGGAGGTCCGCTTTGGCGCCGGCACGGCAATCGGCGTCGGGGCAGGCACTGCCCTGAGCCGGCGTGCGGGCGTCGCCGTTACCACTTCGTCGTACAGTACAGCGGTCATGGTCGCCTCCTAAGCGGAAAGTCAAACGGGCATAACGGGATTCGATGTCCGTCCGAATCGGCGTCCGATGAGGCGACGTGCTGCCCAGGCCAAAGAAGGCTCAGCTGCAAGCGACGCGCCGGAGGCCGGATCGGGACGACACAGAGCCCGGATATCGATCCGGACTAGAACTGGAACTCATTCGTCCCTCACCTCCTCGCGGTCGCGACACGTGCGGATTACCGCACAATTCACATGCAAGCAGGAGCACAGGAAACCCGATGACTTCGGGAAAACCACACCCCACTCGTCAGAGCTTCGGCACTACACGCCGTATCCGGAGATCCCGGAAGCCACTTGGGCTCAACCCTTAAGCCGGGAGGAGCTGTCCTGACCCTGGGCGTCTCTCGACGTTCGGGGTCAGTGGCCTGTATCCGTGTAGAAGCCTCGCCTAACGAGGTGCTTACCCAGTCGATGATGCACGAACATTCCGCCCGGGTCAATTCGCCACACCTGAAAACTTTCTGAGCGGCGCTAGGGGTCCTGACCAGTCGTTATGAGTTCGTAATCGTCCAGGACCGGCCGTGCCATGGCGTTCTCGAAACGGGTGAAACTCCATGGCCACGCCGCCGGAACACCGCGATCGTCGAGGTACCAGCTGCGGCAGCCGGTCACCCAGACGGTCTTCTTGGCGGCCTCCACGCGGTCGGCCTCAAAGCGAGCGGCGGCCTCCCGGGTGGCGCTGATCTGCCGACATCGGCCGTCGCTCAGCAGCTCGATGAGCTGCATCAGGTAACCAAATTGCGCCTCGGCCACGTCGATCAGCGAGAAGTTGCCGACCGGTCCGTTGGGCCCGTTGAGCATGAACAGGTTGGGGAAGTCTGGCACCGTCACGGACAGATACGCGAACGGCCGTTCCCGCCACACCTCGTCTAGACGCACGCCGCCGCGGCCGATCACGTCGATCGGGCGCAGGAAGCGGTCGACTCGAAAACCGGTCGCCAGCACCAACACGTCGAGCCCATGCAACCGACCGTCCACGGTGCGCACCCCGTCCGCCTCGACACGCGCGATGCGCTCGGTGATCAGATGAGCGTTGGGCCGCTGGATGGCGTCGTAGAAGTTCGGCGAAATGATCAGCCGCTTGCACCCAGCGCGATAGTCGGGCCGCAGCTTCTCCCGCAGCTCCCGGTCGGCCACGCTGTCCTCGAGGTTGGCGCAGGCCAGCTTTTGCAGCGTCTTCAGCGGAGCCGAGTCGGCGTCGACGACCGCGTTGGCGAAGGTCTGCACGAAGCTGGTGTTCAGGTCGGCGCGCAGCGTCGTCATCGCCGCCGGGTCGGAGCGATAGCGGGCCCGGTCCGCGTCGTCGATCGGCGGATTGCCCACTGGCAAGATCCACTGCGGGGTCCGCTGGAACAGGTGTAATTCGGCGACCAGGTCGCTCACTGCGCCGGTCACTTGCACCGCCGACGAACCGGTGCCGATCACGCCCAGCCGGGCACCGGCCAGCGGCACGGTGTGATCCCAACGGGCACTGTGGAACACGGGGCCGGCGAAGTCGTCGAGCCCTTCGATGTCTGGGTAGCGCGGGTGGTGCAGCACGCCGGTGGCGGCGATGACGACGTCAGCATCGTCACGCTCGCCGGTGGATGTCTCAATGCGCCAACGATTTCCGTCATGTTCGAGGCGGAGCACCTCGGTGTTATAACGGATCAATTCGTCGACGCCATAACGGCTGGCGACGCTTTGGAAGTATGCGAGGATCTCCGGACCGGGCGCGAACGCGTGGCTCCACTCCGGGTTCGGGGCAAAGGTGTAGGTGTACAGGTGCGACGGCACATCGCAGGCGATGCCCGGGTAGGTGTTCTCGCGCCAAGTGCCGCCGAGCCGGTCGGCCTTTTCGTACACCGTGACGTCGCTGAAACCCGCGTCGCGAAGTTTGATGGCGCTCAGCACACCGGCCATCCCCGCGCCAATGACGACGAAACGCATGTCAGCCCCCGCGAGGTCGGAGCCCGTTAAAGGCCAGCGTGACAACGAAATCGGCAACCTCGGCGGCACTGACGCCGTCGTCGGTGGACAGTCGACGGTGCGCCAGCTGACCGATCAGCGCCGCCAGCGTGTAGGCCACCATCCGGGGCGGGGCAACGACCACTTCGCCGCGATTCTGGGCGGCGACGATGCGGGCTTCGATGTCGTCGATGAACCGCTCGTAGATGCTGGCGAGGTGCTTCTCGAACCGGTCGCCCAGCGCGTAGGCGTCGCGGAACAGCAACTTGGTCGTCGCCTTGTCGGCTTCGAAGAATTCGAATGTCGCCTGCACGGCGGCACGAAACGGCGCCTCGCGGCGATCGGCCGGGCTGGCGAGAGCCGCCGCAATGTGGGCACGCAAGGCGTCTTCTTCGACGGCCATCAACGCGTGGAACAACTCGTCCTTGGAGTCGAAGTACCAGTAAATCGACCCGTAGGCGAGGGACGCCTGCTTGGCGATATCGGCGATGGTCGTCGAGTGAAAACCTTTGCGGGCGAATACTTGTTTGGCCGCAGCCATGATCTCGTCGCGGCGCTGGGACTTGTCCTCGTCGCTGACCGCTCGGCGCCGTCGGGTCGGCGTGGTCAACGCTCCACCAACTCGTCGAGACGCCCGACGGCATCGATGAACTCGGAAACCATGTCCAGCACCACGGAGGCCGCCGGTTGCACCTTGTTCAGCGAACCGACGACCTGGCCGACGAAGTAGGTGGCCAACTCGCGGGCCTTGGCGTCGGGATGCACGGCGGCCCGGTTGATGCGCACTTGCGGATCGCCGATCAGCGCGCTTTGCAGCGGCATGCCGAGCGGGTCGGGACTGCCGGCCCGCTCCCACTCGTCGGTCCACGCGGTGCGCAGCATGCGAGCGGGCTTGCCGGTCAACGACCGCGATCGCACGGTGTCCGACGAGGTGGCGGCCAAGAATTTGTCCTTCACGACGGGCAGCGTCTCGGCTTCCTCGGTGGTCAGCCACACCGACCCGCACCACACGCCTTCGGCACCCAAGGCCAACGCCGCGGCGATCTGGCGGCCGCGGGCGATCCCGCCCGCGGCCAGCACCGGCACCGGAGCTACCGCGTCAACGACCTCGGGGACCAGCACCATCGTCGCCACCTCGCCGGTGTGCCCGCCGGCCTCGGTGCCCTGGGCGACGATCAGGCCGACCCCAGCCGCGGCGTGCCGTCGCGCGTGCTGCGTGGTGCCGGCCAGCGCCGCCACCACTACGTCGTTGTCGTGGGCCCGTTGGACCAGGTCGGGCGGCGGCGAGCCCAGCGCGCTGGCGATCAGCCGGATGCCGTGCGCGAAGGCCACCTCGAGCAGCGGTTCGTAGCCCTTCGGCGAGATGTTGAGCTCACCGGGTGGCAGACGCTGCTCGTCGGTGGGCACCGGGATGCCGTAGCGGACCAGCAGGTCGTCGACGTACGCCCGATGCTCCTCGGGCAGCAGCTCGCGCACCTGCTGGGTATCGAACCCGCCCTGCTCGACGCCGACATACTTGGGCGGCAGCAGCAGGTCGACGCCGTACGGCTTGCCGCCGGTCTGCTCCTCGATCCAGGTCAGCTCGGTGTCGAGCCGCTGCGGACTGTGCGCGACGGCGCCGAGGATCCCGAACCCGCCCGCATTGGACACCGCGGCCACCACGTCCCGGCAGTGACTGAACGCGCAGATCGGGAACTCCACGCCGAGTATTTCCGCGACCCTTGTTCGCATGTTCGGAACGCTATGAGTTAGTGATTGACGTGTCAATCGTGTGCAGTAGGGTGCCGCTATGGCCGAGCCGTTGACCGAGGAGCAGCAGCACAAGCGCCGCGAGGCAGTGCGCGACCTGATGCCGACGACGCCGTTCTTGGCCAGCCTGGGCATCGTGTTCGAACGCTACGAACCCGACGACGTCACCATCCGGCTGCCGTTCCGCGACGACCTCACCAACGACGGCACCTACTTTCACGGCGGGGTCATCGCGTCGGTGATGGATAGCGCCGGCGCCGCCGCGGCCTGGTCCAACCACGATTTCGACAAGGGCATGCGAGCTTCCACGGTCGCCATGAGCATCCAGTACACCGGCGCCGCCAAACAATCCGATCTGCTCTGTCATGCGCGCACCGCCCGCCGGCGCAAGGAACTTACGTTCACCGAGATCACCGCAACGGATACCGACGGCAACGTCGTCGCCCACGCCGTGCAGACGTACCGGATCGTGTGAGTCCTTGCGCTAGGGCGGTTGGTGGCCGTCCGGCGGCCAGCTCGCGACGCCGTCCTCCAACGGCACTCGCAGGCTGTGCAGGATCGACGCGACCATTCGCCACGCACCGATCGCGGTGACAAGTTCGATGAGCACCGCATGGTCGGCGCCGAATTCGCGCTGACAGGCCGCCCAGCTTTCGTCGCCCACCACGCCGTCGCGCACCACGTCGTCGGTGGCCGCAAGCACTGCCCGCTCCGCGGGCCCGAATCCCGCGTAGGCCCGCCAATCGCGCACGCCCAACAGGTCATCGGGGCTAACCCCGAGACCCTGGGCGACCCGCCAATGCTGCGTCCATTCGTAATCGGAGGCGGTGAGCCAGCCGATGCGCATGATCACCAGCTCGCGTAGGCGCGGGTCCAGGGTTCCGCGCCACAGCATGATGGCGAGCAGGTCGTTGAGGGCGCAGGCCAACTTGGGATGGTTCAACAGCACCTGGAAGATGGCGAGTTCGGCCATGTAATTGGGCACGCCGGCTTCGTCGGCGGCGGCCTTAGCCTCATCGAGCGGCAGACGGGGGACGCGGGCTTCTTTTTTGGGTTCGGTCAAGGTGTCAGCACTCCATGAACTGGCGGGACATCATCACGCTCGCCGGCCATCGTGGCGAGCAGGTCTTCTACATCGTCGAGACCCACGCAGCGCCGCGGCAGGCTCGCGAACGGGTAACGACCGGACACCAGCAGATCCAACGCCGCCCGGTAAGCGGTGACGTCTACGCCCAGTGCCCCCAATACGCGCAGCTCCTTGAACACGATCATGTCGGGCCAGAACCCGGGAGCGCTGCTGCCAAAACCCCGGGTGCCGGCGACCACCACGGTCCCGGCCGGGCGGGCCAGCGCGATCGCCTGCGCGAACGCTGCGGGCGCCCGAGCGGTGACGTCGACGACGACATCGGCCAATGTGCCGGTTGCCTTGGTCAACTCAGCGACCGGATCGTCGACGCTCACGTCGACCGCGAGGTCAGCGCCGAATTTCGGCGCCAGTGCCAGCCGGTCGGCATCGCGAGCGCCCAACCCGGTCACCATGACGAACCCAGCACCGGCCTCTTTCGCCGCCGCGGCGGCGCACAGCCCACGGATGCCCGGCCCGAGGACTGCAACGACATCGCCCGGGCTGGTACCGGGCACCGTTGTGGCCCAGCGGATTCCGGCGCCAAGCGGGTTGAATAACGTCGCGACGACCGGATCGAAGTTGGTGGGTAAGGGCAACACCATTGAATCGGGTGCCAGGTATTGGTATTCGGCGTAACCGCCCCACAGGCCGGGCTCGCGGTCGACGGGGATGAACCCATACATGTCGGCCAATCCGTGGCGTTCGCAGCGCCGATACTCCCCTGCCCGGCAGGCCGGACAGGCCCGGCAGGACTGGAACACCTCGACGGCCACCCGGTCGCCGACTGCCACCCCCCACCGTTGGGCCGCTCGCGGGCCAATGGCGTCGATGGTCCCGACGGTCTCGTGACCGGGAACAAACGCGAACCCCCCGGCGAGTTCGCCGGTGTACTGCTCGTGGTCGGTCCCGCACAGTCCGCAGGCCGCTACCCGCACCAGCGCGTCGTCGTCGCCGAGCCTGGGGAGCGGAAGCTCCCGGACGGCCAGGCGGCGCGGCGCTTCCAGCACCAACGCTTGCGCCGCCGCGTACTCCGCCATATCGGCACACTAAGGAACCCTTGACTGACGAGTCAATCGAGAGACCCCGCCT
>Ga0187782_10000713_pt1 | contig 23233 bp, 16 predicted proteins | sample 0715_SJ02_MP15_2_FD_132454 | JGI IMG/M metagenome (GOLD analysis project Ga0187782, IMG submission 132454) | Tropical peat soil microbial communities from peatlands in Department of Meta, Colombia - 0715_SJ02_MP15_20_MG | ecosystem: Environmental > Terrestrial > Soil > Wetlands > Peat | place... | reverse complement strand
TCCCTTGCATCACGCTTCGCTCCTGCGCCCAAGCGCCAAAGGCGCAGAACCTCAGCGCATTATTTTGACACGGCAACTTTTCACCGCCCCTGCGTTGAACCTTGAGGCCATGGCAATGATCTCACCAAGACGCGCCCCTGCGAAAACGCATCCCCCCGACGATGCCCAGCGGCAATCAGGGCGCGCGGCGGGTGATCCCGCGCGCGAGGAAACGCCGGCAGCGTGCCAGCCACCCGATGCGAGCGCCGTCGCGCGTTTCGCCCGACGTCCGCAACTCGGAAAGCAGCGCCTGCAACCCCGGGCTCCGTGGATCGAATGCGAGCGCGGCCGTGACCGCATCCGTCGCTTCCGCCCTACGCCCCGCGGCCGCCAGAGCCCGGGCCAGCAGCCCGAGAACCGCCGCAGAGGGGCCTTCCAGCGCGAGCGACGCGCGGGCCCGGGCAACGGCGCCAAGCGGGTCATCGAGCTGCAAGAGAGCTTCCGCCATCTCCGCTTGAACGACGGCAGCCCCCGGCGCCATTTCCAGCGCAACCTCCAGGGCCCCACGCGCAGCGACCCACTTTCTGCGCCGGCGCTCCGCCACTCCCGCCGCGAGCCACGCGGTCCAGGCCCCGTGCAACGTCGCGAGCCGCCGGGCCCGCGTCGAGACTTCGACGAGCCGCTCGGCGGGAGCCGCATGGGCCGCCCGAAGAACACTTTGAATTTGGAGATCCACCGCCGGCTCGTCGATGGCGAGACGGAGCGCGGCCAGCTCGGCTGCCGCCGGTGAGCCCGGAGCGACGCGCTCGAGGAGGCTGAGGCGAGCGCGTGCGCCGTCGCGATCGCCAGAGGCCAGCAGCGACCGGGCCAGCACGAGCAGGGCGGTCGCGTCGCCTGGGGCGCGCGCCAGCCACCGTTCGCAGAGACGAGCGACTCGGGATGCGCGAGCCAGTCCCTCGGCCTCGGTTCCGAGGGCGAGCTGCACCGCGTGACGGAAGACCTCCGGCGAAGCCTCCGGAGCCGTCAGCGCCGCGTCGATCAGACGTTGCCCGGTCGCCACGTCTCGCGTGCGGAGCGCGAGGGCCGCCAGGCGCGCGAACGCGGTTGGATTCATGGGGTCCCGGGAGAGCACGTCGCACCAGGCAGCCGCCGCCGCCGCCAGATCGTGGGTCGCTGCGAGCACCATCCCTTTCTCGATCGCGAGCGTCGCGTCGGAGCCGCAGGACGCGAGGCCCGCGTGCACCGCCGCGAGCGCGGCGTCGAGCTTCGATTGCGCACGCAGCGCCTGAGCAAGAAGCACGTACGAACGCGACCTGTCGGGCGCAGCGGCCACGACGGCATTCATCCGCCGCTCGGCGTCCTCCGGGCGTCCGATCCTCAGCAGCACCGCCGCGAGCGCTTCGATGAGGTCGAGGTTCGACGGAGCGTCCGCGGTCGCCCGGTCCAGCGCGCGCACGGCCGCCGAGACGACCGCGGCGTCGCGTTCGGAAGTCGAAGCCGCGTCGAGAGCCATCGAGGCCAGACGTTGGGTGGGGTACCGCGCTTCCGGTGCATCGCCGATTGCACGGCCGAGATGCAGCATCGCGGCCACGCGATCGTGGGGACCGCCGCGCGACGGATCGTGAAGAGCACACCGCTCGGCTCGAAGCACGCTCTCGAGAGGCTCCCAGCCGAGCTCACGCAACCCCCGCAATGCGCCGACTTCACCGCCCAGGTCGAGGCCGAGTCGCTCGAAGACGTCGACCAACATCTCACCGGCGTGATCTTCGTCGAAGCTCGCTTCGATGCTGGCACGGGTGCGACCGTCTCCTGCCTCGAACGCCAGCAGTCGGATGGTCCCGTGCCCGTCCGTGGGCGGCTCGAGCGAGCCGGTGAGGACGATTCCGACGCCGACCGGTGGATCGCCACGCCCGGCGATGTCTCGCCATGCCGCAGGAGGAACGTACGCCTCGACCGGACACGGCGGCACGTCCGTGCGCGTGTCGTCCCGACGCGCGTGGAGTTGTGCGATGGCGACCCCGCTACTCTGCACGTTCATGCACGCATGGACGAGCGCCGCCAGCCCGAGCCCCAACCCGCGCCCTGCGTCGGGCACTCCGAAGGGGATGACGACGGTGCGCGACCCCTGCATGGCGAGCTAGCGGCCAACCGCCGGCACGTTCAGGCGCTCTTCTTGGCGTCGCGTGCCTCGCGCCGCACCCGCCGGCCGTCGCCCGATTTGCCCTCGAACTTCGCTCTGCCGTTTGGAAACGAGTTGAGGTGGAAGCGCCCTCCGGTCGCCGCAACGTCCGCGGCCTTGACGCGGTCGCGCGTCATCTCGATGAACCGGGCCTGCGAGCGAACGGGGGGCAGCCCCAGCTTGGGGTGGACGCGCTCGTACTTGCCGTCCGAGCGCAACAGCCAGCTCTTGACGTTGTCCGCACACTGCAACTGGAGGATTTCGATCAACCGAGCCCGCAGGACGGGGTCCTCGATGGGCAACATCGCCTCGACGCGGCGATGAAAGTTGCGGGGCATCCAGTCGGCGCTCGCCATGTACACCTCGTCGCGCCCGCCGTTGGCGAAATGGAACGCTCGGCCGTGCTCGAGGAAGCGGTCGATGATCGCCCTCACCTCGATCGTCTCGCTCACGCCGGGGACGCCCGGGCGCAGGCAGCAGATGCCACGGACCAGAAGCGTCACGGGAACGCCGGCTTGCGACGCCCGATAGAGAGCGGCGATGACGTCCGCATCGACGAGGGCGTTCATCTTCGCGATGATTCTCGCGGGGCGACCCGCCCGGGCGTGATCCGCCTCGCGGGCGATGAGACCGAGGACCGCCTCGTGGAGCCCGAGCGGGGCGACGATGAACTTGTTCCACTTGGGTGGGGCACTGTAGCCGGTCAGCAAGTTGAACAGGCTCGAAACGTCCTCGCAGATATCGGGACGCGAGGTGAAAAGCGAGAGATCCGTGTAAAGGCGCGCCGTCGTCGGGTTGTAATTGCCCGTGGAGAGGTGTGCGTAACGACGAAGCTTGCCTTTTTCGCGCCGGACGATGAGCAGGCACTTGGCGTGCGTCTTCAAGCCGAGCAGTCCGTAGACGACGTGCGCCCCTGCCTGCTCGAGCATGCGCGCCCAGACGATGTTCGATTCTTCGTCGAATCGGGCCTTGAGCTCGACGATCGCCGTAACCTGCTTGCCGCTCTCGGCCGCACGGACCAGAGCTTTCACAATCGGCGAATCACCGCCGGCCCGATAGAGCGTCTGCTTGATCGCCAGGACGTCGGGGTCGTCCGCGGCGCGCGCCACGAGATCCACGACGCCATCGAACGACTCGTACGGGTGATGCAGCAGGACATCCTGCTCGCGCAAGACTGCGAAGACGTCGTCGGCATCTCGCAACGGCGGAACGGCGTGAGGAGTGAACGGCTCGTCGCGCAGACCGCGAATTTCCTCCCGGGTGATGGTCATCAAGTCCGCCGCGTTCAACATTCCGGCGACGGTGTAGACGTCCTTGTCCGGGTCGAGCTTCAGGGCCTTGACCAGCTTGGCCAGCGAGCCGGCGGGGGGAGCGCCGGCGACTTCGAGGCGTACTGCGTTGCCGCGCTCGCGGCGGCGGAGCTCCTGCTGAATCGACTGCAGCAGGTCCTCCGCCTCTTCCTCGTCGACTTCGATGTCGAAGTTCCGGGTGACTCGGAAGACGTAGAGGCCCTTGATGCGAACGCCGGGGAAAATGGTCGAAACGTGCCGTGCGATGAGATCCTCGAGCAGGACGTAGGCGCGAACGGCAACCGCCCCGCTCGGCGTCGCGACTCCGGACAGCGGCAGCAGGCGCGGAAGCATGGTGGGCACCTGAACGACGCCGAAGCCTTGCTCGAGCGTTCCCTCCCGGGTGAACATGACGGCGAGATTGAGGCTCTTGTTTCGGACCCGCGGGAACGGATGGCCCGGATCGATCGCGATCGGCGTCAGGATGGGAAACACTTCGTTGTGAAACCGGGCGTCGAGCTCGACGAGAGCGTCGTCCGAGAGCTCCTCCGGTTTGACCAGGACGATGCCCGCTTCGGCGAGCCGCGGGAGCAGGGTCGACAGAAACTGCGCTTGGGTCGCAACGAGCGCATGGACGCGAGCTGCAATCGCCGTGAGCTGCTCGCTGACGGTCAGCCCGTCCGGCCCCATCTCGTCGACTTCGCCCGTGAGCTGTTGCTTCAGGCCGGCTACCCGGACCATGAAGAACTCATCCAGGTTGCTCGAGACGATGGCGTGAAACTTCAGCCGCTCGAGGATGGGCACGGTCTCGCTGTCGGCCTCGGCCAGGACCCGCGCGTTGAACTCCAGCCATGAGAGCTCGCGATTCAGATACAGCGACGTCGAGTGGACGTCGGTGACCTCGAGCGTCGGGAGCGAGGGGGACGACGCGGCCGCCGCAATCGATGTCGACGAAGGCGCAGCTTCGTTCGTCCTTGCGCTCCCCAGGGCCGTGGCCGACGCGCTATTTGCTGCAGGGGAATCGTCCATCCTGGCCTCTGGGCGGAGAACGTACTTTACCCCATATCCGTGAAAACATCACGTTATTGTTACATGATGGTCACTTGCGGTTGCCGACCTCTGCTCGGGAGGCTTCGGGACTCTTGGGCAACCACACGTGCTCGTGTCCGAACCGGCCGGCCTCTTCGTAGCGAGCCTCGATCCACGCCGCCGATTGGGCACAATGGGCGGAGAAATCCTCCCACGCGTCTGCCCGTGTGAGAAGGGGCGACCCATCGATGAACACGAGGGCCCCCGGCGGCTGGACGCTCATCCTGGCCAGTAAATCGGCCTCGTGCGCGTCCCGCATCCTCCGGATGCGCTCGGTTTGCTCGAGGTCCGGACGGCCGCCGGTGCCCCCCGCGAGCGCGGCGTCGGCGTTCAGCTCGTAGGCGTAGATGTAAGGCGTCGCGCTTGGACGATCTGCGAGAAACAGCAGATAGGGATCCATTCCGTACATTTGAACCGGCGCTCCGGCGTGTGTGTGTGCGCGGACATAGGCGGCGGCGTCGCGCATCTCGTCGGGGAAGAAATCGATGCGAACGAAGTGGGTGAAGTACTCGGAGGAGCCGCTACGCGCCTGCGCCGTCAGAAGCCATGGATCATGCAGATACGGCGACTCGAGCAGCGAGTCCCCCACGTACACTCCAATTCCGACGGCCACGGCGACCGGTACCAGCCGCGGCAAGGCCGCGCTTCGACGAGCGACGCGCACCCGCTCGGACAGCCACGCCAGGAGGACCACCGCTTGCAGCGCAACCCCCGCGCTGACGGGGTGAAAGTGGTAAGGAAAGCCCTTCGCTTGGGCGAGAACGCTACCGAGGGCACACAGCGGAGCCAGCGCCACGCCGAGAGCGCGAGGCGGCATCGCGCCGGAAGCGATGAGCCCGAGCAGCAAGGCGCTGCCGGTCACGGCGAGCAGCGCCCGAGCACCGAAGAACGGCGTCGAAAGAACGTCGAAGGCCGAGCGAGTCCACATGAAGCGGTACATCGACGGCACCTCCGACATCTGGATGTGCAGAAACGCGAGCGGATCCCCGTACTCGACGAGAAAGAACGCTTGCGTCGCCGCGCCCACGAGCCCCCCGATGGCAAACCCGATCAGTGCTGTGCGTCGTGGAACCGGCGCCCGTCGATCGACCACCAGCGCAGCGAGCTGTGCGGCGGTGAACAGGGCATAGGTGGGCTTCCCGAACCAGGGGATGACGCTCAGCAGCCCCATGAGCACGAAAAGCATCCCGCGGGGCGGCCGGTGCTCCTCTGGCCGCTCGCTCGACGGCCGCTCGCTCGACGAGTACGGCTGCTGAGCCACGAGCTGGAGCGCCACGGCCGGCAGCATGAACCAGTCGAGGAAGCTCTCGCGCTGCGCGATGTCCCAGAATCCGTACAGCAGGTACTGCCCGCTGAGGGTCACCCAAGCCGCCAGCGCCCAGAGGGCTCGCTCGAGCGGCGACGGCGCGCGACTCGAGCCGACACTCGGAACGCAAGCGCCCGCAAGCGCGAACGAGAGGCCCGTGACGATCAGATCGAGGACGTGAAATCGATGCTCGTCCGCACCACCCAACCTGAGAAAGACGAGATGGATGAGATGAATGAGCGGCCCATTGACGTCGCGCACGTCGCGATAGTCGATGGCGCCGCGCGAGAGCGACCAGGCGATGAATTGGAATATCCCCTGGTCGCGCCCGAGCGTCGTCAGCGTCGCACGCCGCGTCGCGTCCGCGACCCAAAGCATCGGCGGCAAAGCGAGCGCAAGCGGGACAGCGGCCATGCTCCACAGGCGCAAGTACCGCAGCCGACCTCGATGCATTCGCGCCGAGCGGTTTCTAGCGCAGATGCTTGCGCTTTTCGCCGCCCTTTCCGAGAGCTAGACAGCTTGGCACTATCCGTGCGGTGGCGACGACTGTAGATTTGCAAAGACAAACGTGTCCACAATTCCGCCCAAGATGACCGAAGCGGTCCGCCGTTTGGCCGTGCCTAATCCGCCGGTGGCGGAGTCCCGGGCGCGTGCGTTTGCCGAAGCGGTTTCACTCGCGCGCGGCAAGCACGTGCTCATCGCGCTGCGGGGCCATCCGGATCCGGACGGAATCGCCTGCGCGATCGCGCAAGCCCACATCGGGCAACGCCTGGGCGTGGCCCAGACGACGATTGCGTATTGCCACGAGCTGAGCCACCGCGAGAACCGCGCGCTCGTGAAGCTGCTCGGCCTCGAGCTACGGAAGATCAAGAGTGTGCACGAGATCGACCGCGTCGACTGCCTCGGCCTGGTCGATGCGCACGAGCTCGACCCCGATCTGACCGACGCGGCGGACTACGAGATCCTCACGATCGTCGATCACCATCGAGCCGTATCGCCTCCCAAGGCTCGGTTCGTCGACCTCCGCCTGGACGTCGGCGCCACGGCCACGATTTTCGTCGAATACTTGCAGGAGCTTTCCACCCTCGACGGCGACGTCGAGGAGGACCGCCGCATCGCCACGGCATTGATGCACGGGCTGTCGACGGACACGGACGATTTCATGCTCGCGCGCGCGGCCGACTTCCGCGCCGCGGGAATGATTGCCGAGGTGTGCGACCGCGATCTTTTGCAAGATCTATCCAGGCGTCTCATCGCGCCGACGGCGATGGACGTCATCGCCCGCGCCCTGCAGGCCATGGTCGTCCGGCGAAACTTTGCCATGGCGGGCGTCGGTTTCGTCAGCGAAGCCGAGCGCGATACGATCGCGCAGGCCGCCGACTTTCTCGTACGGCGCGAGGACATCGACACCTGCGTCGTGTACGGGGTCATCGGCGAGAAATACATCGAAGGGTCGCTTCGGACCCATTCGCCGAGCGTCGATCCGGCCGCATGGCTCGAGCAGGCGTTCGGCGCCGACGAGAAGGGAAGGCCCTACGGAGGAGGCCGTCGGGACAAGGGCGGCTTCCGGATCCCGATCGGGTTTCTGGGTCGCGTGACCGACCGGCAGCAGCTCTGGCAGCTCTGCGAGCACGCCGTCCGAACGGCCTTGCTCCGTCAGTCCGGCGAGGAGCCGACCCCGGGGGTCCTGGTTCCGCCCGTCGCTGCAACCTGACGGTGCGCGCCCGGCGCCCGCGAACCTTTCCGTGAAGATCGCGCTGTTTGGCTTGCCGATTGCGGCCCATTTGCTCACGCGCGACGGTCACGAGATCGTGTATGCGGCGCTCAGCATGGCCGCCCCGGGGCTGCGGCGGGTGACGCGGCGAATCGCGCCCGGGAGAGCGTGGCTCGCGCCGGACGTGGCCGCGGCGAGCACCCTGGCGCAGGTCCGCGCCGCCGCGCCCGAGCTCATCGTCAGCTGGTTCTGGACGAAAAAGCTGCCTCCCGCGCTCCTGAGCATGGCTCGAGGGGTCGGAGTCCACCCTTCGCTGCTCCCGCGCCACCGGGGCCCGGACCCGTACTTCTGGGCGCTCGATTGCGGCGACGAAGTGACGGGGGTGACAGCGCACCTGCTCGAGCCGGAATACGATACGGGAGCCATCCTCGGGCGCCGTGAGGTTCCGATCGATTCACGGTGGAACGCCTGGGATCTGGCGCGCGCCCTGGACCGCCCGAGCCTGGCTCTCGTTCGGGAAGTCGTGCAGGCGTTCGCGAGCGGCAGGCCCCCCAGCCCGGAGCCGCAAGACGAGCGCCGCGCCACGATGGCTCCGATTCCGCAACGCGACGAGCTCGCGATCCGTTGGTCGTGGACGGCCGAGCGCATCGCCCGTCGCGTTCGAGCCGCCGCGCCTTGGCCCGGCGCTTGGACTGCGATAGGGGAGCAGATCGTGACACTGGTGCGTGTTCGACCGACGACCGATTTTCCGGCAGCGCTCGCTCCCGGCGAGGCCGCCGTTCGGAGGGACGGCGTCGCGGTCGTCCGTGCGGGCTCGGAAGCCGTCGAGCTGCTCGAGGGCCGCTCGGAAGAGGATGTGCCCTTCGGCCAGGATCATTTTTCGACCCTCGTCGTCGAGGCCCGCAGCTGAGCCAGCGCTTTCTCGTTGCAGAGCGTAACCGCCTGCGATTCGATCCTGCTGCTGCAACCGCTCACACCAATCGAGCCCGCATCATTGCCCCCCTCGGGCTCCCGATAGAGGACGTTCGACGATCCGCTCGGCGGCAAGTCCTCGAGGAGAAATCACCGTGTCCGACGCCGTCACGTTAGCCCGCAGCGCCCGAGAATCGCTCGCGCGCGGATTGAACGCTCTGCAGGGAGACCCGAACGTGCCGCGCCACTTGCTCGATCTCGCCGCGCCAATCGCGCAGGCGATGGGATCGCTGCACCAGATCGAGCGGTCGGGCGGCGCACAAATCGCCTCGAGCGTGCAAACGGCGCTGGGTCAGATCCAGACCGCGCTCGCGCAGCTGCAAGCCCATCCGCCGACACATCCGGCAGTCGCCTCCGCGCTCGAAACCGTCGCCGCCGCCCTCGGAACGGTCCACGCCCTGGCACGCATGGAGGCCCAACCGCCGGCGGCGTCGGCGAAGGCTGCCGCGCCGGTGAAGGCTGCGCCAGCCCCACCGAAGGCAACGGCGCCGGCGGTCCAGGCGTCCGCACCCGCCTACCCGCCAGCCGCCCCGGTCGCCCGGGCTTCGCCGCCCACGGGACAGGCGCCGGCGCTGGCATTCCAGGCGACCGCCGTCGCCCCGCCGGCGGCGCCTCGTCCTGCTCCGGCTGCCGCCCCCGCACCGGCTGCGCCTGCGACAAAGGCCGACCGGGCCGCACCCGCGCCGCGAGCTCCGCAACCCGCTCCACAACCCGCGGCGCAAGCCGCGGCGCAGCGAGCTCCGGCTCCTAACCCCTCCGCTCCCGGCGTGATCGATCCGTCCTCGATCACGGCCGAGCTCGGAGCCCACAGCCCCAGCAATTTTTACAAGGGTCTATCCGGCAACGACATCATCGATCACGGCGGACTGTTCGTCTCGACGTACAAGCTTCCGAAGATCGGGGTACAGGTGCGCTTGCGCGTTGCGCTTCCCGGGGGCTACGAGTTCGAGGCCAACGCCATCGTGCGATGGCGCCGGGAGCCGAGCGACGCAGGAAACGATGCGCCCCCCGGTTTCGGCGCGCAATTCACCGAGATCACGACCGAGGCGCGGCAACTCGTCTACCGGTACGTTCGAAATCGAGAGCCCCTCTTCCACGACGACCTTTGAGCAACGCCTGCTAAGGCTGGCGCGGCTTGCCCCGACGCTTTCTTCCTCGCCTAGCAGCGGCCTTCGTCGCGCTCGCGTTTCTCCTGCGAGCGCCATCCGCTTCGGCAGCCGCGGATCCCCGGCTGCTGTGGAAATCCATCGAAACGCCGCACTATCGAATCAACTATTATTCCACCGAAGACGAGGTGGCCGAGCACATCGCCACGCTCGCCGAGTCGATCTACGCGCGCCTGCTTCCGGCGATTGGATGGGCCCCGAGCGAGCGCATCGAGGTGGTGCTGACCGATCAAACGGAAGCCGCCAACGGTTCCGCGACGGCACTCCCCTACGACGCGATCACGCTCTACGTGACCGCCCCGGACGACATGTCCCCCCTGGGAGACGTCGACGATTGGTACCTCGAGCTCTTGACGCACGAATCGACCCATATTTTTCACACCGATCGGATTGCGGGCCTCCCGGCGCTGGTCAATCGCATCCTCGGTAAGACCTTGGCGCCCAATCAGGCGCAGCCCCGCTGGCTGCTCGAAGGTCTGGCCATCTTCGAAGAAAGCGCTCGCACGAGCGGCGGACGACTTCGTTCATCGATGTGGAACATGTGGATGCGCGCCGACGTGCTCGAGGGGCACGTCGCTCCCCTCGACGTCTTCTCCAATACGCCCCGGTACTGGCCTCAGGGCAACATCTGGTACCTGTACGGTTCTTTTTTCATGCAGTGGATCGCCGAAACGTATGGCGAACAGGCCATTCGGGCGATGATCGATGACTATGGCCATCAACTCATCCCGTACGGGATCAATCGTTCGATAAGGCGCGTCACGGGCCGAACCTTCGAGCAGCTTTACCCCGCGTGGGTGGACTCGATGCGCCGGACGTTCGTCGCCGAGGCCGACGCCATCCGCGAGCGGGGGCTCCGCGAGGGCATTCGTCTTTCGCATACCGGCAATACGGTCGAGCACCCGCGCTGGATCCCTGCGACCACCTGGAAGGACCACGGAGGTGACCTCGCATTTTACGTCGATGATGGGCACTCGATGGCCGGGTACTGGGGATTGCCGCTCGTCCGCGATGAGCACGGGACGATCGTCGGCGCACGCGAGCGCGAACGCGATCTGCTGATCCGAATGAACGGAATCGGCGGCCTGTCGTTCATGCCCAACGGCACTGCGGTCTTCGCCACCGGCGACTGGCACGAAAATCTTTACGTCTTCAACGATCTGTTCGAGCTGCCGGCCGACCAGAAGAGCCCGAACGGCATGGAGGGACGACGCATTCGCTGGACCGACGCGTGGCGCGCTCTCGATCCGGACGTTTCGCCTGACGGCCGGCGAGTCGTCTTCACGACGAACCATCGCGGAACGATGTACCTGATGATCGCGGACCTCGCGGCCTCGCCGGATCAGGCGGGCGCGCACACCGTCACGAACGTGCGCCCTCTCGTTCGAAGCGCCCGCTTCGATCTGGCCTATACGCCGCGTTGGGCGCCGGACGGAATGCACGTCGCCTATTCGTCCTGGGAGCGAGGCGGTTACCGGGACATTCGCATCGTCGACACCAGGGACGGCTCGTATGTCGAGGTGACGCACGATCGCGCGATCGACGGCGACCCCGTCTTCTCACCGGACGGAAGGTGGCTCTACTTCCATTCCGATCGCACGGGAGTGACGAACGTCTATGCCTACGAGGTCGCCACCGGTCGCCTCAAACAGGTCACGAACGTGATAAACGGCGCCTACCAGCCCGAGCCGTCACCGGACGGCAAGTGGCTGGCATACGTCGGGTACACGCACGACGGCTACGACCTCTTCGTCATGCCGCTCGACGAATCGCAATGGCTCGATGCCTTGCCGTACGTGGAGGAGCGGCCGGCCGCGCCGCCCGAGCCGCTGCCGCTGTCGTTCGTCGCTCACCCTTACAATCCGCTCCTGACGCTGCAGCCGCACAACTACTCGGTCAGGATCACCCCCGGTAATTTCGGCGAGGCGAGCATCGTGACGACCAGCGGAGGGGACATCGCCGGGCTTCATGCATTCACCGCGAGCCTGACCACGGAATGGAACCATCCGACGCTCGAGGGGAACATCAGCTACACGTATTCCCGGCTACCGTTCGACGTCAACGTGAGCGCGTACCGTCAAATCACCCCCCAGACCAACTATTATCTCGGGGGAAACCCGGTTCAGTGGATCCAGCAGACGCTCGGCGCGTCGACGGGGATTGCGTACAGCTTGCCGCGCGCGTTCGATTCGCAGTCGTTCGCCCTCTCCTACAGCGTCAATCAGGTGTCGGGCCAGCTGCCCCTGCCCGCCAGCCTCCTCAACCCGTACAACACGCCGAGCGTTCCTACGCGGGGCATGTTGACGACGCTGCACCTGGGGTGGAGTTATTCCAACGCGACGGGCTTTCTGTGGAGCGTGAGCAACGAGCAAGGGTTCGACGTCAGCGCGAACCTTGACCTCTCCGACCCCGCGATCGGGAGCGACTTTTCGGGGTACGCGGCGCAGTTGAACTTCGCCACGTATTTCGCGATGCCCTGGCTTCAGCATCACGTGCTCGCCCTCCACGCGGGCGGCGGTTTCAGCGGGGGCAACATGGGCGGTGACGGGCCGTTTTACGTCGGCGGATTCATCGACCTGCCCCTGGTGAATGTCATCGAAAACTCGCTCGTTCAAGGGGGGATTCAGCTTCGCGGCTACCCGGTCGCTTACGAGATCGGTCAGGACTACGCGCTCTTCAACGCCGAGTATCGATTTCCGATCCTGAGTGTCGACCGCGGACTCTCGACGCTTCCCATCTTTCTCGATCGCATCAACGGAAACCTGTTCGTCGACTATGGAAGCGCGTTCAACGACGCCAGCTCGGCCGAGTTCAAGACCGGGGTGGGCGGCGAGCTCTGGTTCGACGTACAGCTCGGCTACATTCTCGATTTCACGTTCCGGGCCGGCTTTGCAAAGGGCCTGGCCAGCGGGGGAATCGACAAGCTCTACTTCGTCGCGGCCGTGCCCTTTTGATCGCGAACCTTGCGTTTCGATCGATTTCGATCGTGCGCTCCGATCTCGAACCGCCGTTTCGGCGCCCGATTTACCGACATCCGGCCCTCCCTCGTGACACCATGGCGTTCGAGAGGTTCGATGCGAATCGTGTGCGCCTTGGTCCCCGCCGCCCTTCTCTTGCTCGGATGCTCCGCGCTTCCGAACCCGATGGCGCGAGCGCAGGAGGCGGCCCAGGAATTCAATACGGACACGAGGTACGGAAGAAACGAGATCGCCATCGAGCGCGTCGCGCCCGCGGTTCACGATGCATTTCTGAGCCATCACCGGGCTTGGGGCTCGAAGGTGCAGATCGCGGACGTCGAGCTCGAAGGACTGCACCGCAAGAGCGATCACGAAGCCGAGGTGACCGTCCGGGTGAACTGGTACCGACCGGAAGAGCAAGAGCTGCGCACGACGACGTTGAAGCAAATCTGGCGCGATCAAAATGGGTGGAAGCTGGCCGGTGAGGAGCGCCTCGAAGGGGACATCGGGTTGCTCGGCGAGGCGGTCGTCTTCCAGGCTCCCGAGGAGCCGAAGTCGACACGCCAGTTTCCAACCGTCCGTTTGCAGGGCGCCTCCGAGTGAGCGTCCCTGCGCCGCGGGGCCGGGGCTCTCAAGCGGGCTCGGCCGCGGGCTCGGCCGCTGCGCGTGGAGGGCACGGCCCGCAACACGAACGGGTCGTCATCTACGGTTGCGTGCCGGACGAGGGTGGCCCCGACACGGTCGAGGCCCGGGCCGTTCGCTTCGGCGCGGCCTTCTTCGCGGCAGGCCCGGCGGCTGCCTTGCGCTCCTGCGACTGACGCTTGAGGCGCGCCTTCTTTTTGACCTGCCCCTTGCGGCGCTTCATTTTCATCGAGTTGCGACGGTCGTGCTTTCCCACGGGAACGCACCATGCCCTCGCCCATGACGGAGCGTCAAGCGCGCAGCGCACCCACACCGGGATTGGGCGCCTTCCGGCGCCGGAGTCTAGCCCGTGCCCTCGGCAGCAGCCGCCTCGCGCCCGCGAACCTCGAGCCGATAACGGCTGTTAATGGTCTCGATGTAGAACACCTCGCGGCCCGCAATGCGGAGCACGCGCTTGACCGGCGTCGTCACGTACTCGTGCATGCCGTCGGGGAACTCAATCACGACGACCGAGCCTTTGCGGGGCGCCCGGACGAGCCGACCGCCTACAGACCGCGCGCCCTTGCCGAGCTTGCGAAGGACGACGTCCACACTCTCAATCTAGCACCCTCCAGCCCGGCGTCTACTTGCAGCCGACCTACATGGCAGGAGGGGGTTTCGAGCCTTGTCCCTTCCCGGTGGACCGCACCCGCCGCGCCGTTGCGAAGCCCCATGGCGCTTTCCACGCCATGGAAACGGCACTTCAAAAGCTGCCGCCCTTGGCGAGGCAGGCCAGCGCCCAGCTCCGGGCTTCCCGATTTCGGCCAAATGCGCGAAGCACCCGTGCTTTTTGGCACTCGGGACCGTCATATTTCGCCCCGGAGCTCGAGGAGCGGGCCTGGGCCGAGCTCGGGGCCGGAGCAAGCGGGGGCGCCTCCCCCGGAGGGAGGGCTTCGAGAGTGGGCGAGAGCGCCGCTGCCGAGGCCAGCGCCTGCGTTGCCTCGGCCCCCGAAGTAGCGTGAGCGCCCGACCCAGGGGGGCTCGACCCAGGGGATGCATTCGATCCGGACCCGGGCGAAGTTGTTCGCACACCGGAATGATTCAATTTTTCTCCAGACGCGGTCAGCGGGGGAATGTCCGAGCCGGGGTTTCGAACCGAGCCGATCGCCTCTCCTACGCTCAGATCGGCCGGCGCGAGGGAGGTCACGGGCGCGGCCGCAGGGCCGGGCTCGGCGGAAACGGTCGGAGTGCGCGACGCCTCATGCAGGGCCCCGCTCCTCACGGCAAAGGCGATCGCGACCGTGCTGAACGTGGCAACGACGGCGGCGACGGCAAGCAGCAGCCCCCGACGGCCATGCGACTGGATGGGCTTCGCCTCTGCAAGGGATGGAGCCGTCGGAAACGCCATGTTCCCGGCAGGCGGGGTGTAGGGAGCGGGGCTCGCGACTCCGACCGGCGTGGCGGGCCCGACCGTCGCAGCCACCCCACTCGGCGCGGCCGGCCCCATCGTCGCGGCCACTCCGCTGTGTCCGCTGTGTGTGGCGGGCCCGACCGTCGCAGCCACCGCACTCGGCGCGGCTGGCCCCATCGTCGCGGCCACGGCCCCAACCCCACCGGCGGCTCCGACCCCACCCGGAGCGGCGGGCCCCACGGGTGCGGCAAGCTCGGTCTTGCGGCTGGACACCCATTCGTCTGCCACGTCAGGGCCCGCCCCCGCGCCCGAGAAGCCTTCCATGAACGAGCGGACGGTTTGGAATCGCTCGTCGGGCGACTTGGCAAGCGCGCGCCGGATGGCCTCGCGCATCGACTGCGGAACCCGTTGCCCTTCGGCGAGCGATTCGATGGGGATCGGCGGAGCAGTCAGGTGCTGCGCGGCCCATTCCCACGCGGTATTGGCCTTGAACGGGAGCTTGCCCGTGAGCATCTCGTACGCCATCACGCCGAGCGAGTAGATGTCGCTCCGCGCATCGACGCTCCGTCCGGCGAACTGCTCGGGGCTCATGTACGGGGGCGTCCCGACGACCATGCCCTGCTGGGTGAGCCGCGATTCGCCCTCGTCCGGCGCGGTCGTACGCTTTGCGATTCCGAAGTCGAGGACCTTGACGAAGTCTTTCTGGCCGGCCCGCTCGACGAGCACGACATTGTCCGGCTTCAGGTCACGGTGAACGATCCCGCGGCCGTGTGCCTCTTCGAGCGAGCCGCATACTTGCTCCAGGATGTGACAGGCGCGGCGAGGCGCCATCGCGCCCTCGGCCGCCAGGCGGTCGGCAACGCTCCCACCATGCAAAAACTCCATCACGAAATACAGAATTCCTTCGGGCGTGGACCCGAAGTCGTAAACCTGGATCGTATTGGGGTGCTCGAGCTCCGAGATCGTGGCCACCTCCCGCTCGAACCGCGCCTGAATCTTGGAGTCTCGTGAAAGATGCGGATGCAGGGTTTTGACCGCGACCTTACGCTTCACCGTGCCGAGCGGCTGCTCGCCCTCGTAGACGGCCCCCATTCCTCCCTCTCCCAACAGGCGGATGACCCGGAATTTGCCGCCAAGCACCTGGCCCACGAGCGGATCGGCCCCGGCCGGGGAAGACGGCTCCTGCAACGAGGTTCCACAGTTCGGGCAAAAACGAGGCGAACCGTCGTTGATCGAAGTCTCGCAGGCCGGGCACTTCATGGCTGCCCAATCTTACGTCAACGCGCCGCGGCGCGCGCTCGCCACTCCTGACGGCGCCAGGGACCAGCGTTCACGGAGTTCCGGCCGATTGGCCGCGATCGTCCGTCGCGGACGCCACGGGCCACGGAACCGGCCAGCGCCTCCCCGTGGCGCGGTCGACGAGCTCGAGACGGGTCCCCCGCGGCGTTGCGGGGAAGACGACACCGATCCGGGTCCGCAGCTTGTCGGTGAACGAGGGGGCTCGGCTGAGCCCACCGTCGCTCGAGTCGGGCACCGCCATCAATGGAAAATCGAATCGCACGCGCTCGATGAGCGTCGGTCCCTCGAAGAGCTCCAGGGCGAAGCGCCCCATCACCCTGGGCGTGGGCTGCGAGGCGGGCAGAGAGATCTTGCGCACGCCCAGCAGCCAGACGTCGCCCCGGTCCCACCGCAAGTCGAAGACCCACTGGGTCTGTGCGACGAGCGGAGTCGGATCGGGAGGGGTCGCCGTCACGCGGATATCGAGTGCGACGCCGGCGTCGAGCACGCGACCGACGTCGATGGTCCGACGAGCCTCGCCGGCTCGAGCCCCCAAGGCGCACGCCATGACCGCCCCGAGCGATACCGCGGCCCACGGCAGGACGCGTCCCGGAAAGATGGATCGGCGCCTCAATCCTTGCCGGTCGGACATGACGCGCAAAGGTCCCACGCCGCGCCGCCGCCGCCAAGCGCTGCCCACAAATCCCGCAAATCTGCGGGAATGGCAGACTGCACGGACCAGGGAGCGCCCCTCGAGTCGGGAACGACGACCCGAGCCGCGTGCAGCGCGATCCGCCCGAGGTCGAGGACCCGTCCGCTCGGGAGCGTGACCCGGGCCGGCCCGCCGTAGGAGCGGTCCCCGAGCAACGGGGCGCCCGCGTGTGCCGCATGAACGCGGATCTGGTGCGTCCGTCCGGTAACCGGCGCGACAGAGAGCATCGCCTGGCCAGCCGGAGCGACCCCGGGCGTGGCGTACCGCGTCTGGGATTCGACCGCATCGCGACCGCCGACCGCGCGCAGTCGCGGGTCTCGCGCTCGGCCGATCGGCTGGCTCCAGACGCCGCTCGGGGGAACGGGTGCGTGCGCTGCGATGGCGACGTAGCGCCTCTCGTACGTGCCCGCCGCGCGCGCCCGGGCGAGCCTCCGGATGGCGTCGCCGCTGAGAGCGAGCACGACGACTCCGCTGACCTCGCGATCGAGCCGCGACGTCGGATGGATGCGCGCTTCATCGATGCCGAGAACGCGCGCGACGGTCGCCACCAGCGCGTGCGACGCTCCGGTGTGATCCCCGATCGTCGGCACCCCGGCCGCCTTCTCGACGGCGACCAGGTCGTTCGTGCGCGCCAGGACGATCGGCGCGGCCGCTGACAGGACGGGCGGCGCAATCTCGACCACGTCGCCCGGACGCAGCGCCTCGCCGCGCGAGCGAGCCCGCTTGCGACCCACGAAGACACGGCCGTCCTCCAGGGCCAGCGGATCCGCCGACGCGCGCGCGAGGACATCGCCCAGGGTGGCTCCGTCGCCCTCGCGCAGGACCCATCGCATGACGAGGGGCAACGTACCTCGGAACGACGCAACGCGCCCCGGGGGCTCACAAGCGCTCGACGATACCGCGGTCGCCGTCGACACGGATTCGGTCGCCCACCTTGATGGCCCGGGTCGCGCCGACCACGTTCACGACGCTCGGAACCCCGAATTCGCGGGCGACGACGGCGGCGTGCGACAGCGGGCCTCCGAGCTCGGCGACCACGCCCGCAGCCACGAGAAAAAGAGGCGTCCAGCCGACGTCCGTCGTGTGCACGACCAGAATCTCGCCGGGCTGGAGCGCGTCCATCTCGTCCTCCCGGAAGAGGACTCGAGCTTTGCCTTCGACCACGCCGGGGCTGGCGGCCAGCCCGGTCATCGCGGCTCCCCCGGAGGGGGGGAGAACCACCGGCGGCGGCGCACCGACGAACGTGGCCGGAGGGTCGGGCCTGGCCTGGTCGCGAGCCAGCTCGGCGCGACGGGACCGAACGAGCAGCACGAGATCGGCCCGCGGCGCCCTGAGGGCGCTGACGATCTCGTCGATGGTCAAGAAGAATGCACTTTGCACACTGGCCACCGAGGAGCCGCTTTGGACGAGCGCGTGCCAGTCCGCATCGAGCTCGGGATCGCGCCGCAGCAGCCTGCGGTCGGCGTCCAGGGCGGCCTCGCGGAGCATGCCGAGCACGCGCGTCACCCAAGCACGCATCCGTTCCCTCAGCCGCGCAGCACGTTGCGCGCGGGCCACCAGGTGACGGATGATCGTCTGCTCGATGATGTTGAGCTCGGGCTCGAGCTTCGCCATTTCGATTCCGGCGTGCGCCTTCACTCGACCCACGTGACCTTCGACCTCATCTGCGTCGATGCGCAGCGCGGCGCGGAGCATCCGAAGCACGGGACGCGGATCTTCCTTCCAGCGTGGAGTCGACAGCTCCACTTCGCGCACGGCTCGATCGCCGTAGAGCTCGAGGAAGCTCTGCAGTGCGCGGCGGGTCGCTCCCTCCGGAATCGCGTCGAGGCCGGTCGTCGTCTCTCGCTCGAGCACCGTTCGGGCCTCGGGCTCCCGGCGCGCGAGAGCCGCGACGTGCATGATGCCGATGCCGGGACGCGCGCTCTCGAGGTCGCGGATTCCGCTCGTCAGCCACTGCGCCAAACGGTCGGCACCCGCCGGTGCGACGCGTTCGAGGACCAGCTTGAGCGCAAGGTGGGTACCGAGCGTGCTCGAGGCACACGTCAGCATCACCGTACCGGTGCGTTCGAGCAGGGCCTGAATGTCGCGCAGCCGTCGCGCCAGTCCCTCGTCGGGTAAGATCGTCAAATCGAGGGCGCTCTGAGCGCGCCACTGCTTCTCTGCGAAATCCTCGAAGGCTTTGACGTCGTCATCGAGACGCAATTGCTCCCGCACCAGGCGCGACGCGGTGAGGGGCAGGCGCACGTAGAAACCCCGCTGACTGACGTCGCGTACCTGGATCGCGAGCGCTTCTCCACCGCCGCCCCCGCCGAGCTCCACCAGCATTCGTGGGTCGAGAAAGGGCACCTGCGCGGCAATCCGCATGAACTGTGTGAGATTGAGATAGAAACGCCCGTAGACGTTTCCGACGAGGCGCGCGTTCTTGGGGACACGGCACCCGAGCGCCGCAAACGCGCGGCGGAATCCCGCTTCACTGAACGCCCCGGCGACCGACCATGTGAATGGCGTTGCGACGCCCGGAAGGGCTTCGCCCACGTTGACGCTGCTCCAGACGGTGTCCGCGCCACCGCCCTCCGGGTAGCCGCGTCCCGTGGCGGGACGCGCCTGAACCATCCACGTTCGCTCGTCGTCGCAAGCGAACTCGACATCCCATGGACCGTCTTCGAGCGCCTCCAAGCGAGTTGCCAGGTCCGCGAGTTGCTTGATTCGCTCCTTCGTGAGCGCCGGCTCGTCCGGCGCCCCGACTTCGACTTCTTCGATCCGGCCGTCGTGCACCACGGTCGCACGCGCCTTGTGGGCGATGACGGCGTCGACCAGCCGTCCTCGCCCGTCGATGCGCAGTACGTCGGGCGTGGTCACGCCGTTGACCACTGGAGCTCCGAGGCCGTACCCGACGTTGATGATTCGCTCGTCCGCGCCGCCCGGTCCCCGGACGCGCGCGTCGGGCGCCCGCGTGAACATCACGCCGCCAGCACGGGCGACGACCATGCGCTGGATCACCACGCCCATGCCGACGTCCTTCACGCCGTGCGCCGCGAGATACGCGAGCGCACGGCCGCTCGCAATGGACGCCCACACCTGCCGGACCGCGGAGACCAGGGCCCCTGCGGCATGGACGCCGAGGACGCTTTCGGCAAGTCCGGCCATGGACACGAGGGCGCCGTCTTCGCAGGTCGCACTCGAGCGAACGGCCAACCCCCAGGACGAGTCGGTGCCGAGGGCCGTCCAGAGCTCGAACAGCTCGTCTTCCAGCCCCTTGGGAAGCGGCGCCTGGAGAATCTGCTGCCGCGCCTCGGCGGCCCGAACGTAGCCTGCCCTTCCCCCTGCGGCCCGAAGGAGAGCCCGGGGTTCACAGCCCGGAGGCATGGCGCGCAGCGCCTGGGCGAACGCCTCTGCACCCAGGACCACCGCTTCGGGCACCGCAAAGCCATGACGCACGAGCCAGACCAGACGCGCGGCCTTGCCACCGATCGCGCGCGGGTCATCGCCGCTGCGACGCTCGGCGAGCGCCTCGACCGAGACCAGCCACGGCATGGCGCGATGTTAACCGGCTACCCCGTTCAGTCGACCGGTCTGTAGGCTCGGCCTACGAGCTTGACCTTCGTCTTGTCCCGGAGCGGCAGAGCCTCCCCGATGTCCTCGTCGATGGTCACCAGCGTCGCACCGAGCGCGGCCGCTTTGTTCCGCATGTCGTTGCGTGCGGCCTGCTGGGCAACTTCCGCGTCGTGCGCCGCGGCGACCCCCGTCACCTGTCCGACCAGCGTGTAAGCGGCCGGGCCGGGGGGCTCCGCCGCGAACTCCACATCGGCCCCCGCCGGTACGAGGTCGACGTGATCGGGAAATTCGTCCGCGCACCCGGCAAGGAGCGCAAGGGCAGCCAAAAATCGTCTCATGAATGGCGTCGCGATCCCCGTTGAAGCGCCGCAGGCAGACGCGATCATCGTATCGTGCGGAGAATTCCTCGGGAAAGATTATGCCTCGTCGATCGTGCCTGGGCCGGCCCTCGGGCGCGGGAAGGTCATGCGCGCTGCAGAACGCGGTCATGCCACAGCAGGAGCTCGATCGAGCCGGGCCCGCGGTTGAAGATGTAGTCGTGAGGGCCCGGAACCTCCGCGAAGTCGTGGCCGATTCCGCGGGCGGTCCATGCGTCGGAAACCTGAGAGATCGCACTTCGAAAGTAATCCCCACGGCTCGTGAGGAGGCGAAGCTTCAAATCAGGACGCTTCGAGCGGGCGTTCTGCGCGAGCGTCGTCCACTCCGCGGCCTGCCCTTCGGACAAAGCGGGCTGGATGCCTCCGACCGCACCGAACGCGTCGGGTCGGGAGAGGCCGATTCGCAGGGCGACGGCGCCGCCGAGAGAGACCCCGTCGATTCCGGTCGATTCGGGGCTCACGGCGGCAGGCGCATCGCCTCTCACCCGCGGAACGAGGACGTCCGTGACGAACCGCGCATAAAGGGCGACCTCGTCCGCGGAGGTAGCGTCGAGATCCGGCATCCAGGGGCATGCGACGACGACCCCGCGAAATGGCGCCTGCTTCAGCGAGGCGTTCGTTTGTGCCAGTCGCGCGTCGTCGACGAAGCTTTCGAAGTCGGCGCGCGTCAGGGGTGGAGCGCGCAATCGATCGATGGCGCGGACCATGGCGTAGTCCCTTGGCCATCCCATCGCGCCTTCGGCGGGATCCTTCAGCGCCTCACCTCGGCCGTGCAACGCGACGACCAGCGGAAACCGCTCGTTCGCCCCCCACGTCGGCGCGACAATCACCGCGACGGCGCGGCCCCACGGCTGCAGTCCGAGGTCGACCTCCCGCACCTGAACGTCGGGGGAAAACGGGGCGGCCACCGCGCCAGCGGTGCCGCTTCGGTCACCGCGCGAGCACGCAAGCGAAGTTGCGACCCCGATGGCGAACGAGCGGCGGCCGATTCGGTGCGAGCACGCGTCGGACGCATGCCGCGGCCTGGGCTTGGAGCCCCCGAGGTCGAGGCGGCCCATCCGGCGTCACTCGTCGTCCGGTGGAGACGCGACAGCGCCCGTCGCCGAGCGCACCAGATTGGCGAGCGTCGGGTCGCTCGCGAGACGTTCACGCAGGGCCGCGCGTATCGCGGTCAGCTCGACCTTAGGCAAAGCGAGCTGAGCGGTCGCTTCGTCGACCTTGTGGTCGAGATAGCCCTCGAGCGTGAGAGTGCCCGCCTGCAGCCGTTGCAGCGCAGTGTTCGGAGCCCCGTCGACCGCGGAGGGATCTTTGACCGCGATGCCGACCCCCGACTCGAAAGGGCGACCCACGTCGGACGGCGCCCGTTCGACCTGCTCCGTCGGCGAGACGGTCGACGGCGGAGCCGGAGCCGCAGGTGCCCCTTTGCCGATGCGATCAATTCCCATGGCCTCGTCGCGAAGCTTAAAGCTCTTTGCAATGACGTGAAGCGTTTTCCGGAGGGGGTTCGGAGGGGGTCTGGCGCCGACGCTCGCTGCTTTCCTGCTTTCCTGCTTTCCATTGCCCTTTCGACCGAACGGAAGAAAAGTTTCGCACGAAATCACCTCTTCCACTGCACCCAGGCGTGACGCACGCGACGGTCGGCGGGCGACGCGCCGATGTCGCTGAACACCATCGAGCTTCCCGCGAGCGCAAGGGCAACCTGGAACGTCGCGGGGGCGTCGAGATCGAGCAAGCCCGAGGCCTCGGTCTTCGAGGATCCATCGTCGGCAAGCCGGAGCGCGGCCATGCTCAGCCCGTCGAGGGAAGCGTCGACAACGACCGCTCGCAGGTCGTCGAGCTCCCTCTCCAGAGCGACCTCCGTCGCCCGGTCGTGCGGCGGTAACGGCAGGGCCCGAGGAGGACCGACGACATGAGCCGTTCGGTCGAGCCGGGCCACCATGGCTGCCCCCGGTGCATCGATGCCGGCCGGCGCCTCCTCGATCCAGGCCACGAGGGCGCCCCCATTCGGCGCCGTCACGAGCCTCGGCGACCTCGAATGCAGAGCCGTCGACAGGACACGCACCTCGTCGCCGACGCGACCCGCATCCTCGGGTCGGAGCGTGGCGGCAAAGATATCGGAGACTCCGTCGCGCGGGCTTTCCCGCGGATCGCTCCATGCGATCCAGGCAACGTCATCACCGACCGTGAGGGCGAGATCGCTTGCGTCCCCCGGCGCTTTGCGGATCTGCTGATCGGGTCCAGCCCGCGTCAAATCCCTGTCGAGCTTCGCTGCGTACACGTCTCCGTTGCCGTCCCGGTCGTCGACCCAAGCGACGATCCAGCCCGAGTGGGCCCATGCGATGGCCACGCTGCCCGCGTCACGGCTGTCGCCCGTGAGATGCGCCTCTCGCAGCGACTGGCCCGACGGGTCGAGCAGCGCCACGTCCACCTCGGGAGGCCCGCCGCGACGAGCAATCCACGCCACGGCCGCCTGCGGCGCCGGTGTGGGCGCGACGGCCACGGCGATTCCGCCGGCCGATATCGCGCGCGACGTGAGGGTCCGGGCCGGGCCGAGAAGGCGCCCGTCGGCGTCGACGAGGCCGACGGTGACCTTCGATCCGCGGGTGCCCTTGTGCCCGCTGGGCACAT
>Ga0187782_10000712_pt1 | contig 23239 bp, 21 predicted proteins | sample 0715_SJ02_MP15_2_FD_132454 | JGI IMG/M metagenome (GOLD analysis project Ga0187782, IMG submission 132454) | Tropical peat soil microbial communities from peatlands in Department of Meta, Colombia - 0715_SJ02_MP15_20_MG | ecosystem: Environmental > Terrestrial > Soil > Wetlands > Peat | place... | reverse complement strand
GCAACCGTGATTTCTAAGCGGCTCTCCCACTCGCCCAAATAGGCGGGTTCGGTTTTGTGATGCAAGTTGAAACGCCCTTGTGAGCATCGAAGTTCACTTAGTTGCCAGCGGAGCCTTCCAGTGATGGCTTTTCCCTATCGATCAGAGCCGGTTGAACGTCGGGGTCGTCGAGCGCTCTTTTGCGATTAGGGCTCGCCGCGTGGTGATTCCGTGTCAGCTGGCTTCACGGCGAGATGCCCCCGTGGAGATGGTCCGGCCGATGAGCGAGTTGGTCCCGGTGTCCGGTAAGCGTTAAGCAGTCTAAGGCCTAGGTGAGTTCCGTGAGTGCTCCCCGTGAGGCCAGCCGTGGAAGTGAAAATCACTGCAGCCAATAGTGCGCCTGCGACGAGCGGGATGCCTGCTGTACCCGTGCGTATGAGCGTGAAAAAGGTGAATTTTTACTATGGCGAGAAGCAGACCCTCTTTGATGTGAACCTCTCCGTTGCGACCAACAAAGTGACCGCGTTGATCGGGCCCTCCGGTTGCGGCAAGTCCACGCTTGTGCGGGCCATGAACAGAATGCACGAAACGGTTCGGAATGCGCGACTCGAAGGCGAAATACTCCTCGATGACCAAGACATTCTTAAGCAGAACGTGACGATACTGCGGCGCCGCGTCGGCATGGTCTTCCAGCGGCCCAATCCTTTCCCCAAATCGATTTTCGATAACGTCGCCTATGGTCTGCGTGTCAATGGATTCAAGGGTTCGGTTGATGAGGCAGTGGAGAAGAGCCTTCGCCATGCTGTGCTATGGGATGAAGTGAAGGACATTCTAGCTAAATCGGCTTATGAGCTCTCCGGTGGACAGCAGCAGCGCCTTTGCATCGCACGTGCCCTTGCCGTCGAGCCCGAGGTGCTTTTGCTTGACGAACCCTGCTCGGCGCTTGACCCTATCAGCACCACGAAAATCGAAGAACTCTTGGTGCATTTGAAGGAACTCTGCACCATCGTTATTGTTACCCATAACATGCAGCAGGCTGCGCGCATTAGCGACTTCACGGCCTTTCTGCTTACTGGCCGGCTTATTGAATTCAGAGTGACGGGGCAGCTCTTCACCACACCAGCTGATCCGCGCACCGAGGGCTACATTACCGGCCGCTTTGGATGAGAGCTGGTTGTAGGTCGGGCTTACGGCACCCTCTTTGAGAGAAAGATGGCATGGAACGTCACTTTGAAAAGGATATCAACGACCTGAAAGAGCGCTTAGTGTGGATGGGCAGCTTGGCGGAGCGCGCCGTCCACCAGTCGGTTCACGCGGTTTTGGAGAACGAGCGAACTCATTTCCGACACCCCACAAATCACAGTTGAGAATAGTTCTGAAGGATTGCTGCGTTTCCGAGCGTCAGGCAACTTCGACCATAGCGTACTTGTTACCGTAGAGATCGCGAAAAACGGCTTCGGCGCCGTAGGGGCGTTTGGCTGGCGTTTGCGTGAACTCAACGCCACTTGCAACTAATTTTTCATACGCGCCCTGTAGATTGCGTGTGGCGACCACGCAGGTGGGATTCTTCCCGATCAGGTCCGGGTACCAGTCGGCGAGCAGGAACTCGACTTCCTTTTGCTCGGGCGGTGCTACGGTGAGCCAGCGCATCCCCTGACCCGACATGTCCTTACGCTTTTCGAAGCCGAGTTTGCCGACAAACCAGGCCAGCGCCTGCTCCTGGTCTGAGACGGCTATGGTGACGGTTACAATCTTATCGATCGCGTGCATTGAAGCATCTCCTTTTCCGTGTCCTTCTTTTCGCTCGCGGAGTGATTCGCTGCCGCTTTGCGCGGCCAGCAATTGCGGGATTTTCCCGGAAATCTTGCCCCTCCAGCCCTGCCCCATCGCTTTGAACACGGGGCTGTCGGGATCGAAGCCGGAGTGCTCGAGGTACAGGCGCGTGCCGCCGTTTTCGAGCGGAGTGAGCCTCCACGTCACGACGGTATCCATTCCTGGGCCGCGGCCCTCGGTCGCCTTCGATCCTCCACGCCAGGAGTAGACGAGGAGACGGTTCGGCACGACCTCAAGTACTTCGCAATCGACAATGCCGCTCCAGCCAGGTGCGGGAGCGGTACGGAATTGAAAGTGGGCGCCAACCTCAGCGCGGAGGTTATTGGGCATTAGCCAGGCTTCGAGGAGACTGGGATCAGTCAACGCCCGCCATACCCGCTCCGGAGGGTCAGGCAAATCATTCTCCACGATGATTGACTCTCTACGCTTCATGGTGTTGCTGATCACTCATCTTTCATCGCCCGCAGAAGGGACCTGAGGCGAGGCATGCGCTCCTGCCAGAAGCTTCGATATTCGTCGATCCAGCGGAACATCGGCCGAAGTCCGTTTGGGTCGGCGCGATAATAGATCTGCCGGCCTTCGCGGCGGTGCAGAACCAGCCCGCTTTCGCGGAGAATCGCAAGGTGTTGCGAGATCGCTGGCTGTGTGACGGCGAAGTGTGCGGTTAAATCGGTGACCGTCATCTCTTGGCGCATCACGCTTTCGAGGACAGCCAGACGCGTCGGGTCCGCCAGTGCGCGGAAAAGCGTGGTTACACTCATGCCCAAATATATAAGCAAAAGCTAATGTGTTGCAATCCGAATTTTCAGGGGCTCATCACTCCATTTGTTTCACTGCAACTGCAAAGTATGCGAACAAGTATTTCTATTCCATCTCGTCAGGCGGAGAGCAATTGGTATGATTTCTGGCTTCTCAGTCTCTGAGGACCATTCGTAACTCGGCTATGTGTAACGGGGTTTCGACTTTCTTCCTCAACTTGCATCCGTAATCGTATTCACGTCGCGTGCCAGAATCTTTATCTTGTGTGAGTCGTCGGCACGCGCAGCAAAACGGGCCTTTGGCCGCAAATCGAGCAGCTTCTCGGGGACGCGTCATGGGCACAAGCACATTTGCGGCTAACTTCTATCCAGTGAGAAACAGCCACATGGTCAGAACCAGCACCAGGCTGACAAAGGCAAGAACGAAATTCTCAACCCACTTTTTTCGTCTTCTTTGAATCTGTCTAAAATGGTAGTCCGCATTCCCTGGTGCCCGATTCGTCCATGGACCGTTTGACATACACCACCACATTGTTCAGTGGTGACACAAACCCCACTCTTAGTGATTCTCATAATCTCCTCTCCTGAAGGAAAGACATGAGTAGGCCGATTTCCGAACTTATGCCCTCAATCTCATGGGAAGTCCAGAGAATTCTTGGTTAAAAAGATGCCGATGAGGTGAGTTTCGTCGGACCTTGCGGCTGCGCGTCTTCGGCGTTGGCCGAGCGCGATGATACGAATTAGGGCGCGTTGTGGAGCCGGAGAAAAACGACGAGAAGGGATGGATTCACCGAGCGATTCAGCGTTCAGCCCACAAGGGGCACTGCTGCAAAGGCCATCTCTAACCTTCCTGGTTCCGAGATTGCCAAATCCTTTCGTGAACATCTGGGAATAGCCAGAGCATTACTTTGGAATCATATTACAAGCGATCTGTTGTCGGCACCGCATTCACTCATGAAGCCCTCGAAAAACCCCGAAGAAATAGCTCGTGGAAACTTTTGATAATAGAGAACCAGAGATTCATTTCCGCCCTTCGAACAATATGCGAGTCTCCGCTTGCCGTTCATGAGACAAATCTTGCAGATGACCTACAGAAGATTGGAAATCTGCCCTAGAGTTGATCTCGGTAACGCTCCAATGCCACGCGGACTAGCTGGCTACGCGTTCTGACCCCAGTTTTGCCAAAGAGCTGCTGCAGAGAGGCTTTCACGGCGGACTCCGAGATCTCCAGTCGATCCGCAATCTGCTTATTGGCAAGGCCTTCAAAAACGAACGAGAGCACCTGCCTTTCCCGATCGGTGAGCTGCCTACGAGCGTCTTCCGGGGTGGGTGCCTCTTGACGCTCCAGAGCGCGACGCAGCATTTTTTGATCGAACAGGGCCTTGCCGTCCATGGTGTCTCGTATGCTTTGAATCAAAGAGGCGGGAGATCCATGTTTCAAGAAAATCCCGCTGATTCCCTTGCGAATCAAGGAAGGGAGATCATTCTCATTTACCCCAGCAGTGACCAGAAGTACTTTTCCATGAAAGCCTTCGTTGCCCAGCAACTCAAGAAGGTCTGTGCCTTTCTCTTGTCCGAGATCAACATCCAGCAGCACCACGTCGATGTTTCTTGAGGACCTAATAATGAGCAGTGCCTCGGCACCGGAGGCGCAGTCGGCCACCACCTCAAATCCCGGCTCGGATTGCAGAAGGCGGGCAAGACTCTCCCGAAACAGCGCGTGGTCATCGATGATCAGTAAACGAATCGTCTTCTGCCCGGCTTTAGTCATCAGCTGTTTCCGCTGTTTGCCACTCTAGCCAAACTGACAGCGAAGCAGCAACCCTCGGTGCGTGGCTCAAAAGCCAGGTCGCCGCCGGCACTGCGCAGGATGGCGCGAGAGACGTACAACCCGAGTCCCGTAGCATCGGCACCTTGTTGAAATGGCTTGAACAGGCTTGCCGGCGAAGACACGCCTGCGCCGGTATCTTCGAAGCGGGTCACTACAAAATCGCCTTCCACGCAACTGCTGATAGTCAACTTTTTCTTGTCGCTCTCAGTCATCGCTCGAAGACTATTCAGGGATAGGTTCAGGAACACCTGCGCCAATCCGTAACGGTCGGCCACCACCAGCGGCAAATCCTCATCGATCTGCCAAAGGACTTCTATTCCCGCCTCCCGATACGAGGGCTCCAGCAGGACCCTCAGTTCATCAAAAACGGAAGGCAGTTCGATCGTGTTCACATGTTGATCCAACGCGGGTCGCAACTCCATGGCCGAAAGTTTTCCGAGTCCCTCGATTAACGTGCCCAGTGCGCGAAAGTCCTCGTTGTTCTGTAACTCAGGCATTTTGGCCAGGTTTTTGTGTACCACCAGCACGGCGCCGGACATGTTGCGAATCTCATGGGCAACCGCACTCATCAGGATGGTAGTGTTTTTTAACAGATGATCCAGGCTCAGCTCTTCGCGGTCCCGCAATTCTTCCGAAAGGTCGACGATGATAGCGGCCAGCCTTGGTCCGCGTGCTGTGCTATAGCTTGAAAACCAAATACCCGCCAAAAAAACCTCTCCGTTGCTGCGCCGAGCCCGGCAACGAAGTTCGGTACGGAAATGGCGCGAGCGCTGTGTCTGGACTGCTGCTTGTAAGGCTGGGACAAATTGTTCTATCGACAGACCCACGATGGGGGTGCTGCCGGGGCCGAACAGATTCTGGCTCGCTTCGTTAGCCAGGAGAATGGTGCCTGCGGAGTCAATCGTGACAATCGCAACTGGGCTGCTTTCCACCAGCACTTGCAACTGCTCTTCGACTTCCCGGCGCAAGTCTGTTTGTTTCTCCACTTCCGCCAGATGGTCCAACGCCATCTGGCGGTTCCGGATGATTTGCGAAACAAACAAGCCGGTTCCCGAGAATCCCGCAAAAGCCATCACCAGCCGGTAGATTGCCTCGCTCGACGGCAATTCGCTGAACAGCTCCTGGAGAATGGAGCAAACCAGCGCCAGCAGCACGATTTGCCACCACGGCAAAAAGCCGGCCACCAATAGAATTGGAAACAAATAGAGAAAGCCAATGGATATGAATGGCTTGGTTTGCCAGTCGATGATCGCGATTGCCAACACTAGAATGGCAGCCGCCAGCAGGAATCGCCGGCGATTCGCTTCCGAATAGATGGATGAAAATTCCATAAGCTAATGTGCTTAATACAGAAGTCGGCGCTACAGAGTGCAGTGTAGCCGATAACAGCAAAGGATAGGCCAGCACCGCCGAAAGATAGGCTATTGACCTCCGCAAGATAGGTTTGCCCGTCCGGAAGAAAGGGAGTGAAAGCGACGATTCCACGCTAAAAAGGATAAGTAAACCTGAAAGAGTACTCGTTCGAGGTCTGCCGATCGGGTTGCGTTCTGCGTGAGAAATGGGAAAAGAGTCCTACGCGCGGAAGCGATGAATAAACGCGAAACGGAAAGGCATTGGAGCATTGCGTTGAATCGAAGTTTATCTACGAAAAGGATGGCCCTGTTGGCACTCGCTATTGTGGCGCTGGCAATAGGAGCAGCGTTGCTGAGGTCCCAATCCTAAGCTGATCAACAGGGTCTTTCGGGAAGCAGCGTGAGCTTAGTGACACTCCTATTTATTTTTCCGGCCAAGCGCCGAGCAGGCGGCGCAGCAGAATGAGCTGGCCAAGGTGGTAGGAGTTGTGGTCGATGAGCAGGATGGTTTTGGAAGCCAGGGATTGATTGTTGGCGTGCGGTATGGGGGCGAGCAAGTCGGCTCTGGCTAGGGCCACGACCAGCTTTTTTCGATCGTTGCGGAATGAAGCTATTGATTTTCCCCAGGCTTTGCGGTCCGGAGGTTCGGGTGATTTCGGCCAGTAGCCGTCCGGAAAGTCGGGAGATTTGTGGTTCACGTTTAGAGCGTATCCGACGATGTCCCATTGAGCGACACGCAGATGTTCAATCAGTTGATAGGCGGAATGAGGGAGGTCGTGGGGTCGCGCCCCTCGAAGTTCGGTGGGGAAGCCTTTAACTGCAGCATCGTAGCCGGTGTGAGCATCGCCTTCGGTAAGATGAGAGATGAGTTCTTTGCGGAAAGAGTCGGATTGCCTTGGCGGTTTTTGTGGCATGGAGGGACCTCTTATCGAGTTTTCCACTGATATTGATGAATTTGAGGGCGGGATCGGCGCATTTGCCTGACCGACTGAAGCCTAGGTGAACTCCCAATCGAGTCATTGTATCCCGTGCAGGGTAGGGTGGAGTACGTGGGTTATATATTGTCCGAAGCACTCGAACTGGTGCGCGGACGTATGGCAAGCTCATTGCCCGAGGTGCGTGTCGGGCCGATCGTCGAGCAGACCTGGATCAACAGCCGGGGATGATATGCCGTTACGCTTACACGCATCCGCGACGATTCTCTTAAGATCCCTTACTGATGGACGCTTGCCTTTGCAGTCGAGGGTCAAAACACAAGCTTTATTTCTTGCAAGAACTCCCGCACCACATCCTGCGGATCCCGATGCTGCCCATCCACGGCATAGTTCATTTGCTGCATCTGGTCGTCCGAGATTTTATCATCAAGAGCGGCTAGAACCCGGAACACCTCCGGGTGCTGCTGTATGATTTTCTGCCGGATGACCGGCACCGCCTGGTAGGGAGGAAAGTAATGGCGGTCATCCTCCAAGACATACAAGTTGAGGGCGGGAATGAGGCCGTCGGTGGCGTTGCCACCCGCGAAGTCAATTTGATGATCTTTCAAGGCGCGCGCCAGCAACCCTAAGTCCATAATGCGTGGCTGTTCAGCAAAATGCAGACCGTACGTGGCCACCAAGCCGCGATACCCGTCGGGGCGTTCCATGAACTCGTAGCCGAAGCCCGCCCGCCACTGGGGTGTGAAGGCGGCCGCTTGCGATAGCGTGCGGATACCCAGGCGGTGCGCATCTTCTCCACGGATCTCCATTGCAAAGGTATCGTTGAATCCAAACGCTGGTCCGAGCGCCAGCCCGAAACGGCGTTCATATTCGTCCTTCACACGCTCGTAAACGTCCGTTTCGTCCCGACTCATGGGTTGCTTAAGGATGGTGGTGAGCGCAGTTCCTGTATATTCCGGATAGATGTCGATGTGTCCTGCCAGTATCGCTTGTTGACAAATGTAGGTCCCGGCGAGATAGAAGCGCCGTTCCACTTTCAGATTAGTATGTGTCTCGATCTGTTGCGCAATGAGTTCGCCCAAAATGAACGACTCGGTGAAGTTCTTTGAACCCACCACAATGCGATCAGAGTGTGCCCGCGAACAGGAGAACAGCAGCGCGGCAGCCGCGACGATAGGCAAGACAGCAAAACTCGATGATAGACGCATCATCGTGGGCGTAGTCGCTCCTCAAGCCATCCCACGGCAAGATCAGCGGCCAACGCCAAAATCGCGGCTGGAATGGCGCCTGCGAGAATGACCCGGTTATCAACCATGGCCAAGCCGCGAAAGATGAACTCACCCAGGCCACCAGCGCCAATGGCCGCCGCAATGGTGGCTAGCCCGACTGAAATCACGACGGCAACACGAACCCCAGACAGAATCACGCTCACTGCGAGTGGCAACTCGACCTCGAAAAGAAGCTGAGATTCGGTGAGGCCGATGCCGCGTGCGGCTTCCACGACAGCTGGATCGACACCTCGAATCCCGGTATAGGTGCTACGGATGATTGGCAAGAGGGCGTAGATGGTCAGCGCGAAGATAGCCAGACGATCCGCACGCTCACCAAGCCACGGCACGGGTAGAAGAAATCCGAAGAGTGCTAGACTGGGGACGGTCTGAATGATGTTGGCACCTGCCAGAACGGGCTTGTTGAGGGTGGTACGATGGGAAATCACAATTCCTAACGGTACACCGACCAGCACTGCCAACATCGTGGAAACCCCCACCAACCAAAGGTGCTCCAAAGTAAGTTCCAGAACCTGAGTATGATTTTGCAGGATGAACCGAAAAACGTTCATGATGTTCCTCGATGTGCAGGAGATATTAGCCTGTTTTCAAAGGCTCTGACGTAAGCGGACACCCGAGGATCGGCCGAGTTTAGGAATTCTCGCGGGGAAAGCGCGGTTACCAACTTTCCCGCTTCCATGAGTGCAATGCGCGATCCGAGACGTAGGGCCTCACCAAGGTCGTGCGTTACAAAAAGCACTGTCTTGCGGAGCCGTTGCTGCAAGGACAGAAATTCCCGTTGCAACTCGTCGCGAGTCAGAGGGTCCAACGCGCCGAAGGGCTCGTCCATGAGAAGAATTTCTGGGTCTGCAGCCAACGCCCGGGCCACACCCACCCGTTGTCTCTGCCCTCCCGATAACTGTCGCGGATAGCGCGATGCAAACTCTGGTGCGAGACCCACTAGCTGCAATAACTCCCTCACGCGTGAGCCGACGCGATCCTCTGACCAACCTTCGATGCGGGGAACCAGCCCCACATTTCGCTCTACGGTGAAATGCGGAAAAAGACCAACATCCTGAATCACGTAACCGATGCCGCGGCGGAGATGAATGACATCGACTTCGACATTGGAGGTGCCGCGGACGCGAATCTCGCCGGACGTGGGCGTGGCCAGACGGTTGACCAATTTGAGGGCGGTGGTCTTGCCCGAACCACTGCGTCCCAGCAGCATCAGGGTCTCGCCTTGCGTCGCTTGTAGACTCAGGCCTGAGAGCACTTGCGTCTGTTCCACACGATAGGAAACATCGCGGAATTCGATCACCGGATTTGGTTCAGCGGGCATGCCCGCCAAGCATACTGGAGCTCGCACCGGGGTCCAAGTGTCCTAAAGAGGTTGCAATCCCCCGCATAAATCGTGTTCAGCACGAAATGGATCGCCTAACCGCCGCTGCTGCCGAGAATGGTTGCTTCCAGATCTCTTTGGACCCGCACACGAACCCTTGATTTTCGCCCTTCTCTACGGCGCGGGACAGCACGCGTCATGGGCGGTGTCTCTTCAACACACAGCGTTCGATGCGCGAGTTTTGTTGGATCGGGTCTGTTCTCAACGGCAGAGTGGCTCCACGCTGTAGTTGAGGCATCGCACAGCGTCATTCAGCGCCATCCTCTCCCACCTCTCCCATCCTCTCCTTGACAACTTAGGAGAGTCGAGCTATCCTCCTAACCCTCTTAGGAGGATGACGTATGACGACCCAGGCGGACTTGCTTCCCGGCACTCTCGATTTGTTGATTCTCAAAGCTGTCTCGCTCGGCTCCCTTCACGGCTACGGGATCCTCCTGCGCATTGGGCAAATTTCTCGCGGAGAGCTTCTAATTGAACAGGGCGCGCTGTATCCCGCCTTATTTCGGTTGGTGCGGCAAGGATATTTGAAGGCGAGGTGGGGGATTTCAGATAACAATCGTCGTGCCAAGTACTACGAGTTGAGTGCCAGTGGCCGGAAGCGACTTCGCGAGGAAGAAGATGGCTGGAATCGTCTGGTCATCGCAATGCGATTTGCTCTCGGAGCGGAAGCGGAGGAAACATGAAACTCCTGGCCTACGTTCGTTCGTTGTGCGCGCGACTCACGGATCGCGAGCGCACCGACAGTGACATCGACGAAGAGTTTCGCGCGCACATCGAGACACACGCGGATGATCTTGAGCGGCTAGGCCTCTCGCGGGCGGAGGCGGAGCGCCGTGCGCGTATTGCGTTTGGCGGCTATGAGCGCGCCAAAGAGGAATGTCGTGAAGAACGCGCGGGCTTCCAGCTTGAGAGCGCGTGGAAGGATATGCGCTTGGGGTTGCGCATGTTGCACAAGAACCCGGGATTTACGGCCGTGGCGGTAGCCACACTGGCGCTGGGAATAGGCGCCAATGCGGCGATCTTCAGCGTGGTTCGCGGCGTGCTGCTTCGTCCGCTGGCGAATCGCGATGAGGACCGGTTGCTGTATCTCCGACAGAGCATTCCCGGCGACGATGATCTCACATTCTCGGTGCCCGAAATACAGGATCTCCGCAAAGGCCTAAGCACGGTCAAAGAGCTTGGCACGCTTTCTCAAGTTGATTTCACTGCCGTTGGACTTGGCCAGCCACGCGAGATCAGCGCGGGTGTCGTCGATGGAAACTACTTCGAAGTAATGGGGCTGAAGCCGGTTATCGGACGTTTGCTCAATCCGAGTGATGACGGTCCGAATGCGTCCGGCGCAGCAGTACTCACCTACCGGTTCTGGACCACTACGTTGCACTCGGATCCCGATGTCATCGGAAAGACAATCCGGCTGGGGAGCTTCGATGGCACGCGTTCCGCCGTCATCGTTGGCGTCGTCGAACCGTCAGTTCCATATCCCGTGGAAACGCAACTGATCGCGAACATTGTGACCAGCCCCCACCACTTGTCCGCCACCATGGTGCAAGGCCGCGAACATCGAATGACCGAGGTGTTCGGGCGGCTGGGGCCGGGCGCGGATCTGGAGTCGGCCCGGGCCGAATTGCGCGTGGTGTATGGCGCAATGCTGGCCGCGCACCCCGAAGTTTACAAACCCACGGACCACTTCCAAATCGAAGTGACCCGCATGCACGACCAGATCAATGCCCGGGCTCGGACGATTTTGTGGGTGCTCTTTGCGGCCTCCGGGTTACTTTTCGTGATTGCGTGCTCGAACGTGGCCAATCTTTTTCTCGCGCGCACGGTACGGCGCGAACCGGAACTGGCCTTGCGTTCGGCTCTGGGCGCAAGCTCGGGGATATTGCGGCGCGGCCTCTTAGCTGAGGCGTTGGTGCTTTGCGGTACCGGCCTGCTCGCAGGCGTGCTGATTGCGGCGCCCATGGTCAACGTGTTGAGCCGTTACGCGTCGCGGTTTTCGGTGCGCGCTGTCGGCCTGACGCTCGATTCCAGCATGCTCTGGATTGGTGTGGTTCTCGCGTTCATCGCTGCGGTTTTCCTGGCGTTTGTGCCGCGACTACCGTCGGCGGACGCATCGCGTGGATTCGGTATCTCAAGCAGTAGCGTGCGCATAACGGGGGGAAGCCGTCGGCGTCTGCGTATTTTTGCGGTCACGCAAATCACTGCATCTTTTCTGCTCCTGGTCGGAGCGGGCGCGTTGTTGCGCACGTTGCTGATGCTCGAGAAAACACAGCCCCCGTTCGAGACCGCCCACGTTTTGGCGGTGAACTTGCCGGTCATGACAGACGGCCGCAGCCCGGAACAAGTGCGCGAGTTCTACCGAGAGGTCCAGCGGCGCCTCTCGACCTTGCCGGGGGTGGAACATGTAGCTTCCGGCTTCAGTGTGCCTTGGCGAGATGCCCGCGCACTCAACATCAACTTCTCGTTCGCGATCGAAGGAGCGCCTCGCGAAGGCAGCCAACAAGAGGATCCGCGCGCGCGCTTCCGCTCGGTCTCGACGGGATTCTTCCAGACGCTGGGCGTTCCCATTCTGGAAGGGCGTGATTTCGACGACCGCGACCGCGATGGAGCCGAGCGCGTGGTCATCATCAGCCAAAGCGTCGCCAAACGCCTTTTCCCGGGGCAGGACCCAGTGAACCGGCAACTGCGCTGGACCGACCCGGTAATGAGATTTATTGGCATCAGTTTCGAGCCGCGCCGCATTATCGCTGTAGTTCCCGACCTTGACGACCAGGAACTCATACCGATGCCGGCCATGACCGTATATCAGCCTTTCGAGCAGGAAGCCTGGAACGGTCGGCTGTTTGTGCGGGCGAAAAACGATCCGTATGCGCTCGTTCCGACAATCACCCGCGAAATCCACGATATGGCCGCGGACCAACCTGTTGAGCGTGCGAGCACATTGGATGATATTCGTGCCGAGGTGATGACCCCGGACCGCCTGAACGCCGTCGTCTTTGGCGGATTCGCGAGCCTGGCGCTACTCATTTCCGTGGTTGGTGTGGCGGGCGTGCTCGCGTTCTCCGTGAGCGGACGCACCCGCGAGTTCGGCATCCGCCTGGCACTCGGCGCTCGGCCCGGACATGTACTCGCGAACGTACTCAGCGAAGGACTTGTAATCGCCATCATCGGCGTGGGCGTGGGTTTGGTGGTTTGGTTCGCCTTTGCTCGCGGCATTGCCAAGTACACCGCAGAAGTGCAACTCCCCGGCGTGCTGCCGCTTGCCATTTCAGCGATGCTGATTCTCGCGGCCGCGCTCATTGCGTCTGCTGTCCCGGCTGCGCGTGCGGCCGCGGTGGACGCCGCGCAAGCACTGCGCTCCGAATAACCGTCGCACAACATTCAAGCTGCAAGCGAGAGTTCCATGTGTGCGAATCGTAGGATCGCGCGCGTGAGATGCAGCCTGCCCGAATCATGAATCTAAGGTACGCGCGCGATAGTTTCGCCGTTGGGGTCTGGCAAACGGACACCGTACAGGCTCACCTTCGGGCTTTGCCCCCAAGGCTCTTTGTAATACCAAAGCTCGACACTTTCGAGGACGCGACGTTCGCCGGGAAGGTCGATGACATAGCTTCCTGTTTCCGGTGAAATCCGCTCACTGACAAGGAGCACCTCCGAGGTGCCATTGTCGAAGTGAACCACGAAGTGGTCAAAGAAGATCGCCTTCCCGCTGACCCGCAACTGAATGGCGCGAAAGAGCCTATCACGGCGAGCGATCTGAATCCGGTCATGGTCCTGAGTTTCGCTGACCTGCGTGCAGCCCAGGAAATCCCAGAACTGCCCGCGGGCGAACAAAGAGGTGGCAAAGACCAGGGCCAAAGGCGCGGCAGAGAGGCGAAGAAAGCGGTTCCGGAGCATAGCTATAGTTCTAGAACTATATAGTAATGGTACTTGTGACGGGGTGCTCCGACAATTGGCCCAGGGTTCCGTTTGCGCAATGAATTAACGACGATGCCGAATCCGTCTTGCACCCGTACCGGCCGACTCAACGGGCTGACTCTCTAAAGCTGCCCTTTTGGAACGGCACACCTGTTTGTGATTTCGTGCGTTGCGTGGCGCCCCTCTTGCTGTCAGAATGCCCGGCGAACGCGACCGTCCCGTGTTTCCGCGGTCAGCCCGATTCAACTGACTGCGTGCAGAGAATGTGCGGGAGGTGATTTGATGAGCGTTCAAGAAATCAGAGCATTTTGCCGGGTGGTTGGTGCCACGGTTTTAATCAGCTCGGTTGCCTTTGCACAAGACGCGAAACCTGGAAAATTGAAAGTCACGGTGACTCCCAAGCAGGCCTATACTTTCGTCGACGGCCAAGCGGTTGGTCCGGGGAATCAGGTCATCAAACTTGGCATCGGCACACATCATGTGATTGTCGCCAACTACGGGTACAAATTTGCCGAGCAGGATGTCTCGATCGATTCGAACAAGACGTTGCCATTGGACATCAAGCTGGAACCTATTGGCGACCCCGTGCCAGGCCCGCGGGGACGCATCCAGCTTGAAGCAGGCATTCCCATTGAAGTGGGAGCGCACCACGGTGCAGGCGATGCCGCCGTTCTTCTAAACGGCAAAAAGCCCCAATACTTCGTGGGGCACGTGGATGAGTTCAATCACGACATTATTTGGCACCAGGAATTGGTTGTGCCACCAGGAACGCACCAGGTGACGGTTACCCGGTATGGTAAAGAGCTGTGGTCCGGCCCGGTCACGGTGGCGGCGGATCAGCGCGTGATTGTTACGCTGTCCAACGGAAAGGAGAAAATCAAGGATTGGCCGCGCGGAACGACGCAGCTGCCTCCATCGACGCCGCGCTTCAAGGCTGGCATAGCGAGCGCCACCGTGGTTGTGGCGCCTGTCAGCGGATCGGTTTCTGCCAATCCACCAAGAATCAATTGCAACCAAACGACGACGTTAGCCTGGGTCTCCAAAGAAACCGTGGAAGCCGATATGAGCGGCATGAGCCCGGTTCCCACGTCCGGCGAGAAAACCATTTCACCCCGGCAAACTACGGTATATCAGCTTACGGCTTCAGGACCGGGTGGTGTTGTTACGCCGAGCACGACGGTTGAAGTCAACCCTGTCGTGCAGTCATCGCTCACGGCTTCACCGATGGAGGTTTCCTACCGGCGGATCGGCGACAAGACGCTAGAACAGGGAAGCACTACCGTGAGCTGGTCATCGTCCAATTCAGACTCCGTGTCGCTGGACCCAGGAGGCACCGTCGATCCCAGTGGCACGAAGTCTATCACCCTGAGTCCGACGCAAAGCGGCGATGGCCCGGTGGACGAAGAGTTCAAATACACTCTGAAGTCGACAAATGTTTGTGGTGGATCGGACATAAAGGCCGTGGTGGTGCACCTGAAGGGGTCCATTGAGCCCGTTCCCACTGTGTTGCTCCAGAGCGTTTTCTTTCCGACCGCCTATCCCACGACGGACGACCCGACTTTGGGACTCGTTCGCAGTCAACAGGAACTGTTGACGAACCTCGCCACCGCCTTTAAGAAGTATCTGGAATATGATCCCAATGCGAAGCTCTCGCTTGGTGGATACACGGACGAGCGCGGTGCGGATAAGTACAACGAGTCTCTATCCGAACTCCGAGTCCAAAGGGTCAAGGATTTCTTGATTTCGCAGGGAGTCGCCGCAGAGAAGATCGATACCTCCGCCCACGGAAAGGAGAAACCGCTGGACAAAGTCACGGTCAACGACTTGCAATCCCGGAATCCAAACCAGCCTCCGGAAAAGCAAAAGCGCGATTCGCAGACGACATGGCTGGCCTACAATCGGCGTGTTGACATCGTGCTGGTACCTACAAACGCGGAGTCGGAACGCTTCTATCCGAATCAAGCAGCGGATTCTGAAATCCTTTGGCAGAAACCGAAGCCAGCCCGCAGCACGGTAGAAGCAAACAACTGAGTTCAGGAAGCAACAGCCAAAGATCTGGCGGGCAGTGGTGGTTAAATGCCCGTGTGCGGTTTGCGGATTCCCGGACAATCTCTGTGCTAGTCCCTGTTCACAGAGGCCAGGATAGCCCCGCACTTGGTGCAGAAAATGAGGATCATTTTCACCCCGCATCTAATGAGGTTTCGATACGTTATGTCTTCACTGCGACAGTGAGGGCAATTCGGTTGGGGCATGAGGGGAAATTCCCTCTCTTGGAGCTTTCCGATGCTTTTGGTCTTGTAGGTGGGCGCTATTGGTATTTGTTGCTGTCTCTGCAGACCACAGAAACGGGCTACTCTCGGTGTAGGGACATCTGTTAGCGCACTAGCCAATCTTCTCGATTCCTGAGCTAGACGCACCAGGACGCTTTGCAACCAACTGAGCGTGCGCAGCTGAGGCAAGGGAGAATCTGAAATGCAGGCCGCAACCTCTGCGCAGAGCTCCTTATCCGCCAGAAAGCGCTTAGCCGTGACGTCTGCGATCTGCCGATTGGCCAGCCTAACCGCGATCGCCCACCTTTCCTCGAAGCCGGCTGATGGCTCACTGTCTTGACCTAAGAGGCTCACAAGGCCTCCGCCTAGAAAGGGAAAATATTTGCCGGTAAGTTTTACTCTTGGGGCGAGGCCATGTCAAGGCAAAGTCTTGCACATCTTGTACGTCCCAATAATGGTCTTCGGCTTGATTTCGCCATCCACAAGGCGCCTCAGGGTCCAGGCTTTTGGGCAGGAGGCATGTCCGGCGGGGATGGCATCAATTCGCCGCCTGCCTTGGAAATCCGCCGCTCGCAGGTAGCCCACTCGTCATACAGGCACTGGCCTTTGCGGCAGTCGAACTCGCAGATAGCGATGTCCTCAGGAACCTCCTCGACCCACTGCTTCCTGAACCGCTGCCAGATCGGGCGAAGCGAGGCGAACATCTGTTTGAGATTCCCAGGCATACTCCACCCTTAGGTCGAACCCTAGCGAGGCCCGCTAGCCTATCTTAGAAACGGCAGATTGGCGAGAGGATGGTTTGAGGATGGTTTCCCTGCTTCGGAGATTCACCTGCGGCGGTTACTCCATGGCAGTGGCGAGGATGTGGTTGGAGGACACCTTGACTTCGATTGCCAGGGGAGGGCGAAGGTCGTTGCCCTTGACGATGGCACCGCGGACAAGGGTGTTGCCGGGAGTTTCCTTGAGCCCCAGGGGATCAAAAACGGTGTGGCTGCAGGGATTGACGACCATGGGGTGGCTCGCGGACACGCCGTACTCAGAAGAGAGCCGGGTCAACTCCTGGATGTATTGGAGCTCGCAGTGATTGAAGGGAGCTTCGAGAGAAAAGGCCCAGTAGGAGCTGCTTTGCGAAGCGGGGCCGGGCAGGCGAATGAGGAGCGCGAGAACATTGCGGGACTGCGAGACGCTATAGAAGATGAAACTCTTAGAAGACCACGGTTCCGAAAGTTCGGCGAGAGTGGCGACTTGGGGATTGGAAGCGGAAACGTAAAGTGGAGCGTGAAAGCGGTCCGCGGGGGCAGTGACAGGAGCCACAGGACTGGAGAGCTGCTGAGAAGCGGACGGGGAATCGGAGTCAGGACCAGAGTTGTGGTTGATGTTTTTCAGAGCGAAGGAGACGAGCCAAAGGGCCAAGAGAATGCCAGCACCGATGCGGGCGTAACGCTTGATAGCATCGAGATTGAATCTCGGGGGACCGGCGTAGACGCCCGGGATGCGGTCCGTGCGCTTTTCGCGCGAATCGTCGTGGAAAGTGGAAGTGGCCGTGGCCGGAGGAGGAATCGCCCTGGGGGTGCTTCTGGCAGCGCGCTCGGCAACGCCGGGAATTTCCGGCATCGGGGTGTTGTAGGCTTTTTCCTTGGGTTCCGCGATGGTAGGACGGGACGCTAGACGCCGGGCGCTTGAAGTAGTGCTTGGAGACGGCGCGTTTTCGTCCGGGCGGTAGTTCTTCAGGTCCTCCAGAAAGTCAGCACAGCTCTCGTACCGAAGATGCGGGCTTTTGGAAAGCGCCTTCATGATGGTGCTGCTGACGCCAAGGGGAACGGCAGGATTAAGGTCGCGGGGCGGAGGAGGCTCGTGATTGAGAACGCTGTAGAGGGTAGACGGAATATCCTTGCCGGAAAAGGGACGCTGGCCGGTAGTCATTTCATAAAGCATGACGCCGAGGGAGAAGAGGTCGCTGCGGCCGTCTATGGAGTTGCCCTTGATCTGCTCAGGAGACATATAGCCCGGAGTACCCATGACAGCGGACTGTTTGGCAGCGCCGTATTGCATGATTTTGGCGGTGCCGAAATCGGTGATTTTGACGACGTCGCCGGCGGTCAACATGATATTCGCGGGCTTGATGTCTCTATGGACGACGTTTTGGTGGTGGGCGTAAACGAGTGCGGAGCACACCTGCTCCATGATGTTGAGCAAGCGAGGTGTGGGGAACTTTTCACCGGAATCAAGCACGGACTGAAGGCTTTTGCCGTTGACGAACTCGAGCGCGATGTAGCATAGGCCGTCGGATTCACCGGCATCGTAAATGGCGACAATATTTGGGTGGGCGAGAAGACCGGCGGCGCGGGTCTCATTCTGGAAGCGCTCGATCAGTTGGTCGTGGGTCAAGCCGGTGCCTTCTTCCGAGAGCCGAATGGTTTTGAGCGCGATAGTACGGCCGATCAGAGGGTCTTTGGCGCGATAGACGACACCCATACCTCCGTGACCTAACTCGCCGAGGAGTTCGTAGCGGCCGGCTTTTGTGGCGGTGAGCATGAACAGACAAAAACTGCCTTACTTGCCAAGTTCGCCCAGAAGATGGCCGAGGTCAATGGGTCACCGGGAGAGTGTTTCGGAGAGATAACGATTGGGGGCGGGTCTGATTTTGAGCAGATTTTTGTAGATTGCCAGGTGGACTTGCGGCGGCTTTCCCCGCGGCGTATACAGGAGGTTGTGAACGATCCGCGCCCACGTTTCACAGGGGAACTGAAATGAAGAGATCCGGCCTGTTGTACCTAAGAGTTGTTCTTGTCGTTGTCGCTTGCATGGCGCTTGGCAGTTTGCCGCAGACGGCTTTTGCCCAGCACGGTGGTGGTGGTCACGGTGGTGGAGGTTTCCACGGCGGTGGTAGTGGAAGCTTCCATGGTAGCAGCATAGGCCACTATGGCGGCAGTTATGGTGGCGGGGCGCATGGCTATGTTGGCTACGGTGGTTACCATGGGGGCGGTTATTACGGAGGGCGTGGATACTATGGCGGATACCATGGCGGTTACGGATGGTACGGACACTGGGGCTATCCATACTACCGTTACGGATGGGGATGGGGATTTGGTTTTGGCTGGCCGTATTGGGGTTGGGGATATCCCTATGGATATTACGGTTACAGTCCCTGGTATTACGCTCCGTACCCTTACTACTCCTATCCGTATTCGTGCGGTCCGGGAATGGGCTACCCGTGTCCCGATGGGGATGACGATCCTCCGCCAGCGAATTCTGCGCCGAAATCCGGAACCGACCCGGCAAGACCTTGGAGGCCGTCGTCCGGCACTCCGGACCCGAACTACACACCCACGCCCAATGAAGGCGCTGTTGCTTCGCGTGCGCCGGTTCTCTCCGTTGACCGCATCGTTGCTATGCCGAGCAGTTATCGCGTGCCATCGCCGCTGAGCGCGGCACAGCAGAAGGTGGCAAGCCGTCCCGAAGTGCAGAGCGCAATGCGGGCCCTGCGCGAGATGCCTCCGTTTGCACGCGAAAGGGAAATCGAGACCGGCCGCTACAGCCACTTTCCCCCCGATGAGCGAGAGCTACTAAGAAGTATGGAGTAGCAGTCGCCAAACCAGAAATCACGGCAACAGCTGATAACTTACAAACGCGAGCTTCTTGCTGTCTGGCGACCATGACGGCACGTTCATCGTGCCTTGTCCACCGAACAGTTTCGCTAACACGGTGATTTTCCGATCCGCCAGGGACATGAGCCGCAGCGACACATCTTTATTCGGGGGATGGCCGGTCACGCCTTTTTCGTAGGACAGAAAAACGATCCATTTGCCGTCCGGCGATGGATGCGGAAACCAGTTGTTGAACTCATCGGAAGTGATCTGCTCCTGGTCGCTGCCATCCGGCTTCATGCGCCAGATCTGCATCTGGCCGGTACGCTCGGAATTGAAATAAATGTACGAGCCATCGGGCGCATAGTCCGGACCATCATCGAGTCCTTTGGCGGTGGTTAAGCGCTTCTCGTCGCCGCCGCTTAGCGGGATAGTGTAGATATCGAAATCGCCGTTGCGTTCGCCCACAAACGCTAGGGTGCTGCCGTCCGGCGACCAGCCATGCCAGTAAGAGGGGGAATTTTGCGTTACACGCTTCGGCACGCCGCCCCCAATCGGCAGGACGTACACGAGCGACTTGTGTTCCTCCTGAGATTGATCGCTGATCGCCAGCGATTTGCCGTCAGGAGAGATGCCGTGGTCGTTATTGCAGCGAATGGCGAAGTCCGTGTTGACCGGCTCGGAGTGGCCACCAGTGGTCGCGATCTTTTCGATGCGACCGTCTATGTTGAAGAGCAGGTAGCTTCCTTCGCGCGTCCAATTCGGGGCTTCAAAGTGTTCCGGCGCCACATAAACGACACTGCGGTTCATGGAGTCGATGCTGATGGTTTCCAGTGCGCTGTAGAGTGCCGGTTGTGCCGAGGGACTCACGGGCGAAACCTCCACACTCGAAAATACCGCCTTCTCCACGACTTCCTTGTCGTGAGAGCAGATGCCAATCCCGATATAGTAGTCGCCGCGAATCGGCACGCGAATCGAGCCGCCCGCCACTTGCGACTTTCCGCCGCGCTCACCGAGCAGCATCGCGAAGTAATCTCCGCGTTTCTGCAACTCCAGGGTATGGGGAGCGGAGATGTTCGCCTGAATCTCGTGCGTATCCGCTGCTTTCTCTTCGCGGTACTGCAGGGAAGTGAGCCCCACACCGTGAAGCGCAATATCCACATAGGGAGAATCCGCGTCGAGCGACTGGCGGATCATCAGCACGGCTTTGCGATGGGGATTCTTGCCCTCGCCGAGAAAATCGACGTCGGCGCGGACTGCCATGTCGCCGCCAGCTTTCTTCCAGACAAAAAAGAACCCATCCTTCTTCAGCCACATGTTTTCGCCGCTGCCCGCCAGCGTGTACTTGCCGGTGGCGGCGTCATATGTTGCCGATCCTTCGTGCAGCACAGTGCCAACATCCCCGCTGCCTTCGAAGATGCCCAGCCGCGCCTCCGCCACGCTGCGACTCGCGAGCCAGAAGGCGGTTCCCAAAAGAGCGATTGCCGGAACCACATACCTGACCTGTATCCGTGCCATTCCTCTGCGATATCGCATCGTTTCCCCTTTTCTCTTCAGGCAAACTACTGCGCAGGGTTTTTGCCCATCTTCGAGCCAACATCATCCAGTTCCTTTTCCTTCAGTTCACGCACCTTGGCGAATTCCTTTTCTGCGGCCGCACTATCCCCCATGATCTGATACACGCGGCCGAGCCGGAAATGCGCATCGGGCTGTGTGGCATCCAATTGTTCAGCGTGCTTAAAGGCTGTCAGCGCCTCCGCGTATTGTTTCTGATCCACAAGGATCGAGCCAATGTCCAGATACGCCAGCCGAATGTCGTCCTGTACTTGCGTTGCCTTCCGCAGCAGCGTCAGCGCTTTCTCGTTGTCTTCCTTCTTCATGGCGATGTCGCCGAGATAGGTCAGTGCCTGCGCATTCTTTGGCTCAATCGCGAGCTCTGCTTCGAAATATTTGACCGCCTCGTCGTACGCATGGATCTTCCAGTACAAGTAACCCAGCGCAAAATTCAGGTTCGGCTCCTGGGGGGCAAGCTTTAGCGCTGCTTGAAACTCTGCGATGGCTTCTTCCGTCTTTCCCTCTCCATCCAGCGCCTCGCCTGTGAACATGTGCACCGCAGCGGAGTTTGGATTCTGCTCCTGGAGTTTCTTGAATTCTTCAAGTGCACAGTCATACTGCTTGGCCAGAAGACAACTTTGCGCCAGTATCTGATGCAACTCGGTATTGCCCGGGTCCAGAGTCGCAGACTGAGCAAGATATTTAGCGGCTTCCGAAAACTTCTTCGCTCCGTAGTAGCTTAAACCAAGTATCGTTGTTGTCTGCACGTTGTGAGGATCCGCCGCCAGCGCCGCCTTCAATGGGGGGATGGCCGCGTCGAACTGACCTTGCTTGAACTCCGCCAATCCCAGATTCAACTGCACGCCGGGCAGTTTCGGGTTTAACGCAAGTGCCTTTTGATATGCCTTGGCAGCCTCGGCGAGTTTCCCTAGTTTCGAAAGCACCACGCCCAGACTTGCGAAGGCCGCAGCGTCATTGGGATCGTGTTCTGTAACGGCGCGCCACGCCTGTGCCGCCTCTTCCAGTTTCCCCTGCTGTTCGAGAGCCACAGCTTCTGCAGGGGTGGCCTGCTGGCCATGCATGCAAATCGGAAGAGCCAATGCAAGCGCCAAGAAGAGCAGCGGCCACGGTTTTCGGCGCCAACCCGGGTGAATCTGTCTTTGCATATCCTGATTATCCTTTAATTTGTTGAACATCGCGGCTTTTTAAACATACAGCGGAGTTACGTTCCATCGGAACGTTACGCTTGACGGTCTCAGGAACAGGAGACTACTCTGGCATTCTTCGGTGCGGTGGCGCGCTATATGAAGGAATACCGCTCATTGCGCATGGCGCGGAATCTCGTGCTCCTGCTGGCCGGCCTCTGGTTGTGCCCGTTCCCGTCCCCCGGCCAGGATAGCGGTGAGGAAGGCACATTAACTCGCGGAAGCCGCGCAGAACTGGCCATTACCGTCCGAGACGAGTCGGGCCAGGTCATCACTTCGACCGCGAACGTAAAGCTCTACAGCAGTGGAATTCCCGTCGATCAATCCTCCACCTCTCGTGGACGCGCCTTCTTCATTCTGCGCAATCTTGGAGACTTTTCGATTGTTGTAGAAGCCTCCGGTTACAAAACCGCTCAGAAAGAGGTGACCATCACCACAGCGATCCGGGCTGAGGTCGACGTGACCATGCAGCGAAATCTTGCTCCGAATGAAACTGGAACTGTTCCCGGTCAACCGCTTCTCGCGCCGAAGGCCAAGGACGCGCTGGTAAAGGGTTTGCAAGCATTAGGGCAGAACAAGCTGGACGAAGCCCAGAAATACATGAGCGAAGCCATGAAACTCGCTCCGAGCAATCCGGAGGTTCTCTACGTCCAGGGAATGGTGTACATGAAGCGGAGCAATTGGACTCAAGCGCAAACGGTTCTGGAGAAGTCCGATCAACTCCAACCCAATCAGGCTCGTGTTCTTGCTGCGCTCGGAATGGCCCTGTGCAATCAAAGAAAGTACGATGAGGCTATTCCGCCGCTAGAAAAGTCTTTGAAGTTGGAGTCGGCCACTCCCAACTGGCAGACCCAGTGGACGCTCGCGCGGGCCTACTATTATCGTGAGCAATATGGTCCGGCGCTGGCTATGGCACAGCAGGCCAAGGCAGGGTCTCACGGGTCAGTTCCGCAACTCGACTTACTCCTGGCGCAGTGTTTAACTGCGGTGGGCCGCTACGAGGAATCGGCGCGAGTCCTTCGTGATTTCGTCAAAAACAATCCCCAGGGCCCGGACACGGCCATGGCACAGCATTGGCTGGATGGTCTGGCGGCGGATGGGAAGATACGTCAGGAAGCGATTTCCACTCCTTAGACTCGGGCTATCGATAGAAATTCCACGGGAAGACTCGTAATTCCGGGCATCACGGGTGAATTTAGCCCGAACTTGAAATCACATTCCAATAAAGGAAACGGCGTGGCGGGGGGTGAGCCGCCACGCCGTTTTAGGGTTTAACTGCTTCTCGATCCAGTGCTAGAAGGTGAACTTCAACGCCAGCTGGATCACTCGGGGGTCATACGCGTTAGT
>Ga0187782_10000710_pt1 | contig 23258 bp, 22 predicted proteins | sample 0715_SJ02_MP15_2_FD_132454 | JGI IMG/M metagenome (GOLD analysis project Ga0187782, IMG submission 132454) | Tropical peat soil microbial communities from peatlands in Department of Meta, Colombia - 0715_SJ02_MP15_20_MG | ecosystem: Environmental > Terrestrial > Soil > Wetlands > Peat | place... | reverse complement strand
GCCGAAAACACCAGCGCAATCAGTTGCGTCTCGTTGCGGAACCCGTCGGGAAACAGCGGCCGCATCGGCCGGTCGATCTGCCGCGACGTCAATATTTCTTTCTCGCTCGGCCGCCCCTCGCGCTTGATAAAACCGCCCGGAATCCGCCCCCCGGCATACGTATACTCGCGGTAATCCACCGTGAGCGGGAAAAAATCGATCCCTTCTCTCGGCTCGTTTGACGCCACCGCGGTTGCCAGTACGACCGTTTCCCCCGCCGTCGCCAGCGCCGCGCCCGAGGCTTGCTTCGCCATCCTTCCGGTCTCGAAAACCAACCGTTTGCCGCCCGCAAGCTCGACGGCTACTTCATACTTTGTTGACATATTTTCCTCGTTTCATTCACTGGGAAACCTGAGTTGCAAATCCCGGTCCCCGTCCGCGCAACACACCCATGCACTAACCCTGCGGCGCTTTCCGCGCCGCCAGTTGCGTCTTGGTCCGGTATGCCTGTTTCGGTGGGGACCGTGACCAATGTCCGGTCTGGGTGCTTCCGCTTCAACGTTTGCTTTCTGATTATTTGCGGATACCGAGCTTGCCGATCACATCGCGATAGCGATCCGTATCGTGCGTCTTCAGGTAGTCCAGCAGACGGCGGCGCTTGCTGACCAGCATCAACAACCCACGCCGCGAGGCGTGATCCTTCTTATGGGTCTTGAAGTGCTCGGTCAGGTCGCTGATCCGCTCGCTCAGAATCGCGATTTGCACCTCCGGCGACCCCGTATCTGTCTCGTGGGTGCGGAAGCGCTTGATCAGGTCGGTCTTTTTCTCGGTCGCCAGCACGGCGTCAGTTGCTCCTCATTCTTCTCTCAGGTCCACTCTTCAGTGTCTACTGTGAGATTACCATGGACCCCGCCCCAGAGGAAATTGGTTTGACGGAGGAATCCGAAGTGCCAGACCTCACCGCGCTCCAAATCGAAAACAGCCGATTATCGAACCGCCTATGAATCAGCTGCCCCTCAATCCGATCCTTCCTCATAGAAATCGAAAGGGATGCGTGGGGCGGCCGGCAAAACGAGGTTTATTTGCTCGCGAATGATCTCGGCAGGTTGGTGGTTGAGAGCTTCGGGGAAGGCCAGGTCGTATTCAATAGTGCGTCGGATTTGGCCCATTTGTATGGCAGCTGCTTTGTGAGCTTCCGCCTGATTCTTCCACTGAAAGACAAGCTGAAAGGCAGTCGCGAGCGCTGCAGCCACCCCGCCAACTACGGGAACGATTGTTTTGAGTTCGCCGCAATACAAGCTATTCAAGGCCACAGCTATTCCGCCGACAATCCCAACCGCTCCTACCGCATAATTCTTCCGGTTCGCCTTGTGTGCAGCCTTGTAATGCAGCTCTAGTGTGCGGACTGTTCTGGCAAGCCAATGCCGCAGGAGTTTCTCACAATTCTCGGGTTCGCTCATGCCATCTCCTTGTGCGTCATTCCCCTAGAACGACTTCTCCGAGACTCGGATCGCCTGTATTCTACGTCCTCAAAAACAGATGGCCCGCGCCACAATCCACGCTCCACAACCTTCCGCTTACCGCGCCCCGAATCGCAACAGCCGATTATCGAACCGCGCACGGATCACCTCTCTGACTTCCAACTTCTTCGCCCCCGGATGCATGGGGTTGAGTAGATAGTTCCGGGTCCGCGGTACGATTGCAGAAGGAACGCGAGCCAGAGACGTTTCACCGGTTGTCAACCAGATATCGCCGATCCGTCGCGTCAAAGCGGGCTGCTCTTTCCACATAGATTCTTTTCGCGGTTGAAGATCGCTTACCGCCAACTCCTCCGGAACTGCAATCTCGATGAGTTGGTATTCGTCCGGAAGCTCGCCCTCAACAAATTCAAGGTGTGCCAGAATTTCGAGCAGAGCGCCTGCGGGTGATTCCGCCATGTACACAACACGCCGCCCAAGGCTAGTCCAGCGCGAAGAGAACTTCACTCCACCCCAGCCACCCAAATCGGCGTAGTCGCTGATGCGCCAGAGGGTCTTCCATCCGGCATCGCTCATCGCCACGTGGCCCGCCGCCGAATCCGCCCCCGAGAAGAGTCTTTGCCCGGCGCAATGTGCCTACGCAAAGACTCCCTCATCGATCTGGTAGAGCATCTCTTCGACACCGCGTCCCCCCGCTTCGGTGCGCATCATCGCCAACGGAGTTCGCTCTTCAAAGCGAATCTTCGGATGCGTAAGCCACCGCCGCGCTTTGTCCGGGTTTCCGAACACGCGCACGGCCAACTCATACAGGCGAGCCACACGTGCCAGGCGGTCCGATTCGTCTAGGCTCAGTGGCTGCTTGCGTTCCCTACGATGTTTGAGTGTACGTGCGGGAATCACGACCTCCAACAGGTCTTTAACCGCGAAGCCTGAATAAGCAGAAAACTCTTCTAAGGCAGAAATCGGCACTCCCTTTTGCACGGCTTCCAAATCGATTTGGAAGTCATGTGCAGGGGAAACGGGGACTGCGGCGGCTTGACTCATATAGACATTATGCCACAAAACTTGCGGCATCTTGTCCCTATCAATGTAAAGCTTTTATGGTCAACTATCTATAGTTTAGAAGAACCGATTTTCAACCGCGCATTCTGCGCCAACATTCCTCTGATCCCTGACACCTGGCCCCTGCTTTTACGGCCCCGCCCAATAATTCGCCCTCGCCACCACCCGCGCCCCGTAATCCTCCGCCGTCCGCACCTTGATCGCGTGCAGTCCCGGCGTCGCATCCGACGGGCTGAACGTAATCAGGTACCGGTTCCGCGCATCCTTCGCCGCCCCGAGCACCCGCGCCTCGAACTTTTTGTCCCCGACGAACGTCGTATACTCCCCGCCGCTCATCGTCGCCACTTCCTTGGCCACGTTCTTCTTGAACGCCTCCACCAGCATCACCAGCGCCGACATCATGTTCATCGTCCGGTCGCCCGGATCGGAAGTCTTCACGTCGTGCCCCAGCTCCGCCAGCGCCGGAGAAAACTCCACGCTCAGCACCAGCACATCGCTCTCGCCGATCTTCTTGATCAAATCCACGATCTTCGTATGCTTACTCCCGTGGTCCCTCGCTTCGCTAATCAAGAGCAGCACTCGCCTGAAGTCCTTGGGCTGCGTCTCCAGCAGCGTCACCCCGTAATTCACCGTATCCAGAATCGCCGCGCCGCCGTCGCCCGGCTCCAGTTGCCGCAACTGCGCGTTCACCTCGTCGCCCGCGTGCGTGTAGTCCTCGATCAAGTGCGGCACGGAATCGAACCCCACCAGCGCCACTTCGCTCCGCGGGTCCGATAAGAAAACGTCCAGCAGCGGCCCCAGCTTCGCCAACTTGTCGAACTCCAGCACGCTCACGCCGCCCAGTTCCACCGCCACCACCAGCGCAACCGGAGCCGTATCCATCTCCTCCTGCACTTTGATCTTCTGCGGCGCCCCGTTATCTTCGAGAACGAAATCCTGCGCCTTCAGCCCATACACAATCCCGCCGCCGCGCTTCTCCACCAGCGTCGGAACCAGCACCTCCGTCGTTGTCACTCTTAAGTTCGCCGTCTCGCCCGGTGGCGTCGGCATCGCCTCCGGAGGCTCTGCCGGAGGCAACTGCTGCGCTCTTACTGCAGCCGACCCCAAAATCATGCCTGAAAGAAGCAAAAAACGATGAACTATCACGCTCATGCGATTTTAGACTTCAGCATTATCAACGCAGCTTATCTATTCCCTTTTCCCTACTCTCTATTCCCTGTTCCTCTATGGCTTCTTCCGCGCCTCCCGCTCCACTTGCCCCGTCCACCACAAATACTTCACCAGCTCCCATCGCCACGTCCAAAAGAATCCCAGCACCGCCCTCATGGTCAGCGTGTCTGCCCGTTTCCCCGAATACGTCTCCACCCTCCAGCGCACAAACTCGCTCTTCCACGGAGCCAGCCTGTGGCCCCGGGTCGCATTCCATATAAATCTCAGCGCCGCCAGCATCCCGCTTTCCATCCCTCCCGAGCATACAACTCCGCCCTTTTGCTGTCGGCCGCAAGGCCCTCACTCTTCGGTGCGTCTGCGGGCCGGCAAATCGAAGCCTGCGCTGAAAAAACAGCGGGGTCGGCCGAACCACAAGACCCAGCAATGGTGGAATAACCTCGCAGATGCGACCCTCGATTATCGCACTATTATTTCGATTGAGAAATATATATGCAAAGATAGTGATACGTTTTCATTCCATTCTTCACAATTCCAGTAGAAGCGCTATAGCGAAGCTTCCCCCCCAAGTGCCAGAACGAAGTGCCGCATTCCAATCGGCGCGCTCACCTTGGGCCTCGGCGCGCTCAGTGGGGTTTTGTCCGAAACGTCCTCGTCCAGAGACACCCTGAAACTGAAAAACGGCTCCGTCGCTGGACATCGCAAAAAACAAGAACTCCCCCCAACCAGAAAAGGAGAACCGTATGAAAAACTATGGAGCAATTCTCGCAGTGTGCATGGCAGCGCTCGGCAGCATGGCGGCCCAGGCACAATGCCCTAACACCAACAGCAATGACTACTATAACGAGGCCTGTGGTGCATATGCGCTTCCCAACACCAGTAGCGTCGGCGACACGGCTTTTGGCCCCTTTGCGCTTCAGGAAAGCACCACCGGCGTGAGCAACACGGCCATCGGCCATTATGCGCTTAACCAAAACACCACCGGCAACGAGAACACGGCGATCGGCGACGGTGCGCTTATATCGAACAGCACCGGCGGGTACAACACGGCCACCGGCGTCGGGGCGCTTAACTTCAACGCGACCGGCTTTTTCAACACGGGCACCGGGCTCTACGCACTTTCCAACAGCACCACCGGCTCCTACAACACGGCCACCGGGGACTACGCGCTTTCTGGAGGCATCGCAACAGATGGCGGGCCCAACGAAACCGGAGGGTCCAACACAGCCGACGGTGCTCAGTCGCTCGTAAACAACACTTCCGGATCCGATAACACAGCTGTTGGCTTCTATTCGCTGGTGAATAATACTGTGGGAGATGTAAACGCAGCCGTGGGCTATTACTCGCTTTACTCCACCACCACCGGCAACTACAACACCGCCATTGGACCGTGGGCCGGCTATTACAGCCCCGCTGCCGCCAGTTGGAACATCGATATTGGCAGCTGGGGTTCGTCCAGCGACACGGGCGGCGGCGTCATCCGCATCGGAATGACGGGCTTCCAAAGCTCCTTCTATGCAGCCGGAGTAGACGGAGTGTCAGTCAGCGGCGGCGTTCCGGTCTATATCAACAGCAGCGGTCAATTAGGCACCGTTAACTCTTCCATCCGCTTCAAGGAGGACGTGCACGATATGGCCGACGCCAGCAGCGCCATCTTCCGCCTGCGCCCGGTTACTTATCGCTATAAGCAGCCGTACGCCGACGGCTCCAAGCCCATCGACTACGGCCTGATCGCCGAGGAAGTCGCCCAGGTCTATCCCGACCTGGTCGTAAAAGGTACGGACGGACAGATTCAGACCGTGCAATATCAAAAACTCACCCCCATGCTGCTGAATGAGGTTCAAAAGCAGCATCGCCTCCTCGAAGACCAACAAGTCAAGATCGAGCAACTGGAAAAGGCGTTGACGGCATTGCCTCTGCTGGAGCAACGGCTTTCGTCGTTGGAGGCAGCGCAACGCTCTTCCGCCACGTTGGAAGCCAGCTTGACGACCAAGTAACAGCTTTACCAGCCGTTACGCCGCTCACTCGTCCCTGACGATTTGAATCGTTCTGAAAGGTGGCTCAGCCTTACCTTAAGCGGCCACCTTTCATCCAACGGCCGGGCACCCCCGAGCATACAACTCCGCCCTTTTGTTGTCGGCCGCAAGGCGCTTTCTCTTCCGCTGCCATTGCAGCCGGCGAATCGAAGCCGATGAAAAAAGAGCGGGGTCGGGCAGGCACGCTACGAAACTTATGTGAAAAAAGTGATGCGTTTCCCCCCCATTCTTCACAATTCCAGTAGAACCCCGGCAGCGAAGTTCCCCATCAGGTGCAAGAACTAAGTGCTGCCGCGTTCACATCGGCGCGCTCACCATGGGCCTCGGCGCGCTCAGTGGGCTGTCTCCCATTTGCTCGCGTCGAGGGACACCCTCAATCGGAACCGGAATGAAGGAGAAGACATGAAAAACACCTATACAGCAATTCTCGTAGTGTGCCTCGGAACGCTCGGCAGCATGGCGGCCCAGGCGCAGAACACGGCTTATGGCAATGAGGCGCTTGCCAATAACACCACCGGCGTCGCCGACTCGGCTTTTGGCGCCTCGGCGCTTCAATACAACACCACCGGTGACGACAACACGGCCGCCGGCTACGAAGCGCTCTGGGACAACTCCACCGGCTCTTACAACATGGCCAGCGGCTACCTGGCGCTCAGTCACAACAGCACCGGCTCTTTCAACACGGCCGCCGGATACACGGCGCTGGACCCCAACACCACCGGCAATTACGACACGGCCACCGGCGCTACAGCGCTCTCAGACAACACCACCGGCTCTTACAACACAGCCACCGGGACCTCAGCGCTCTGGGCCAACTCCACCGGCTCTTACAACACGGCCACTGGCTTCGGCGCGCTTTTCTACAGCAACACCGGCTCCTACAATACGGCCGCCGGCTACAACGCGCTTGCTGGAAATGAGGAACTCCTCGTATCCGATACTTCCGGATCCGAAAATACTGCTGTTGGCTCCAATTCGCTGTTGAATAACACGGTGGGAAATGTAAACACAGCCGTCGGCTATTACGCCCTTCAACAAACCACCACCGGCAGCTACAACACTGCCGTCGGACCTTGGGCCGGGTATTACAGCCCCGCTGCCGCCAATTGGAACATCGATATTGGCAGCTATGGTTCGTCCAACGACACGGGCGGCGGCGTCATCCGCATCGGAATGGCAGGCTTCCAGAGCTCCTTCTACGCCGCGGGAATCGACGGAGTTTCAATCGCCAACCCCGTTCCCCTCTATATCAACAGCAGCGGTCAACTGGGCACCGTTAACTCTTCCATCCGCTTCAAGGAAGACGTTCACGACATGGCCGACGCCAGCAGCGCCATCTTCCGCCTCCGCCCCGTCACCTATCGCTATAAGCAGCCGTACGCCGACGGCTCCAAGCCCATCGACTACGGCCTCATCGCCGAAGAGGTCGCCCAGGTCTATCCCGACCTGGTTGTGAAAGGCGCGGACGGGCAGATCCAGACTGTGCAATATCAAAAACTAACCCCCATGCTGCTGAATGAGGTTCAAAAGCAGCATCGGCTCCTGGAACAGCAGCAACAAACCATCGCCCAGCAGGGAGAAGCCATTCGGGAACTGAAGGAGCAGCAAGTGGAAACCGCGCAAAACCTTGAGAAGCGGCTTGCGGCATTGGAAGCCGCGCAACCCTCTTCCGCCACGCTCGAGGCCAGCTTGACAAGCAAATAACGGCTTTAGAGCCTGCCAAAAAAACACTTCGCTTGTTGTTTTGAAAGGGCGCGGGCTTTTAGCCCCTGTCGTGCCAATGGAATGAGCAGAGTCGGAGGGAGCAGGGGCCTTTAGGCCTCTGAAACCAGGAAGCAGATCGGACGGCCTTCAGGCCCGGACTGGTTTCGAAAGGGCACGGCTTTAAGCCGCGCCGCAATCGCCGCAAAATCCGCGCGGGGGACCGGGGGCACAATTATGGTGCGACGTTGTGAATCAGCGGAATCCGCCGCTGGCAAGTGACAATTGTCACTTTACGACATATCACCGTGTTTAGACACGGCTGCTCCAATTCCCTAGTCCCTAGTCCCTGCTTTTCTTGAGCCCCAGCTCCTTCATGGCAATCTGCAAATCCGCCCATGCCTCCTTCTTCTGCCGCGGATCGCGCAACAGAAACGCCGGGTGATAGGTCACAATCAGGCTCGCTCCGCGAAACGCGTGCACGCGCCCGCGCAGCCCGGCCAGTGGCTGCCTTGCGCCCAGCAGATACGTCGCCGCCGTCGCCCCCAGCGCCACCAGCACCTGCGGCCGCACCGCATCGATTTGCCTGAAGAGAAACGGCGAGCAGGTATGCGCCTCGTCCGGTTCCGGCGTCCGATTCCCCGGCGGCCGGCATTTCACAATATTGGCGATGTAGCAGTCCTCGCGCTTCAGCCCCATCGCCGCAATCATGTTATTCAGGAGCTGGCCCGCCCGCCCCACAAACGGCAGCCCCTGCGCGTCCTCGTCGGCCCCAGGTCCTTCGCCCACGAACATCAGCCGCGCCGCCGGATTCCCCGTGCCGAATACGATCGTGTTGCGGCCTTTGTGCAGTGCGCATCGCGTGCAATCGCCGATGTCCTCGCGAATCGCTCGCAATGCTTCAGCGCGCTCATCCGCAGGCATCGCCGCCGCGGCCGGCGGTGCCGCAACCATGCCCTTTCCCGCTTTGATCGTGGGCTCCTCTCCAAAGAAACTACTCTGTGCCGCCGAAGCCGATTGCGGCGCGACTGCGCCCCCTGCAGCGGCCATTACCGGCTGACCTGCTGCCCCAACCTCGTCCTCCGCGGCTTCGGCCTCGGCGGAATCCACCGGCCGCCGATACAACTCCATCAGCCCCAGTTCCCGATAAAAGCGAATTCGCTCTGCCAGAGCTGCGCGAATGACTGGATTGAGCGCTCGCGGCACGCGCCTTACTCCACAATCAACTGGCGCCGCGCCGAACTGAGGGGAATGCTCTCTTCGAGAACTCGGTCCTGTGAAGTCCGGCTCGCTCGCGCGTGCGCTTCGGCTTGCCCATCGAGTTCCACCACCACTGGGCGCGGCCGTCGCAGTGTAAGAATCTCATCGAGAATGCGATCGGCAAGTTCGCGTTTCGGCATCTCGGGCAGTTCCACCGCCTTCGCCGCGGTAAGAAACGTGGCGGCATTTGTGTCCGCATCGATGCCCACACCCTCGCCCGCGACTTCATTGACCACGATCGCGTCCGCCCCTTTGGCAAGCAGCTTGGCGCGGCCGTTCTCCATGCGGTTTTCGGTTTCAGCCGCAAACCCAACGATAATCTGCCCTGGCCTGCGCCGCTTCACCACCTCGGCCAGAATGTCTTCTGTCGGTTCGAGCTCCAGCGACATCGGTCCGGTACGTTTCAGTTTTTGCGCCGAAACACTCACTGGCCGGTAGTCGGCGACTGCAGCAGCCTTAATCACGAGCGTGGCTTCCGTGATTCGCGAGAGTACCTGGCCCCGCATCTCCCCCGCCGTTGTTACCCTCACCAACTCACAGCGCGGCGGCGTATGCAGGCTTACCGGTCCGCTCACCAATATCACCTTGGCGCCGCGGCTGCTCGCGGCTTCGGCAAGGGCAAAGCCCATCTTTCCGCTGGAACGGTTGCCGATAAACCGCACCGGATCGAGCGCCTCGCGCGTGCCGCCGGCCGTCACCAGCACAACCTCGCCGGCCAGATCGTTGCGGCGGCCAAGCGTTTCCAGTACCGCGTGCGCAATCGCCGCCGGCTCCGCCATTCGGCCTGTGCCCACCATTCCACAAGCCAGCTCGCCCGAGCCCGGCTCCACGATGCGCACGCCGCGCTGCCGCAGAATCTCCACGTTGCCCTGCGTCGCCGGATGATTCCACATATTCACATTCATGGCCGGCGCAACCAACACCGGCGCAGTGGTCGCCAAATACATGGTCGAGAGAAAATCGTCCGCTATGCCGCGCGCAAATTTGGCCAGAATGTTCGCCGTGGCCGGAGCGACGACGAGCGCGTCTGCCCATTGTGCCTCGGCAATGTGGTCGATGCCGTTTTGCTCTAGCTCAGTTTCGCGCGTCTCCCAGTCATTCCAAAGGCTGGTGATCACTTTGTGGCCGGTGAGCGCGGCAAACGTGAGCGGCTGCACAAATCTCTGGGCAGAGGCCGTCATCGCCACGTGCACTTCCGCTGCCTGGCGTTGCAACTCGCGCACCAGCTCCGCTGCTTTGTATGCAGCGATTCCGCCGGAGACACCCACGACGATCCTCATATTGTCGATTTTAGTCCAGCGCTCAGTGACTGGCGATCGCCACTACTCTCTCAGTGCAAATCCTGCGAAGAAGATCCGCAATCTCACCGAATCCATCGACAAGCCGTTTCTTCGGCTCCATCGAAATGTGGCCTCGCAAAGCCTCCGCCACTCTTTCGTCGCACTTAGCTGAGCAGAATGGGGATCGCGGGCCCTTCGACCAGAGGCTTATGCACCTCGCCATCGTGCTTCACATAGGCAATCTTTCCCGCATTGATCTCATCCTGCGCGATGCGGCAAGCCTTGTTGGAGTGTGTAGGAATCAACGCCTGTGAACCGTTCTGCAGCTGACGCGCGCGGCGAGCGGCGACCAAAACCTTGCGATAGTTGGAATCAAAACTGGTCTCAATCGTCATCGGAGTCGTCTCCAAAAGGAAGCTGTTGCTGGCCGGAGTGGCCATTAATGCCAAATGCGTCAAGCACTGGTTTCAGCCGCTCCTGCGAGTTTGTTTGCAAGCAGGCTGCGGCCACTTCCAAAACCCGGCGCGAGCGATGCGCAATTGCTTCGCCATTGCGATAGAACCGTTCTGCCTGCACAATGGCTTCTAGCTGCGCTACCGCCCGGTCCAGTACATCATTTACCAAAATATAGCTGTAATCGCGATATTTCTCAATCTCGTGGCTGGCCTCGCTCAATCGCCGGTAGAGCTCTGCCTCATTCACCTCGCCTTCCCCGCGCATCCGGTTGCGCAATCGCGTTCGCAACCTCTTCGGGTCCGGCGGCAACACGAAAATGCCCACAGCCTCGGGCATTTTCGCGCGTACCTGCGCAGCGCCTTGCACATCTATATCGAGCATCAGGTCGTGATCGGCCGCCAACGCCGCATCCAAGGACTGGCGCGCCGTGCCATACAGATGAGTCCCGAACACTTCCGCGTACTCTAGAAACAAGCCTGCTTCCACCATGCGCTCGAACTCCTCGCGCGTGGTGAAGTGGTATTCGCGCCCGTCCTCCTCAGAGCCCCGCGGGGGCCGCGTTGTCCACGACACGGCGAAATCGACCCCGCTGACCTGTTTGCGCAGCTCATTCACCAGGGTGCTTTTGCCCGATCCCGAAGGCGCCGAAATGATGAATAAAATCCCTGCCAATATCCCGCTATCCTCTTCGCGCTGTGCGCGTACTGTTCACCGTGTGCTTTCCAGTTTCTTCTTCCAATCCCTGCCGTTCTCTTGCCTAATTCCTGCCTTACTCGATATTTTGAACCTGCTCTCTGGCTTTTTCGATCTCCGCTTTCATTGCCAGCCCCAGTTCGGTGATTCGCATTCCTTTCCCGCTTACGCCTCCGGTTTTCGATAGCAGCGTGTTGGCCTCGCGATTCATCTCCTGGAGGAGGAAGTCGAGTTTCTTGCCGGCCTCGCCTCCTGCGCTGAGCAACTCGCGAAAATGCTCGATGTGCGCTGCCATCCGCGCCAATTCTTCGCTGATATCGCTGCGTTCCACCTGCACCGCCACTTCTTCGAGCAGCCTTTGCCGATCGAACTCCGGGCCCACCGCCGCTGCAAGACGCTGCGCAAGACGTTCCTCGTAGCGCTCCTCGATCTCGGGACGAAGCGCCTCAACGCTAGCCGTCGCCTCGGCGAGCCGGTCGAGCGCGCCGCGCAAAACGACCGCCAAGGCTTCGCCCTCGCGGGCGCGCATGGCTTTCAACTGCGATAGCAGCGGGATCATCTGATCCAGAACGCTCGCGGCAAGCACAGCCAGATCGTCACTGCAGCGATCCTCGGTTTGCAGGGCCCCCGGTAAGCGCAGCGCGACATTCAAATCCGGCTCGCCCATCACTCCGTGCTCGCGACGCGCCGCATCGAATGCAGCAAGGTAACTTGCAATCATCTCGCGATTGTATCCAGCCTTGGCCTGCGAAGACCGATCCAGTGAAAGCGCCAAGTCCACGTGACCGCGCGCCAAATTCTCCTTTAACACTTTGCGCAACTCCATTTCCAGCCCGTCCAGACCAGGCGGAAGACGAAACTGAAGATCGAGGAAACGATGGTTCACGCTTTTCACCGACATTGCGTAGCTGAGTTGAACCTCATCGCCAGGCGGCAGGCGAACCTGCACCCGCGCAAATCCCGTCATTGAAGAGATCCCCATCGTTACTCCTGCGCACCGGAGGCCACCACGCCTCTGCCTTCAAACGGCAGGTATGGCGCCGTCGAATCTGCTGCCGGCATTTCCTGCGTCTCCGGCGAGTCAATAAACTGCAGTTGGTAGAGCTTTTGATAAGTCGGCGAGGCAGCGAGCAATTCGTCATGAGAACCCACCGCCGTAATGCGACCGCACTCGAGCACTGCAATGCGATTGGCGCGGCGGATGGTCGACAAGCGATGGGCGATGACGACCACCGTCCGGTTCTTCATCAGGTTGGCCAGCGCTTCCTGCACCAGCGCCTCACTTTCAGCGTCGAGCGCCGACGTGGCTTCGTCCAGGATGAGTATCGGCGCATCCTTCAGGATCGCGCGAGCGATGGCGATGCGCTGCCGCTCCCCGCCCGAGAGCCTGAATCCCTTTTCCCCGATCACGGTCCCGTAGCCTTGCGGCAATCCAAGAATGAATTCATGGGCCAGCGCATTCCGCGCCGCTTGCTCCACGACCGCGCGTCTGGCATCGGGATGGCCATAAGCGATGTTATTGTGCACCGTGTCGTTGAAGAGAATTGTCTCCTGCGTCACCTGCGCCACCTGGCGGCGAAGCGAGGCCAGCGTCAGGCCGCGAATGTCGTGGCCATCAATCAGAATGCGGCCCGATGTTACATCGAAAAACCGCGGAATCAAATTGACCAGTGTGGACTTGCCCGCGCCGCTAGGGCCTACCAAGGCCAGCACTTCGCCGGGGTGAACTTCAAGATCCACATGGTGCAGAATCTGTTGCTCACCCTCACCCGTCGAGTACGAGAACCCGACATCCTCAAACCCGATGGACTCGCGAAAACGCGTGAACGTCGCCGCCCGTGGAAGCTCAACCACGTCGTCTCTAACATCGAAATACGCGAAGATGGATGCAGAAGCCCCCATCGCCGACTGGAAGCTGTTATAGAAATAGGCAAACCGGCGCAACGGGTCGTAAAGCTTGAAGAGCAGAAAAAGAAACGCGCCGAAAACGCCGATCGTCATGTACCCGCCCTTGATCTCGTTGCGCCCAATCCACAGCATCAATGCCATCGCAATGGCTCCAACGGTGTCCATAAGAGGCGAGCTGATCGACTGTACGCGTATGCTGCGCAAATTCGCGCGGAAGAGGCCTTTGGCGGCGCTCTTGAAGCGCAGCGTTTCCCACAACTCGGTGTTGAACGCCTTCACGATGCGGTTGCCCGTCACGGTTTCGTGCAGGATGTTCTGCACTTCCGCCAGTTTGTCCTGACCGGTCCGCGTCCGCCGCCGCACTTCCCGGCCGATGCGGCGCACCGAAGCGATCACCGCCGGAATAAATAGCACCAGCACCCAGCTCAGATATCCGCCGAGCTTGATCACCAGCATCATCGCCACTATGAAGGTGAAGAATTGCTGCAAGAAATCCCCCAGCACCGAGCTCAGCGATACCTGGACACGGTCCACGTCGTTGATAAGAGTCGACAGTATCGTACCTGTCGGATTTTGATGGAAGAACCGCATCGAGCGGCGAATGATCGTTTCGTAGAGATGATTGCGAAGATCGGTGATCGTGCCGAGGCTGGCGTAGTTCACCAGGTAGTTCCCGCAGTAGTCGCAAAGCCCCTTCAAAACAGTGGCTATCACCAGCGCAAATGCCACCACGTCCCATGCATTGTGCAGATGCAGAAAGCCAGGCACCATGAGCCGCAGATCGAAGTGCCAATTCGATCGGGGGAGGCCAAGCAAAATCGGCCCTTCGGGAGCGCTCGGAGCCAGCACACGGTCGAATATTGGCTGCAGCAAGAGAATGCGGAAAGCGTCCAACATCCCTACAACGGCCGACAGCACTACCCCTGGAAACCATTCCAGGGTGTATGGCAACCCATAACGCAGCAGGCGCAGGAAATTCCTCATGCCGACCGGCCCACCCTGCACACGAAGACTCTGTATCTGCACTGTGAGTGAGTCCGGAAGTCCATCCCAACATTGTAGTCGCGTCTGCTTGCCTCCGCCGCGCTCCCCATGATCGCATCGCGGATGGTTCCGCGCCTTCCAGAGCAGCCTTGCTCCGCCGAATTCGGACGGGAACTAGTCGCCCCACTGCCCGGCGAGAAACCGGGCGCTATGATATCGAAGTGTCTAATCGTGCAATTCAGGCTGTTGCGCGCCGCGTACGCACCGTGCTTCTCGACCGTGACGGCATCCTCAACCAAAAAATGCCCGAAGACCGATACGTAACGCGGTGGGACGACTTTCATGTGCTGCCTGGCGTGCCGCAGGCCCTACGGCGGCTGAATGAGGCAGGACTGCGCGTCATCGTCGTCACTAACCAGCGCGGCATTGCTCGCGGCCTTTGCACGCTGGCTGACGTCAAGGCTATCCACCGAGCATTTCAAAGCTTGCTCGCGAGCTCGGGCGCACTCATCGACGCATTCTTCATCTGTCCGCACGACGAAAACCAATGCAACTGCCGCAAGCCCCTGCCTGGGCTCTTCGAACAGGCCGTCGCCCAATTCCCCGAGATCGCCGCCGCTACAAGCGTCATGATCGGCGACTCTCTCTCCGACATCGAATTCGGCCGCCGCCTAGGCATGACAACCGTCTATGTCGCGGGCGATCCAACTCCGCCCGGCCCAAGCTCGAACCATGCCGCATCGCTGGCCGACCTGCGCTTTGCTTCGCTGGCGGAAGCCGTCCGGGCGCTCCTGGCAGCGCGGCAGTAACGCCAGGCAGCGCTCAATACTGCTTCAGTTCCACAATCGCCTTGAGAATCGTCTCCGGCTGCGGCAGGATCGCGTCTTCCAGCACCGGCTGGTAGGCGACAAACGTGTCCATCGCACCGATGCGACGGACCGGCGCATCCAGATCGTCGAACAGTTCGTCGGCGATGCGCGCTGCAATCTCCGCGCCGTAGCCCCAACTGAGCATATCCTCGTGAGCCACAATCACGCGATTCGTTTTGTGCACCGATGCCGCAATCGCCTCCCAATCGTAGGGATTCAGCGTCCGCAGATCGATTATCTCTACATCGATCCCGTGCTCTCGCTGAGCCTGCTGCGCAGCTTGCAGTGCGCGCGGCACCAGCGCGCCATAGGTGACGAGCGTGATGTCCGCGCCGGGACGAACAAGCTTCGCCCTTCCCAACGGAATCGCAAACTCCGGTCCCGGATACGGCGCCCGGCCGTAGGTCTCGCGATAAAGCCGCTTATGTTCGAGAAACAGCACCGGATCGTCACACCTTATCGCCGTGCGCAACAACCCATTAGCGTCGCGCGCATTCGATGGAAAAACCACGCGAAGCCCCGGGATGTGCGTAAAGATGCTCTCACCCGATTGCGAGTGATAAATGGCCCCGCCCGCGAGATAGCCTCCAATCGGCGCGCGGATCACCGCCGGCGCGGCCCACTCCCCGTTTGAGCGCCACCGCATCACAGCCAGCTCGTTGCGAATCTGGTGCATCGCAGGCCAAATGTAGTCGAAGAACTGAATCTCTACCACCGGCTTCATGCCGCGTAACGCGTATCCAATGGCACGGCCGACAATGTTCGCTTCAGCCAGGGGCGAGTTGAAAACCCGCTCCGAGCCAAACTCGCTTTGCAGCCCGGCCGTCAGCTTGAAAACTCCGCCCTTCCCCTTCACCTCAGCTAAGCTCTCTTCGCGGCTGGCGTCGGCCACATCTTCTCCGTAGACCACGATCCGCGGGTCGCGCCGCATTTCGTCGCGCAAGCAGACATTAATCAGATCCGCCATCGTCCGCGTTCCCGGCTCCTTCTGCCAGACTCCTGTCTCTAATCCGTTTGGTTCCGTTGCTGCCCGCACCCGCGCCTGCTCCGTCGCAAATGCCGCGCGCGTCGGATCGAGATCCTCGGAATAAACATGCGACCTGACTCCCTCCACCGGCGGCAACGGCGCTGTTAATGCGCGCTCGGCGGCTTCGGCAGCTTCCCGCGTCTGCAACCGCTCCAATTCATCCAGTTCCGCGTCCGTCGCAATTCCCTCCCCAATCAGCCGCGTCCGCATTCTGGCAATAGGGTCGCGCATGGCATCGGTCTCGCGCTCAGCCGCGGAGCGATAAAGCCGATCGTCGTCTGAAAGCGAGTGGGAGTAAAGCCGGACGCAATGACCGTGGACCAGCGCCGGCCCAAGCCCAGCCCGGCAATGCGCCGCTGCTTCTTGAAAAGCATGAAGGCTCGCCACCGGATCGTTCCCGTCGACTTCTGCAAAATAGAAGTTCGGAAAGTTCGCCACCAACCGCGAAATGCTGCCCCCAGGCGTATTCACTTCCACCGGAACACTGATCGCGTATCCGTTGTCCTCCACGCAGAAGATCACCGGCAGCTTCCGGTTGGAAGCCGTATTGATCGCCTCCCAGAATTCGCCTTCCGAGGTCGCGCCCTCGCCAATGCACGCCAATGACAGTTCTTCGCCATCGAAATCGACATCTCGAAATTGGCGATAGTCCCCCTCCGCGCGGACAGCGGCTTCGGGATTGTGGCTGAAAAATCGTCCGGCCTCAGCACAGCCAACAGCATGAAGCACCTGCGTCGCCGTCGACGAAGATGTGCTGACAATGTGCAGTTGCCGGCTGCTCCAATGCGTCGGCATCTGCCTCCCGCCGCTCGCCGGATCGGTGGCCGCGCCCACCGCTTGCAGCATCATCTCGTACGGCGTAACTCCCAACGCAAGGCAAAGAGCCCTATCGCGATAGTAGGGGAAGAACCAATCGTAACCCGCCCGCAATGCCAGCGCCGCGGCCACTTGCAGTGCCTCGTGCCCGGCAGCCGATAACTGGAAAAATATTTTCTGCTGCCTTTTAAGCAGAATTTCGCGATCGTCCACCGCACGCGACAGAAACATCAGCCTGTAGATTTCAACCAACTGTTGCCCAGTCAGTCCTTCTGCGACTGCATACGCGCCGGACGCACTTACGCTGGAAAATGCCCGTTCCATTCCGGTCGACCCCCCAAAGCCGTCCTTTCGGCTCGGCCTCACTCGATTCTAACAATTGTGCAAGTGCAAAGGCTCGCTCGCCCTCATCGCCCGACGGTCTCGACCAATTACCGCCTCAGCTTCCAGGAACGGTGTCCCCAGCCTCAGAATTCCTTTGAGTCACGACCTCAAACCGTCAGTGGGAAGGATAAAGAACCAGGGGAGGGGGAAGCTGCGATTGCGACGCTGTTTGTCCAGCCCCCACGACCATTCTTTCCTTTACGCTGCGCGCCAGTTTCTCGATCTCGGCCACCTTTCGAAGCTGGTCCGCTGTGAGCGCATCCGCCGTCGTCGAAGCCATTTCGTCGTTCAGTTCGCGCGCCAGCTTCAGAAGCCTGTTCGTGTCGGCAACCATCTGCTTTTGCCGCTCTTCGTTGAGCGTCCGCAAGCGCCTCTGCGCCATGGCAGACCCGGGATCGTCCGGCCCCAATGAATCCGTGGCCTGGTGCATTGAGTACTGCTGACGAAGATCCGGCGCGATTCCTGCCGATCCGTTCGATTGTGAATGCCCCGTCATCACGCAAGCCAGCGCACTCAGCAGTGCGAATCCCGCCTCCGCTCGTACCCACAGGCTCATCCGGCCCCACCCTCCGCGCCAAAATGCCCGTTTTGCGTCACGCATAATCAACCGTCTCCACGCCGCGCTCCATCCTCGTCTCAACTCTTCCCCGTCCCTACCCTCACTTTGTGCGCCAACTGCTCAATCTCGCCCGCCTTGCGAACCACCGTCACGGAAAGCTGATCCTTAGTAGACTTATCCACCTCGTTCTTCAGCGCTGTCGCCATTTTCAGTAGATCCGCGCATTGGCTGGCGATTGTCCCCTTTGCTCCGCTCTCAACCGACGCTCCCGGCTCTTGCTTGCTCGACTGGCCCGTCTTCTGCGTCTGCGTGCTCGCCGCCTTACCCGGCGGATCGATGGCCGGCAGCGTAAACGACGCTTGCGCGTGGCCGCTCAGCAATCCCACGCCCGCCGCCAGCGCCGCTAGGCTCATCAAGGCACACTCCCAACTCGCCCGTCTCCGCGACAAGCCCACGCGCAATTCCCCCCAATCTCGTCGTCTCATCTTTTGACCTCGCCAAATCCACAGGATCTCGCCGGAGGGCGCTTCGGGGTCCGGCTATCCCTGGGCACAGTCTAGTCTAGTTTTGGGAGTTTTTCTCATGTTTCTTTCCTCAGTCGCTACATATTCGTTCCTCGCCATGCGATCCGGCTGGTTCGCCGAAGGCCGCTTCCTGGGCAAAGTGCTCGACGAGTGGATCTCCGATAGCCAGGAATTCCTGCACACCAAGCTCCCGCGCCTCGTCGGCATCGCCATCATCGCCTTTGTTCTCAGTCGTCTCCTCCGCCTCGCCACTTTCCACATGGCCCGCATAGCCGAGCAGCGCGGCGCCGGCCCCGCACGCTTCGGCGAAGTCAAAACCCTCTCCGGCGTCATTCGCGCCACTGGCCTGGCCATCATCGGCCTCATAGCCACACTCCAGGCCCTCGACGCCATGGGCTTCAATCTCGCCCCACTCCTCGCCTCGGCCGGAGTCGCCGGCATCGCCATCGGCCTCGCCGCGCAAAACGTCGTCAAAGATATGTTCAACGGCGTCCTCTTCCTCGTCGAAGGCCAATTCAGCGTGGGCGACACCGTCCGCCTCGCCGGAGTCACCGGTGTCGTCGAGTCGCTCACCTTGCGCAAAACCATGGTCCGCGACGGCGACGGCACCCTCTACGTCATTCCCAACTCGCAAATCACCACCGTCGCCAACCTCAGTGCCGGATTCTCCATCGCCACCGTCAACGTCAGCGTCGACTTCTCCGCCAATCCCGACCAAGTTACAAAGCTGCTCGAGCAAATCGCCTTCGAAGTCCGCAACAGCCCCGAATTCAAAAACCTCTTTCTCCAGGACCCGCAAATCCTCGGGGTCGACGCCGTCAAAGGCTCGCAGATGATCTTCCCCGTCGTCTTCAAAACCCGCGCCACCCAGCAGTTTGGCCCCATTCGCGAGTTCCAGCGCCGCGTCCGCCTCGCCCTCGAAGAGCACCACCTGCTCCCCGGCGATCCCTACCGCGTCTTCACTCCATCCGGCGATGGCAGCGCGTCAGCCACCCGCCGCGAAGAGGCCCACCCCGAGACCCCCGCCCACGACCCCACCACCATCAAACCCCAGGAAACCAACCCCCTCACCGGCGAGTAACGAAAGCGCCCGGTTTGCGACTCCGGTCCTCCCCTAATGGCGCCATGAATAATTGGAAAGCGACTCCGCCGCAATGACATGTGTCAGCCAATCCCACCTCGCCAGGGCTGCAATCGGGCTTGCCAGAGTAGCAGTTCGGTGCCGCGCAAAGCGGTCGAGAGGAACGGTTGAAAGCTCATGCCCGGATGACCATGCCAAACCCAAATGGATCAGAATATGCATTTGTCGGAGACTCGGCAGAGTGGGTCGTCGAAGTTTTAGGCGGCGAAGCCGGTCAACTTGGCTCAAGCGGTTCATTGGCTAAATTCACTACCGTCACATTCGATTTCGCAGTCGGTTGCTCCACCAGCCCCGAGACACTTTCGAATCCGATTGAGCAGTTGTTCGCCGATGCAGGCAATCCTATTAATGGAGTTACCCTTGATATCGAGGATCCATCGACATTAGAGTTTCTTACCAATTCATCGGCGGGAAATTTCACGGTTACCATCGGCCCTACAAAATATCTATAGAGCGGGCGAGTGGCTCGGGGCGTCAGGTGCTGCAGATCCCGGCGATATCGGTTGGACCGCAACGGAGCGTCGTTCTACGATAGAGGCTGCAGCGGCGAGCGCGGCGGGAATGAAGGACTGCGGAAATGGTGCTTCAAAGCGAGATCGTGGCGCTCCAGGATCGAATGACCGAGTTGTGGCATGAAGCACCGGATGCGCTAGATTGCCATGTCTTAGCAAGCACGGCTGTTGAAGCGTGCGGCGGAAAAAATGCCCAGGAGGATTGGCTGGCGCTTGTCGCGCGACAGCACCGGGCCAACTTCGATTTGTGGCACGTTGAAGACGAAGCGCGCGCGCCGGAGACTACTGACGCGGACTTGGCGGAAGTGAAACGGCGTATCGATGCGACGAACCAAATTCGCAACGATCTGATGGAAGAGTTAGACAGGATGCTCCTAAGCCGGCTGGAGGGGCGCGGATTGCCGAATGCTCTGGCGCCGCTTCACTCGGAGACGCCAGGGATGATCATTGACCGGTTGTCGATCCTGGCGTTGAAGATCTATCACACACGCGAAGAGGCTGGGCGAAACGATGGGCCTGCGGGGCATTCGGCACGCAATCGTCAGCGGCTGGCCATTTTGGAAGTGCAACGGCGAGATTTGGCAGCGTGCTTGTCTGCACTGTGGGCAGAAGTCGAAGAGGGGACCCGGAGGTTCAAACTTTATCGCCAACTGAAGATGTACAACGATCCGTCCCTGAACCCGGCAGTCTACGGGAAATCCGCGGCCCCGGAAGGCCGTTGACGACTTGTGTGAGCGGCCCCATTGACGGAATCCAAGGTTCTGCGTATAAACATGGCCTAAGAAGCGTTGTTCCAAAACTGGATTTCCCCAGAGCGGCCGCCGGTCGCACGGGGGGTTGGAATGCGCTCTTTTGGGATACGACCATGCAAGAAGCTCGATCTACGACGTCCGGCCACAAGAAAAACGGGCTCACCACGCGCACAACCGAAAGCCACGCGCCCACTGGCGCAGAACCCGTTTTCCAGCACTATCAGTCCGCCGTGCAATTGCTGCAGCAAGGGAAGTTTGAGAGGGCGCTGGCCATTTTGGAGAAATTGCTTCCCGACTCGCCGCCTGAAATCCGGGACCGGTGCCGGGTGTACATCACCGCGTGCCGCCGGCAATTGGAAAACACCGCGTTGTCGTTTGCGACACCTGAAGAGCACTACGATTACGCAATTTCCAAGTTGAATACCGGATACTACGAGGAAGCGCGCGAACAATTCACGCAGATCCTTGCCGGACACCCCGATGCGGACTATGCCCTTTACGGGCTTGCCGTGTTGGAGTCTATTACCGGCCACGCACAGGATTGCCTGGACAACCTTGCGCGAGCCATTGAACTCAATCCTAAGAACCGGCTGCAGGCGCGGGCCGATAACGACTTCCAGAACATGGCGGACGATCCGCGTTTCACCGAGTTGCTCTATCCTGAGGTTCCTTAGGATCTGCTTTGAAATCTGCAATTAGCGCAAATAAGCAAACCGCGCACCGTTCGAATCTCCGGCAGGCGGAGGCCTGCCCAGGGAATGCCCTGCGCGTGGTAGCCATCGGCGGCGGAACGGGCTTATCGACACTGCTGCGTGGGTTGCGGCGCCACGTACCGGCGCCGGGGCAAAGCCCTGGGGGGGGCCACGCGATCGCCGATTTGGCCGCAGTGGTGACGGTAACCGATGACGGCGGTTCTTCCGGGAGGCTGCGCGAGGACTTTAACATGCTTCCGCCAGGCGATTTGCGCAACTGCATGGTCGCTCTAAGCGAGGAAGAGGACCTGCTGGCGCGGCTGTTTACACACCGCTTCCGCAGCGGGAATGGTTTGAAGGGCCACAACTTCGGCAACCTGTTTGTAGCCGCCTTGACAGAGATTACAGGGGACTTTGCGCAGGCCGTGCAACTGGCCTCGAAGATTCTGGCTACGCGCGGGCGCATCTACCCGGCTACCACGGCGAATACAACGCTGGTGGCCAAGATGGACGACGGATCGGTGGTGCGCGGGGAAACCAACATTACCGCCAGCCGGCGCCGCATTGTGGAGCTCAAGCTCGATCCACCGGACCCGGCGCCGCTGCCTGAGACGCTCGAAGCAATTGAGCGCGCAGACTTGATCACCGTGGGGCCCGGCTCCCTGTACACCTCGCTGATCACAAACCTGCTGGTGAGCGGGATTCCGGCGGCACTGGGTGCTGCGCGCGGAGTGCGTGTGTACATTTGCAACTTGATGACGCAAGCCAATGAGAGCTTAAACCTGACGGCTTCAGAGCATATCGCGCGCATCTACGAGCATACGAGAACGCACATATTCGATTATGCGATCGTGAACACGGGGAAGTTTTCGCCAGCGACGCTCGAGCGCTATGCGGCCGAAGGAGCGGCGCCGATTGTGCCGGATATCGAGCGCATCGAAGCGCTGGGCGTGCGCTGTGTCGCGGGCAACTTTGCCAGCGAAGAAACTGTGGTCCGGCACATGGCCAGCCGCGTTGCCGACGCGGTGCTCGAGTTGGGGAGGAGCCGAAGAGGTCGAGCGCGGACGGGCGGGTGAAATTCTCCCTTGGCCTCTCGGCCCGGCTGCTTTTAGGTCCCTAAGGTGCGCTTGAGCTGCCCGCACGCTGCAAAGATGTCTCGCCCGCGCGGCTGGCGCAGATACGCAGCAATTCCCTCCCCTACTAGCGCGTTTTGAAACGCTGCAACGGCTTCAGGTTCCGGCGTTGCGTACGCGATCCCCGGGCCCGGGTTCCATGCGATCAGATTGACTTTCGCGGGAAGACCCGAGCGGCGAACGAGGTGCGCGAGTTCGCGGGCGTCCGCTGGTCGATCGGTGACACCGCCGAGGAGAACGTATTCGAAGGTGATGCGCTCGCGCGGACGCAGGCGAATGCGGCGAACGGCATCGATAATTGCAGCGATCGGCCACTTGCGATTGATGGGCATGACTTCGGTGCGAATGCGATCGTTGGGCGCGTTGAGGCTGATGGCGAGCTTCGGGCGGAGATCCGCCGGCTCTTGGGCGAAGCGCTCGATGCCTGGAACAATGCCTGAGGTGGATACGGTCATGCGCTGCGGGCTGAGACCCACTTCACGCACGAGAAGCCGAACCGCCGCCATGAAGTTGTCGTAGTTTAGGAACGGCTCGCCCATGCCCATGAAAACAATGTTGACGCGATCACGGCCTACTTCGACACGGTGGCGGTCGAGAACTGCGACAACCTGGCCTGCAATTTCGCCGGCGGTGAGGTTGCGCTGAAGCCCGATTTTGGCGGTGAGGCAGAACCGGCAATTGACGGCGCAGCCCGCTTGCGAGGAAACGCAAATTGTCGCGCCGCGCCGGACCTTCGCTTCGCCCCTTTCGTCGTCGCTCTCTTCGCCGACATCCCCGCCATCGCCCTCGGGCATCCATACGGTTTCGACGGTCAGAGGGGGGGCAATGGGGTTGTCGGGGGAATC
>Ga0187782_10000708_pt1 | contig 23343 bp, 18 predicted proteins | sample 0715_SJ02_MP15_2_FD_132454 | JGI IMG/M metagenome (GOLD analysis project Ga0187782, IMG submission 132454) | Tropical peat soil microbial communities from peatlands in Department of Meta, Colombia - 0715_SJ02_MP15_20_MG | ecosystem: Environmental > Terrestrial > Soil > Wetlands > Peat | place... | reverse complement strand
CCTGGAAAGAATTGCCATGCCGCGCGGAACAGCAGTTCCATGGCGGGAGGATAAATCGCCGGCAATTCCCTCCCGGGTATCACTTCGTAATCTTTGTCCCGCAAATTCGCCAGCCGCGGATCATTCGGCGCGATGCCGTAGGGATTCCAGCCCGCCGCCTGCACCTTCGCTTCCCAGCGGTAGCGCTGCAAATCGTCTGAAAGTGTCGGCGCCATTGGCCAGAGGGGAGCGCGGAATGCAATCGCGGCGAAAATCAGTAAAATAGTGGATACGCGAGTGGCCCGCGCCCGAGCAAATCCGAAGACCGCCACCAGGTAGACCACACCTGCTGCCAGCGCCAGTTCGATAAAGCCGATGGCGTGATTCTTCAGGTAGTACAGGCTGTGCATGCGCAGGAACGCCGCTTCCATGGCGACTCCCGCGGCAAACAGCCCGATGCGGTTCCAGTGATTTCGCTTGTTTTCGGAAGGCATTCGGAGAAACTTTTGATTTGTTGACTCTCGCGTCATTACTGCTCGCCGCCCAGCCGAACCCGCTTAGCCATTACTGGCATAAGCTCACGGACAAGACCTTCAGCGGCGTCTATCATGCCAACGCATTCGACCTGGCCATGATGATCCCCTATTTCATCGTGCTGTTCGTCCTGGCGACTTACGGCCTGCATCGTTACGTGCTCCTTTACGACTACTTCGTTTTCCGCAAGAATGTTCCCGCCACACCTCCGCCCGTCGCCCATTGGGCAAAGGTTACCATACAGCTTCCCATCTTCAACGAACGCTACGTGATTGAGCGTTTGGTCGACGCCGTGGCGCAGTTCGATTATCCGCGGGAGCTCATGGATATTCAGGTGCTCGATGATTCCACCGACGAAACCCGTGATGTGGCCAGCGCCTGCGTCGAACGGCACGCTGCCCAAGGTCTGCCCATCACGTATATTCATCGCACGAATCGTGAAGGCTTCAAGGCGGGTGCGCTGGAAAACGGCTTGAGAACTGCCCGCGGTGAATTTGTCGCCATCTTCGACGCCGATTTCATTCCACCGCCGGATTTCCTGCGACGCACTGTTCCCTATTTCCTGAATCCCGACGGCGGCGCGGAAATCGGCATGGTTCAGACGCGCTGGACCTATCTTAACGGTGACTACTCTTTGCTCACGCGCGTCGAGACCATTCTTCTCGACGGCCACTTCGTTATCGAGCATGGCGGACGCTCCCGCAGGGGCACCTTCTTCAACTTCAACGGCACGGCCGGTGTATGGCGCCGCGCTGCCATCGATGCCGCTGGTGGCTGGGAGCATGACACCCTCACCGAGGACACCGATCTTTCCTATCGCGCGCAGCTCAAGGGCTGGAAATTCGTTTATCTTCCGGAAATCGAGTGCCCTTCGGAGTTGCCCGTAGACATGAACGGCTTCAAAGCGCAGCAAGCGCGCTGGGCCAAAGGCCTGATGCAGACGGCGAAAAAAATCCTTCCAAAAGTATTTCGTTCCGATGTTCCCTGGCACATCAAGTCCGAAGCCTTCTTCCATCTCACGGCCAATATCTCCTATCCGTTGATGGTTCTGCTTTCCACCATGCTACTGCCGGCAATGATCGTCCGTTTCTATCAGGGCTGGTTTCAAATGCTGGTGATTGATCTGCCGCTCTTCCTGGCCTCGACGTGTTCGATTTCCAGTTTTTACCTCGCCGCGCAAAAGGAACTCCGGCCAAAGACCTGGCTGACCACATTCCTCTACATGCCGTTCGTGATGGCGGTGGGTATTGGCCTGAGCGTACGCAACGCCCAGGGCGTTCTCGAAGCCATCTTCGGCAAGCAATCCGAATTTGCGCGCACCCCAAAATTCAAGATTGAAGGAAAGTCTGGAACCTTCGCCGCCAAAAAATATAGGAATAAATCCGGTTGGATGCCCTACTTTGAAATTGCGCTCGGTCTCTACTTCGCTCTTACCGTCGTCTACGCCATCCTCAACGAGAACTACGCCACTGTGCCCTTCTTGTTCCTTTTCGTCTGGGGTTACCTGTACACTGGCTTCATGTCGCTCAGCCAGGCCTGGTTCGCCCATCTCCGCTTTGGAGTGAACGCTCCGGAGATGCGCCCTGCCTCGACCGGCGCTCCGGGCTTCTAGGAACTACAACCGTCATTCCAAACGGAGCCTGGGAAGTGAGGAATCCTTCCGGTACTTTCGATTGAAGAAAGTGAAGAAAGGCTCCTCGCTCTGCCTGGAATGACGAATCGCATTCTTGCGCTTCCACACGTCCCGGAAACCAAAGCCTCCTTCGTGACTTTCGTCTCCACCACATTCTCGACATGGGTATACAATCCGAAATTGCCAGCCGATTCCTCCCATCGGCCATCGCTCCAACGGAGGCTCCATGAATTTCCGCGCTTTCCCCGTGCTGTGTGTGCTTCTGTGTTTGTCTGCATTTGCAGTCGCGAGTCCCCAACTCTCCGAAGCCGGCAAGGCCTGCGTGGACTGCCACAAAGACTCGACTCCAGGCATTGTCGAGCAATGGCAATCGAGCGCACACGCAAAGAGTGGCGTCGATTGTTACTCCTGCCACAAAGCCAATGACAGCGATCCCGCCGCGTTTGACCATTACAGCTACAAAATTGCCGTGATTGTGTCGCCCAACTACTGCGGACGCTGCCATGCCAACGAAGTGACTCAGTTCGAAAAGAGCCATCACGCCGATGCCGCCAGGTTTATTGGCTCGCTCGATAACATGCTTGGCGAAATTGTCGAAGGCGGTCCTGCGGCGAACAATGGCTGCCGGCAATGCCACGGCAGCATCGTGAAATCTGTCGGCGAAGGGAAGTTCGACCCGGATACGTGGCCGAACAGCGGCATCGGCCGCGTGAATCCCGATGGCAGCAAGGGCAGCTGCGCCGCATGCCACGGACGGCACACGTTCAGCTCTGCCACAGCCCGCATGCCGGAAAATTGCGGCAAGTGCCACCTGGGACCCGATCACCCGCAGATTGAGATCTACAACGAATCAAAACACGGCATTCAGTACCACGCGAACATGGCCAAGATGAACTTTGACTCGAAGTCCTGGGTGGTCGGAAAGGATTATTACGCCGCGCCCACCTGTGCCACTTGTCACATGTCCGCCACCTCCAACCAGCAGGTCACGCACGATGTTGGCGACCGCATCAGCCTTACGCTACGCCCAGTCATTTCCATCAAGCTGGACAATTGGGAGCGGCGCCGGCTTAACATGATGGATGTCTGCTCCAACTGCCACGCGACGGACTGGATCGACAATTTCTATAAACAGTACGAAGCCACGGTTAATCTCTACAACGAGAAATTTGCCAAGCCGGCAAAATCCATCATGGATAAACTCTACGCCGCCAAAAAGCTCACGCCGACACCGTTCGACGAGAAGATCGAGTGGACTTATTACGACCTTTGGCACCACGCCGGCCGCCGTGCGCGCATGGGTACGGCCATGATGGGTCCTGATTACACGCAATGGCACGGCTTCTTCGAAGTCGCCAAGATTTTCTACACGGAGTTCATTCCGGAGGCGGAGCAGCTCATGCCTGGCGTTACCAGCGATGTAATGAAGTCCGATTATCACAAGTGGACCGCCGGACTTTCGAAAGAAGAACTGCAGCAGCAGATCGATTTCTACAAGGAGCGGTACAAGCAATAGCGCGCTAGCAGCATAGCTTCAGCCTTTGCTCCTGGGTCTTTCCGTCGGCAATAAATGCCGCAGACGCCGGACGCCACAAAACCTCGCTGCTATTTTCCTTCGCCTAGCGCCTTCAACTCCCGCGCCGCCATATCTCCCGGCAGGGGCGCATAGCCCAGCGATTCGCACTCTCTTTGGCCGCTCGTCAGCATCCACCGCACGAGCTCTCGCAATGCGTCCTGCTTCTTCGCGTCCTTCGCCTGTTCAGGCAACAAAACCCATGTGAATGTCGCAATCGGATAGACGTGTTTTCCGGTCGCATTCGTAATCGACGCCTGAAATCCATTCCCGCTCGGCGAGGCAGACGACTTTGCCGCCGCGGTCACGCTGTCCAGGTCCGCCTTCACATAGTCCCCAGAGCCGTTGCGCACAGCCCCGAAACTGAGTTCGTGCTGCAAGGCGTAAATGAATTCGACGTACCCGATGGAATTTGGCGTTTTGTGCACGCTGTCCGCTACGCCTTGATTGCGTTCAGCGCCTAATCCGACCGGCCAATTCACCGTCGTACCCGAACCCACCTTGGACTTCCACTCTTCGCTCACTTTGGACAGATAATCCGTCCACGCAAACGTTGTGCCGCTGCCATCCGAACGGTGCACCACCACGATTTTTTCATCCGGCAGGTGCACATGCTTGTTGATGGTGCGGATTTCCGGCGCATTCCACGACTGGATTTTTCCGAGGAAAATTCCTGCCAGCACTTCCGGCGTGAGATTCAATCCGTCCGGAGCACCTTTCACGTTGTAGATGGGAACCACCGCTCCCAAGACGGTCGCAATCTGGAACAACCTCCCGCTGCTCTGCTGCAACTGTTCCGCCGGAAGCGGCATGTCCGAAGCTCCAAAATCCACCGCGCCTTCGCGGATCCGGCGAACCCCTTCTTCGGAGCCGACGGCCTCGTAGCTCACCCGAATCCCCGGCCGCGCCTGTTCGAAGCTTTGAAACCATTTCTGGTAAATGGGCGCCGGAAAGGTTGCGCCCGCGCCTTGCAGAGCCACTGCTGACCCTGCTCCATCAGAGTCGCCCGTCGAATCGGGCGTTCCCGCAGCCTTTTCCCGCGATTCCCGTTTCCCAACGGCCTCGAGCAGTAGACTCACTATCTGGTCTCCTAGATCATCGTTGATATTTTTCCAACCAGTATGGCGCGGCGTGACCAGATACGACCACAGTGTCCTTCCGCCCTTGCCGTTCAATTCCACCGAGGCGTAACCCTGGAACGTGGCCGCCTCCGCGCTTCGCGAGCGCGGATTCATCGCCACAAACCCCGTCGCCCACATCACCGCGGAACCATGCAGCACCGCATCGGCTTGCGCAGCGTCTGCCACAATCTGAACTTTGCCGGAGGCTTTCAGTCTGTCCTCCACGCGCTTGCGCACTTCCGTGGATCCCTTTCCGCTTTCCCTCCAATCGACCGCCACGCGTTTCACATCGGAGACATACTCAGCCGATTGCGCAAGGATGCGCTCGCTTCCACAAATGAGGAAAGCGCACGAAAGCAGCCAGAACAGCATTCGAAGAGAGAGAAAGGTGTGGGTGAGTCGCCTTGTTCGGATCATCGCGAATACTGCGAATTATACTGGGCACCGCGTTGGGCTTCTAGGATTTCCTGGCTGTCCCGCAATATATCTGAACGCCGTGTGAACGCCCGTTCACACTCGAAAGTCATCTCCGTCCCCAATCAAATCGCACTATGCCGTTTTCCCTTCGTCATCCTCAATTTCAATCAAATCACTTGCGTCCTTCGCCCAGGCGCGAAACAATAATTATGTTCGGCCTTGACATGACACGTCTCCGCCTCACCCTGGAAGAAATCGCCAATAGCCTCACCCACGGGTTCGGCCTGCTGCTCAGCATCGCCGGTTTCGTGGTTTTGCTCGTCTTGGCCATCCTGCACGGCACTGCCAGCCACCTTGTCGCCTGCTCCATTTATGGCGCCACACTGGTCTGTCTTTACACTGCATCCACCCTATACCACGCTGTGATCTCTCCCCGCTTGAAGCGCGCGATGAAAATCTTCGATCACTCCGCGATCTACCTGCTGATTGCCGGCACCTACACTCCCTTCCTGCTTCTCTATTTGCGCGGCGCGTGGGGATGGTCGCTCTTCGGCGTGGTTTGGGGACTGGCCTTTGCAGGGATCGCATTCAAATTCTGGTTCGTCGATCATTTTCAATATCTCTCCACGGCTGTCTACCTTGCCATGGGTTGGCTGATCGTCGTCGCAGCCAAGCCGGTGCTGGCACACGTACCCACATCCACCTTGCTTTGGCTCGCGGCAGGCGGCCTGCTCTATTCCTCCGGCGTTATTTTTTATTTGTGGAAGCGGCTACCGTATAGCCATGTTGTCTGGCACCTGTTCGTTCTCGGCGGAAGTGTCTGCCATTATTTCGCGGTGCTACGCTCGGTCTTGCCCGCACACGCCTGAACGGGAGCGCAAGGAACCTTCGCTGCGTCCCAGATTAGCAATGCTTACTTCGTGGTTTGTCCCGCAGCAGCCTCTTCTTGTTCCGTCTCCGCCTTCTGCCAGCCGGCCCCGGGATCGAATTCCTTCATGGCTTTGGCGATACTACCCGTTTTCTTCCCCAAATCCCTCTGGTAAATGGCTCCGTGTTCGCTCACAAGGAACGTCATCACCCCGGAGGAACGGTATTCCGCCGGATAGGCCACAAACGCGAAGCCCTGTGTCATCTTGCCGTCGACGATATAACTCTTCACTCCGCCGGGGCTGTCTTTCCCCTGCCCTGTAAGGACGTGGAAATAATAGCCGCGATAGGGTACGGCTTCGGCCCCGCGGGATCTGGCATACTCGTCCGCGACAGCCCATGCGACCAGCGGTCCAATCGGGCTCGGGCGTTCGCCTTCGGCTGCTTTCCAGTACAACCCATCTTTCTTCCCTTCGTCACTGAAGATTTTCTGCGCGTACTCATTATTCTGCTGCGCATAGAATTCCTTTTGGGCGGCAACCAGCTCCTGGCAAATCCGTATTGCCGACATTTCATTCCGCCCAATTCGCCGGAATACGATCTCCTTTTCTCCCGCTTCCGAGTCGAAATACCAGGCGTCTCCCTTTTTCTTCAGCGGCACTGGATACGGCCAGTTGTGCGGTCCCACATATAAGGTGACGCTTCCGTCCGGCTCCTTCACGAGGCGGTTCATCTCTTCATATCTGGTTGCGAAATTCGCTCTGTGCTGAGCATCATCCGCTTCGTCTCCCGACGAGATGATCCCTTTTCCGTCCCGACCAAAGAGTTCCAGCATCGCCTTCTCATCATTGTTCTTTGCCGCCGTATACAGTGCTTTGCTTGCTTCCTCAGGCGACGCAAATGTCTTCTGCCCCTTCTGTTGGGCCGCAGCAACCGCGGAGAAATAACACATGAGCAACAACGCCACCCCGGCAGACCTCAGTACACTGGGGCAATCAAAACTGGCGAAATTCCATTTCCGATTCCGCATATTGCTTTCCTCCCTTTACCTCATCGCCACAAACTGCTCCTCGCTCCAAATCAATGGTGACCGCCTCCGCCGTGAAAGCCTCCTCCGCCCCAGCTCGCGCCACCGCGCGCGGAATAGCTTCTTGACTCACCGCCATGGTCGTAACCGCTGAAGGCGCCCGAGTGCATCCCGGATTGTGTGTGGGACGGGGAGACCGAAGCGTGGGGATCGGCGTAGCCTCGCGCCGCGCGTGTATTCCCCTCGAACGGCTTGCTTGTTCCACCCGGACGGTTATAAGGCGCGCGGAAACCTTCGCGGCTGGGTGCACTGGGGCCGCCGTGTCCGCCCCGATAGTAAACGTTGCGGTTGTAAAACGTCGTGCTTCGGGAAATGTACGTCGTGTGGTTGTAGATGACGGCGTGGCCATGCCAGTCACAGCCCCAGTTATGCCAACCCCATCCAAATCCGGCAAAGAACCCGATCCCAAATCCGACTCCGAACGAAAGAAAAGGTCCCCCGAACCAGATTCCTGGATAGGGATACCAACCGGGCCAGGCCACGATCGGCGGTCCGTACACAATCCACGGATCGTATGCCGGCACATATACGACCTGCGGATTGGCGGGTTGAATAATGATTGTTGATCCTTGCGAAGTCACCATTTGCTGCTCAGTCGTCTTCAAATTACCAGCGTTTTCCGCCTTTTGCCGCATCACCTGGACGGCATCCATCACGTCCTGCTGTTGGTTGTAGTAAGCATCGCCCAGTGTCGAAGTCCAGGAGAGGTTCTTGTCCATGTTTCCCAGCACGGAAGGAAAGGCAGTCAGCGCCTTCACGCTGGGGTCCCAGGACATCTTGTCGACCTCCTGCGCCAATGCGTCTCCCTTAAGATCGGGATGGCTTTGCACCCACCGGTCTGCTTCCACAACCTGCTCAGGAAAAGTGGCCGCCGCCAGGACTTGCGCAACAAGCGAATCCGGGTACAGCGCGATGGGCGCCACCAACTGCTGCAACTGCTCTGGCGTCTGTGGTGCATACTGCGGCCCCTGAGGTCCTTGCTGGCCTTGCTCCGGCGCTGGTGCGTCTTGTGGATTCGCGGTCAGCACCGGCGAGGTCACTACCAGGAGCGCGAAGGACAGCAAAAAAGCCAGAATCGGTCGCAACAACTGACCTGAAATGCGTGCCACACGCCTGCCGTTGTTCATGTTCTAGAACCTCCTGTACAGACCTGCCCCGATTCATGGCCTGGCTGGATTCCATAACCATAGATGTCATTCCGGAGTTTTGCGTTTCGGAATTTTTCGCGCCCAGACGTGCTCGCCTCCCTTCGCGTTTGATTCCATTTAACTTCAGCGGGAGGGAAGCCTGTTGTAGGATGGAGCCCGCCATCCGGGCACGGGGAGTGCTCCATGAAGCTCTTTCTGTTTCTTTCCCTGCTTTTTTCCGCCATTGCCCTCCTCGTCGAGCAGAAGTCAAAGTCTTTCGAGGAGACCCCCGTACCCGTTGAGAAGGAGCCTCACCACGCGGTCGTTCTCAAGAATGACTACGTGCTGGTCATGCGCGTAGTAATCCCGGAAGGGGCGCGCACGCTCTATCACATTCACGCACACGATCGCGCTGCCATTGAGCTTTCGAATTCCAACATCTCGCAACAGGATTTGAATGCGCCGGAGGGACCCTCCACGCCCACAAAACCCGGCGACCTCACTGCGCCCGCGCTTGGCGCCGCGCCGACGATTCATCGTGTTCACAATTTCGGTCCAGGTACCTTTGAGGTTCTGGATGTCGAATTTTTCCAGCGGCCTTCGCCGGCCTCCACGGCAGAGGCCGGCGTGGTCGCTCTGGAGAATCCGAGCGCCCGCCTCTACAAATGGATCCTCGCGCCGGGAGCGACTTCGCCCATACATACCCACACGAGGCCCTATCTCATTGTTGCGGTGACAAAAATGCCCCTGAAAATGACAGCTCCCGACGGCCAGTCGTTCTCACACGAGGTGAATGTGGGCGATTTTCAGTGGGTGGATACGAAGGTCACGCACTCGCTGACGAATGAAGGAGGCACGGAGGGCCAGATTGTCGAGGTCGAACTGAAATAACGGGCGTGGTCTTTATTCGGGACGCCCACCCTGCAGTCGTAACAGAGCTTGTGGCGAGCCTGTCATCCTGCGCTTCGGCCCTTTGCAGGCCCAGGGTCCTGAAAAACAGTCCTTGTGCGGTTCCTATCCCTTAGCTGCCTCTTCCAACCATCGGTCCAGGATGTATTGGTATTTCGGCTCCACATCCATGAACGTCACGCCCGCCCCCACATTCGGCGTGAAATAGACGACCCTCGCCTTGGATTGAAACGTCAGGTCGCCGGCAAAGATCTTCACAAGAATGAGCGTGCCCGTCGGAAAAGGGTTCATCATGTCCAGATAGCAGCCATGCTTGCTCAGTTCGCTGACCCGCGACGCCACCCGGACATCGGTCTGTTCTTCATACAATTCCGCACTCGCGATAAAGATGTATCGCGGTGTGCGGCGCCTCTCCCGTTCCATACGCCCTCCCGTGGATTGGATCGGTGATTCTTCCATCCTAATGCTGGGCCTTCCCCGTCGATGGACTTTTGGCCGGGTTCCTTCTTCCCCACTATTAACTCGTTCCTAACTGAGTTACGACTTCTCCATAGGCGGCCCGCTCCCCGCACGGTGGCAGGGCCTCCTTGGCTTGCGCTAGACTAACCCCTTTGCTCCTCAGTTCAGGGAGCCCCAGAGGTGACTGCATGAGTGGTCGCGCGAGTAGAGGTCTATCTCCTCGTCGAAGTGTCTCTCGTGGTCTGGCGTGCGGGCTGTTCACTTTTTTCGCGCTGTTTGTTTTCTCCTTTTCTTCCGTCATCGCGCAACAGCGCCGTGAACGCGAACCGAACTCCGCCTACGCCGCCCGGCGTGCCAAGCTCGCCTCCAACATCGATGGTCCCATCGTCCTTCTCGGTTATACAGGCAAGGAAGAGGAAGCACAGACCTACGTTTTCGCTCAGGAAGAGAATTTCTACTACTTGACGGGCCACAACGAGGAAGAAGCGGCTTTGATTCTTCTTCCCGGGCAAGGTCAGCGCGCCAAGAACGACGACTGGTCCGCGCGGGAAATCTTTTTTCTTCCGCCCAAGGACACCCGCAAGGAAAAGTGGAACGGTCTGCGCATGTCTCCCGGTGACCCGGGCATTCAACTACGCACTGGCTTTTCCGAGATCAAGCCGTTGCCGGAACTGCGAGCCACGGTCGAAAGACTTGCCCGCATCTATCCCACCTTTTACACCATTCTCCCTTATCAAAGAGAGCTGGGCGGCTATCCCCATGAAAAGGAAACCGTCGATTGGCTGAAGCAGGCCGCGCCGGAAATCGCCGTCAAGGATATCCGCGGAAACATCGCCGAATTGCGTTTGATCAAGTCGCCCACGGAGCTGGCGCTGCTGCGTCAGGCTATCGACCTTTCGCTGGATGGCCAGCTCGAAGCCATGAAAATGATGCGTCCAGGCCTGTGGGAGTATCAGATCGCCTCGAAAATGGTAGAGGGCCACGCCATGGGCGGCTCGGAGGCGGAAGCTTACGCTCCCATCGTCGGCGCGGGACCGAATTCCACCGCGTTGCACTACGACAAGCTGTCCCGCAAGATCGAAGACGGCGACATCGTAGTGATGGACGTGGGCGCGCAATATTCCGGCTATGCGGCAGACATCACGCGCACAATTCCCGCGAATGGAAAGTTCACGCCCCGCCAGCGGGAAATCTACGACATCGTGCTGGGCGCCCAGAGCGCCGCGATGCAGGCGCTCAAGCCGGGCATGGACATGTGCCGCAAAGGGGACAAGAGCGTTTACAAAATGGCGTACGACTACATTAACTCCCACGGCAAGGACCAGCACGGCAAGCCGCTCGGCCAGTATTTCATCCACGGTTTGGGACACAATATTGGCCTAAACGTCCATGATCCTCCGGCGGATCTTTGCAGGCCTTTTGCGCCCGGCATGGTCATCACCATCGAACCCGGCATTTACATCCCCGAGGAGAATCTCGGCGTGCGCATCGAAGATGACGTGCTCATCACCGATACCGGCTACGAACTTCTCAGCCAGCACCTTCCGCGATCTGCCGAAGAGATCGAAAAGATCATGGCCGACGCAGCTGCCAAGCGCGCCAGCGAAGGAAAATAGAATCTGAGCCGGCCGCTAACGTGGTTCGTAGTTAACGAGTTAACTTTGAAAATGCTTCCCAAAGAAGGAACTTGGTTGGAGTACTTCTAGCCAGCATGGAACTGTCCTAACTCACTGCAAAACCTGTCCTTCCTCAGAATCTCGGACAACCTGTCTGAACTAATGGATTTGGTGCGATGGACGCAAAACAGTGGGGATTTTCGCTAACCTTCCTGCTGTCAATCGGTTAGTCGATTGGCATGGTCTTTGCTCTTTCACCTGTATCCGCTGGCAGCAGACAAACTTTCTGAAGGAGATTGCATGAAGAAGCAGAAGGGCTTTTCACTTATTGAGTTGCTGATCGTTGTGGCGATCATTCTCATCATTGCGGCCATCGCGATTCCGAACCTAATGCGTTCGAAGATGGCCGCGAACGAATCCTCGGCCGTGGGTTCCCTGCGCACGATTAACACTGCGGAAGTAACATACAGCACCAACTATCCCACGATTGGTTTCACGCCGAATATAAGCGACCTGGGCGGAACGTCGGCCTCGGCCTGCGCTTCCACAGCTGTTTCGAATGGTGCTTGTTTGATTGATACGACGCTCTCCACTGGTGTGAAGAGCGGCTATAGCTTTAACCTGGGCGGTACGTCGGGCACGCCTGCGGTTACTTATACCTCCTCTGCGCAACCGGTTGTCCCTGGGCAAAGCGGTCAGCGTTATTTCTGTTCGGACCAATCTGGCGTGATCCAGTACAACCTCACGGCCGCTTGCTCCGGCAACGGCAGCGGCACACCTCTCTAAGGTCTCTGCCAACGAAATATCCAACGGAGTGGGTCGCAAAGGGCCCGCTCCGTTTTCTTTTCTGCCTGAAGATTAGTTCGATCGGATGTTTCCGCTGGCGGCTAGCCCATTCAGCCAGCGGTATGCGGTGGCTGCGTCCGGCCGGTCCCCGTGATCTCGAAGGAATTCCCGGAGGACCCGCGCTGCTTCCTCATAACGGCCCACCGCAGTCAGGGCTTGCGCCACCAACAACGCAATCTCCGGGGCGTTCCCATTCGATTTCTCCAGCGACTCCTGAGACAGTTTCAGTGCCTCGTCATATTGCTGGAGGTGGTAATAGGATTTCGCCAGCGCCCACCGCGTTTCCCACGTGCCGGCCGGATCCAGTTGCAGCGACTTCGTCAGGGGAGCGACGGCGGCATCATACCTTCCTTGATCGCAAAGCGCCATGCCCAATGCCGCAAAGGCCGGCGCGGAATTAGGGTCGATCTGCGTAGCCTTTTCGAGGGCGGTTTGCGCCTGCCCCCAGTTGCGCTGCTTCAGGCTCAGCACCCCCTGAACGTACAGCACATCGGGATTCCCCGGCGCCAACCGCACTGCTTCGCCGATGTACTTTTCCGCCTCTCCCAGTTTGTTTTCCTTCAAAGCACGCAACCCCTTTTCGAGTGCCTCTTTCGCTTTCGGCGTAAGCACCGGCCGGCCGGGAACCGCTGGATTTCCTGGTGGGGAGGTTCGCCGCAGGTATACATCAACCTGCGTTCTTCCCGTGATGTCGACCGCAACATCCTTTTGCGCCTCGGCATATCCCGGCGCCGAAACGATGACGGTGAAATCCCCGAGGCTGGTCACCACAAACTCGGCCACGCCTCGCGTGGTATCGCGTTGCCCGCTCGGGGTTATCCCGTGGAACAATTTCACAACCGCCGAGGACGAGAAGGGCTCTCCCGCAGCGTCGTGCACCATCACGGTGATCACCGACCCGTTGCCCATGTACTCTTTTTCCTGGCTTCCAACGTCCTGCCCACCTACGCGGCAGGCAGGCATCAGGCACAACAACAGAAAGGGAAAAAATCGCGCAGGAAACGGGAGAGCGCACTTTCCCGTGTGTGCTCGAACAAGGCCCCGAATCCTTCGGTTGGAACCGCTCATGACCGCTCTCGACGAAATTGGCGAGAGACTAGTCCTCCGCACCAGCTACGTCAAGTGCAACGTCTGCGCAACGTCTTCGTGGAAGCCCGGTCCTTCAGTCCTGGGGAGTGGCGGGCCTCAGTCCCGCACATTCTTTCACGCACTTTCCCACAACTCATCCCCCCTCATTCGGTTCGCAACGCATTCATGGGCGAAATGGAAGCGGCGCGATTTGCGGGAATCATGGCCGCCGCAAAAGAACACAGCGTGAGCGCGCAAGTCGCGACCGTCAATGCCGGCGGATCCCACCAGGACACCCCGTACAACTGAGCCGAAATCAGCTTTCCGGCGGCAACCGCCAATGGCAGTCCGAGAATCAATCCGATCACCACACGCGTAAACGCCCCGGCCAACACCAGGCGGACCACATTGGCACGGTCGGCGCCAAGTGCCATACGGATCCCGATTTCATTGGTCTTTTGCGCCACGGAATATGCCGTGACACCGTACAGTCCCACCGCAGCCAGCAACAGCGCCACCATGCCGAACAGCGCGGCGAGGCTCGCCACCGCGCGCTCCTGATCGAACGAGAGCTCCACCTGCTGCCGCATGGTGCGGATGCTGTTGAATGTGAGGTTCGGATCCACCTCCGCCAGTTTCTGCGTGAGCAGTGGCTCCAGTTCCGCCGTTCGCAGGTTGGTCTTCAGCATGATCCCGCCGATAAAATGCGTGCGCAACTCGATCCGCTTCATCATCTCTTGGGGGTAATCCACGGATTGCGCCAGCGGCACGAAGAACATGGGACGCGCCGGCTTATCGAGCGCAAACCCGGCAAACTTGGCATCGCGCACAATCCCCACAATACGGAGGTTTCCGGCATTTTCCGGGAAATCCAGACCGAAATGCTGTTCGAGTGGGTCTTCGCCTGGCTTGAAGAAGCGTTTCACGAAGGCTTCGTTGACAATGGCAACGGGAGCGGTGGTTTCATTGTCTGCGGCGGTGAATGCTCGTCCGCCGAGAACGGTCACGCCGAAATTCTGAAGGTAATCCGCGCTCACGCGGTCCCACGAGGAGCCGCTTTCTCCCTCCAACTTGGCTGGGGGATGCCCCGAGACAAACACCAGTTCGCCCCAGTTATTCGTGAGCGGGTTATACAGTGCCAAGCCCGCACCCTGTACTCCCGGGATGTGCGTCAGCTCGTGTTCGAGGCGGCGGTACATCGCCTCCAACTGTGCTTGGGTGTACGTCGCTGGCGGATAGTTCATTTCCACGACAACGCGGCCTTGCAACTGATAGCCAAAATCCTGGCGCTCCAGCTTGTTCAGGCTCCGCCCCAGCATCGTTGCGCCGGCAACCAGCACAACCGAAAGTGTGGCTTGCACAATCAGGAGTGTCTTGCGAGCCACCGAGGACCGGTCGCTTGTCCCGCGTCCCGTTCCGTGCAACGCCTCTGCGGGATCGGTGCGCGTGGCGAGCCACGCCGGCATCGCACCGAATAGAATCCCCGTAATAAGCGCCAGGACAAAGGCAAATCCGAGTACCGCGAAGGAAGGGGTGGCGCTGATGGGCAGGAAATGCGCGCTGTGGAATGCCAGCGCCAGCAACAATCGCTCCGCCGCCACAGCCACCCCCAACCCGACCAACGCGCCTCCGATCGCTAGCAGGACACTCTCTAGCAGAGCCTGCCACACGATCTGCATCGGCGTGGCGCCGACGGCCATTCGTACCGCCGTGTGGTCCCTCCGTATTACCCCTCGAGCCAACAGCAGGTTCGCCACGTTCGAACATGCGATCAGCAGCACCAACCCGCACACGGTGAGCAGGATCTTCAAGCTCTGGCCGTACTCCTCTTTCATCACCGCGACTCCCGCTCCCGCCGGGATCACGCTCAACTGCTGCTTGGGCAGTTGGCGGATGACGTCTGGCATCCAGTTTGCCGGGTAGCCGGAATCGTATTGCATCCACTGACGCAGAACCCCTGTCAGCCGGGGAGACATCCCTTCGGTCGTCGCGCCATGGCGCAGCCGCCCGATCATCCGAAGCCACGCACTCACGGGTTGATGCAACAAGCTGCCCTCGGCACCCAGCATAGGCTCCTGCTGCACGGGAACCCAGATATCCGGAGGGTCGCTCTCCAGGGTTTCCCCGAAAAATCCCGGAGGCGCGACTCCAATCACCGTGAACGGATGCCCTTCTACCACGAACGTAGAGCCGACGATCGATGGGTCAGCGCCATACGTCGCCTGCCAGACGCGATGGCTAAGCACAATCACCGGCGGAGCCGCAGGCTTGTCATCCTCGGGCGTCAGTACACGTCCACAGAAGGCGCCCACACCCAGGGTCGAAAAATAATGGCCGTCGACATATTCCGAGTTCAGTGGCCTTGCCACGTTCTCCGCACCCATCCGCCTTGCGCTTATCCGGCCACGCCCGGCCTGAAACGCCGTCACCTCCTCGAATTCCGGCGTCTCCTGCTTAAGCCGCTCGAATAAGGGGAAGGAAAACATGCCCCAGGTGTCCTGCGGCCCCCCTTCCACGCAACAGTCATCGCCCTCCCCAACGCGGTAAAGCGTGCTCGGGTCGGTAACCGGCAGGGCTTTCAACATCACAGCGTGAATCATCGAGAAGATGGCAGTTGTCCCGCCGATGCCCAGCGCCAGGGTGAGAATCGCTGTGACGGTAAATACGGGAGACAGTCGGAACTGCCGAAAGGCGTAGCGAAGGTTGCCGGCCAAGTCTTTCATGCACACACCCCCCGCCATAAGGTACGCACTTGCTCCTCGGATAGTTCCTGTCCTCCGCCTCGTGGAACCACGCACTGATAGAGGATTTACTGCTGCTACCCTCCCACCAACCAACCCAAGTCCAAGTGGCTCGTTCAGTTTCGAAGTAATAGGGGCTGGCACGATAAGCGCGACTTGCCAAACGATCAGATCGAATTGCACACGTCATCTGTGTTACCGAATCCCTAGCGGGCAAGACGCGTTCCGTTCCCTCTTTTGCCAGCGCCCGCGAATTGGCTCATAGCCCAATGGCGACAATGAAATGATGGCTTCGTTTACGCCAGGAACGGGATAAACTGGCTTACGATCAGCCGCGCCGTTCAAAAGCACGCCGATACCGGTTGACAATTCGCGAGATTGAAACAAGACTTTCCGCCCAGACAGGATCAACATGCAAAAGCCGGTCAGGAACCGAGCAGGTTTCCGTTTCGCGTCTCGCTGTTGGGCCTTTCCATTCGCCCTCATTCTGCTCTCGGTCGGTTGCCATCAACAGCCCGGAGCCTCTATCCGGGAAGCTTCTGCCTCGACCGCCGCACCAACCGGTCCGGCAAAGACCACGTCTAGCTCCATGGCCGCGGATACCACGAGCGCCAGCCCTGGTTTTCAACCGACGAAAGAAAACACTACCCCCGCACCCGGAGCCCCCCCGGCCGGAATGGCCTGGATTCCGGGCGGAGAATTCTCCATGGGCGCTGCGGATTCTCCCAGTGATGGCATTGTCGGCATGCAAGCTACCGAGGATTCGCGGCCTGTCCACCGAGTCTACGTGGATGGTTTCTACATGGACAAAACAGACGTGACCAATGCGGAGTTCGCCGCTTTCGTGAAAGCTATGGGTTACGTGACTGTGGCGGAACGCACGCCGCGCGCCGAAGACTTTCCGGGTGCGCCGCCCGAAAACCTCGTGGCGGGTAGCGTAGTCTTCTCGCCGCCGGATCATCCGGTTCCCCTGAACGACCATTTGCAATGGTGGGCCTACGTGAAGGGAGCCAACTGGCGCCACCCTATAGGCCCGGCAAGCAGTATCAAGAACAAACCGAATTATCCCGTTGTCCAAATCGCCTATGAGGACGCGGAGGCCTACGCGAAGTGGGCGGGAAAGCGTCTGCCTACCGAAGCCGAGTGGGAGTTTGCCGCTCGCGGCGGCTTAAGCGGCAAACCCTACGTCTGGGGAGACGCATTCCGCCCCAACGGGAAGTGGATGGCCAACACGCATCAGGGACATTTCCCGAACACCGACAGCGGCGCAGACGGATTCACCGGCATTTCCCCCGTTGCGCATTACCCGCCGAATGCCTACGGCCTGTATGATATGGCTGGGGATGTGTGGCAATGGACCAGCGACTGGTATCGTCCCGACTACTATAAGGAACTGGCGTCGCTTGGTGGCGTCGCGCGAAATCCACAAGGGCCCGAGCATCCCTTCGATCCAGCCGAGCCGGATCAATCCAAGAAAGTCCATCGTGGCGGCTCCTTTTTGTGCACGGATCAGTACTGTTCCCGTTACATCGTGGGAACGCGCGGCAAGGGCGAAGTCAGCACGGGGACGAATCACCTCGGCTTTCGCTGCGTGATGAGTCGCGAGGAATGGCAAACCGCTCAGGGGGATCGCAGATAGTAGGCCGATTCTTGTTGAAAACAAGACCTGCAGAGATTTCAGAACGCGTAACGAAGCGATAGCACCACCGCGTTGCTGTGGAAGTTGCGCGGCGCAAACAGGTCGAGGTAAGAGCCGTCGGAATCCTCGTGGTATCCGTAGTAGTTCCATGCGGCGCGTCCCGTCCAGCCCTTCGCAAATCGATAAGCGATGGAAGCGTAGGGCTGATACCAGGATGAGTTCAATGCGCCAGTGGGAACAGTCGCAATCGTGCTTAGGGGATTCAGATTGAGTTCTGATCCAGTGGCGGTGGAGATGTTCGCGCCAATCCCTACCGTGACCCGGTGAATCGGGGTCCATTGAAAATCTACGAATCCGTTGTTCACGTTGCTTGTGTAGGTGGAGAGCTGCTGTACGAGGGACGTGATCCCCGGACAGGTGGGAAGGCCGGGTTGCGCTAGCGTGCTTGTAAAGCAGATGAACAGTTGAGAGAAGATGTCATTGTAGTTGTAGCCCAGGTCGAGAGCATATTTCTCAGAAGGCGTAATGGAGGCGCTGAAGCCGGCGTTCCAGTTGTGCTGTGAGCCGTTCACGGTGAGCACCGGGTTCTGGCCGTTCGTAGTCAGAAAGTAGGCCGTCAGGTTCGCCCAGTTGGTTGCCTTATAGCGCGCCTTGATTCGCACTTCCTGCGACTGCAGAGGAACGATGCGCGTAAAGGTGTTGTCCGCACTGGTTATGTCGGCGTCCACATTCAAGGTCAGCTTGATAGTGGGCTTGAACCAGAAACCCAGCACCGCGCTGTTGTAATTGAAATCGCTTGGGCTGGCCGGCAAAAAGGTGGGATTCGGAGTCTGAAATGTCACCGAACCATCGGGGTTCTGCGTGCAGCCATCCGGCAAGACGCCTCCCGATAAGGCGCAATTCCCTCTCAGGGCGTTGTTTGGAAAATAGATGGCGTCCTGGGTGTTGAAGAAATCGTCGGCAATGACTCGGTGCGTGTAGCGATAGCCGAAATAGGCTCCCGCTTTCGGAGCGATCTGAATTTGCGCCTCGACCAGGTTGCTGGTGATCTGTTGCTTCAGGAAATTACTGTCGAAATTGATCAGGATATCCGGCCCAGAACTGGTCGAGTGCATTGGCGTGCCCGCCACGGCATTGGCGGGTGGTGTACAGGTCGCCGGGAAAGAGGCAGTCGGCGTGAAAAAGTTTGGCGCGACAGTAAGGCTGGTACTGTAAAAGTTGCAGTCCGTGCCAAGGAACTGTCCTGGCTCGCGCCAATTGCCATAGTGAAATTCATCCACGATGCTGATCATCGGCGAGATCTTCCAGGTAGCCCCGAAGTCCGCGTAGGAGGTCACGTGCCGGCCTTCTATGGGCCCAGTCTCCTCGAAGTTGGATTGGCCGCTGCGCGATACGCGACCGGCGAAGCTCTGCGTGTAGTTGTAGACATTCATGTCGCTGCCGGTATAGGTAAACTTGCCAGAAAGCTGCACTGAGGGAAAGAAACTTGATTCCAGGCTGATCTGCTCAGTGGGGGCATTGTTCCGTGTTTGCCGGTGCATGTAATAGCTGGAAAAGGCGTTGCAGGCCGGGTTCACGAGACCTGTAGGTTGGAAAGCCGGGTTGCAGGGTGGACCGTTCCAAGATACCCCGAGGTCCACCGGAGGAAAACCCGTTCCCAAGCTGAATTGCTGATTAATGTCCGACTGCCCAGGATCGGTTTTGTAGTAGCTCCAGATCTCGTCATAGCTGATATTCGTTTTTGGCAGGAATCGGAAGTCCACGCCCAGGCGGTATTGCTGCAGGCTGGCGGAAAGGTCCTGCAGGAGATACTGTTCCGTTCCTTCGTGAATGGTCGTGTAGGAGGGGCCCTTATTCGTATTCAGGTCGTAACCGAAGCGAAAACGAATTTTGGAATCCTGCAAAAAGGTGACGCCGTAATGCTGTATGTTTCGGCGCGTATTGTAGTAGTGCGGCGACGTGGCGATCACCGGAGTGCCGAGCACGTTTGGCGGCGCGTTGAAGATGGGGTTGAACTTCGCGGGCGCGTTCCCGACGGGCGTCGCCGGATTGAACGGATTCGCAAGCGGCGAGTAGTCAAAGAAATTTTCGTCGTGCCGGAACATCCCGTCGAACGCGTACCACTTGTTCTTGCTCACTCGCAGGACGGTGACGACGTTAGGATCCCCTCCGTAGCCGAAATTGCTGAAGTAGAAGCGGTCAAAGAAGGTTCCGCGATGGTCGAGGGAGCGCATCTCCGTGGTGAAGTTCAGCAACCTTGGCCCGGCTTGCAGGTCGACCAGCGTGTTGTAGGTTTCCAGGTTACCGGAGACATCGTTGAAGCGGTATCCAAACTCGACCGACTGCTTAATATTGTAGTTTCCCTGCTCGATGCCTTTTTGCTCGTCATCGACCTGTTGCGCGATGACCGTCCGCGCGAAGCAGCCAACCAGGAAAAGCGCCGCCAGAGCCGTGCGTACAATCTCTTTCAACAGATCGTGCAGTTTTGTGTTCTTCATCGTCATTCTCCTGCTCATGGTGTGAAGAACACGCTGCTCGTGTTCGATCCGTGGATGGCGGTGTGACACAGCGTGCAGGACTGGTATTTCTGCGCCTGGTTGTGGAAGCTCGGCGTTCCCGGAGGCCCTCCCGCGTCGGCCGGAAGCGAATGGCAGCTCAGGCAAAGCAGATTGACCTGGTTCTGCTGCAGCATGCGCTGATTGGTGGAGCCATGCGGCGAGTGGCAGACCACGCACCCTTCCATCAGCGCTTCATGCTGGTACACGAAGGGGCCCTGCTTTTCCGAGTGGCAATTCAGGCAGACCGCGTCGCCCGAAGCGTTCGTGCGCAACTGCTTTGGCCGGAAGGTTCCATGCGGACTGTGGCAGTCATTGCACTGTATCAGCCCTTCGTTCACGCGATGGTGAAATGGCCGCGCGAATTGCGCCCGGATGTCCTGGTGGCAGCCGTAACAGAGCCGCGGCGCTTTTTCCTTCAAAAGAAATTCGCTTTCCTTCGCGTGGTGTGGTGAATGGCATTCGATGCAGCCTACGCCGCTGGCCAGGTGCGCGGAGCGGTCGAAATTGCTGTGCTCTGCGGACATCTGGTGGCAACGCAAGCAGCGGTCGCTGATTTCGGCGGGAGAAGAATCCTGAAACGTGAAGATCTTCGTCTTGTCTCCGCCTCCGTCCACATGCTCTTTGCCCGGCCCGTGGCACGCTTCGCATCCGTGCCATTCCGGTCCCTTGTTCGCCTCGAGCTTCCCTTCCATCGAAGTGACAAAATGAGGCGTGGCCGCCCAATCGTTGTAGATATCTTCATGGCAGGTCTTGCAAGTGTCGGGCCCGACATACAGGGATGGATCGGTCGGCCAAACGTACTTCTTGGACTGGTTTGCCGATTTGTCTTTATCCGCGCCGGCTCTTGCGCCATTTGCCAGCGCAAACGGATCCGGCCACGCCAGTGCGAGGAATAGCAAGAAGCCCGTAGCCCGGAAGAAGAGGCAACGCATCGCAAAATCCTTTGCGTCTGCTCAAACGAATCGAAAGGGCGGGCAATACAGGTCAACAACCAGTCGCGTCTACTCGAGCCTCGATACCCGTAGGGTGTCGAGCGTCCCGCGACTATATCCGATAACGCTTCCTTCGTCAGCAGGAAAATTAGCTCTCTCTAGGCCCCCTTCAGCGCAAGTCAAACGTTGCAGATACGTCGGTTCCCCTTCATCAGACAGTCGGATACGACATTACTATTTGACCTCAGCGGCGGACAGCCTTTCACCGGAAGCGGGCAGGGAAACGGCCAGCCGAGCGCTCAATTCGAGATTGCTCGTTACATGCCGGGGCCTCCGTCCACAGGAAAGACCAAGAATCATGAAGCCGCCCACCTCATTTCGTTGCGGCAAACGCAGTTTCCGTAGCGCTTTAGCTTCAATTTGGCGCTGCCTGGACGTAGCCAAGCTCGCCACCCTTCCCGTTCCAGCCTCTTCCGTACGTTTATGGGTGGGTACTAGTCGCCGGACATGACCCTCACCTGTGGGACCAACTATAAATCTAAATTTCGTCCCAGATTCATGGGATCCATATGGATGGGAGGTCATCCCTGGTCGAAGCCTTAACCCCCTCGAAAAAAATCTTGTGATTTCTTGAACGTTGCATTCTTCAAGTTACGGGAGCGAGTATCCAGTTAAAAGGTAGAATTCGACGGAGTTTCGCCTTGGACGCTTTCCCATGCCAACCGCAGTTGGCATACGGGCACGACAATTCCTCGTCTCCAAATAATTTTATTGCCTCGGTTTCCGACAGCGATGCGTTAGCGCACTTCTTCTGTAGGTTGATGTTGTGACCGTTGGGACATTCGAAAACAATTCGATAGGCTAAGCTCATAATCCATCGTAACACTCCCAACCTTTGTGAGAGCGAATGATGTCGAATGGGTGCTTCGGGAGTAAAGTCTCTGACCGTCGAGGAGTCCCGTCACCCAATTCATTTCGAATAACGCTTGAAGTTAGTCGTGAATTCGTGGAGAGCAGTCTCGGCTTCGAACGGATTTGGAAATTTCTCCAGGAACCCGTCAAACGCTCGGAGGACCTTGGCTCGACCATGTTCCTTCACCAATTGCTCTAAAATGATGGTTGCGCGAACGTCCTCGTGGAAACGAAAACCAGCCACGTCTTCGAAGCGATCGTTTACTTCCGACACAATGTCATCGGCATCCATAAATTTATCTTGAAATCTCCGGCGTTGTATCCCCCGTATCTTATGTCGCGACCTAACGCGGGTTGAGTGGCATTTCGCCCTCCCGGTTTTTCTCGCACAGATTCATTTCGTCGCCTCGACTATCCACGCCAAATCCGGGTTACTCGGCGGGTTGGGTTGCTGAGAACTCAAGCTTTCTGATTTCCCTGCAAATGAAATCTTCGATCTCAGCGTCCGAAAGGTGATCGAACCAAACACCTCTCAGATATCCCACAGCCGATGCATGATCTTTCAAGGTGATGTCGCCTTTTTCGTAGAGCTTCCTGATATCGATTCTCGCACGTGCTTCGAGTCTTGCCTGTTTTTCGTCTGTCATAGAATGTCCATTCGACTGACCGTCTCGCCTAAAACTACCCTACGCCTTTCGACTAACAGCAAGCAAGTCGCTTGTGTCCGTTTCGCGAGAGACATGCTGTTGGAGCCAGGGAGTCGATCCCACGAGGGGGTTGCCGACGAACCGGACTAGCACCTGCTCCTCTGTTGCTGATTACTTACGATGAGCAGCCGTTAACCGTCTCTTCTTGCTCTCGCAGCTCTTCAACTTTCGGCGCTCGTGACCGGCAAGCCAGGACCGAATTTGCTGTTGCACGGCTGCATCACTTAACAGATCGAAGTGATTTATGCCGGTGACAACCACTTGATGGTTGGGCAGGAATGCCAATGTTTTTGCTGGATCTTTATGCCGGCCTAAAGCGCTGCCTACCGGAACGACTCCGTCGCCGAGCGCGTCTGTCACGGCGGTCGACCGGTCGGATTTTAAAGCTGCAAGCGCGTAGCAGCTCACTTCGCCCGGAAGTTGCAATGGCAGGCGCGAGTCTCGCCTGTAGGCGAAGCGGTCCGAGCCATTCCAATCTTCATCGAGCAGGTTGCCGTAGCGAAGATCGGTAATCCCGGCGCTGCGGATTTTGCCAAGTCTGGCAAACGCGATCGTATAAGGGCTTAAGTCCAGACCAACATTGATAAGGTTGCCCCAACGCTCCAGAGGTGTTCCGTG
>Ga0187782_10000707_pt1 | contig 23345 bp, 23 predicted proteins | sample 0715_SJ02_MP15_2_FD_132454 | JGI IMG/M metagenome (GOLD analysis project Ga0187782, IMG submission 132454) | Tropical peat soil microbial communities from peatlands in Department of Meta, Colombia - 0715_SJ02_MP15_20_MG | ecosystem: Environmental > Terrestrial > Soil > Wetlands > Peat | place... | reverse complement strand
GTTGTGACCGCCGGCCGTGGCAACTTCAATGGCGCGCTTGGCGTGAAGCTGGCCCTTCACGTCGCGGAAGTCCGCATTGTACTGGCCCGCTTGCGCGAGAAGCGCGGCGCTGTCCACCTTCGCCGGCGTGAACTCGCGCGTTTCGTTGATGAAGTCCAGAGCTTCCGGCAAGGAGCGCAGCCCGTAGATTTTCAACTCCTCCACCACCGCCGCCTCGCTGGCGTTTTCGAGCGGCAGCACCAGCCGCTGGAAGCCCTTTTGCCGCGCCATGGCGGCAATCGAGAGCGCGCCTTTGATGGGGCGCAGGCCGCCATCCAGCGAAAGCTCGCCCAGGAACAAAGTGTTTCGCAGGTCGGCTTTCAACACCACACCGGTGGTGCCGAGAATGCCGAGCGCGATGGCGAGGTCGAATCCGGAGCCTTCCTTCTTCACGTCCGCCGGCGCCAGGTTGACGGTGATCTTCTGGAATGGGAATTCCAGCCCGCAGTTCTTGATGGCCGCCTGGATGCGCTCGCGACTCTCGCGCACGGCGGCATCGGGCAGACCGACGGTGGTGAAGTTGGTCATCCCGGCGGAGACATCCACCTCCACCTCAACCGGGTAAGCGTCGATGCCAAAGACGGCTGCGCTGAGAGCTTTGAAAAGCATCGTGAGATTCCTCGTTGGGGCCGTTCGCGCGCCGCCCCCGCCGACCCGAGGGCGATGCGCGCACCGCCGGGACAGGCGTCGGAGTATACCAGAACACGTCACGCGACGCCCGGGAAAATCCGGGCGGCGTCGTTCGGACCGAGCGGCCACCGAAGGCGTGGATGAGGCAATTAGCGGCCAATTCATTGGGTGTGCGACATAGAAGTTGGGGTATTGCATGCGGTGCGCATTGCGTTCAAAGTAGTCCGGCTCGCTGCGGATTTTCACCACCACCTCAGGATGTCGAGAGCGGTGGGAGCGCAACACGCCGACCAGTTTGGCAATTTTGCCCTGATCGAGCAGGCGCTTTTGATGGACCTTCATCCAGGCTTTCTGCTGGGCGGGCTCGCTCGGGTAAAGGGTGCGCGTCACCTCGCCTCACACTTGACCATTTTTCTGCCGATGGTACAATGGGTGGCTCATTAGCGTGGACTTTAAGCTCTCCTTAGCGAAGTTCACCCGAAGCAATACGGGCTTCTGTCGCATCCTCGCAAGCGGCACGAATCACAAGAAGAATCAGTTGGAGGAAAATCGATGTTTAATCGCGTAATCATGAGTATCTATCAGGCCAGAAAAATCGCAGCCACGGCCGCCGCGGTGCTCCTCGGATCAGTCGCGGCATTGGCCGGCCCGCAAGAGTCAACTCCGAGCGGCGAAGCCAGCCTGAAGCTTCCGGACCTCCACCAGGTCCAATTCCTGGGCGTCAGTGGGCACAATCTGCTGACGGTCGGCATCCTGTTTTGCATCTTCGGACTGCTTTTTGGCGTAGTCACTTACAGCCGATTGAAGAATCTGCCCGTGCACCGCGCGATGGGAGAAATGTCCGAGTTGATCTGGGAAACCTGCAAGACCTACATCATCCAGCAGGGCAAATTCCTGCTGCTGCTGTGGGCTTTTATCGCCGTCATCATCGTGCTGTACTTCGGAGTGCTACAACAAGGATATGGACCTCTGCGCGTCATGGTCATCCTGGCGTTCAGCGTGATCGGGATTTGCGGCAGTTATGGCGTCGCCTGGTATGGCATGCGCGTCAATACCTTCGCCAATTCCCGCACGGCCTTTGCCAGCCTTCGTGGCAAGCCCTATCCCGTCCTTCAGATCCCTCTCATGTCCGGAATGAGCGTGGGCATGATGCTGATCTCGGTGGAACTCCTGATGATGCTGATCATCTTGCTCTACATCCCGGGAGAGTACGCGGGACCGTGCTTTATCGGTTTCGCGATCGGCGAGTCGCTGGGTGCGGCGGCGTTGCGCATTGCGGGTGGCATCTTCACCAAGATTGCGGACATCGGCTCGGACCTGATGAAAATCGTCTTCAAGATTAAAGAGGACGACGCTCGCAACCCGGGCGTGATCGCTGACTGCACGGGCGATAACGCCGGCGATTCGGTGGGACCGACCGCCGACGGCTTTGAGACTTACGGGGTGACCGGCGTGGCGCTGATCACCTTCATCCTGCTGGGCGTGAAGGATCCGACCATCCAGGTGCAGTTGCTGGTGTGGATCTTCGTGATCCGCACCATCATGCTGGTGGCCGCCGCCGCCGCCTATTTTATCAACGTCGCCATCTCCAAGGCCCGGTACGGGAATGTCAGTAAATTCAACTTCGAGGGGCCGCTGACCTCGCTGGTTTGGATCACCTCCCTGGTTTCGATCGGGCTGACCTACATCGCCTCTTACCTGATCATTCCCGGCTTGGGCGGCGATGCCTCGATGTGGTGGAAACTCTCGACCATCATCTCCTGCGGCACGCTGGCCGGCGCCCTCATCCCGGAACTGGTGAAAGTGTTCACTTCCACCGAGTCGAGGCATGTTAAGGAGGTGGTGGCCTCGGCGAAGGAAGGCGGCGCATCGCTGGACATCTTGTCGGGCTTTGTGTCGGGAAACTTCTCCGCCTACTACCTGGGGTTGACGATGATGGTGCTGATGGCCATCGGTTCCTGGGTCAGCCTCCAGGGGCTGGGTAATTTCATGCTCGCAGCTCCGGTATTCGCCTTTGGTTTGGTGGCCTTTGGCTTTCTGGGCATGGGGCCGGTGACGATCGCAGTAGATTCCTACGGCCCGGTGACCGACAACGCTCAATCGATTTATGAGCTGTCGCTGGTTGAGCAGGACGCGACTGTGGTGCCGGAAATCAAGAAGAACTACAACGTGGACGTAGACTTCGAGCATGCTAAAGAAATGCTGGAAGCCGCGGACGGCGGAGGCAACACGTTCAAGGCTACGGCCAAGCCGGTGCTGATCGGCACCGCGGTGGTAGGAGCCACCACCATGATCTTCTCGATCATCATGGCTTTGACGGTAGGCCTGACGGCGAACGTGGACAAGCTGTCCCTGTTGCACGCGCCGTTCGTTTTGGGTTTGGTGACCGGCGGGGCCATTATTTACTGGTTTACGGGAGCTTCCACTCAGGCCGTCTCCACGGGCGCGTACCGGGCGGTGGAGTTCATTAAGGCCCATATCAAGCTCGAGAGCACGGAGAAGGCTTCCATTGCCGACAGCAAGAGGGTTGTCGGAATCTGCACACAATACGCCCAGAAGGGCATGTTGAACATCTTCATCGCCGTGTTCTTCGCCACTCTGGCCTTCGCTTTCCTCGACCCGTTCTTCTTTATCGGTTACCTGATCTCGATAGCTATTTTCGGGCTCTACCAGGCCATTTTCATGGCCGACGCCGGTGCGGCGTGGGACAACGCCAAGAAGATCGTCGAAGTCGAGTTGAAGCAGAAGGGCACTCCCCTTCACGACGCGACCGTGGTGGGCGATACGGTGGGCGACCCGTTCAAAGACACTTCTTCCGTGTCGTTGAACCCCATCATCAAGTTCACCACCCTCTTCGGGCTGCTGGCCGTCGAGCTCGCGGTTAAGCTGACCGCGACCAGCGGCAGCGGTCTGACGCACGCGTTGTCCGCGGCATTCTTCGTCGTGTCGTATTTCTTCGTGTATCGGTCGTTCTACGGGATGCGCATACAGTCGCCCACAGAACAGGAAACGAGGAGTAGGGAAAAGGAAGTTGTGAATGTCGGATAGAGGTTGAGGGATAAAGGTTAAGGGGTAAAGGGTAAAGGCTAAAGTTTGGGAGTTGAATAACAGCCTGTACCGTTGCCGTCGTCCTTTACCTTTCACCCTTTACCCTTTGCCACGTCACTTTGCGGGCGCGGGCTAAAAGAGTCGGTGTGAGAACTCGCCCGGCCTGTCATCCTCAGCGGGCATGGGGATATAGCCCACGCATGGAGATGAGAGTGAGACGGAAGGGCGGGGCTTCAGCCCCGCCGCCTTGGGGCCGGTTAACGGTTGGGCCTTTAGGCCCTGAAGCCCCTCGCTTCAGGGGCTAAAGCCCCTTCTCCGTCAGGCGCGTTGGTCGGCGGGGCTGAAGCCCCGCCCTTCCGCGCGACTTTCGAGGAGAGCGGAGCGAAGAATCTGCATTAGTCGGTTTCGGACTGGAACAGCGGATCCTTCGCTACGCTCAGAGTTTGTGATTTTTTTCGATTTTTGACCATTTGCGCGGTGTTAACTCTTTTATTATCAGTGCCCCATTTCGCGCAAATTCAAAAAAATCCCAAACTCTCAGGATGACAGCGGCTTTCATCCCCTCGGGTGGGCCGAAGGCCCATGGTAACTCCTCAGGATGACATGCCCTCCGGTTCTCATACAGACTCTAAAAGCCGCGCGCCGTACCTTTGATCTTTCTTGCCAGCTTTTCGATTTTTTCTGCTTTGTCGACAACGTCGAGCGAGAGGATATTCTGGTTTGACTTGTCGAGTTCATCCTGGAGGGCTTTGGCCAGGTCGGCCAGGTCTCTGGCGTCGTGCTTCATCTTCTCAAAATTGGACTTCATCAGGTCGCGCTTCTGTTTTTCCGAAAGCGGCATTCGTTGGGCATCGTCGTTGGACTGATTGGGGAAGGTCACCTGCGATGCTTCGGCGCCGGTGGCTGTGCTTGTCCCCTCCGAAGCCTTGGGCGCGGAGGCGGAGAGGAGATGAGGAGCATCCGGCGCCGGTAGCGCCAAGGCCAGAAAAAGCCCGAAGACGATTGTGAACCCGTAAAAAGGCGACTTGGAGAGAATAAACGCCATTCTGATTCCTCGCCCTGTAAGGGCATGAGTTAGTAGCCGGGGGCAACGCCCCCGGAATCGGTAACGCGCAAACCGGCCGACCCTGAAAGGGTCACATAATCCCGCTCCTAGTATGCTCGGTTGCGGGAGCGGTTTATTCGACCCTTGCAGGGTCGGATTGGTGCCCTAACCCATTCCGGGGGCGTTGCCCCCGGCTACCGTATGAATCCCCTTCGGGGATATTCAGAGCCTACGAACCCACGTCCCCGAGAGCTTTCTCCATGTCATCGAAGGCTGATTTCGACACCTCGCAGGGCAGAGGGTCGGTGGCCAGGTGGGCGTAGACATGGTCGCCGACTTTCGAGATCTCCAGCGTCTCCGTCTGGTTCTTTTCGCCAAACTCCACCTTGAACCGGTAGGTGGGTTTGGCGAGGCCGAATTGGGCGAGGTCGGAGCCCTTGGGGAACGTGGAGGCGCGCAGGTCGCGGAGGCGGGAAAGCAGAGTGTCCATTTTGGCGGAAGGAACGGTCTTGGACCCGCCCTCCGTCTGCTTCCACTGATTGTCTTTTTGCTGCTGGAATACGCTGTGGCCCTTCTGAGAATCAATCTCAATGTGCTTCACGTCGAAACTCGTGAAGGAGAAGAGATCCTTGGAGCGAAGGTCGGCGGGGTCTTTCTGGAAATCCGTCAGGAAACTCGAATTGAGCGTGAAGACGGGCGGCAGCGCGGAGTTCACCACAAAGTAGCGGTCGCCCTCTTTATCCTTCTTGCCGATCACGAGGGTCTGCGTCCCACCGTTCCCTGTCAGTTCCAGCCGCAATTCCGGCGAGCCGAGCCCATAAGGCGCCAGATTCTTTTTATCCTCGGCGGCGATGGATTGCATGGTGAGGCCGCGCAACTGGTTAACCAGGCCGTCCACGGCAAAGCGGTCGGCGCGCACCGGAGGCGGCAAGACAAGATCCCAGACGCCTTCCGGATTTTTCTCCAGCGTCCACTTCTTGCCTTTTGAGTCCACTTGTATTTTCTGAAGTTGGTCGGCCTCGAGCGTCAGGGCGCGCCGGTCGCGGAGGTCGAAGAGGGTTTTCTCGAGATTGGATTTCAAGTAGCTCGCCAGCGTGACCACGCGCGGATTGCCCGACATCTGCGCGTAGATCCCGCCGCTGGTGGGCGTGTCGTCGCCCAGCAGAAGGGTGAGTTTGGGCGGAGTGGAATCGGTGGACACTTCGAGCGAGTAAGTGGGCGGGTCTAGGCCGAACTGTTTCAGGTCGGAGGGGTGCGGCTCGACCACCTCGTCGACCGTCGCCGTGGTCAAGTTATTAAGGACGGTCGAGAAGGTAGCCTGATCTGCGGGAAGTGGCTTGGGCTCGACAATCGACCAACTGGTTCCCTGGCGCTGGCAAGCGACGGCTTCGCCCTGGCGGGGACGGAAGGTGAGGGCGGTAATATGCTTGCTGTCCAGGGTGAAGATTTTATCTTCTTTGGGAGTTTCAACCTTGGCGGCCTGGCGGCTCTGGCGCCGCTCGTAGTAGGTGATGGCGCCATAGAGACCAGCCAGGATGACCAGTGCGATCAGGGTATTGAGGTATTTCTTCGTCATCGACGTTCCCACCAAACCAAAGTTCCTGCCACGACGATCAGGAGGGGCAATCCGATCACACCCAGCCAGAGCAGCTTGCCCATCTGCGCGGCGTTCAGCATCAGGTGCTGCGACTCGGGCGGCTTGGGCCGAACGGAAATCAGATCCACATCGGCGGAGAGCCAGTTCACCATGTTCATAAACAGATCGCGGTTAGCCTGGAACCCCAGAAAAGCATTAGCGGGAAGCATGGAGGTACCCAGGGCGATGAAGCGGCCTTCGTTCTTTTTCTCGCCCTCGCCGCTCAGCGTACCCGAAAGCGCTACCGTTAACGGGCCCTTGAAATCTTTTCCGGCGCGATATGAAACCTGGTGCATGTTGGGGTTGAAATCCGCCACGCCAAAGCTCGCATCGGAAGTGTCGCAGACCGACTCATCGGACACGCCCGGCTTAGAATCCTTCCCAATGGCGAATGATCGCGAGAAGGGAAACAACGACGCCTGGCGGGTAATCGGCTGGGTGATCGGGCTGGAGCCGTACTTGAGAATGAGCGGCATGGTGGGCTCCGTCCCGAAGATCTGCGCCAGCGGGTTCTCGTCGATCACCAGATCGTTGCGCACCGTGACGTTCCAATCGGCGAGAAGCTTCGAGAGTTCCGGCAACTGCACGCCGGGATCGAGCATGAACATGGCCCTGCCGCCGCCGGCCACATACTTGCGGATGGTGTCGACTTCCTGGGGCAGGTAGTCGTTCTTGGGCCCGGCCACGATCACCATCGAGCAGTCGGAGGGAATCTCCATCTTCTGCAAAAGAGTGATGGTCTTGGTCAGGTAGTTCTCGTTCTCAAATTCCTTTTTGATCTTCGAATAGCCGGTGCGATCCGAATTGTCCAGATCGCGCTCGCCGTGGCCGCCGATAAAGCAGGCGGTGCGCTGGCCCTTGAAGAGCCGGATTAAAGCGTTGCTGATAGCTTCTTCAGAATCAGTTTGGGCCTCGAAGTGGCGATCGCCCGCGGCCACCACGATCGTGCCATAGGTGCGGATGCCGTATTGGCGGGCGAGGCCGGGTTGGCGGTCAACGTCCACGTAGCGCACCGTGACGCGGTGCGAGGCCCCGCTGAACTGGTTCAGCAGGTCGCGCCGCTCGCCGAAGCTGCGTTCGCGGTCGAAGACGTAGATGGTGACGTCCTCTTTCAGGTCCTTCAGCAGCTTCGCGGTCTGCGGCGAAAGGCTGTATTTCTTGTTCGGCGTCAGGTCCCAACTGTGGTCGTGGCCGGTCACGAACCAGTTGGCGACGGCCAGGATGGCGATGACCACCAGGGTATAGACGGCGAAGTTCGCTCCCTCCAGCACCTTCCGCCCGCCGCGTCCACCGATTGAATCTTTGAGAGCCATGTTTACGGCCTCCCTTTCAGGGCATCCACCGAGCGCGCGGTCATGAAGATTCCGAACACGATCACGGAAAGGTAATAGACCGAGTCGCCCAGATTGATGACGCCTTTCGAGAAGTTGTCAAAATGCGTGGTCAGCGCCAAATAGGACATCACCCGGCCAACCGGGCCGGTGGAGTAAGCGGTGACCCAGTCCAGCAGGAAGAGGAGCAGGAAAACGGCCAGGCCCACCGCCCCGGCAATGATCTGATTCTTCGTGAAGGTTGAGAACCACATGCCCAGGGCCAGCAAGGCGGCGCCGTAAAGCAGAAACCCCAGCGCGCCCGCGATGAGCGGCTTGGCATTGGGGTTCCCGTAAATAAACAGGACGGTGAAATAAAGGAAGGTGATGGCCTCCAGCACCGCGAAGAGCGCCAGCGCCCCCAGGAATTTCCCCAGGATGATTTCCATGTCGGTGAGCGGCGAAGTGAGCAGCAATTCAATGGTGCCGGAGCGCTTCTCCTCCGCATACAGCCGCATGGTGATGAGCGGGATCAGGAACAGCAACACGACCGTCATCACGCCCGCCAGGATGGGGCGAATGATGTTTTCGTTCAGGCTCATGGGCGGCGCGCCCATGCCTCCCATCGACTCCATGCGAAACGACTGAACGATGAAGAAGGCCGTGGAGCTGTAAAACACGTAACCGCAGATCAAGGCATAGACCGTCATCACCAGGTAAGCGATGGGCGAGTGGAAGTAAGCTCGAAGTTCCTTGCCAGCAACAGCGAGCACGTTACGCATCTCAAATCATCCTTTCGAAAGTCGGTTTTTAGTTCGTCCGTTGTCATTAGTCCGTTGTCCGTGGTCAGTGGTCCGTGGTCCCATGCCACGATGCGAAACGAATCGGGCCGTTTCCGCGTAAGCGGGAATCCATCGGCCAACCCCAACGCGATTCGGCAACTGACCACGGACGACGGACCACGGACAACTGGCAACGGACAACGGACTACTGACTAACCGCGGGCGGCTCTTCGCTCAGGTCTTTAGTGGTCAGTTTCAAGAAAATGTCCTCGAGGCTCAGGCCGCTGCCGCGCAGTTCAAACAGCTTCCAGCCGGACTCGACCACGGCGCGTGCCAGTTCGGCGCGCACGTCCTTGCCTTTCTCCGCATGCACCTCGTAGGTGACGCGCCCCTCCGACGTTTCGCGCGCCTCCACCAGGTTCACGCCCTCGACGCGTTGCAGTTTTTCCGGGACTTCCCCGGCGGCGCCCTCGACGATCATCAAGATGGTTTCGAAACCCTGCAGGCGGCGGGTGAGTTCGTCGGGAGTTCCCACCGCCACGATTTTGCCGGCGTTGATCACCACCACGCGCTGGCAGGTCTTGGAGACCTCGGGAAGGATATGGGTGCTGAGGATCACCGTGTGCTGGCCCGCCAGGCCCTTAATGAGCTCGCGCGTTTCGATGATCTGCTTGGGGTCGAGGCCCGCGGTCGGCTCATCGAGGACCAGAACTTCCGGATTGTGAATCAGCGCCTGCGCCAGGCCCACGCGCTGGCGATAGCCTTTCGAGAGTTTGCCGATCTGGCGATGGCGCACTTCAGCGACGGCACATTTCCCAACAATCTCGTCCACGCGCGACTTCAGGTCGCGGCGCGGTATACCTTTAATTCGCCCTACGAAGGCCAGGTATTCCGACACCGACATGTCGGGATAAACAGGAGGAGACTCCGGCATATAACCCGTGCGGCGTTTGGCCTCCAAAGGTTCCTCGGCGACATCGAATCCGGCCACGCGCACCCGGCCGGCGCTAGGCGGCAGGTAGCCCGTAATCACACGCATAGTAGTTGTCTTGCCGGCTCCGTTGGGCCCCAGAAAGCCCAGCACCTCACCTTTTTGGGCCTGAAAAGTCACGTCCGAAACGGCCAGAGTTGGCCCATAACGCTTGGTCAGATTGTCAACTTCGATCATAAGAGATCCTTCCTTGGTGGTTGGGCAGCCCTTCCGACCGCCATGAGACAGAACTCGGGTGACGAGGTCGGCCCTAAGAGCCACAAAGTGGCACGCTTGCGCCAAGCCAGTCCACGGGCATAAGCTGAACCCTTCAATATATAACGAATATCGAATGTCGCACAAGGTTGCATCTTCGCGGCGGTTGGTTTGACGTTCTCGCTGCCTGCCTGATAGGTTATGATTTGAGCGAAGAGACGGCAGGGGACCGCAGAATAAATGGAGGGATTGATGCTTTTCAAGAACCAAGTGGCGTTGATTACCGGCGCATCCAGCGGCATTGGACGGGCGACTGCAGAAGCGTTTGCGAAGCAGGGGGCTCGCGTGGGAGTGAACTACTGCAAGAATCGGGCCGGTGCGGAACAGGCAGCGGAGAGCATTAGGAAAGCAGGAGGCGAGGCGTTAGTGGTTCGCGCGGACGTCACCCGCATCGACAACGTGCTGGCCATGGTAGAGACGGTACGCAAGGCCTGGGGGCCGATTGATATTCTGGTTAACAACGCCGGGGACCTGCTGGCGCGCCGCTCGCTCGCCGACATGAGCGAGGAATACTGGGATCAGATTATGGCGCTCAACCTCAAGAGTGTCTTCTTGTGCGTCCGAGCGGTTTGGGAGGAAATGGCGTCCCGCAAGACCGGGTGCATTATCAACGTGACTTCCATCGCGGGCAGAAACGGAGGAGGACCCGGCGCTGCCGCCTATGCCGCTGCCAAAGGAGGATTGCTGACGTATACGAAGGGTTTGGCGAAGGAACTGGCGCCGCACGGGATCAGGGTGAACGGGATCGCCCCCGGCGTCATTGCCACCCCCTACCATGAGCGGTACAGCCCTGGCGAAGTCTTTCAGAGATTCATCGCGTCCATTCCCTTGGGTCGCGCGGGTACGTCCGAGGACGTCGCAGATGCAATAATTTTCCTGGCGTCGCCGGCCGCTCGATACATTATCGGCGAAACCCTCGAGGTCAACGGCGGGATGCTAATGGACTGAGGCAGGGAGTAGGGAGTAGGGAATAGAGAACAGAGGACAGTGAGCGGGAATTCGTGAGCTGCAACGGGAGAACAGTGTGAACTGTGGTTGTGTGCTGTTCCCTGTCCCCTGTTCCCTATTCCCTAGTTAGTCCGCGTTTCCCAAGTCTGCCACATCCAGGTCACAAGCCCGATCGAGGCAGCGTGCCAAAGGGGTCCAGGACCGCCGGCGCTGCCGCTCGATCCGACGCTCCAGAATTCCTCGTTCTCCAGGTTCGGCACTTCCTTGAGCTTTACCATGATCAGATCAAAATGTTCCGATTCCAAGCGGGACAAGCCCTCGGGGAAGGAAGCGTAAGCGCGGACGTCATGCCCTTCACGCCGAAGGCTCGCAGAACGAGACTCCAGAGCCCTCGCATCGTCGTCGATGAGCAGAATTCGTCCCCGCGCGATCGTTTCGTCTTCATGCTCAGTAGTGTAATACAGCTCTGATGCCTCCATCGTTCACCTTTGAGCCGACTCTCTTGTGTTCTGATAGTGGCAAAACAACTGATCCGTCACTTTTGCGCGGGGTCGGCTGTGGTTGCCAAGGTCTGCCTTGGCCTCGGTGGTACATAGGCGCCGCTTCGCCTTTTGCGCACCGGTCTGGCAATATCAGAATCTCCGTCCGGGTCTTTCGTAGCGACGAGGACGGCCAGCATCATGACGATAATGACGACCAGGCTATAAATTCCCACGTCAAATCCCCTTTCCGAAAGTGGCCCCTGACAAATTACTGAACCGAAGAGCGAACTGAGCACACCATCGCGCCTCTGTGATGATCAACTGCGCAATCCTGACGTCTGCGACCACAACCCACCCTATTGTCGCCTTCCTTAGAAACACTCTACAATCCGGTTAAGCCCCTGAAATTAGAGTTTTTAATCCGTAAGCACACCTACGGGTTATTACCTAATAATTCCCTTGCAAAACCTCTCCGGGCAGGGCAGTCTATAGACTCCCGGAGAGACGGACTCCGCACCTCATGTCGGAGATTCAGGCGTTTAGAGACGTCGGGCAAGCCTGGGGTTGCCCTTTTGGACTGAAACCAGGAAACATCGCCCAGTTGAAGGGTACCTGCAAAGGGGCGGAGCATCTGGCAGCTCAGATGCAGTAAATGGCGGGTGGGCACCGCCCTGCGCAATTGGCCGCAACCGGAAGCGGGACACATTGTCGCCACGGCAGCCTCCTTCCCCTGGTTTATTGCTTTGGCCGATTCGCCGCGCGAGGCCCTCTCGACACCAACCGGTGACGCCTACCGGCCGTGCAAGGAGTGAGAAATGCCGGACAAAGCGCAAGCGGACCTCTTGCCCCCTTTATGCTTGCGGGCGTTGATCCTCGAAGATAACCCCTGGGACGCCGAACTGCTTGTTGCGACCTTGCGGCGGGCAGCTCCGTACATGACGTTCGAGTTATCGAAATCCCAGGACCAATTCCGACGACGCCTCGAGGAAGCTGATTTCGACATCATCCTTGCCGATTATGACCTCGGCGGTTGGACGGCAATTGACGCGTTGCGAACCCTGCAGCAGTTAGGAAAGGACATTCCCCTGGTGGTGGTGACCGGGGCGCTCGGTGACGAGGCAGCCGTCGAGTGCGTCCGGCAAGGCGCCGCAGACTACGTTCTTAAGGATCGGCTGGAACGTGTTCCCATCGCAGTCAATCGCACTGTGCGCCGCCGGGCTTACCTGGCCGAGGTGGCCCGTCAGCAGGAGCAGATCCGGCGCGCCGAGGAGGAGTGGGAACTGACCTTTAACACCGTTCCGGATCCCGTGTTGCTCTTGGATGACCAATATGGCATTCGTTATGCCAATCGTGCCACGGCGAGACTGTTGGGGGTCGAACCGGAGCAACTCATCGACAAGCACTGCTACCAAGCGGTGCACGGCTTGTCCCAGCCTCATCCCGATTGCCCGCGCGCCCGCATGCTGGAGAGCGCTCACGAGGAACGGTCGGATCTGGTGGAGGAGAGGCTCGGCAAGATTTTTGAGGCTACAGCGGCCCCTCTTTTCGAGGCTTCCGGAAGGATGCGGGGCGCTGTGGAAGTCCTGCATGAGATTACGGAGCGTAAACAAGCCGAGGACTCTCTTCGCCAACTCTCGGCCCAGTTGCTTTGCGCCCAGGATTCCGAGCGACGACGCATCGCGCAGGAACTTCACGACAGCACGGCTCAGAACCTGGCTGCTCTAGCCATGAACCTGGCGCGCATGGACATTCAGATAGAGGACCTGGATAGCGCAAGCCGCGAAATCGTTTCGGAGAGCCTGCAGCTCGCCAATCGCTGTATGCAGGAGATTCGAGACTTTTCCTACCTCCTGCACCCGCCCACCCTGGACGACTACGGGTTGGTATCGGCCCTGCAAGGGTACGCAGAGGGGTTTGCACGACGCTCTGGGATTGAGGTGGAACTCGACCTCCCCGGCGATTTCCGCCGCTTGCCTCACGAAGCGGAGACAGCCCTGTTCCGAGTGGTGCAGGAAGCCTCACCAACGTTCAACGCCACTCGGGCAGTCCGGTGGCGAGAGTCCGGCTGGTGCGGAAACCGGCCGGCGTGATTTTGGAAGTTACGGATAATGGCCGCGGATTCCAGGTTGGGTCTCTGGCGGACGGAGGTTCAGGTTCCCGCATTGGCCTGGGCCTGAAGGGAATGAAGGAGAGAATTCGACACTTGGGCGGGTCTCTCGAGATTAAATCGGACAGCCATGGCACTCAAATCCGGGCGAGCTTGCCGGTCCCGGAGGCGACGCCATGAAGACCGTACGCATACTGGTGGCTGACGACCACGAAGTCGTGCGCCAGGGACTGCGCCGGCTTCTCGAGTCGCGGCCGGGCTGGGAGATTTGCGGCGAAGCCTGCACCGGTCGGGAGGCCGTGGAGAAAGCCAGGCAACTGAAACCCGACGTCGTGGTGCTCGACTATAGCATGCCGGGGCTCAACGGAGCTGAGGCAACAAAACAGATCGTCGAAAAGGTCCCTCGCGCGGAGGTCCTAATCCTCACCATGCACGGGTCGGAAGAGATGATCCGGGGAGCACTCGAGGCGGGGGCGCGCGGGTATGTCCTGAAATCCGACGCCAGCCGGGACTTGCTCGCGGCGGTCCATGCCTTGATCGAGCACAAAGTCTTCCTGTCACCCAGCGCGTCCGGACCGATTCTCGAAGTGTATTTAAAGGGCCCGCAGACCGCCGGCCCGCAGCAAGCCCTGACCTCGCGCGAGCGCGAGATTCTGCAATTAGTCGCAGAAGGTAAAACCAATAAGGAAATAGCGGTCACTTTGGAAATCAGCACCAAGACCGTCGAGGCCCACCGCGCCAACATGATGCATAAGCTGGGTCTCGCTTCGGTGAGCGATCTCGTGCGCTTCGCCATCCGCAATCAGATCATTGAACCTTAGTCCGCCGAGAAAGCATTAGCCGGCGGCGCCTGGTTGACCACCAACCAATAGAGACCCAGTTGCTTAATGATCTCCCGGAATTGCATAAAATCCACTGGTTTCTGGATGTAACTGTTCACCCCCATTTGATAGCCATTGATCATGTCCCTCTCTTCACGGGACGAGGTCAGTATCACGATGGGAATGGCTTTGGTGCGGGCGTCGCTCTTAATCTGGCGCAGCACCTCCAGGCCGTCGACTTTCGGAAGCTTAAGGTCCAGCAACACCAGGCGGGGCGGCCTGTCAAACCCGCGGTGATTGTGACCGCCGCGACAAAAGAGGAAGTCGAGCGCTTCCTCGCCGTCGCGGGCGACATGAATTCGGTTGGCCAAATTATTGGTGCGCAGCGCATGGATGGCCAATTCTTCGTCTGCTGCGTCATCTTCCACCAGCAATATCTCGACTTCGTTGGAACTCACTACACACCCCTCTCCGGCCGCGTGCAGCTTCTCAATCGTTAGATTCAGCCCCGAGCCAGCAGGTTGAAGCGCTGAATTATTGCGCACCTACGCGTCATTTGCAATTCGGATGTAGTGGCATCCTAGCGAACCACCCCTAGATGATTCCGAGGTAGCCCCGGATCTCCGTCAGGACTTTCCCAAACATCTCCGGGGTGAGGCGGCCGGTCTGGGTATTCTGCTGGCTCGGATGGTACGAGCAGAAGACCCGAGGCAGGCCGGCGGGCATCGCGAAGCTGGCGCCATGGGCGAATTTGAATTGGGAACGGGGCGGCCGGTCTTGGGTCTGCGAAGATGTCACTCGCAGATAGGTCTCAAATGCGATTCTACCCAGGACCAGCACAGCCCGAACCCGGGCTAGAAGGCGCAATTCCGCCTCCAGGTACGGCCGGCAATTCCGGGCCTCGGAAGGCAGCGGCTTGTTTTTCGGGGGCGCGCAGCGCAATGAAGCCGTGATGTAACAGTTGCGGAGTTCCAGGCCGTCGTCCCTCGCGCGCGCATCGGGCCGGCTTGCGAAGCCTGCCGCATAAAGCTGCCGGTAGAGAAACTCCCCCGAGCGGTCGCCGGTGAACATCCTGCCCGTGCGGTTGGCGCCGTGGGCGGCCGGAGCCAGACCGAGAATCAGCAATTCGGCATTGGGATCGCCAAAGCTCGGAATCGGTTTGCCCCAGTATTCCCAATCCCTGTACATCCGGCGTTTTTCTCGAGCGACTTTGCGGCAATAGCGCACTAGCCGCGCACACTTCGTGCACGCGATGACTTGCTGTTGAAGTGCTTCGAGTTGGGCCGCTGCGTCCATCCTTGATCATTCTAACGCAGCCGGCAGTTGAAGCGAAGGTCAAAGCGTTTATGCTCAATCCCCGAATCGCTTTTTCGTTTTCATCATCTAATCTCATCTAAGGTCAGCCAAGGAGAGGAAAATGGGAGAGATTTTGCACGTTCAGCAGGGGGAGTGGGAGGGGCTCGAGTCGAGCGCCAGGCCTGTCCTGGTGGATTTCTGGGCGGAGTGGTGCCCACCCTGCCGCATGATGACGCCCACATTCGAGAAGCTGGCGGCTAACTACGGCCACGAAATCAGTTTCGCCAAGGTTAACGTCGACGAACTGCCTGAGATTGCCGGGCAGTACGGGATCCGGTCGATCCCTACCCTGTTGCTGCTGCGCGACGGGCAAGTCCTGGAGGAGCTGGTCGGCGCTCGCCCCTATCAGGACCTGGCGCGGATACTCGACCGCTATCTGACCCCCGCCGAAAAGTGCGAGCCGCGCGAGGCTCGCCTCGTCAACTAATCCCGGCTATAATGGGTGGCAGGAGATCGCATGGGATCGCTTGAGGAGTACAACTTTACTGTGCTCTTCGAGCCCGCCGAGGAGGGGGGCTACGTAGTCAAATGCCCGGCGCTTCCTGGCCTGGTCACTGAAGGAGACACCCTGCAAGAAGCGCGAGCCATGGCCGAGGATGCGATCCGCGCCTACCTGGAGAGCTTGCGCAAAGACGGCCTGCCCGTCCCCAGCGACAAGAAGCTCACTCTGGATCCGGTCAAGGCGGAGCTCAGGGTCGTACTTGAGTCGGCAGGAGTCGGCGTCTACCGTCCCTCAAGCCCCGCGAGGTTCTCCGGGCTTTAACCAGGGGCCGGGCTCTTTGTGCACCACGTTTCCAGAAGCCATTACGTCCTGAAGCATCCAGACAATCCTGCTGTACGGGTCACGCTTCCTTTCCACAACAAAGACCTAAAAGGGGGTACTTTGCTCACCATCATCGAACAAGCGGGGCTGACGCTCGATGCATTCCTGGATTTGCTCTAATGTCGCGAGTCGGAAGTTCGCTGGACAAGGCGCTCGCCCTTATCAGGACCTGGCGCGGATACTCGACCGCTTTCTGACCCCTCCCGAAAAGTGCGAGCCGCGCGAGGCTCGCCTCGTCAACTAATTACAGATCTGAGAACTTGAGTAACTCCACCCCTGCCCTTTTCGCGGCAGCGAGCAAGTTCCTGTCCAAGGTGGAGATCAGGGGTAGTGAAACAGTTTGAATTTGTAGCGGCGAGTTTACCTCGCCACGTGGCGGCATAAAGCCGCCGCTACATCAAACTGTACTACCACCAGATCATGCTATTCTGTTTCGCCAGGCCGCGGAAAAAACGTTGCGACCTGTCATTCTGCGCGGCGCGAAGAATCCCTGAAGGTGGGAGTCTATGCGCAGATTACCGGGACTCCTCGGAGCACCGCCGCAGGCAGTTTGGCAAGAGACTGATGTTAAGGAGCCGACGTGCTGCGAAAGACTCTGATTCTAGCTCTGCTCTGTCTAACGATTCGGTCTGCCGCCTCGCAGGTCAAGCCATCCAAAACCACTTTGCTCGAGAATGCGCGTCTGTTGCAGGTGCGCACCGGCCAGTATCTTGCCGCGCAAAGCGTGCTGATTGAGGCTGGCAAAATCAAGGAAGTCGGCGCCACCTCCGAAGTCCGCGCCCGCGCGCCTGAGGATGCCACCGTGATCGACCTCCACGGCGCCACGCTCTTGCCCGGCCTGATCGATGCGCACGCGCATTTGCTGGCGGCCGTGGGAACGCAGGATCAGGCGCTCCTGCCGGAGGTGGCGGGTATGAGCCCGACGCGCCGGGTGCTGATGGGAGCGCGTTTGGCGCGCGAGGACCTCGAGGCCGGCTTCACCACCGTGCGCGTCGTCGGCCATTCAGGAATTGACGGCGACGCGGCGCTGCGCGATGCCATCAACCAGGGCTGGGTGCCGGGGCCGCGTATTCTCGCCGCCTGCCGCAAACTCACGCCTCCCGGCGGGCAAGCTCTGGCGCTCAATCCCGCCGTCGCGCAACCGATCATCGAGCAGGAATTCCTCGAAGTGGGCAGCGCCGACGAAGCGCGCCAGGCCGTCCGCCGGAACATTTATTACGGCGCCGATTTCATTAAGGTGGTGGCGGATCCTGACGGGAGATTCATCACTCTCCAGGAGATGAAAGCCGTTGTGGAAGAGGCCCATCGCTCGAACTTAAAGGTGACCGTCCACGCCACCACCGTGACGGGCATACAAACCGCCGTCGAGGCGCGGGTAGACTCGATCGAGCACGGGGACGACATCACCGACGAACAGCTCAAGACCATGCGCGATGCGGGCATTTTTCTGGATGTGACCGAGACATTCTATGGCGGCCGCCTGCGCGCCTTATTGGCCAAAAGCACCGTGCTATCGCCCGAGAACGAACAATGGCTGAAGAATTATGAAAAGGAAGAGGCGCAAAAAACGCCGGCACTCTTCCAGCACATCGCGCGCTCGGGCGTGAAATATGCCGCCGGATCGGACATGTGGTTTGATTATCCGGGCAAGACGCGCGGCCAGGCCACGGCCACAATGTTCGGCGCCCTGCGCGATTTAGGTATGCAACCCGTCGAGGCGCTTCGCGCCTGCACCAGCGCCGCCGCCGAAATGCTTGGGTGGCAAGACCGCGTGGGATCCATCGAGCCCGGCAAATTCGCGGACCTTATCGCCACCTCCGGCGACCCCCTTCAGGACATCACCGATCTCGAACGCGTCCGATTCGTCATGAAAGACGGGGTCGTCGTGCGCAACGAACTGGAGGCAAAATGAACGCGCGCGCCTTCAGGCAAGCTTGGTGGTTAGGGCGGGGAGAGAAATGGCCTCCTGTGAAGCTTCACCTTTCCTCCTTGCCCCAGCGCGTTCACGGCTTGAAGGATTATCGCCGATTGGACGGGAGTTGAAAAGCCTGGCGGGGTTGAAGGGTGAGGGTTGCCAGGGCTTACGTGGCGAGGCGCAGGTCCGCCGTGACGGGCAATTGGAAGAGGTCGCTGCGCAAGAGGCGGGTGGAAAAGAACATCACCTCCAGATTCTCAATCTCACCGGTCGAGGGGTTGACCCGCGCCACCACATCGTCGCCGAGTTCCTGGGATTCCTGCTCCGCGTACGGCGCGCACTTGTCAATATGAAGAATGTCGCCCTCACGATCGTACCTGAAGGTCAGTCTCGCTGCCATTCCACCACTCCACCGGCCAACTTGGTCGCGAGGTAGGCGCTTATCACCCAATGGCGCCCGCCCTGTTCACTCACTACGACCACAACTAGGTTCTTGCCGCCTCTTATGTTATCAAACCAGCGAGAGAAAAGGCGAGCGTTAGTGTCGCGAGCGCTGCGGCGCACCTCATCTGGGCCACTCAGCGTTCGATTCAGTTCGCCGCGGTAAGCGGGCAGCAGGTCGGGATGCCGTTCGCGTTCAGCACTCAACTCCACGTCGGCTTGCAAATAGGGGCAAGGAATCCGCTCCACTACCTCACCTTGACCAGTCGGCTCAACGTCGCAGTCACGAACCTCACCGCGGCTGTAAGGCTCACCTTGGCCAACGTCCCATAATGCGGGACCTTTAGAAATGTTAATCGCCGGTTGGCACGACGCCCGCAGGTTCCACCATGAGAACTACGCTCCGTTCCGGAGCGCGGGTGCGATGCACGATGCCTTTAGGAACCACGAATCCTTGTCCGGGCAGAAGTTCCACCGTGCGGCCTTCCAGGTCGATCAGGAAACGCCCCTCGAGCACGTAGAAGAACTCGTCCTCGAGGTCGTGCTTATGCCAATGGAATTCGCCCTGCACGATTCCTAACCGCACCACCGAGTCATTCACCCGGCAGAGCGTCTGGTTGTACCAGCGCACTTTACAGGCTTCGACCAGCGCCCGCACATCGATCAGTTCCAGCGGGCCGTGCTTCGGCTCCAGGTTGATGTTGTAGTTGGCTTTGGTTCCCACACTGGCCTCCGCGTCGAGATGTGTCCGGGAAGTGAATTGGATGACACCAACCTTACACGGGATGCATGGAAGAGGGCAGTGGGTCAGTTTGAAGTAGAGGCGGCTTTACGCCCCCATCTGGCGAGATAAACTCGCCGCTACGATTTCAGACTGACTCACTACCTGGAAGAGACTTGCCTTGACTCAGCAGGTCGCGCGTAGGAAAATCGGAATGTCGGAAAAAGGGGAAGGTTATGGCCAAAACGCGGCCCAAGCTTGAAGGGACAATTCGAGTCGGAGCGAAGCATCAAGTCACGATTCCTCACCGAATCTCTCGCGCCTTGCGCCTCAAGAAGGGCGATCACATGCTCGTGCGCCTGGTAGGCGGACGTGTCGAGATGATTCCGGTCAGCCTGATACCGAAAGATCAGCTTTGGTTCTGGACGCCCGAGTGGCAGGCGAAAGAACGCGAGGTGGACGAAGCCCTCGCACGGGGCGACTTCAAAGAAACCGACTCCGTGGATGAATTGATGAGAGATTTGAAGTCTTAGACTCTCGCCCTAACGGTCGGCTGGCAACCGGCTTAAACAACCCCGCTCCTCTGGATCGGCAATGAATATCAGGTGGACTCCCCTTTTCCGGCGCGACTTCGAGAGACTTCCTCTGGATGTCCAGTCCCGCGCGGAAAAAGCGATCAGGCTACTGAAAGAGAATCCAAGGCATCCCTCCTTGCGGTCAAAAAAAATGCAGAAGGTCGAGAATATCTGGGAGGCGAGCGTGACCATGTCTCATCGAATCACATACGAAGTGACTGGAGAGACGCTAATCCTGCGCCGAATTGGGCCTCATGACATTCTCAGGGCGGAATCACGGTAAGGAGCAATACCGCTTGCGGCCGACGCAACCCGCTTCTACTTTTTCGGTTCCCACTTCACGAAGAAATCCCGGATGCTCTCGTAACTCATGCTGCGAGCGTTGGAGAACTGGCCCTGGTCCATGGTATAGAGGACGTTGCCGCCCGGATCGAGCACCGCGAGCGTGGGAATGCCGTGGGCGAGGGGCACGTGGTACTTCACGGCGACATCCTTGTTCTTGGTGAACCGGCCGACATCGATCTTCACAACCTCGTAATTCGCAGCAATCAGAGTTGCCAGTTCGTCCTTGTGCATCTGCATATTCAGGGCTCGGCAATCCCCGCACCAATTGGCGCCAAAGATCAGGACGACGTTTTTCTGCGTCTTTGAGGCCTCGGCAATTGCCGCTGCGATTTGCTGGTGCGCGTCGGCCTTCTCATCATACGGCGGCTGATCTACGGCAGGCATGATCCCGGCGAGCAGCAACAGCGCCAGCAATCCAATCAGTATTTTCGTGTGAACCATGGTAACTCCTCTCGTCTTCATGATACCGGAAAAAAGTCCGGTGGCACAGCCACTCCTGGCGGTGCGCCGCGAGCAAGTCCAACAAAAATCAGCACAGGCAGGAGTGCCTGTGCCACTGTGGGGCGCGGTGAGACATCCAGGCTAGGGCGAGGTGAGCGCCTTGAGGTAACGATAATAGAACTCAGCGCCTCGGTAGTAAGATTCCACTCCCAGCCGCTCGTCCCTCCCGTGTGCGCGGACGTCATCCGTATCGATCGCTAGACCACAGATTCCGTAGGTAGGCATGCCGGCCGCGTTGGTGTAGACGCCATCCGAGGCGCCGGTGGACATAGTGGGCACCACGGTTGCCCCAGGCCACATCTCGGCGGCGACGCGATCGAGCGTCTGCATCACGTCCGGCCGCAGCGAAACGGGAGGAAGCGCCCAGCCCTTGGGATCGCTATCCAGGACCCGGCCGCTGGTGGTGACGTAGCTGACTTCGATCTTGGGATCGGCAAGGACCCCGATCAGCGTCTGCCGGACTTCTTCGCGTGAGTGTCCGGGGAGGATGCGGCAGTTGATGTTGGCGCGCGCCATTTGCGGCAGGGCATTGTTGGCATGACCGGCTTCGAGCCGGGTGGCTACGCAGGTGGTGCGCAGGGTGGCATTCCACAGCGGGTCGGCGGAGAGGCGCGCGATGGCCGCGGCGTCGGGCGGGCTCTTCACGATGCTGCGCATGTCGGCTGCCGTCCGCCCGCTCTCCACACCGGCCATGCGCTCAAAGAAGGCGCGCGTCACCGCGGTCAGCTCGAAGGAAAATTGATAGCGCTCGAGGCGTGCCAGCCCGTCGGCCAGATGATAAATCGCGTTGTCGGGCACCGGGAGCGAGCTATGTCCCCCGGGATTGGTCACCGTAAGCCGGTAATCGGCGTAGAGTTTTTCAGTGGCGTCCATGGAGACGAACAAAGGCTTGCCCTTCACCGTATTCACGCCGCCGCCATCGGCATTGAGAACGAAATCGGCGTCGATGAGCTCGCGATGGTTCTTGAGCAGCCAGTCTACGCCGTTGGACTGGCCACCTTCCTCGTCCGCGGTGAGAGCGAGGATGAGGTCGCGATCGGGCTGGTATCCCTCTCGCTTGAAGCGAATCAGGGTGGTAATCCAGATGGCGTCGCCACTCTTCATGTCCTGAGTGCCGCGCCCGTAGTAGTAGCCATCTCGCTCCACAAACTGGAAAGGATCGGTGGACCAGTCCTCTCGCCGCGCTTCCACGACGTCGAGGTGGCCGATCAACAGCACAGGCTTGTGCATACCGCTGCCGTGAAGGCGGGCCACCAGGTTCCCCTTGCGGTCGTTGGGGCCCAGAACCACGACGTCAGCCGCTGGAAAGCCGGCGTCCAGAAGGCGTTGCGCCATGGCTTGGGCGGCGACAGTGGTGCTGCCCACTGAATCGGTGGTGTTGATCTCGATCAGTTGCTTGAAGATGTCATGCGCCAGTTGCCGTGTCACATCGTCGGTCCGGGCGCGTGCCATGGGCGCCAACAGGACCAGCGCTGCGACGGCCAGGCGCCGCTTCAGGGTGAGTCTTGGCATGAATCCGCTTCTGCCTCCTTCCACTCGGTCTGCCGGCGGGCTTTGTCAGGGACGAGTCAGGATAGCACACTACGACGAAGTAGGGTATTGGGGAGCAAGCTTCATATCGGCTTCGATCAGGGCAATCAGCACTTTGGTACTCTTGACGCACTCGGGGTATTGATGCGATCACGGTGTAATGCCCGCTGAAGGCGGGTGACAAGGTGGCTGTCTGGCTGAGAACTTAGAAAGCCCCGAGGGGGAATTATGACACCGTTTTCTGAGGTTCTTATCAATCAACTAGATGACCTGGAGCAGAACTTCAAGGTCCTGGCTCAGCGCCTTTCAGAGGCCGGTGAGCTGCTCGGGAGTGTGGGACGTCCCGTGCCTCAGGAACTCGTTCGAGACCTTGCGAATTCCGCGGAACACTTTGAAGCGATTAAGGGGGAGGTACTCGAGCCCTCAGAGTCAGTGGCAGGACTTCCTCCGGGACCAGAACTGGGCTCCGTCCAGGACCTTCGGACCTTCATGCAGACGGTGTCGGAGGCGATCGAAAAACAAGCTGCCTACCGGAATACTCAGCAAACGGCGTGCGAAGTTTTGGAAAAGGTCCTCACGGTCAAGCACGTCGAGGGGATTGAGTTTGCGCCCCTGTTGCAGTGTCAGGAAAAAGCGCGAGGACTCCGCGACCAGATCGCCGCAACAGCCTGGCCTAACATCCATCCGGAAGCCGACGCGGTGGCTCGGGGTCAGCACAGCTTGGCGGAGTTCGTGAAGTTCGTCAGTTGTCACGACCAACTGGAAGATGAGGAGTGGGGACGCCTCCAAGACCTCGTAATCCATTCATTGGGCAAGCCTCTGGGGCTTGCCGCTTCTCGAGGAAAGCTCATCCTCTCAACACCTGCCCCTTCGACGCCCCAAGCCCCTGTTTCGATTCCCCGACCGGCGAGTGCCACTGAGACGGAACCAACAGAAGACGCGAAAACGACGGGCGAATTCCCGGCAGTTCGCACTGAGGAAAAGGATGAGGGGTTGCACGCCGCAGAGGCCTCAGCTCCTGCAGACCCAACCACCGGCCCGCCT
>Ga0187782_10000705_pt1 | contig 23384 bp, 18 predicted proteins | sample 0715_SJ02_MP15_2_FD_132454 | JGI IMG/M metagenome (GOLD analysis project Ga0187782, IMG submission 132454) | Tropical peat soil microbial communities from peatlands in Department of Meta, Colombia - 0715_SJ02_MP15_20_MG | ecosystem: Environmental > Terrestrial > Soil > Wetlands > Peat | place... | reverse complement strand
GTCTCGCTCGAAGACCTTCCGCGCAGCGGCGATCAACGCGGCCCGGGTCCGGGCTCCGCGCACCGTCGCAGGTCGTTGCCGCGATGGCGCTGTGGGTTCCATCGACGGCACGTCCTCGTGCGCGTCGAAAGCGATCGAATCCATGCGTCCAATATAGTTGAATCCGGCGTCGGGTTCGAGAAAAGGCTTCGCGTTCAGCCGCGCGACAGCAGCCGAATGATCCACGCCCGAGATTCCGCCGGGTCGATCACGTCGTCAACCTCGAAGGTGGTGGCCGATGTCAACGCCTTGCCGTGTTGGTAGGCCGCCTCGACCAACTTGCCGAACAGGTTCTGGCGCTCGATCGGATCGATGACGGCGGCGAGCTCCTTGCTGAATCCCAGGCGCACGGCACCTTCCAGGCCCATCCCGCCGATCTCCCCCGTCGGCCAGGTGACGGTGAACTCGGGGGCATGGAAGGAGCCGCCGGCCATGGCCATCGCTCCCAGCCCGTATCCCTTGCGCAGGATGATCATCCCGAACGGCACCGTCAGCCGCGCCCCGACGATGAACAGCCGGCTCATCCGCCGAACAGCGGCCTCGACTTCGGCGTCCGGGCCAACCATGAAGCCGGGGGTGTCACACAGCGAAATGATCGGCAACCCAAACGATTCGCACAGCATGAGGAAGTCGGCGATCTTATCCGCGGCCTCGGCGTCGATGGCCCCGCCGAGATGATGACTGCTGTTTGCCAGCAATCCGAATGCCGCGCCTTCGACGCGGACCAGCGCGGTGACCACCCCGACTCCGTAATCGGCCCGCAATTCCAGGACCGATCCGACGTCAACGACCGACTCGATCGCGTGGCGCACGTCGTAGGCCCGTAACCGATTCTCCGGCACGACATGTCGCGCGCGTCGCGGATCCGGAGCATGCCAGTCGTCCAGCTTGCCCTGGAAAAACGACAGGTACTGCTTGGCCAGCGACACCGCGTGCGCTTCGTCGCGCGCGACCAGGCCAACGACTCCATTGCGCCGCTGCACATCGATGGGCCCGATGTCCTCCGGCCGATACTCGCCGAGTCCGCCGCCTTCGATCATGGCCGGACCGCCCATGCCGATGTTGGCGTCCGGGGTCGCGATGATCACGTCGCACGTCCCGGCCAGCGCGGCATTGCCGGCGAAGCAACGCCCGGACACGATCGACACCAACGGGACTCGGCCGCTCAGCGCACCGAGTGCGCGGAAGGTTGGCACATCGAGACCGGCGACATTACCGACGTCAGTGTCGCCGGGCCGGCCACCGCCGCCTTCGGCGAAGAGCACCACCGGCAGCTTTCGGCGGGCGGCCAGGTCGAAGACCCGATCGGTTTTGGCGTGGTTCCGCATGCCCTGGGTCCCGGCGAGCACCGTGTAGTCGTAGGACAGCACGACCACCTCGGCTCCGCCGATTCTCGCCACCCCAGCGACCAGGCCATCGGCGGGGGTGTTGGCGATCAGGTCGTCCTCAGAGCGCCTGCTGCGCTGCGCCGCCAGCGTCAGCGCACCATACTCCACGAAGCTTCCCGGGTCCACCAGGTCAGCGATGTTCTCCCGGGCGGTGCGCCGGCTCTGCTTGTGCCGCTTGGCAATCGCTGCGGGACGACCTTCGTCGAGGGTCAGCAGGTGGCGCCGGTGAACCTCGTCGAGATCAGCACGGGCCCGGTCTAGATCGAGGTCCTCGACACCCTCGGCCTGTGAGCCTGCGCCGGTGCGGGTGAAGACCAGCAACGGGTCTCCGGTTCCGACGACCTGCCCCGGCATCACCAGGGTCCGGACCGTGCTTACCGCGTCCTGCGCTGTCAGCACATGCTGCATCTTCATCGCCTCGAGCAGCACCAACTGTGCGCCCGCCGCGAATTCGATACCTTCCGGCGCCACCTCGACCACGGTGCCGGCCAGTTGCGCGCGCAGCACCTCCTCACCCGGATGCAGTTCGAACGGCGCGACTCGGGCCTCGTGGCGCCGAGACTGTGCGGCACCGACCAGGTTGGGAAGGTTGTCGTCGATGAAACTCGTTGTCAACGAACCGGATTGCAGTCGGCTGTCGGACAGCACTTCGCGCAGTAGACCGACGTTGGTGCGGATGCCCTCGATGCGGAATTCCGCTAACGCTCTCTGCGCCTTGCGCAGTGCCGCGGGGAAAGACGAGCCGTGTACGTGCGTGATCACCTTGGCCAGCAACGAGTCGTACCGCGGGCTCGGCGTCAGTCCCGGGCAGCCGTAGGTGTCGACCCGCACGCCGGGTCCGGTCGGCGGCGAGAACACCGTAAGGGTGCCCGCCGTGGGTATGACCGACCCGTCGGGTGCAAGAGTCTCCATGTTGACCCTGGTCTGGATTGCAATACCGTGTGCCACCGGCGGATCGCCGCGGACTCCGGTGCCCTCGGCGCTGATTCCGGCAGGAAGGCCGAGCTCGTCGAAGGTGGCGCCGTCGGCGACGGCGAGTTGCAGCGACACCAGGTCCAGCCCGGTGGTTTCCTCGGTGATGGTGTGCTCCACCTGGATTCGCGGATTGACTTCGAGGAACACGAATTGCTCACCGGTGACGAGGAATTCAACGGTGGCCAGCCCACGGCAGTCGCTCTGCGCGCATAGCCGGGCGGCGGCCGCGTGTAGCGCGCGACGCAGCGTCTCGGAAATACCTTGAGCCGGTGCGATTTCGACGACTTTCTGATAGCGCCGCTGGATGCTGCAGTCACGGTCGCCGAGCGCCAATGCACGCGTCACCAAACCGGCCGGTGCCGCGACGATCTGCACCTCGATGTGCCGCGCGTCGGCCAGATGCACCTCGGCGAACACCGCCGGGTCGCCGAACCCGAGTTGAGCCTCGGCGACGCACTGCCGGTAGGCGTCGTCAATCTGGCCAGCGCTGTGGACTATTCGCATCCCGCGACCGCCTCCGCCGGCGAGCGCTTTGATCACGATCGCGCCCGCTTGGGCAGCGGCGAATGCGCGGATGTCCTCGACGCTGCTCGGCCCCTCGGTGGCCGGCAGTACCGGCACCTCGGCAGCTGCCGCAGCGCGACGGGCCGACGACTTGTTGCCGAAGAGTTCGAGCGCGGCGGCGTCCGGGCCGACGAACGTATACCCCGCCGTCTCGCAGGCGCGCGCGAAATCGGGCTGTTCGCTGAGAAACCCGTAGCCCGGGTGGATCAGCTCGGCGCCGGACTTCTTGGCTGCCGCCAGGATCGCGTCGTGGTCCAGATAGGCGGCCGGGCCGGCGCCGGGCAGACCGATCGCTTCGTCGGCCGCGTGCACATGTGGGGTGTCAGCGTCGTCCTCGGCGTAGACGGCGACCGTACCGAGTCCCAATTCGGCTGCGGTTCTGATGATTCGGAGCGCGATCTCACCACGATTGGCGATCAGCAGGCGCATCACATCCGGTCCTTCGTCGGGTTGACCATATCGCATCCGAATCACATCATCCGCCACTGCGGTTTTGTGACCGTGGCTGGGCGGCCCAGCAAACTTCCGTCAAACGCAGCAAACACGGCACACGTAACCATTAGTGTCATTGCCAGCGGCGATGTATAAGGAGACAGACATGAAGCAATACATCGCCGGAGGACTGGCCGCTGCACTGATCGCCGGATGGCTGATTGGCTCAGCGCCCCCGGCCAGCGCGGGCTGCCAGTGAGGAGCAGGACTCGTTGTCAGCAAGTGCGATGGGCCCGTCCAGCCTGACGGCACCTGGCAACGTTGCGCGGTATTTAACGAGGCGTATAGCGGTAGCGGCCTGCCCTACGGCACGGTCACCCACCGCTGCGATGCGATGGGTCCTGACCTGCACCCTTGGGGTCTCGCCTTCAATGACACGATGAGTCCTGGCGGGCCACCTCCCGGTGACCCGATATTGGGCACGCCACCAACGCATATCGACCCGTAGACGGCCCATTCACTCCATGAGCGTCGCGGCGAGCGTGCCACCCAGCTCGTAAGCACGCTCTCGAACTCCGGCGTCGATTGCGCCGGTGATCTCCAGTGCATCGGCGGCTTTGGCCAGCGATAGTCCGGTGGCCACCTTTTCCACCGATGTCGTCGCACCGACAGTGTCGTTGTTGCCGTGCACCCACAGGCCGTAGGGGCGGCCCGCCACGTGATCCAAACTCGGGTAATACACGGTGTCGAAGAAATGCTTGAGCGCCCCGGACATGTAACCGAGATTCGCCGTGGTACCGAACAAGTAGCCGTCCGCAGCGAGCACGTCGGGGAGGGTCGCCGCGAGCGCGGGCCGCACCACCACGTCCACGCCATCGATCTCGGGGTCATTGGCTCCGGCGAGCACCGCTTCGAGCAGCTCGCGGGTTGCCGGCGACGGGGTGTGGTGAATGACCAATAGTGTCTTGCTCATTCGCGGCCCTGCAGTGCTTGATGTAACTCCAAGGCTTTCCTCATGGCTTCCCGGGCGCGGCCGCGATCTCCGGCGTAGTCATAGGCGCGCGCCAGCCGGTACCAGCGCCGCCAGTCGTCGGGGTCGCGGTCCAGTTCAGCATGGACAGTGTCGAACAGGGCGTCGGCGGCGTCGCGCTCGATGCGCCCCGACGGCCGCCGCGGCAGCGCGCTGACGTCGAGCTCCATCCCGTCTTCGGCGACGAGTCGGGCCAGCTTCTGATGGGCGAAGCCGGCGCGCAACGTGGCGATCATCGCCCACAGGCCGATGACGGGCAGGATCAACAGCGCCACACCCAAGACGACGGCGACGGCCCGCCCGGAGCCGATCAGCAACACGGCGGACCGCCCCAGCAACACGACGTACACCAGCAGTGCCGCGCACATGAACGCGATCGTCAACTGGATGCGCACCGTGCGCCCAGGTGTTCCGGTCCCGGTCATTTCGGTCATTGCAGGTTGAGCAGCGATTCAATTCCTACCGTCAAGCCCGGATGTTCGGCAACCCGACGCACCGCCAACAGCACACCGGGCACGAACGACGTGCGGTCCATGCTGTCGTGGCGGATCGTTAGGGTCTCCCCCGCGGTGCCGAACAGCACTTCCTGGTGGGCCACCAGCCCGGCCAACCGCACCGAGTGCACCCGGATACCGTCGACGTCGGCGCCGCGGGCGCCCGGCAAGCTCGTTGTGGTGGCATCGGGGTTGGGCGGCAACTCTTTTCGTGCCTCGGCAATCAGCGCGGCCGTGCGGGAGGCGGTTCCCGACGGGGCATCGGCCTTGTGTGGGTGATGCAGCTCGATGACCTCGACCGAGTCGTAAAAGGGGGCGGCCTGCCTGGCGAAATGCATGGACAGCACCGCGCCGATCGCGAAGTTGGGCGCAATGAGCGCCGAGACGCCCGGTTTGGCGACCAGCCAGGCCCGCACCTGTCGCAGCCGTTCGTCGGTGAAGCCGGTGGTTCCAACAACAGCGTGAATCCCGTTGTCGATCAGGAACTTCAGGTTGTCCATCACGACATCGGGATGGGTGAAGTCGATGACGACCTCGGTTTTGTTGTCGGTCAGCAGGCTCAGCGCATCGCCGGCGTCGACCTCGGCGGACAGGGTCAGATCCTCGGCGGCCTGCACCGCCTGCACCATGGTCGCGCCGACTTTGCCCTTCGATCCCAGCACTCCTACCCGCATGGGTTCACCCTAGAGCGTGGCGAGGTTGTCCACAGTTGCGCTTTTGTCCACAACCGAGGTTGCGGCGCCGGTTCGGTGTCGGTTTGCGCACGTAGTGTTTCGAACATGAGTTCGACTTGCGTCGCCCTGCCGCCCGAGGTGGCTACCGCCTTCGACGCGCTCGAAGCAGCCGCGGCGACGATCGGCGAGTTGAACCTCGACAACTACCCTCCCGGGGTCCGGCTCGCTGCGCTGGAGCGATTGGAGACCGCCCGGCGGCAGCAGCTGGTGCCTAGCCACGATCTCATTGGGGGCCTGGCCAAGGAGGATCCGGCCGACGTCGGCGGCCCGGTCCACAAGGTGATCGCCGACTGGTTGCGGATCAGCTGCGCCGAGGCCCGCCGCCGGATGCGCGATGCCGAACAGCTCGCACCCCGGATCACGATTACCGGCGAGACGTTGCCGCCGGAGTTGCCGGCGACTGCCCAGGCGTGGCGCGCCGGCGTGCTCGACCCGCAGCATTTGCAGGTGATTCAGACGTTCGTGCGTGATCTGCCGGCGGACACCCCGGTCGACACAATTGAGAGCGCGGAGCGCTTCCTGGCCCAGCACGCGGCCAAGCTGAGGCCCGACCAGTTGGAGAAGGTGGCAAACCGCTGCGCGGTGCTGATCAATCCCGACGGGAAATTCTCCGATGTTGACCGCGCCCGCCATCGCGGCTTCACCTGGTTGGCGCAGCGGGCCGACGGGACGAGCAGCGGCAAGCTCATCGCCTCTCCGGAGCTGCGCGCCAACCTCGACGCCTGGCTGGCGCGGTTCGCCGCGCCGGGCATGTGCAACCCCGATGATGAAAGCCCTTGCGTTGTAGGCGAACCCGACCAGGATCTGGCGAGCAAGGATTTGCGCAGTCATGCCCAGCGTCAGCACGACGCGCTCAACGCGTTGGTCCGCGGCCAGTTGGGTGATCCGAAACTCGGGGTGCACAACGGCTTGCCGGTGACGGTGATCGTGTCGACCACGCTGCAGGAATTGGAGGCAGGAGCCGGGCAAGCGGTGACGGGCGGCGGGACGCTGTTGCCGATGCGCGACCTGATTCGCATGGCCGGCCACGCCTACCATTATCTGGCGGTGTTTGACGAACACCAAAGTCGCCCCTTGTATCTGGGCCGCTCCCGACGCATCGCCTCAGCCGATCAGCGTGTGGTGCTCCACGCCAAGGACCGCGGCTGTACGGCCCCCGGCTGTGACGTGCCCGGATACTGGACGGAAGTCCACCACGTCGACGACTGGGCCCGCGGCGGCCTGACCGATATCGACAAGTTGACCCTAGCCTGCAAAGCCGACCATAAGCTAGCCGACAAGGGCTGGCGGACAATCAAACTCACAAACGGCCAAACCCAGTGGATCCCGCCGCCGCATCTTGACCACGGCCGGGCCAGGACCAACGACTATCACCATCCGGAACGCTTCTTCAGGCGTCGATCACCACACGACCGCCGGTAGAGCGCGAGACGCAGACCAGCATCTCGCCGTCGTCCTCTGCGGTCCGGCCGCGACGATCGACCTGCCCACCAAGAACTTTGACCTTGCAGGTCCCGCAGAATCCTTGCCGACAGGAATATGCCGTCGTTGGATCATCGTCGAGCATGACATCGAGCGCTGACCGGTTGGCCTGAACGTCGAGCACTCGCCGGGACCGCGCAAGCTCGACCTCGAATGGGATGCCATCGACGACCGGAGGCGGGCTGAACCGCTCGTAGTGCAACGGCGTGTTGGAGTGCTCGTCGCGAGCGCTGCGCACCGATTCCAGCATCGCCGTCGGTCCGCACACGTAAGCCGCAGTCGTCGGTCCAGCACCGACGAGCAAATCCTCGGCAGTAGCGAATCGGCCACGCTCGTCGTCGGCCCAGACCGTGACCCGGTCGGGGGCCACCGCCGCCACCTCATCCAGCAGCGGCATGTAGTCCCGACTGCTGCCGGCATAGACTGCGCGCCAGTTGATTCCGCGTTGCTGCGCTGCATGCATCATCGGCAGGATGGGGGTCACTCCGATTCCGCCTATCACGAACAGCACGTCACGCTCGCCGGCGCCGAGATAGAACGCGTTGCGCGGACCTTCGAAAACCAGCAAGTCGCCGACGTCGAATGCGTCGTGCACCTCGATCGAACCGCCGCCGCCGTCGGCGATCCGGCGTACCGCAATGCGATAGTCGGTCCGCCGCCCGAGCGGACCGCACAGCGAGTACTGACGACGACGGCCGGACGGCAGCTGGACGTCGATATGCCCGCCAGGCGTCCACGACGGAAGCAATCCGCCCTCCGGGTCGGCCAACGTCAATGCGACCACATCCGGGGCGACGTGCTCACGCTTGGTCACGACGGCGGCGTGCGTCCGCCCCACCGGCACGACCTGCGACGGTTTCCATCGAGTCACCGAGCCGAACCCGCCGAGCACTGCGCCTATACCCCACAGCGCCGTGTAGAGACGATCTCGCTTGCGGCGACCGTAGATGTCGGCGGGCCTGCTGGCCCAGATCGATTGCGTCACAAAGCTCTACCTCTGCCTTAAGTCGTAGCGCGCGAGCAGCCGAAGCAGCGAGGGACTGATACGGCGCAGCGCATAGCCGACTCTGGATTCGGCCGCGATCGGCAGCACCGCCGGGCCCGTCTTGACCGCCTTGACGATCGCCTTGGCGGTCGCTTCCGGTGTGTAGTTGCGGCGCCGGTAAGCGGCGTCGGCCTTCTGCCGGGCACGCTCCTGCTCGTCGGCCGACATCCCGGCGTAGACGGTGCTTTTGGCGATATTCGTGTTGACGAACCCCGGGCACACCGCCGTGACCGTGATGCCTTCGTCGGCCAGGTCGGCGCGCAGTGACTCGCTGAACGCCAGCACCGCGGCCTTCGTTGTGCCGTAGGCGATCATCGACTTCGACGGGAGAAACGCTGCGGCCGACGACACATTGATGATGGTGCCGCCTTGGCCGCGGTCGACCATTTGCGTGCCGAACGCCCGGCTTCCGTTGAGGACGCCACCCAGATTCACCGACAAGATGTTGTCCCAATGCGCCGGCGTCGTCTCAAGGAACCGACCCGCCATCCCGATGCCAGCGTTGTTCACCAGGATGTCCACCACGCCGTGCTCGTCGTTGACTTGTGCGGCGAGCTTATTCATCGCCGTTTCGTCGCCGACGTCGGCCTGGTAGACCGCGGCATCGACACCGATGTCTCGGACGGCTGCCTCGGTCTCTTTGGCCGCGGCGAGATCGCGGTCGACGATCACAACGGCGCGGGCACCTTTCCGGGCCAGCTCGAGCGCGGTGGCCCGGCCTATCCCGGCGCCCGCCCCGGTGACCAGCGCGAGCTTGCCACGCACGTCACGCCGCCCGGTGTCCACGACGGAGGCGCTCGACGACGCCGCGCCGCTGACGACGCGGTCGATCCATTCGCTGGTCAGCCTGGCGACGACGTCCGGACGCGAGGTCACCACCCAGTGGCCACCCTCGATCGGAACGACCCTGCTGCCCAACGGGATTGAGCCGGTGAACCGCTGCAGCGCGGGGGTGACGAAGATGTCCTTGCGCGGCACCAGAACCTGGACCGGAACGTTGGTCTCGGGCAGCTGCGCGCCGGGGGCAAGAAACGGCGCGGGCATGTTGGCCCGGTACAGGTTGAGGCCGTTGACATAGTCGGCGGTTGACCGTGCTGCTACGGGAGATTGGGTCCGCGTGCTCGAGTTGCCGATACGCGCAAATGCTTCAATGACTTTCACGCCCAACCCGGATCGAATCAGCAACTCCGGCAGACCGGGGCACAGGAAGAACCAGATGTATCCCGACGCCAGGAACTGCCTGACCACGTCAAAGAATCCGCGCGGAGTGCGCGGTGACCGCAAGAACTTGCCCGCATAACTCAAGTGCGGTCCCGAGATCGAAGTGAACGATGCGACCTTGCTCATCACCACGTCGTCGGTGACCGCGGCCCAGCCCTGAATGGAACCCCAGTCGTGGGCCAGCAAGTGCACCTGGCCGACACCCAGGCTGTCGATCACCGAGCCGACATCCGAGATCAGTTGGGGGAAGCGGTAACCGGACCGCCCCGGCGGGCGTGCCGATTCGCCGGCGCCCCGCACGTCGTATGCCACGAAGTTGTATTTACCGTTGTGGTAGTCGCTTAGGTGCGCGGCCACGCCGTCCCACAGGTGGTGGTTATCCGGATAACCATGAATCGCCAATACGGTCGGCCGCTGCGGGTCGATCTCGGTGTAGGCGTGCACGGCCAGCGCGACGCCGTCGGACGCGGTCACGGCGGTGCGGGTCATCGATTCCTCTCGGCTCAGTGGGAGGCGCGGGCGGCGGGTGAGATGGCAAGGTAGTCGACCGCCCGCTCGACCCCGCCCAGCTGTGACGGATGGAAACTCGGCTTGTAGTAAGCGCCGATCACCCGGACGAATCGCAGTGGCCCAGGCACCAAACCACGTCGGGCCGCGTTGAAGTAATGCCGCCAGCGCGGTTTGGCACCAGGCGTCAATTGCCGGTCCACCGAGTACATGAATCGAACCCCGCGCACCCACAGCAGCAGCATCATCGGTGTGACCACCAGCTGCGTGCGCACCTGCCGCCAGTACCCAGCCCGTAGATGCTTCATCACGTCGAAGGCGACCGCCTTGTGCTCGACTTCCTCGGCACCGTGCCAACGAAGCATGTCCAGCATCACCGGGTCGGTCCCGATCGCATCATGTTGCGGAGTGTCCAGAACCCATTCCCCCAGGATCGCGGTGTAGTGCTCGATTGCCGCCACGATCGCCACCTGCTCGAGCAACCAGCTGTGCCGTCGTCGCAGACTCCACCGTGGCCGGTCGCCCATCAGCTTCCCAAAGAGCCAGCCGATCTGGTCGGTGTACGGCGTCAAGTCGATGTCGTTGGCCGCGAAGTAGTCCAGCACGCCCGAATGCGCTTGGGAATGCATCGCCTCCTGGCCGATGAATCCCTGTACATCAAGCCGCAATTGGTCGTCCTTGATCAGTGGCAGGGTCTTCTTGAACACGTCGACGAAGAACTCTTCGCCGGCGGGCAGCAGCAGGTGCAGGACATTGAGGACGTGGGTGGTGAACGGCTCACCCGGCACGTAGTGGAACGGCAGCTTGGCCCAGTCGAAGTCGACGTCGCGCGCCTCCAGGACCAGTCGCTCGTGATCGGCCGGCGCCCCCCGACGTGACAGGTGCGGACCGACAGCGTCGTCGTCGACCGTGAACATCGCAGCAGCATACCCGGTACCCCCGGTATCGGGAAGTATTCTAAATCGGCGCCGCCCCGCGCAGGTGCTCGAAGATCAGCGACGTCTGGGTGCCCGCGACATCGGCGTCGGCGTTCAGGTTCTCGACGACGAATGAGCGCAAGTCCTCGGTATCGCGAGCGGCGACGTGCAGGATGAAATCGTCGGCACCGGCGAGGAAGTAGACATCCATCACCTGGGGTCTGCGACGAATCTGCTGGATGAAGTCCCGGATCTTGCCCCTGGCGTGGGACTGCAGGCTGACCGAAATCATCGCTTGCAGCGGCAATCCGACAGCGACGGGGTCGATGTCGGCGTAGAAGCCCCGAATGACACCCAAGTCCAGCAACCTCCGGACGCGGCCGTGACAGGTCGACGCGGCGATGTCGAGTTCCGCGGCCAGCGCGCTGTTGGTCATCCGAGCGTCTGCGTGCAGCAGGCTCAGAATTCTGCGGTCCACGCGGTCAAGACCGGCAGGCCGAAGATCCTTCGGCGCACCCTCGCTAGCGACTGGATGTTCCGTTATTTCTACGGGCATTATTCGATTCTACAGGCGTGTCTTCGCGATCTTTGCACGACAATCGAACTTTCTTCACACTTGATGTATGCGTGTCGGAATTCCCATGGAGACCAAGAACAACGAGTTTCGTGTCGCCATCACGCCGTCCGGCGTCGCGGAGCTGACCCGTCGCGGCCACGAGGTCGTGATCGAGGCCGGCGCCGGAGAGGGCTCGGCTATCGCCGACAGCGATTTCAAGGCGGCGGGCGCGGAAGTGGTCTCCACCGCAGAGGAAGTGTGGGCTCAGGCCGATCTGGTGCTGAAGGTCAAGGAGCCGATGCCGATCGAGTACGCCCGGATGCGGCGCGGGCAAACCCTGTTCACCTACCTGCACCTGGCCGCCTCCCGAGCCTGCACCGACGCGCTGCTGGCGTCGGGCACCACAGCGATCGCCTACGAGACCGTCCAGACCGCCGACGGCGCATTGCCGCTGCTGGCCCCGATGAGCGAGGTGGCCGGGCGGCTGTCAGCACAAGTCGGTGCCTATCACCTGATGCGCACCCAGGGCGGCCGGGGCGTACTGATGGGCGGTGTGCCCGGTGTCGAGCCGGCCAATGTTGTCGTGATCGGCGGCGGCACCGCAGGCTACAACGCCGCCCGGGTGGCCGACGGGATGGGCGCGATGGTCACGGTGCTCGACGTCAACATCAGCAAGCTGCGCGAGCTCGACACCGCGTTCGGCGGCCGGGTACAGACCCGCTACTCGACCGCCTTGGAGCTCGAGGAAGCCGCGAAACGTGCCGACCTGCTCATCGGCGCCGTACTGTTGCCGGGCGCCAAGGCGCCCAAGCTGGTGTCGAATTCGCTTGTCGCGCATATGAAGCAGGGCGCGGTGCTGGTCGACATCGCCATCGACCAGGGCGGCTGCTTCGAGGACTCACACCCGACCACGCACGACGACCCGACGTTTGCCGTCCACGACACGCTGTTCTACTGCGTGGCGAACATGCCCGCTGCGGTGCCGAAAACGTCGACGTTCGCATTGACCAACGCCACCATGCCCTATCTGATCGAACTCGCCGACCGCGGCTGGCAAGCGGCCTGCCGGTCGAACCCTGCGCTTGCCAACGGGCTTTCGACGCATGACGGTGCGCTGCTGTCTCAACGGGTGGCCGCCGACCTCGGGCTGCCGTTCACCGACCCGGCCGATCTGCTGACCTGACCGCGGGACGCGTGCTACACAGACCGCGTGAGTTCACTTGCCGATGACACCCGCTGGATGGATGCGGTCGACCAGGCCGCCTTGGTGAGAAAAGGTGAGGTGACACCGCTCGAGTTGCTCGAAGCGGCCATCGAACGCATCGAACGCATCGACCCCGTCCTCAACGCCGTGGTAATCCGCTGGTTCGATCGTGCCCGCGACACCGCTCGGGCCGAGCTCCCCGACGGGCCGTTCCGTGGCGTGCCGTTCCTCATCAAGGACCTATTCGCCGGGTATGCCGGTCAGCCCATCAGCAACGGCAACCTCGCGTTCAAAAAAGAGAAGGTGATCTCGGACGCCGACACCACGTTGGTCAGCCGCTATCGCCGTGCCGGTTTGGTGATCGCCGGCCGGACCAACAGCCCCGAACTCGGAAGCGTGCCGACCACCGAACCGCTGGCATGGGGCGCGACCCACAACCCCTGGGATGTCGGTCGTTCGCCCGGCGGATCGAGCGGTGGCTCCGCCGCCGCCGTCGCCAGTGGCATGGTCCCGTTCGCGCACGCCAGCGACGGCGGCGGCTCGATCCGGATTCCTGCGTCGTGCTGCGGGCTGGTTGGCCTGAAGCCCAGCCAGGGCAGGATCACGCTTGGTCCGATCCGCGACGAAACCGCACTGTCGGTTGAGCTTTGCGTGAGCCGTACGGTGCGCGACACCGCGGCACTGCTCGACGCTGTTCGGGGACCCGCCATCGGCGACACCGTGATCGCTCCCGCCCCTTCGCGCCCGTATGTCGACGAGGTTGGCGCCGACCCGGGCCGGTTGCGCATCGGCCTGCTCGACCACCATCCGCAAGGAGGAGCCGTCGCACCCGAGTGCACCGCGGCCGCGCGGTCAGTCGCCACGTTGCTCGAATCCCTCGGCCATGCAGTCGAACCCGCATGGCCCGGAGCGCTCGAGGACACCGGGCTCAGCTCGCGGTTCGGGGCCATGTGGAGCACGAACGTGGGTGTCAGCCTGCGGCGGTTCGAGGAGCAACTCGGACGGCCCCTCACCGCTGACGAATTCGAACCGATGAACCGCGTGCAGGCCGAGTTCGGCGCGCACCTCAGCGCCGTGGACTATGCGCTAGCGCTATCGGCCACCACCCACTTCCGCCGCGCGCTGCAGTCCTGGTGGGCCGATGGCTGGGATCTGTTGCTCACACCGACCGTCGCCGAGCTTCCGCTGCCGCTCGGCACCATCGCCAACAACCCCGATCATCCGATGGATGCCCTGGAACGGTCGGGCCAGTTCATTCCGTTCACCCCGCCGTTCAATATGAGCGGCCAGCCCGCAATCAACGTGCCCGTCGAGTGGACGGAGGATGGGCTGCCGGTCGGGGTGCAGTTGGCGGCCGCCTACGGCCGCGAGGATGTCCTGCTACGAGCGGCCGGCCAACTGGAGTCCGCTAAGCCGTGGGCGCAGCGCACCCCCGACGTATAGACCCGCGGTTTAGACGTCGCCCAGCGTCTTGACGATGTCCTTCGCCGGCCCGGTGCGCGCCTCCCGGTATGCCGTTCCCGCCCATAGGTTGGTGCCGTGCGGGTCCTCCAACGCGACCGAGGCCTTCCGGATCGGCGAGGTCATCTGGTTGACCTCGGGGTAGCCCAACGGCGCTATGTCGTCGAAGAGCCGAGTGAAATCGTTCTCCAGACCACGCGCATACCGGCCCGAGAAAGCGCGAGTGACAACGGTTTTGACGAACTCCGGATGCTGCAGCGCGGCGCGGTGTGCGGCGTTGGTGCCGGCTTCGTCACACAGCAGTAGTGCGGTGCCGATCTGGACGGCCACCGCTCCCCTGTTCAGTACGGCGGCCACATCGTCGGGGGTGCCGATTCCGCCAGCCGCGATGAGCGGGACGTCGTGGGCGCGGCGGATCCGGGCGAGCAACTCGTACAACGACTCGGTGCCGGGGTCCATGTCAGGCGCGAAGGTGCCGCGGTGCCCGCCCGCATTCGGGCCCTGGACGACCAGGCCGTCCGCACCGGCCGCCAACGCCACGCCGGCCTCATAGGCCGACGTCACGGTGTTGAAGAGCAGCATTCCCAGTGCACCGAACCACCGCATGACGTCCGGCGGCGGGGCACCGAAGGTGAACGACACCATCTCTGGCCGCAGGTCGGCCACCACCTCGAGCTTTTGCTGAAAGCCGTCGTCGTCACCGAACTGCGGGTAACCGATCTCGACCCCGTAGTGCTCGGCAAGCTCATCGAGCGCCTCCGCGTAGTGATCCAGCGCATAGACGTCGGCGACGCTGGGTTGCGGCACAAACAGGTTGACGCCGAGCGGGCCGGTGGTTGCTCGTCGGGCGGCTGCGATGTCGTCGGCGAGGCGATCCGCACCTACGTAGCCGCTGGCCAAAAAGCCAAAGCCACCGGCGTTCGACACCGCCGCCGCCAGCGCCGGCGTTCCCGGGCCACCCGCCATCGGCGCACCCACGATCGGCACATCGAGATCCCAGAACCCCAGTACCATCGCGCTACCCTGCTATCGCCCGAAGCTGTTGGGGCAGCGATCTTTTCGACTGATGCGGGCCGAGGACGGCCACGCCGTACGGGGTACCCAGCAGTCGGCGGGCCGCCGCATTAACCTGATCCACGGTGACCTCGTCGACCTCCTGCAGCGTGCGGTCGATACTTCGATGCTCAGCGTAGTTGAGTTCGCTGCGGCCGATGCGGTTCATCCGCGAATTGGAGTCCTCCAGACCGAGCACCAGCCCGCCGCGCAGCGAACCCTTCGCGATCCGACACTCCGCCTCGGTGATGCCGTCGCGGGCCACCATCTCGAGCACCTCGGTGGTCACCCGCGCCACTTCGCCGAAACGCTCGGGCAGGCACGCAGCGTAGACCGACAACGCACCGCTGTCGGAGAACATGTCCAACGACGAGTAGACCGAGTACGCCAGCCCGCGGGACTCCCGAACCTGTTGGAACAAGCGCGAACTCAAGCCACCACCGAGCGCGGTGTTGAGCACCGAGAGCGCCCAGCGATGCTTCCAATGCCGTCCGGGCGTGCGCACACCAAGACAGACGTGAGTCTGCTCGGCATTCCGGTTGGCCAGCGTCAACCGCGGGCGACCGGTGATCCGGCCGGTGCCCTTGCGCGGCGGCACCGACCGCCGACCCCTGACCAAGCGCGGCCCGAAGTGCTCGCGGACCAACGCCACCACGTCATCGTGATCGACATTGCCGGCCACGGCGACGACCATCCGCTCGGGTGTATAGCGCCGCACGTGAAACGAATGCAGCTGAGCGCGCGTCATCCCCGACACCGATTCAACGCTGCCGATTACCGGACGGCCCACCGGATGCTCACCGAACAGCGCCGCCAGGAACATGTCGCCCAGTGCGTCCTCGGGGTCGTCGTCGCGCATGGCGATCTCCTCGAGCACGACGTCGCGCTCGAGCTCGACATCATCGGTGGCGCAGCGTCCGTTGAGCACCACGTCAGCGACCAGGTCGACCGCCAGCTCCAGATCGCTGTCGAGCACATGCGCGTAATAGCAGGTGTGCTCCTTGGCGGTAAACGCGTTCAGCTCGCCGCCGACCGCATCCATCGCCTGCGCGATGTCGACAGCTGTGCGCGTAGGGGTGGACTTGAACAGCAGATGCTCCAGGAAGTGCGCGGCACCGGCCACGGTCGCACCCTCGTCGCGCGATCCGACGCCCACCCAAACACCCACCGACGCGGAGTGCACCGCCGGCAGGTATTCGGTGACGACCCGCAATCCCCCGGGGAGGGTGGTGCGGCGGAACGCCAAAGACGGCTCGGCGCTGTGCCGGCCGCGTCGGAGAGGCTGCGTCCCCGGGCTAACTGCCGGCCGTCGCGGCATCGGCTTCCGTCGGCGACGATGCGGTCGCGGCTGCGTCACCGTTGCCGGATTCTCCGGCTTCTTCGTCAACGAGCACCAGCGAGATCTTGCCGCGCTTGTCGATGTCGGCGATTTCCACGCGCAACTTGTCGCCCACGTTCACGACGTCCTCGACCTTTGCGATGCGTTTGCCCTTGCCGAGTTTCGAGATGTGCACCAGGCCGTCACGACCGGGCAGCAGCGACACGAACGCACCGAAGTCGGTGGTCTTGACCACCGTTCCGAGGAATCGCTCGCCGGTCTTGGGCAGCTGCGGGTTGGCGATCGCGTTGATCCGGTCGATCGCGGCCTGCGCCGAAGGTCCGTCGGTGGCGCCGACGAACACGGTTCCGTCGTCCTCGATAGAGATCTGCGCGCCGGTTTCCTCGGTGATGGAGTTGATGATCTTGCCCTTAGGGCCGATGACCTCGCCGATCTTGTCCACCGGCACCTTGATGGTGGTGACCCGCGGCGCATACGGGCTCATCTCGTCGGGTGCGTCGATGGCCTCGGCCATCACCTCCAAGATGGTCAGCCGGGCGTCCTTGGCCTGCTCGAGCGCGCCCGCGAGGACCTGCGACGGAATCCCGTCGAGTTTGGTGTCCAACTGCAGCGCGGTGACGAAGTCCTTGGTGCCGGCGACCTTGAAGTCCATGTCTCCGAACGCGTCTTCGGCGCCCAGGATGTCGGTCAGGGTGACGAATCGGCGCTCGGTGCCGCCATCGGAAAGCTCGACGTCGTCAGACACCAGACCCATCGCGATGCCGGCGACCGGTGCCTTGAGCGGCACCCCGGCGTTCAGCAGCGCCAGCGTCGAGGCGCACACCGATCCCATCGACGTGGAACCGTTGGAGCCCAGAGCTTCCGAAACCTGACGGATGGCGTACGGGAACTCCTCGACGCCGGGCAGCACCGGCACCAGCGCCCGTTCGGCCAGTGCGCCGTGACCGATCTCTCGCCGCTTGGGCGAGCCGACCCGACCGGTTTCCCCGGTGGAGAACGGCGGGAAGTTGTAGTGGTGCATGTAGCGCTTGGAGGTCTCGGGCCCCAGCGAGTCGATCTGCTGAGCCATCTTGACCATGTCGAGAGTGGTGACGCCCAGGATCTGCGTCTCGCCGCGCTCGAACAGCGCGCTGCCGTGCGCCCGTGGCACCACCGCGACTTCCGCCGACAGCGCACGAATGTCGGTGATGCCGCGCCCGTCGATGCGGAAGTGGTCGCTCAAGATGCGCTGTCGCACAAGCTTCTTGGTCAGCGCGCGGAAGGCCGCCCCGACCTCTTTCTCCCGGCCGGCGTAGGTGTCGGCCAGTCGCTCGAGCACCTCGGCCTTGATCTCGTCGGTGCGGGCGTTGCGTTCGTTCTTGCCCGAGATGGTCAGCGCGGCGGACAGCTCGTCGGTGGCCACCGAGGACACCGAGTAGTACACGTCGTCGCCGTATTCTGGGAAAACGGGGTATTCACCGGTCGGTTTGGCGGCTTTGTCGGCCAGCTCCTGCTGCGCGGTACACAGCGCGGCGATGAATGGCTTGGCAGCCTCCAGGCCTTGCGCCACAACGGTTTCGGTTGGCGCTTGGGCACCGCCTGCGACGAGTTCGATGACGTTTTCAGTGGCCTCGGCTTCGACCATCATGATGGCCACGTCGGCCTTGTCACCGCTACCGGAGACAACGCGTCCGGCCACCACCATGTCGAACACCGCCCGCTCAGTCTGCTCGACCGTCGGGAACGCCACCCATTGGCCGTCGATGAGCACCACCCGCACCCCGCCCACCGGGCCGGAGAACGGCAGGCCGGCCAGCTGGGTGGACGCCGACGCGGCGTTGATCGCGAGCACGTCGTAGAGCTCATTGGGATCCAGGCTGAGGATCGTCACCACGACCTGGATCTCGTTGCGCAACCCGTCGACGAACGACGGGCGCAGCGGGCGGTCGATCAGCCGGCAGGTCAGGATCGCGTCGCTGGACGGCCGGCCCTCGCGGCGGAAGAACGAGCCGGGGATGCGGCCCGCGGCATACATCCGCTCCTCGACGTCGACGGTCAGCGGAAAGAAGTCGAATTGCTCTTTGGGGCTCTTGCTGGCGGTGGTGGCCGACAGCAGCATAGTTTCGTCGTCGAGGTAGGCGACGACGGCGCCGGCGGCTTGCAGAGCCAGCCGACCGGTCTCAAAACGAATGGTGCGGGAGCCGAAGCTCCCGTTGTCGATGACGGCGGTTGTCTCGAACACGCCCTCGTCAATTTCAGCTACAGACATAGGTGTCCGTATGGCCTCTCTGGATTTGTTCAGCTGTTTTGCGTGGTCACGCTAAACCCGGAGGTTCCAGAGCCTGGATGCGGCGACGGCCGTCGATCGAAGCTGCCGACCTGCCCCGATTCGGGAGCCCGGCAGCCACTACCGAAGACCGCGACGATGCACGCCCCGATATGACATTGTGACTCGCTGGGACGGTGCGCGCGGATCGCGCGTGCCGCACCTGCTCGGGCCGATACGGCCCAGAACGACCTCACTCTACACGCCGACCTGGCTGTTCCTAGCCCGCGCGGGGCGGGGTCAGCGGCGCAGACCCAGCCGGTCGATCAGCGAGCGATAGCGCTCGACGTCGATTTGCGCGACGTACTTAAGCAGCCGGCGCCGCCGTCCCACCAACAGCAGCAGACCCCGCCGCGAGTGGTGGTCGTGCTTGTGCACCTTGAGGTGTTCGGTCAGGTCGGCGATCCGCCTAGTCAGCAGTGCGACCTGCGCCTCAGGGGATCCGGTGTCGGTCTCATGCAGGCCGTAAGAGCCCAGGATTTCCTTTTTTTGCTCGGCTGTCAGCGCCACGAAATATCTCCATCAATAGGTCCGCGATCGTCGATCCGGGCCGCGGCCGCCGCGAACTGCAGCACGCGCCGTGTCGTCAGGGAGTTTAACAGCGCACGGCGGGGCGACCGGAATCCTGCAGGTCAGCCCGCCGACAGCAGAGCCCGCGCACGATCGGTGTCGGTGCCCATCGCGGCGACCAGATCCTTGACCGATCCGAACTTCTCCTGTCCGCGGATACGCGCGACGAAGTCCAGCGCCACATGCTGCCCGTACAAGTCCGCGGCGGTGTCGAGCACAAACGCCTCGACAGTGCGGGTGCGCCCGGAGAAGGTCGGATTGGTGCCCACCGAAACCGCGGCCTGGTAGCGCTCGCCCGGCACCACCGTGCCGGTCATCGGTCCATGCCCGAGGACGGTGAACCAGGCCGCATAAACCCCGTCGGCCGGGATGGCCGAGTACATCGGCGGCGCTACGTTGGCGGTGGGAAAACCCAGCTCCGTACCCCGCCCGTCGCCGCGCACCACCACACCTTCGACGCGGTGCGGACGGCCAAGCGCCTCGGCGGCCGCCACTACGTCGCCGGCGTCCACGCAGGACCGGATGTAGGTGGCGGAGAATGTCACGGTCTCGCTGTCGTGGTGCTCGGACACCAGTGACATCGATTCCACCGCGAACCCGAACCGCTCGCCGGCGCGGCGCAGCGTATCGACGGTGCCGGCGGCCTTTTTGCCGAAGGTGAAGTTCTCACCCACCACCACTTCGACCACGTGCAGGTTTTCGACCAGCAGCTCATGGATGTAGCGTTCCGGCGTCAGCTTCATGAAGTCGGTGGTGAACGGCATCACCAGGAACACGTCGATACCGAACTCCTCGGCCAGCTCGGCACGTCGGGTCAGCGTCGTCAGCTGCGCGGGATGACTACCGGGGAAGACCACTTCCATCGGGTGGGGATCGAACGTCATCATCACCGTCGGGACTCCGCGCGCGCGAGCCGACTTCACCGCGTGCGCGATCAGCTCGGCGTGCCCGCGGTGCACACCATCGAACACCCCGATGGTGAGCACGCATCTGCCCCAGTCCGTGGGTATCTCGTCCTGCCCCCGCCACCGTTGCACAATCGTCAGCCTACGGCGCTAGGTAGCGCCTGGTCGTGCAAGAGCCCCAGATCAGGTGAGGATTGCTTAAACTTCAGTTGTGCGCCCTGACTTCCCTGGCGAGGACCCCAATGGGCTCACTGCGGTCGCCCAGGACTACCTGAAAGTCATCTGGAACGCCCAGGAGTGGTCGCGGGAGAAGGTCAGCACGAAGATGCTGGCCGAGAAGATCGGGGTGTCGGCTAGCACCGCTTCGGAATCCATCCGCAAACTCGCCGAGCAGGGTCTGGTCGACCACGAGAAATACGGCGCGGTCACGCTGACCGAGTCGGGGCGTCGGGCAGCGCTGGCGATGGTGCGTCGCCACCGGTTACTGGAAGCCTTCCTGGTCAAGGAGCTCGGTTACAGCTGGGACGAAGTGCACGACGAGGCCGAGGTGCTCGAGCACGCGGTGTCCGACCGGCTGGTCGCACGTATCGACGCCAAGCTCGGTTTCCCCCAACGCGATCCGCACGGCGACCCGATTCCGGGCTCCGATGGGCAAGTGCCCACGCCGCCAGCGCGCCAGCTGTGGTCATGCGCCGACGGCGACGCCGGCACCGTGGCGCGGATATCCGACAAAGACCCGGAGATGCTGCGCTATTTCGACAGCATCGGGATCAGTCTCGACTCGCGGCTGCGGGTGCTCACCCGGCGGGAATTCGCCGGGATGATCTCGGTAGCGGTCGAATCGGCCGACGGCGCGCTGACCACGGTCGATCTGGGAAGTCCTGCTGCACAAGCGATCTGGATGGTCGCGCAGTAGCGCCCGAGACTACCTCCGCGGATCGCGAACCATCAGTTCGACCGGCGGCGGGCCAAACGGACGCACCTGCCCGACCGTGACGAATCCGTGGCGCCGTACACCTAGGCCTAGTTGTCTCCGCCTGCGGTGGCCCGGGCGTGATAGGCATCCCGGGTGGCTTGATCCATCGTGAGGAAGGCCTGCTCGGCCCGGGTCACTCTGGTAAGGAACCGGCGCGGGCGTTCCGGGATTGATAGCGCCGTCCGGAACACCAATCGAAGCCTGCGCGGCACATAGGTCATTGCGCTCGACCGGATCACGACGCCGTGTCGGCGTCGGCAACCGCGTTGCGCAGAAACAATCCGGCCGTCTCGAGACTGGTCCGTCCTTGGTCACGCGGCCAGAGCCAATAGCCATGCATCAGGTCCGGCCACACCTGTTCGTCGCAGCGACCACCGGACGCGAGCACTTGCGCGGCGAACGCCTCGGCATCGGCACGCATGACTTCCCTTGCCCCGTAATGTATCTGGATCGGCGGCAGATCGGACACGTCGGCGTTCAACAGACACAGCCGCGGGTCTTCGGCATCATGCCCGCCGACGTACAGCGCGACGGCGCGGGCGGCGGCGCGCGGATCCAGCGGCTGCTGCCGGATACGCGGGTCGGCAATGCAGGCCCGGTATGCCGGATCGATCAGCGGTCCGAACAACGCGAGCGCCGCTGGAGCGGGCAGTCCTTCGCTGCGCAGCCGCAAGGCAAGGGCGACCGCGAGGTGCCCGCCGGCCGAGTCCCCGGCGACGACGATCTTCGCCGGATCATGGCCCTGCGCAAGGAGCCAACGATATGCGGCGAACGCATCGTCCTCGGCCGCCGGAAATGTATGTTCGGGCGCGAGCCGGTAATCAATCGCGAAAGTCGGCATGCCGGAGTATTTGGACAGGTGCGAGGCGAACCCACGATGGGTGCGCGACGAGCAGATCAGATAGCCGCTGCCGTGCAACACCAGGACCGCCCCGACGCCGTCGTCGGCTTCCGGCGCCCACACCCACTCCCCCCGCACCGGTCCGGACACCGGCTTGACCCGAACGCCCGGCACCACCGGAGTGGTGCGGGCAATCAGAAAGTCGGCCGCCGGTCGCAGGCCGGCGAACAGCCACTGCCGCGAGAGCAGCACGTCGAGCATGATGTTGAAGGTCAGCCGCGAGATCGGAACGTAGGTCAGCCGGTCAAGTGCGGCGATCGAGCTGCGCCGCAGGCTTTTTACCGTCGCCCGGGCGCTCATCCGGCGAGCAGGCCCTTGGCGATGTGGGTCACCTGAACCTCGTTGCTGCCGGCGTAGATCATCAGCGACTTGGCGTCGCGGGCCAGCTGTTCGACTCGATACTCGGCCATGTAGCCGTTGCCGCCGAAGAGTTGCACGGCCTCCATCGCGACATCGGTGGCGGCCTCCGACGAGTACAGCTTGATCGCCGAAGCCTCGGCCAGCGAGGGCACCCGGCGGGCCTGCATCTTCTCCAGCGTTTGAAACACCATGTTCTGCACGTTGATCCGGGCGACTTCCATCTTGGCCAGCTTGAGCTGGATGAGCTGGAACTGGCCGATGTTCTTGCCCCACAGGGTGCGGGTTTTGGCGTAGTCGATGCAGAGCCGGTGGCATTCGTTGATGATTCCCAACGCCATCAGTGCTACGCCGAGTCGTTCGGCGGCGAAGTTCGCCCGTGCGCTCTCGCGACCGTCTCCGCCGGTGTGCTGCTCGGTCTCGCCGAGCAATCGGTCGGGTGTCAGCCGGACGTTGTCGAAGAACAATTCGCCGGTCGGCGACGACATCATGCCCATCTTCTTGAACGGCTTGCCCTGGGTCAGGCCTGGCATGCCGGAATCGAGCACGAACGGCAACACCGGTCGGCTGCGCCGATCCACCGAGCCACTGGCGCCATTGTCGAGTTTGGCGTAGACGATCAGGACATCGGCGTACGGGCCGTTGGTGATGAATGTCTTCTGCCCGTTCAGCAGATAGGCCCCATCTTCGTCGCCGGAGCGCCGAACCGTGGTCTTCATTCCACCGAAGGCATCCGAGCCGGAGTCGGGCTCGGTGATCGCCCACGCCGCGATTTTCTCCAGCGTCATCAGTTCCGGTAGCCAGCGCTTCTTTTGGGCGAGCGTGCCGCGACTCATGATGGTCGCCGCAGCCAGACCGAGGCTGACACCGATCGTGCTGAGCAATCCGATACTCACCCCGGCGAGTTCGGACACCAACACGGCCGCCAT
>Ga0187782_10000703_pt1 | contig 23424 bp, 18 predicted proteins | sample 0715_SJ02_MP15_2_FD_132454 | JGI IMG/M metagenome (GOLD analysis project Ga0187782, IMG submission 132454) | Tropical peat soil microbial communities from peatlands in Department of Meta, Colombia - 0715_SJ02_MP15_20_MG | ecosystem: Environmental > Terrestrial > Soil > Wetlands > Peat | place... | reverse complement strand
GGCCTGATCTTAAACTCGCCGTCCTCGAAGCGGCGCTCTTCATGTGGCGCAAGCTCGAGGTGGAGCAAGCTTGCGACTTTCTGCGCAAGCTCCCGGTTGGGGCCCAGGGCGAACAGAGCAATATCCACCTCGGACGACCTAGCCCCCTCGACCATCAGCGCCCCGTCTTTGATGATCTGTGTCGAGAATCCGCTGAGAAAGGAATCGATCCGATGTCCGTCTTCGGAGAGTGGGGCGATGAGCGCGTCGACGACGGCGCTGTCACGCCCCTGCTTCTTGATGATGAACTGAGCGAAGAAGGGCGCGCCCGTCCGGAGCGCCTCCTCGAACAATCGGCGCAGGCGAACGGCGGTCCGACGATTTTCGGCGCGGCTCAGCCGGCCGTTGGCGCCGAGCGATCCAAGAACGGCTTCCGCCGCCGCCAGTCCGGCGGCCAGAGCGTAATCGCGCTCGCCGTCGAGGCGTTGGAAAACGAAACCCGATGGAAAACCGCCCGGCTGCTTTGCGATGGCGCTCGCGCGTGGGAAGGGCGCGTCGGCGCGTGCGGCGTTCCATTGCTTGAGCAGCAGCGCCAGGATGCCCTGCGCCGGCGCGGGAGCGAAATCCAGCCGGTTGAACAGCCGCAAGAGAGCGGGCGGCGCCACGTCCATCGTCGTCATCCCGCACCCCTTTTCTTGACTCCAATTTGGCGGCCGGCGGCCTTGCCCTTTCCTGTCCGCCGCCTCGCCCCAACCTGAGGAGAATTTAGGCGCGGCGACGATACAGCGAAAGGCTTCCGGCACCTCGAACGAGGTGAGACAATGCGCCGCGACGCTCGCGCTTCGACTCGCTTTGCAACCTTTAGCAGCCTCTGGTTGAGGCTGAAAGAGGGGGCTCTTCTGCTTGTCACATCGTGGCTTTCAATAGCGTTCGCAGCGCGGGCAGCGGTCGGGTGTTGAGAATATCGCTCTTTTCCATCCATCCGCGTCGCGCCTGCCAGACGCCGAATCGCAGATTGCCGAAGTCGTCGACGCGATGCGCGTCCGTGTTGATGCTGACCAGAACCCCTTCGGCCCTCGCCATGCGGCAATGAACGTCTGACAGATCCAGGCGATCAGGATGGGCGTTCAATTCCAGAAAGCAGCCCCTGACCTTGGCGGCGCGGATGATGCGCTGCATGTCGACGTCATAGGCGTCTCGTTCGAGAAGCAAACGGCCCGTGGGATGCGCGAGGATCGAGAAATGCGGCCGCTCCATGGCCCGTAGGATGCGCTCCGTTTGCTTCTCGCGCGACAACTCGAATTGGCTGTGGATCGCGCCAATTACGAGGTCCAGCCGGGCGAGCGCGGCGTCGGGCAGATCGAGGGCGCCATTCTCCAGAATATCGGCTTCGATTCCCTTCAAGACCTTGACGCCGGAATGGGTCTCGTTGAACGCGTCGATGCAGTCGATCTGCGCGAGCAGCCGATTTTCATCGAGGCCATGAGCGAACGCCAGTCGCCGCGAGTGATCCGTCACCGCGATATAGCGCAGTCCCATCTTTTTGGCGGCCTGGGCCAGCTCGTCGAGCGTGTGCGCGCCGTCCGTTTCGTTCGTATGCGCGTGAAGGTCGCCTCGGATATCGGAGAGCCGCACCAGCTTCGGCAAGGCGCCGGTTGTAGCGGCCTCGATCTCCCCTTGATCTTCGCGCAGTTCCGGCTCGATCAACGGAATATTGATCGCGCCGTAGACGGACGCCTCGGTATCGCCGGCGATAGCCGTGTCGCCCCGAAACACCCCGTATTCGTTGATCTTGAGATCGCGGCTTCGCGCCAATCGCCGCAAGGCGATGTTATGCGCCTTGCTGCCCGTGAAGTAGACGAGGGCGGCGCCGTAGCTCTCCTGAGGAACGACGCGAACGTCGATCTGCAGACCGGAGCGGAGCGTCGCGGTGGCGCGGGTGGTTCCCGCCGAAACGACCTTCTCGATTTCAGGAAAGCGCGTGAACCAATCGATCACCGGCGGCCCGGGACGAGCTGCGACGATGATGTCGAGATCTCCGACAGTTTCCTTGCGTCGCCGGAAGCTGCCCGCGACTTCGCCCTTGTCGAAGCCGGGCGCCCGGCGAAGATGAGCCAGCACAGCATCGGCGTAGCCTTGAACGGACGCAAGCTTGAATCGCTTTTCCTTTTTCAGGTCGGCGCTGGCCAGGCTGTTCAGCAGCGCCAGCTCGAGCTTGGCGCCGAACCCCGAGATCGACCGGATTTTCCCCGCTCTCGCCGCGCGTCTTACGTCATCGAGAGTCTGAACGCCAAGCTCGTGGCACAGACGCATCGCGCGCCTGGGACCGATGTTGGGAAGTCGGGTGAGCCGAAGCGCCAAGCGCGGCGCCGTCGCGGCGAGCTCCTCAAGCCTCGCCGAATGTCCAGTGCGGGCCATGTCGGCGATCTGTTCCGCAAGATCCTCGCCGATGCCAGGAAGCTCGGCGAGGTTTTCGCCTCGCCGCAGCATTTCGCCGACTTCCGTCGCGAGGCCGCGCAGCACGCGGGCGGCGTTGCGATAGGCGCGAATTCGGAATGGATTCGCACCCTCGAGCTCGTAAATGTCGGCGATTTCGTCAAGGGCGCGGGCGATGTCCTCGTTGTGCGCAAGAATGGCCCCCGACGGCTCAACCGACCGCTCCCGCACAGCGGGTTTGTGTCGGCCTGACGAGCTTCTTTGTATTTTGGATCCCATTGCGGGTCCCCCGAACGCCCGCCGAAAAGATAAGCCTTCGAACCGAGGCGTCAAAGGCGGCGGAAGGGAGCGATTGCGAGCCATTCATGTCGTCCTTATCTCTATTTTGTTGCGTCAGCGAAGCGTTGGCGCCGACCCATAATGTTCTCCGGACTCCGAGCATGGCCCCTGACAAGGGACGACCTTCTCATCAGCCGTCGGCTGGCAGAAAGCTTATCCGTCTCTTTCTATGTGGAGACGTCATGATCGGCCGCGGGATCGACCAGATTTTGCCCACGCCGTGTCCACCTGCGCTGCACGAGGACTATCTGTCTTCCGCACTGGATTACATATGGCTTGCGGAACAGGTCTCGGGCCAAATTCAAACGCCGGTTGGTCTCGACTATATTTGGGGCGCCGCGCTCGACAAGCTGGAAGATAAGCAGCCAGATGCGCGGATCGTCAATCTTGAAACCAGCGTCACTCGAAGCGAAGCCTACGAGGCGAAAGGCATAAATTATCGGGTGAGCCCGGCAAACGCGCGATGTTTGAAGAGCATCGAGATTGACTGCTGCACGCTCGCGAACAACCACGTTCTCGATTGGGGCCGGCCAGGCCTGCTCGAGACTCTTCGCACGCTCGAGCGCATGGGGATCAAGACGGCCGGAGCCGGACGCAATCTCGACGACGCGCGGCGTCCGGCGGTCTTGGATATCCCGAGCAAAGGGAGTGTGATCGTCACAGCGCTCGCCTTGCCGAGCAGCGGCGCGCCGCCGCATTGGGCGGCCGCACTCAATTCGCCCGGCTTAAGCCTGCTCGCCGATCTCTCCGACAAGAGCGCCGAGCTCATTTGTGAGAGATTGAATAGCGCGCGCGCCACGGGCGACGTATCCGTCGTTTCGATCCACTGGGGGCCAAATTGGGGCTACGAGATTGGCGACGATCAAATACGCTTTGCGCATAGATTGATCGACGACGCCGGCGTCGCCGTCATCCATGGTCATTCCTCGCATCACCCGAAGGCGATCGAGGTCTACCGGAATCGACTGATTTTGCATGGGTGCGGGGACTTCCTCAACGACTACGAGGGAATCGCGGGCTACGAAGAATACCGCGGCGACTTATCGCTGATGTATTTTGTAGATATTGACGCGGCGAGCGGCGATCTCGCCGCGCTCGAACTCTCGCCGTTGCAAATTCGGAGGTTCAGGCTGGAGCCCGCAAGCCCGACGGACGCCGCTTGGCTCGCCCGGAGGCTCGCCCGCGAGAGCGCGCCATTCGGCGTCGCTGTCAGTGAAGCGTCGCCCGAGAGCCTGACCCTGTCCTGGGCCGCAGCTGCTCGGGACAATCGCGCGGATTTCAGCTGAATCATTGCCCGCCACGGGGGCATTGGGTAAGCTTTCGGCGCTTGACGTTCGAGAAGGCCGACGAAGTGGGGAAGGACGATGCGCGAGAACGACGACGCGTCCCGCTACGCAACGATCCACAAGGATCCGGCCTCGTTCCGCGTTCCGCCGAACCTTGTCGACTACGACGCCGTGCGAGCGTCGTTCTGTTGGGAGTCAGCGCGGGCCGGACTGAGTGGCCTCCCCGGCGGCGCGGGTTTGAACATCGCCCATGAAGCAGTTGATCGCCACGCCCAGGGGCCGCGCGCGAGCCGGGTGGCGCTGCGCTGCATCGGAAAGGCGGGGAAACGGCGCGACCTGACTCATGTCGAGCTCGCTTGCGCCACGAACCGTTTCGCGAACTTGCTGCGAAGCTTGGGTCTGAACGCGGGAGACGGCGTTTTCGTTCTGCTTGGCCGCGTTCCGGAACTTTATGTCGCCGTTCTAGGCGCGTTGAAGAACAAGAGCCTCGTTTCGCCGCTGTTCTCCGCTTTCGGGCCTGAACCGCTCGCCACAAGGCTTGAGCTCGGCGGAGCGCGCGCCTTGGTCACGACGGAGGTGCTCTATCGGCGCAAGGTCGCGCCGTTGCGGGAGCGCTTGCCCGAGCTTAAGCATGTCATTCTGATCGACGCCGACGAGCATGGCGAATCGACGCTCTCGTGGCCCAAGCTGATGAGCGCGGCGCCGGAGGCCTTCGAAATCCCTCCAACCGATCCACAAGACCCCGCGCTGCTGCATTTCACGAGCGGCACCACGGGACGTCCAAAGGGCGTCATTCACGTGCACGAAGCCGTCGTGACGCATTATGCGACGGGGCTCTATGCGCTGGATTTGCACGATGAAGATCGCTTTTGGTGCACGGCTGATCCCGGGTGGGTCACTGGCATGAGCTATGGCGTGATCGCGCCGCTCGTGCATGGGGTGACCAATCTGGTCGTCGAAGCCGAATTCGACGCCCCCACATGGTACGGTGTTCTTGCGGACGAGAAGGTGACGGTATGGTACACCGCGCCCACGGCGATCCGCATGATGATGAAGCTCGGCGCCGATGCGCTGAAAGGTTATGACCTATCGAGCTTGCGATTCGCCGCGAGCGTGGGCGAGCCTTTGAACCCCGAGGCGGTGGTTTGGGGCCTCGAGGCCTTTGGCCTGCCTTTCCACGACAACTGGTGGCAGACAGAGACGGGCGGCGTCATGATCGCCAATTACGCCTCCATGGACATAAAGCCTGGCTCGATGGGCCGTCCGCTGCCGGGGATCGACGCCGGGATCGTCCGCCGCAAGGCCGAAGGCGGCCTCGAAACAGTGCAAGCTTCCGACGTGGAGGGCGAACTCGCGCTCAGGCCTGGCTGGCCCTCGATGATGCGCGGCTATCTCCACGAAGAGGAGCGCTACCGCAAGTGTTTCGTCGACGGCTGGTATCTGACAGGAGACCTCGCACGCCGCGACAGCGACGGCTATTTTTGGTTCGTCGGCCGCGCCGATGACGTCATCAAATCGTCGGGCCATCTGATTGGGCCCTTCGAGGTCGAAAGCGCGATCATGGAGCATCCGGCAGTGGCCGAGGTCGGCGTGATCGGCAAGCCCGACCTGGTCGCAGGCGAGATCGTCAAGGCCTTCGTCGCCTTGAAGCAGGGCTTCGAAGAAAGCGAGGCGATGCTCAAGGAGCTGCTCGGACACGCGCGCAAGCGCCTCGGCGCGGCCGTCGCCCCGAAGGAAATCGAATTTCGCGCCAATCTCCCCAAGACGCGCAGCGGGAAAATCATGCGCCGCCTACTCAAGGCGCGCGAGCTCGGCCTCCCGGAAGGAGACTTGTCGACGCTGGAGAGCGACGAGCGATGACCCATAAGGTTCATCTCGATCACGACCATCTTCGTCATCTGTTGAAGGCGATGATCCGCATCCGGCGGTTCGAAGCCAAATGCGTCGAGCTCTATCAGGCGCAGAAAATTCTCGGCTTCCTCCACCTTTACGACGGCGAGGAAGCAGTGTCCGTCGGCGTCATGGAGGCCCTGGAGCCGCAAGACGCCGTCATTGCGACCTATCGCGAGCACGGCCAGGCCTTGGCGCGCGGCGTCGATCCCGGCTGTCTGATGGGCGAGATGCTGGGCAAGCTCAACGGATGCTGCCGCGGGCGCGGGGGCTCCATGCATTTTTTCCACCGCGAGCATCGCTTCTATGGCGGCAACGCCATCGTCGGCGGCGGCCTGCCGCTCGCGCTCGGCGTCGCGCTTGCCGACAAGATGCAGGGGCGCAGGGCGGTCACGGCCTGCTTCTTCGGCGACGGGGCGGCGGAAGAAGGCGAATTCCACGAGACGCTCAATTTCGCCAAGCTGTGGCGCCTGCCTATTCTGTTTATCTGCGAAAACAACCTCTACGCCATGGGCATGGCGGTCGAGCGCGCCGAAGCCGACACGGACTTCGTCCACAAGGCTTCGAGCTACAGGATCGAAGGCGAGAGAGTCGACGGCATGGACGTGGTGGCCGTCGAAAGCGCTGCGCGCAAGGCCATCGAGAAAATCCGCGCAACGAGTGATCCTTTCTTTCTGGAGTGCAGAACTTACCGCTTCCGCGCACACTCGATGTTCGACGCGCAACTCTATCGTTCCAAGGAGGAAGTCGAAGCTTGGCGCAAGAAGGGCCCCATCGTCCGATTCCAGGCCTGGCTCGAGGAGAATCATCTGATCAAGCCCGGGGAGGTGCTGGAAATGGAGAAGGCGATCGACGCTGAAGTCGCGCGAGCGGTCGCTTTCGCCGAAGCGGGGCCCTTGGAGCCGGTTTCCGACGTCGAACGCTTCGTCACCATGGAGGATATTCCTGCGTGAACGCGCCGCAAGAGCCGCCCTCTCCCTTGCGCTTGACCTATCGCGAGGCGTGCAAGCAAGCGCTTCGCCAAGCGCTCCACGCCGATCCGCGCGTGTTCTTGATGGGCGAGGACATCGGGCGCTATGGCGGCTGCTATGCGGTGACGAAGGGCCTGCTTGAGGAGTTTGGAGAAGACCGCATTCGCGACACGCCGCTTTCGGAAAGCGCTTTCGTCGGCGCCGGCATCGGCGCGGCGATGGCGGGAATGCGGCCGATCGTCGAGATCATGACGGTGAATTTCAGCCTGCTCGCACTCGACCAGATTCTCAATAATGCCGTCACCATTCCTTACATGTCCGGCGGTCAGTTTGCGGTCCCGCTCGTGATCCGCATGGCCACGGGCGGCGGACGCCGCGTCGCGGCGCAGCATTCGCATAGTCTCGAAGGTTGGTATGCGCATATTCCCGGACTGCGCATATTGACGCCAGCGATGGTCGAGGACGCGCGCTTCATGTTGATCGCCGCACTGAAAGACCCCAATCCAACGCTCATTTTCGAGCATGTGATGCTTTACAATATGGAAGGCGACATAGATCCCGCGATCACATGCGTCGACATGGACCAAGCGAAGGTGCGGCGCGCCGGCGCGGACGTGAGCCTCATCACCTATGGCGGAAGCCTGTTCAAGACGCTCGACGCCGCGGAACGGCTTTCTAAAGAAGGCGTCGAGGCGGAAGTCGTCGATCTGCGTGCGCTGCGGCCGCTCGACACGAAGACGATTCTCGAGTCCGTGGTCAAAACCCGCCGCTGCGTCATCATCGACGAAGCGTGGCGCAGCGGCTCGATCGCTGCCGAAATCGGCATGCGCATCGCCGAAGAGGCCTTCTTCGAGCTCGATGCGCCGCTACGTCGAGTCTGCGGGCGCGAGGTTCCGATGCCCTACGCGGCGCATCTCGAAGACGCTTGCTTGCCGCAGTCGGAAGCGATCGCCGCCGCCGCGCTCGACCTCGTGCGGCCGTCATGAGCGATTTCAAAATGCCCGCGCTCGGCGCGGACATGGAGGCCGGCACGCTCGTCGAATGGTGCGTGAAGCTCGGCGATCACGTCAAATCCGGCGACGTCATCGCGGTTGTTGAGACGCAAAAAGGCGCGATCGAGGTCGAGATTTTCGCCGACGGCGTCGTTTCGAACATTCTCGTTCCCGTAGGCGAGCGCGTGCCGGTCGGGACGGTCTTGGCCCGCATCGGCGGGGCCGGAGCCGCGGAGGCGACGTCAGCGGCGGAAACATTAGCCGTCGCCGCCAGGACGCCGCCGTCGCCGGCGCGCGCAGCGCCTGAGTTTCGGCGGGCGCAGCCCTCCGCGGCGCCGCAAGCTTCGCGACTAAAAGTTACGCCTGTCGCTCGGCGGCGCGCGGCGGCGTTCCGTCTCGATCTCGCCGGCATAAGGGGCAGCGGCGTCGAGGGGGCGATCCGGCTCGCCGATGTCGAAGCCGCTGCGAGCAAGGCCTCGACGGCGCCGCCGGCCGTCAAAAGAGGGCTCGACCTTTCCGAGATGCGCAAGGCCATCGCCGCCGCGATGAGCCGCTCGAAGCGCGAGATCCCCCATTATTACCTTTCCGAGACCGTGGACCTTCATGCGGCGCTCGCTTGGCTCGAGCGTTTCAACGCCGAGAAGGAGCCGATCGATCGTGTGCTGCCCGCGGTCCTGTTTCTCAAAGCCGCTGCGCTGGCGCTGCGCGAGCAGCCGAAGCTCAACGGCTTTTACGAGAATGGCACCTTTGCCGCGGCCGAAGCCGTGCACGTGGGCTGGGCGGTGGCGCTCCGCGGCGGCGGGCTCATCGCCCCCGCGATCCTCAACGCCGACAAGAAGTCGCTCGCAGAGCTGATGTCGTCGATGCGTGACCTTGTGGAACGGGCGCGACGCGGCGGGCTGCGCGGCTCGGAGCTCATGTCGCCGACGGTCACCGTGACCAATGTCGGCGATCGCGGCGCGGAAACCGTGACGGGAGTCATCTATCCGCCGCAGGTCGCTCTCGTCGGTTTCGGGCGCGTGGTCATGCGCCCCTGGGTCGTCGACGAGCGCATCGAAAGCCGCCCCATTGTCTCGATCAGCCTTGCGGCCGACCACAGGGTCACGGATGGTCATCTCGGCGGCCTTTATCTCGCCGCGGTCGCACGGCTATTGCAGGAGCCTGAAAGACTATGACGGACGAGGAGCTGAGACGCCTGATTCTTGAACTCATCTGCGAGATCGCGCCGGAGGCCGATCCTGCCATTGCCCGCGATCAGGACGATTTGCGCGAGACCTTCGACCTCGACTCGATGGATTTCGCCAATCTCGTCGTGGCGATCCACAAGCGGACCAACATCGACATCCCCGAGGCGGACTACAATAAGCTGTTCACGCTCAAGAGCGCAGTCGCCTACCTGTTGGCCAAGGCGAAAGCTTGAAGATCAGCCTTTGATGCAGATGAGCGGCGCAAGATAGGCGACCTTCTTGGCGAGGCCTGCGGCTTCCGCGCAATCGACGACCGCCTCCACGTCCTTGTAAGCTCCGGGCGCCTCCTCGGCGACGCCGCGCATCGACGGGCTTTTGACGATGATTCCCTTCGCGCGCAGGTCGTCGATCACCTGCCGCCCGGCCCAGGCGCGCGTCGCGGCGTGACGGCTCATGCGCCGCCCCGCGCCGTGACAGGCCGAGGAAAAGGCGCGCGCTTCGCTTTCCGCGGTCCCGGCAAGCACGAAAGAACCGGCGCCCATGCTGCCGCCGATCAGCACCGGTTGGCCGTGCCGTGCGAGCGCGGGCGGCAGGCTTTTGGCGTCGGGTCCAAAGGCGCGCGTCGCGCCCTTGCGGTGCACGAACAGCCGGCGCGGCTCGCCGTCGACCTTATGCGTCTCCACCTTGCAAGTGTTGTGCGAGACGTCGAACATCAGCGGCAATTCGGCGCGCTTGAAGAAGCGGGCGAAAACCTGTCGCGCGAGATGGCCGATGATCTCGCGGTTGGCCAGCGCGCAATTGATCGCCGCGCGCATCGCGCCGAGATAGCGCTGGCCGAGCTCCGAATTGATCGGCGCGCAGGCGAGCTCGCGGTCGGGGAGGGCGATGCCGAAGGCCGGAGCTGCGACCGCCATCTCGCGCAGGAACTCCGTGCCGATCTGATGGCCCAGCCCGCGCGAGCCGCAATGAATGGTTACGACGCATTCGCCTTGCTTTAGGCCATAGGCCGCGGCGATCCCGGCGTCGAAAATCCGCCTGACCTCCTGCACCTCGAGATAATGATTGCCGGAGCCGAGCGTGCCCATCTCATGGCGCTGGCGCTCTTTGGCGCGGTCGGAGACAGCGGCCGCATCCGCCCCCGTCGCGCAGCCGTGCTCCTCGATCCGGTCGAGGTCTTCCGGCCGCCCGAAACCTTGCTCGACCGCCCATTTCGCGCCGCCCGTCAGCATGGCGGCCATGTCCTCGTCGCCGAGTGCGATCTTGCCTTCCGAGCCGACGCCGACCGGCACTTGCTCATAAAGCGCGTTGGCGAGCTCCTCCTGCACCTTGATGATCTCGTCGCGCGTGAGCGAGGTGAGATGCGTGCGCACGCCGCAGGACACGTCGAAGCCGACGCCGCCCGCCGACACCACGCCGCCTGCGTCGGCATCGAAGGCCGCGACGCCGCCGATCGGAAAGCCGTAGCCCCAATGCGCGTCCGGCATGGCGTATGACGCCTGCACGACGCCGGGGAGCATCGCGACATTGGCGACCTGCTCGAAGACCTTGTCGTCCATTTCGCGTAGCAGGCTTTCGCTTGCATAAATGATCGCCGGAACGCGCATGGCGCCGAAAGGCTCGACTCGCCACGCATTGTCGGAAAGTTTCTCGAAGCGGGACGCTTCCATGTCCAAACCTTTGTATCGTGAAGCCCGGGCTATACGTCAACGACGCACTGCGCGCGCCAAAGGCCCGGTCGATCCTCGCGCACCTCGAGCTGCGTGAAGGTCGCGCCTTTCACCTCCACCGCCGGCGCATGGCGCTCTCGCGAAATCTTTTCGCCATAGGCGCGCGCCTTCAGTTTCCCCTCTGCAATAGTTAGATCGAATGCGCCGAAAATCATGCGACGAGCAGCCATCTCATAGACGAGCGCGTTGAGCCAATCGATGAGCAGCACGTCCGCGCTCGGCGCCTCCGCTTCGATCTCGATTGTTTGATCGGGGCGAACGTCTTTCGGGTCGACGATGGCCGCGCACATGGCGCGCGCGGCCTGGGCGAAGGCTTCTGCTTGCGTCGGCCCGAAGCCGCGCACGCCGATATCCGCGCCATGGGCGAAATGCTCCCACGCGGCGGGCGAGGTCGAGCTCTGGTCTTTCCTGTCCATGAACGCGCGTCGCTCAGATTCATCGAGAAGCTCAAGCCAAGTCGAATTTGTCCTCCGAAGCGGCATGGCGCAGGCGCTCCTCGAAGGTTTGCGTCGCAAAGAAGCGCCTCGCGCGGAAATCCGGCGACCAATGATCTGAGGACAATCCCGCCTTCGCCTTCAGATGCGCGAGAAATTCTTGCTTCTGGGGCAGCGTTTTCCACACGGTGGGCAGGAACAAGGCCCCCCGGCCTGCGTCCTCTATCATCAGTCCGTCCCGATGCGGCTGCAACTGGGACAAAAGATCGGCTTCGCTCTTGAAGTTCAGGAGCCGGAGCGGCGACAACAACGTCACCGACAAGGAAATCTCGTTCCACTCCGTCCGTTCCAGTGGAGCGAATCGAGGATCGCCAAATGCAGACCTCACCGCATTGGCCCTGATGTCCTCGAGCAACGGGCGACGCGCCATCGCCGAGCCGCAGCAACCGCGCAGTTTTCCCGCCTTGTGCAGGGTCACGAAGCTGGCGCCCGCTTGGCTGAACGCGGCGGGCAAATTCTCGGACGGTTGCGATGCGCCGCCGCCGCAAATGGCGCGTCGGGCGATGTCGTTCATCAAGGCGCCATGGCGCCGCACCATGTCGTGGCCAGGCGTCGTTGTCGTCTCCTGTTCCCAGAAGGCCCACGCGCCATAGCCGACGACGCGATCCCGAGGCCCGGCCGTGTCGCCGGAATTGCGCAGATCAAGCGTCCTTACTCGCATGCCTCGTCGCCTTGCCGCGGTGAGCAGGCCGCTCATTGGCGTCGCGCCGCAGGCCCGCTCGGGCGTCAGCGCGACGCTGTCGAGCCGCTCGATCGCCGCGCGGGTCGTCTCGTCCTGCGCACGGCAGGCCTGGTAGTCGAGGTAATGCGAAAGGTCGGAGGAAACGACAATGAGCGTCTCCGGACCGCCCCAAAGCCTGTCGAGCGCATCGGCTATCTGCCCGTTGCTCGCTCGGCCGCAGACGATGGGGACGAGCTTGAAATCGCCGAGGACGACCTGAAGGAATGGCAACTGTGTCTCCAGGCAGTGCTCACCTTCATGCGCTTCATCCGAAAGTCCAAGGAACGGAAGGCCGCGCGCCCGCTCCAGCCATGTTTGATCGGTCGGAACGACTCCGAGCGGCGTCTGGTAGGCGCGAGCGGAGGTCGTGGCCATCCCAGCGAAAGCGAAGCGGTGCGAAGGCCCCAAAAGCACCACGCGAGCAATTTTGCCTCGCGCCTTGGCCAGCAAACGGTAGGCGGCGCCCGCGATCGCGCCAGAATAGACATAGCCGGCGTGCGGAGCGATCAGCGCCTTTGGCGTCGCCTCTTCGGTCCCGCCGCCGTCGTCGGGAAGAGCTACGAAGGTCGTGGCGTGCAGATCGGATTCCTGAGCAAGGGAGGCCTCGGCCTGCGCGACTTCGGCGTTCGCAAGGAGCTTCTCGACATTGGATCGCAGCGCGGCAGGATCGGCGGGATAGAAGACGCCCGCCACGGCCGGCGATCGGATCTTGATCTCCCAATGAGCTTCCATGGTCACCGCCCCCTTTCACTTTGCATTCAGCGTCTCCATCTAGCCGTCATGAACGCCTCAAGATCCCCCCACAGCGCGTGCATGCCGGCGAACGCCGCCCGATATTGGCATGAGCTCGCGGACGGACGTATTCAATGTGATCTCTGCCCGCGCTTTTGCAAGCTGCGGGAAGGGCAGCGCGGTCTTTGCTTCGTGCGCGCCCGCGATCGTGACGGGATGGTCCTGACCACCTACGGGCGGTCGTCGGGATTCTGCGTCGACCCGATCGAGAAGAAGCCGCTCAACCACTTTTTGCCCGGCACGCCGGTGCTCTCCTTCGGCACGGCGGGCTGCAACCTCACCTGCAAGTTCTGCCAGAACTGGGATATCTCGAAGGCGACTGAACTCGATCGCCTTCAGGACGAGGCCTCGCCTGCCGAGATCGCGCGAGCTGCGAAGGCGATGGCCGCGCGCTCGGTCGCCTTCACTTACAACGACCCTGTGATTTTCCTCGAATATGCGGTTGACGTCGCCAACGCCTGCCGCGAGGCGGGTCTCAAGACGGTGGCGGTGACAGCCGGCTACATCGCGCCGGAAGCCCGCAAGGAGTTCTTCGGCGCGATGGACGCGGCGAACATCGATCTGAAGGGTTTCACGGAGGGGTTTTACAAGACGCTGTGCACGGCCGAGCTGCGTGCCGTTCTCGAGACGCTGGAATATGTGAAGCATGAGACGCGGTGCTGGCTGGAGATCACAACGCTGCTGATCCCGGGCAAGAACGACTCGCCCGGCGAGATCGAGAGGTTGAGCGAGTGGGTCCGGGAGCAGCTGGGTCCTGACACGCCGCTCCATTTTTCGGCCTTTCACCCCGATTGGCGGATGCGCGACCTGCCGCAAACGCCGGCGTCCACGTTGCAGATGGCGCGAGGAATCGCCTTGCAAAACGGCCTTCGCTATGTCTACACCGGCAATGTGCATGACGAGGCCGGTCAAAGCACCTATTGCCATCGTTGCGGCGAGCGGCTGATCGGCCGCGACTGGTATGACATCACGTCGTGGTCGATGACGGCGGATGGACGTTGCGCGAAATGCGGAGCGGCTTGCGGGGGCGTGTTCGAGTCATGCCCGGGCGCATGGGGCGCGCGACGCGTGCCGGTTCGGCTGTCCGCGGCTTAAGCCTGATTTAGGCGATAAGCAGTCGGCGGCGCACGAATTCGGTCGCCTCATCGAATCGCTCGTGAAGCCGCCGCGCGGCGGGGTTGCGCGCATATGCCAAAACACTCCAGCCCGCGCGGTTCGGCGTCTCCGACCTTCGTCAAGCTCATTGCTTTCTGGTAATTGCGTCACTTCTCGGGCTGGCGCAAGGACTGCAACAATTCCTGCGCTTCGCCGTCATCGGGCGCAAGCTTCGAAAGCTGCAGCGCATGCTTCGTGGCGGCTAAGATGTCGCCAGCTTCGGCTTCGTAAGCAGCGAGCGTGAAGAGAAGGTCCCGGTCGTTGGGCGTTTGTGCGAGCGCCGCTTCCAGCTTCGCCCGCGCCCGTTCTGCGTCCCCAGTATCATGCAGCGCTACCGCATAGACGTAAGCAAAGCGGGCGCTCTCCGGCGCAAGCCGCGTCGCTTCCGCCAGTTCTCCTATGGCGTCTACGAGACGTCGCTGCCGAATGAGGCTTAATCCCAGTGCGTGATGGAGCAATCCCTCTGCCGGGCTCGTCGCGAGGGCTTTGCGCAAGATCGTCTCCCCGCCAGCCTCGTCGCCTAAGGCGCGCGTAAGCTCTGCGAGCGAGATCGTCGCGGGATAGAATGTGCCGTCGAGCTCGATCGCCTTTTCATATTCGGCGCGCGCCGCGTTGGCTTCTCCGCGCGCCGCATGAAGCGCGCCGAGATTTGCGTGCGACTCGGCGCGCTCGGCGTTGAAGGTTTGCGCGTCGGTAAATTCCTTCAGCGCTTTTTCGAAGCGCTGGCGCTCGACTGCGGACAAGGCGCTTTCAGCTTCGCCCGCAAGCGCCCGCGCAGCCTCCATGCGCACGAGACGGGTCTTGTCCTCGAGCAGCGGCGCGAGCGTCGTTCGGCGCGTCTCGACATCGGCCTCCGCGAGCACGGCGATCGATGCGAGGCGAACCAGGGGATCGTCGATCGCCGCGGCGCGCGCGGCGAGCTTGATCGATGCGCGCGAGGAAAGGCTCCTGAGCCGAACAATCGCGCTCGCGCGCGCGATGGAGGAATGGCCGAGGCCGTCGACGATTTCGGCTATAGCCGTCGCTGAGTCCGGAGCGTTGCGGTCGGCGCCCGCGAAGGCTTCCGCGAACTTCTGATAGCCCCGCGGCTCGACGCCCCAGGAATTGATCGCATCGGCGGCCCAGGCGGGAGATTTGTCCGCGTGGCATTGATTGCAGGCGTTGGGGGTTTGAAGCGTGAGCGTCCGATCCGGACGCGGGACGCGAAACGAATGATCGCGACGCGCGTCGACGCCCATGTACCTCGTGGCGGGCATGTGACAATTGGCGCACTGGGCGCCTGCGGAGCCTTGAACGTGGCGATGATGCGAAGGCTGATTGAAGCGTTCCGGCGCGTGGCACTTCGCGCAGACCTCCCCGCCGTCCGTGTGGAGCTTGCCCGAATGCGCATCGTGGCAGTCGGAGCAAGTGACGCCCGCCGCATACATCTTGCTTTGCAGGAACGAACCGTATTCGAAGACCTCCTCGCGCTGCTGTCCGTCCGGATGGTAAAGCGGCGCCTCGAGCAGCGCCGGGCGGAAGGCGTCGAAAAAACGCGCAACGCTTTTCGGATCGTCCGAAAATTGCGTGCGGCGCGAGTGGCACCCGGCGCAAACCAGGACTTCCGTATGCGCGGAAAGTGGCGTCGAACGGAAGGCTTGTCCCTTGTCTCCCATCGGCCAGCTCACGCCGCGCCTTTCGCTGAGAGATAACGCGAACCCCTTGAGCGGCGCGCTCGCGCGCTGGACGTCGTTCCCTCGCGCCCATCCGAGATGCGCGGAGCCCGGTCCGTGGCATGCCTCGCAGCCGACGCCGATCTCGATCCATTGTGTGTTGAAGCGGTTGGAAGCGGCGTCGAAGTTCTTGTTCAAATTCGTCGTGTGGCACCAAGCGCATTGAAAGTTCCAGTTTTGGTCGACGCCGGTCCAGTGCAGGGGCGTCCCGGGCGCGAGTTTCTGCCCGGGGTAGAGATCGAACCAGCGTTGCCCGCCAGTCTCTCGGGGACGTGCATCCCAAGCGATTCCGAACGCCTGCAAACGCCCTCCTGGAAGCTCGATGAGATATTGTTGGAGGGGAAAGACGCCGAAGGCGTATTTGATTTCGAATTCCGTCGCTTGGCCGTTGAGAGCCTCGCTCTGAACGACGAAGCGGCCGCCGTCTTTCTTGAAGACGCTTTTCAAGCCGTCTTTTTCGAATGCTGCGCCGTCAAAGCTCCCCAGCACCGAGCTCGCGTCCGCCTTTTGCATCGCCAGAGCATGGTGGGAGCTTAGCCAAGCAGCGCGCTCTGCTTTGTGGCACTCCGCGCACGCGCCCGATCCCACGAAGGTCGCCGCTTGGTCGTGCAGGGGCGGCGACGCGCTTTGGGCGCGGACGGTTTCGCTCCGTCCTGCAGCGAGCGCGAGAAGGATAGTGGACAGGAGGAGCGCCCCTATGCCCGCAAGCCGGAAAGCCCGCTTCGCGTGATCTGCGCTCAGCCAGAGAACCATCTGCTTTGCTTCCGAACCCGCGCTGCCGCTGAGCGCGTGAGGATGGAGGAGGCCGCAGCGCTGAATGGGCCTGACGCGTTGGGGCGGCGGCCTCTTCTTCGCGTATAGGTCAAATTCACGCGGACTGGGAGGCGATCATGCGGAGATATTTTCGGTCGGGTCCTCCGCGATATTTCACCGAGGGGAGCTCGCGCGAGGGCTGCAAGCGGCGGCGTCGCCCAAGAGACCGACGCTGGAGCGCCATTGTCGCCGCCGCCCGATTTCGCGCCTGCCTGACAAACTTGGCCGAATTCACGCACGACGTCAAACTGGCGACTCCCTTACCCTTGCGAACGCTGCGCCGTCAGAATCGGATGCTGAGCGCCGTCACGGGACCATGCAAAATTGCGTTCAGTCCACTTTGATGGCCATTTGTCGTCTGCAAGTAATCAACGCTCAGCGCGCGATAGCCAATCGAAGCGGCGAGCTTCAAACCGTTGAATTCGAAATCGTGGCTATAGCCGCCATAGACTTCCCAGCTGAACTTGCTGCCGGCGCCGAAGCCGCCGATGTCGCCGCGCAACTGGAACTGCTCTCCTGGCGAAAATTCATGGCGTGCGCGCAACCCGATGACCGGATCGATCCATTGCAAGTCGCCGGATTTTGCGACCGAGTAAGCGCCAACCTGGCTCAGTCCGAGCAATTGTGAGCTTGCGCCGCCGATCGCGTCGAGCTGGATATCTAGGTTCGCATACCAGTAGCGCAGGCCCGCATAGGCGTCCAACGCCGTAAACGAGCTCGACGCGCCCATGAATTTCCAGCGCGCGATCTCATAGGCCCCGCCCGCCTCGCCGATCGCCATCGTCAGCTTCATATGCGCGTCGGCATTGGCCGCCACCAAGACATCGGCGAATGGCGAGCGCAGCTGCAGCGTCGAGCCGCCGAATCTCAGCTGCATCCAGATGAGGTCGCCATAGAAGCTGACGGGGCCGTTGCTCGCGTCAAAACGCCCCGAGAAGGAGAGGGGGAACGAACTCGTCTTGGTCAGGAGGTCGATGAAGGAGAGGTCGGTTCCGACAGTCTGATCATGCGCCGTCACGTTTCCGTTGATGCCCGCGGCCCAAGTGTATTGCGTGAGCAGGAGGCGCCAATCGCCGAACGCCGGCGCGGCGGCTTCCGCAAAGCGCGGCGACGCCAGCAGGGGCGTCGCGCCAGTTCCCGTCGTCGTTTCCGGCTCGCTCCAGTCGAAGCGGTAATTCAGCCCCGCACGCACCACATGGCCGTTGAATCTCGTCGAGACGGTCGTTGCGTCAGCTATGTTCTGCAGGCCGAGCAGAAAGCCTCGGAGTGCGATCGGGCTAACGTTCGAATTGGTCAGCGTTAGAGAGCCGAGATCGTAATAGAGATATTCGAGCTTGGCGCTCAGATTGCGCGTCAACGCATATTCCGCCCCCGCGCCGACCGTCCAGCCGACGCGATTCTCGAAAAGCTCGCCTCTCGCGGTGTCGCCGGCAAGCAGCGACGGCGCGAGGTTTTGACCGAAAGTCGCTCTTTCGTTGGCTCCCCCGGAGGCCAGTCCCCCGGTTGCATAAAGCAGCAGATTGGGGGTGAGGGTGAAGCCGACCCGGCCCCGCACCGTGCTGAAATACTCGAGATTGCGGTTAAGCTTTGCGCCGGTGACCGCAAAGAAACCCGCGAAGACCGGATTTGAATTTGGGATGAAATTGCTCAAGCCGCCGCCGCCGCGCACGCCGGCGCCCTGCAGGTCGGCCTCGAGTCCTGCGACCAATTGATTGGCGAACTGCCAATTGTAGCCGACGCCGCCGCCGCCAAGGAAGCCGTCGAGGTCAGAGCTGACGACGCCCGACGCGCTGAGCGCCGACGCCGGTCCCCAGCCGAGCACAGTCTGATCGAATATGTTCGCCGACGCGGCGGTGATCGATCGGCTCGGCGACCACGTATAGCCGTAATCAGCGCCAAGGTACAGCCCAGTCCAGGTGAAGGCCGGGGGTGGGGCGGTGGGAGGAGCTTTGACGGAGGGGAGATCGGCCGCGGAGAGCGGCTGGCAAAACCATTGTAGCGCCACGACTCCGCTCAGAATGACAGTCAAATTGGCGCGTGGAGACATGCCGCTCTCCCCTTGCGAATCTCGACGGCCTCGCAGCCGATCGCGTGAAAACACAACCCCGACGATCCGGCAGAAGCTTCTAGATGTCAACGCAAAGTGCAGGCAGGCATCGCTGTCATGCGAATATTTTTGCCGACTGTGTTATTTTTGCCACGGCGGGCTGAAAAATGGATGGCCGTCGAGACTTATTCGAGCGCCGCCCGAGTTGAACTTGAGCGATGCCGTTTGCGTCTGCCTCGAAATCGACGCCAGTCTTTCGGTAGTCGCTGCGGCCGACGAAAATGATCTTGTCCCCGGGTGAGCCGGGAAGGCCCCGCGGACTGGAACGTCTTGAATGTGCGCGGCTGGGTCGCTTGGAAAATGACCCCCCTGAATCCTTTACGGGTTCCCTTCGTGCGCAATCCACGCTAAACGGCGCCATCGCAAAGCCATGGCCTTCGAGGCGTCGTCCGAAGCGGCTCAGCTCCTTGCGCCTCCTTGAAAAAACGGAACCCCCATGACAGCCCAGGAAAAGCCCTCGACCTCCCTGCCGCACAGCGGCGTTCTTGCCGGCAAGAAGGGCCTCATTCTTGGCGTCGCCAACAACCGCTCCATCGCCTATGGCATCGCCAAGGCCGCACGCGAGGCCGGCGCCGAGGTCGCGCTGACCTATCAGGTCGACGCGCTGGAGAAGCGCGTGCGCCCGCTCGCCGCCGAGCTCGGCGCGATCGTCGTCGGGCGTTGCGACGTCTCCGAGGCCGACACCATCGACGCCGCTTTCGCCGAAATTGAGAAGCTTTGGGGCAAACTCGACTTCGTCGTCCACTGCCTAGCCTTTTCCGACAAGGACCAGCTCGACGGACGATACGTGGATACGACCGCGGAAAACTTCACGCAGTCGTTGCTGATCTCGTGCTATTCCTTCACAGCGATTGCCCAGCGCGCCGAAAAGCTCATGCCGGACGGGGGCTCGCTGCTGACGCTCACCTATTATGGCGCCGAGAAATGGATGCCGCATTACAACGTCATGGGCGTAGCCAAGGCGGCGCTCGAGGCGTCCGTGCGCTATCTCGCCGCCGATCTCGGCGAGAAGAACATCCGCTGCAACGCCATATCCGCGGGGCCGATCAAGACGCTCGCCGCCTCCGGAATCGGCGATTTCCGTTACATCCTACGCTGGAACGAGTATAATGCGCCGCTGCGCCGCGTCGTCACGATCGAGGAGGTCGGCGAGACGGCGGTCTATCTGCTCTCGCCGATGGCGCGCGGCGTCTCCGGCGAGGTCCTGCACGTGGACGCCGGCTATCACATCGTCGGCATGATGAATCCGTCCGCCGCGCCGAAGATGGCGGACCTCTTGGCGCTGCTGCCGCAGCAATGAGTCCCCTCCCTCACCCTTCCCCGCTACGCGGGAGAGGGGAGCGGCGGCCGTCTGGCGCAATGCCGATGAAACGTGGAATCTGCTACCTCTTCCGCGATCCCCGGACTTGATCCGGGGAGGGGAGGGGAGGGGCGCGCCGCTAGTCGGCGGCGCGCTGGGGCTTCGCCGGCTCGGCGAGCTCGTCGCGCTTGCGGAAGCGCAGCACTGAGCCCGGCGCACGATTGCGCGCCGTGATGCGGTTGCGACCGGTCCCGGTGAGCACGTAATGGCCGCGGCTGTCATCCCAGCGAATCAAGTCGCCCTGAATGGCGGTCTGCCGCAGCACCATCGTCATGGGATCTTGCACATGGGGCGGGGCGACGTCGCCATGCACGTCAACCTTCCGCAGCGCTTCGACCAGTTTGGCTTCGTGAGCGTCAGTCATTGTACGTATAAGCATGGCGCCAAAACGCGACGCCCGCAAGGCCCTCCCGAAGGCCTACGTGAATCCTGTTGCAGGCGCACGGGCGAGGTCATGTTTGACCCCGCTTCTTGGCTGGAGACGGACTTGGCCGCGGCAGAGCGCTCCGGCCGAGCCTCGCCAGTGGCGTTTAAGGCGAGACGCCGAGAGCTCACTCGTCGCCGTCGCCAAAGAGCGCCATTTGCGCCGGCGCGCCGGCGGGCGGCGTGAGCCCCAGATGCCGGAAGGCAGCCGGCGTCAGCACGCGTCCGCGCGGCGTGCGCTGGAGAAAGCCCTGCTGCAGCAGGTAGGGCTCGATGATGTCCTCGATCGCGTCGCGCGGCTCGGAGAGCGCCGCCGCGATCGTTTCTATCCCGACCGGGCCGCCGGAAAAAGTGACGGCGACGAGATCGAGATAGCGCCGGTCCATCACGTCGAGGCCGATGCTGTCGACCTCCAGCAGCGTCAGCGTGCGGTCGGCGAGGTCGCGCGAGACCTCCGCCGCGCCCTCGACGATCGCGAAGTCGCGCACGCGCCGCAAGAGCCGGCCGGCGATGCGCGGGGTGCCGCGCGCGCGCCGCGCGATCTCGCGCGCGCCCTCCTTGCTCATGGCGAGCCCGAGCACGCGCGCGCCGCGCGTGACGATCAGCTCCAGCTCCTCGACTGTATAAAAATTGAGACGCACCGGGATGCCGAAGCGGTCGCGCAGCGGCGTCGTGAGCAGGCCCGCGCGGGTCGTCGCGCCGACGAGCGTGAATCTGGCGAGGTCGATCTTGACCGAGCGCGCCGCAGGCCCCTCGCCGATGATGAGGTCGAGCTGGAAATCCTCCATGGCCGGATAGAGGATTTCCTCGACCGCGGGGTTGAGGCGATGAATCTCGTCGATGAACAGCACGTCGCGCGGCTCGAGATTGGTGAGCTGCGCGGCGAGATCGCCGGCCTTGGCGATGACCGGCCCCGAGGTCGAGCGGAAATTGACGCCGAGCTCGCGCGCGAGGATTTGCGCGAGGGTGGTCTTGCCGAGGCCGGGCGGGCCGACGAAGAGCACATGGTCGAGCGCGTCCCCGCGCGCCTTGGCCGCCTCGATGAACACCTTGAGGTTCTTCCGCGCGGCTTCCTGGCCGGTGAAATCGGCGAGCGCGAGCGGCCGGATCGACGCGTCGTCGCGGTCGTCGTCGCGTTTTTCGGGGGTCAGCAGGCGGCGGGGCGGTGCTGCCAAGGCGAATCGCTCCAGGAGGGGCCGATGCGCGGGTTTACGGCCTGTGGTAGGATAAGCCAAGTGGAGAAGATTGAGATGACTCGCGCCTCCAAACAGTATGAATACATGTCGCTCGACGATTTCGAGGAGCTGCTAGCCGATAAGCCCGCCGATGAGAAGTGGGAGCTGATCGGCGGGCGCGTCGTGCGCATGAGTCGCGGCGACAATGCGATTGTGACTGCGGCCCTCTTGATCGGGCTACGCGGCAAGGGATCGGACTGTCGACCCTTTTTCGAGTCCTTTTGGCTCAAAAGAAACTCGTTGAACCTCGCTTGTTTCCCCGATGTCATGGTCAGAAGAGGGCCGCTTTCAGACCACGCGAAATCACTTGACGACCCCATCGTCATTGCGGAGGTCGTCACCAAGGGTTCGGCGCAGCGCGACCTGGGCGAGAAGTTCGGACTTTATCGGCGTCTCCCGTCGCTTGAGCATTATGTCCTGATTGAATGCGACAGCGTGAGCGTCGATGTTTATTCTCGTTCTGGCGGCGGATTCTTTATCCCGCCCCAACTGAGCGAAATCGATGATGTGCTCCGCCTCCCGGCCATCGACTTCGAGACGCCGCTCTGCGAAATCTACCGCGACGTGATCCCCGCCGCCTCATGACCGAAGTCTGCTTCTATCATCTCACGCGCCGCCGGCTCGACCGCGCGCTGCCCGTGCTGCTCGAAAAGTCGCTCGCCCGCGGCTGGCGCGTCGTCGTGCAGGCTGAGAGCGAGGCGCGCGTCAAGGCGCTCGACCAGGAGCTTTGGACCTATGAGGCGGAAAAGTTCCTGCCGCACGGCTGCAAGTCCGACGGCGCGGCGCAGACGCAGCCGATTTACCTCACCGCCGAGAACGACAATCCCAACGGCGCCGACGTGCGCTTCTTCGTCGGCGGCGTGATCGCCGCGCCGGCGCTGAAGGACCCCGCCGCCGCGCCGAAGACCCGCGCCGTGCTGATGTTCGACGGCAATGACGAGGCGGAGCTTTCCGCCGCCCGCGCCCAATGGAAAGAGCTGCGCGGCGAAGGCTTCGAGCTCGTCTATTACCAGGAGAACGAGAACGGCGGCTGGGTCGAGAAGGCGCGTGAGAAGAAGACGTGACCATGGATTTCGAAACGCGGCGATTGCAGGCGCGGACGCGGCTCGACGCCATCGATCCGCACAGGCGGCCGGGCGGCGTCGAGGCCGACCCGAAGCGGCGAGAGTGGTTCGAAGCGGTCTATCGTCTCGCTGGGGCGACGCCGCCGGCGTGCCCTGGGGCGATCTCAAGCCGCACCCTCTGCTCGCGGAATGGATCGCAGCGCAGGGGTCGCTCAAAAGCGTTCGCGCGCTCACAGATCGAGGCGCTCGCGGTGGACGGATTGACTTCGCGCGCGCTCGAGGCCCAAGAAACGGCGAAAGGCCCGCATTGGCGGGCCGTGTTTGAAGGGTCTGCGTGAGGCCTTTGTGTCCTTTGTGTCCTTCGTGGTGAAATTAACCACAAAGGACACAAAGGACGCGAAGGCTTCGCAAAGGAGCGTCCTTGCCCGAGCTGCAAAACTTCTCCCGCGTCGTCGTCAAGGTCGGCTCGTCGCTGCTCGTCGAGCCCGGCGGCTCCGCCGTCAAGCGCGAGTGGCTGCATCTTCTGACGGACGATCTCGCGCGGCTGCATCGGCGCGGCGTCGAGGTGCTCGTCGTCTCGTCGGGCGCGGTCGCGCTCGGGCGCGGCGTGCTGGGCCTCGCCCCGGGCGCGCTGCCATTGGAGGACAGCCAGGCCGCCGCCGCCGTCGGCCAGATCGCGCTCGCGCGCATCTGGGCCGAGGCGCTGCACGACCGCGGCCTCGTCGCCGGGCAAATCCTGGT
>Ga0187782_10000701_pt1 | contig 23446 bp, 24 predicted proteins | sample 0715_SJ02_MP15_2_FD_132454 | JGI IMG/M metagenome (GOLD analysis project Ga0187782, IMG submission 132454) | Tropical peat soil microbial communities from peatlands in Department of Meta, Colombia - 0715_SJ02_MP15_20_MG | ecosystem: Environmental > Terrestrial > Soil > Wetlands > Peat | place... | reverse complement strand
TCGAATCCCCGGCCGGCAGGAATCACATACTGAGCCGTCCCTTGGCTCCCCGGAATAAAGTTCGCTTCCGCGCTAAACTGCTCCTTCCAAGGCTGGAAATATTCCCACCTCCCGCCCAGGGTTATGGTCAGGTTGGGGCGATACTTCCAATCATCTTGCAAGTAGGCGGAGTAATAAAGCCGCCAGTTGTACGAGGGAATGTTGCCTATATTGGAGGCATAAACTTGGCTCGGTCCGCCTACGTCGGGCCGTCCGTAAGAAACTGTCGCCTGCTCGGGGAGTAAAACAAACTGAGCGGCGGCCGTGCTGGGGTCAAGGGAATTGGCAATGGAAGTGAAATTGCCCGAGAAACCAAATTCCCCGCGGGAATAAGCAGGCTGATTGATCGCGTTCTTGAGCAGCATGGCTTCACCCCCGCCTTTTACGGTGTGATTCCTCCTGGTTTTGGTGAAACCCTCGCTTACCTGATAGGTCGTACCGATGTCAATCGCGGGCATGTACGGACCGCTTCCGAGCGGGGTGTAAATCCCGACATTGAGGGTGGGGAGGCCGCCGTTGCCGGTGAATTGCGGAACTCCCGCAATCCCGAGCTGCGCCGGGATATCGCCGCTTACTTGATTGGCGTAGGCTTGCACCCTCTGCAGCTCCACCAAGTTGGCCGCTAGCCGGAAATTATGGATCAGAGTTGGAGAAGAGGCGTGAGTGAGGCTCAATACACCGTTCACCGCCGAATCGGTCTGCGTATAACCTCCACCATCCGCGTACTGCGCCAGACCAGGCACCTGCGAGGGGAAAGGACCCGTCTGTAACTGGGGGTTATTGAGATAGCTGACACGGACAAACAATTGGTTGCGATCGCTCATGTGGTGATCGACGCGAGCATCAAACTGGCTGGCGTCGCCCCGCCTGAACGAGTTCGTCGTATAGTTGTTGAAGATCGTCGCAACGGTGGGTACCGGATACAGATTCAGGAGCCCCGCCGCCACCGCGTCGACCCGATTCGCCGGGATCATGTTGTTCGGAAATGGATCCCGGACGTAGCCCGTGGTGCTGGCCCTCAAACCGGTGATCGAATCCACTTCGCCGGCTGTTAACAAGCGTGTTGTGGCAGGATCGAAGATTGTTCCACAGGCTACGGCGCGCCCCAATACATCCGGTCCGCTCGTGCATTTTGGCTGTCCAGGGATCAAGTCTGAGAAATCCGTATAGTCGCTTCCTCGCTCATCGAAAGTGGGCACGGTCCCGACGAAAGGAACCCCCTGGCGATACTTCGTTCCTTGGTAATCTGCGAAGAAGAATGTCCGGTTCTTGCCACTGTAGACATTGGGGATGCTGAAGGGCCCACTCAGAGTTGCGCCAAACTGGTTCCTGCGCAATTCCGCCCTCCTCAGAGCCACAGCGTTATCGAAAAAATCCGCAGCATTAGTGTAGTCGTTGCTGAAGTAATCCCAGGCGCTTCCATGGAACTCGTTGGTGCCTGTTTTTGTGGTTGCGTTTATCACCGCGCCGGCTGCTCCTCCGACGGCAGCGCTGTAGAGGCTTTGAACCCTGAATTCTTCAATCGCCTCCATAGCAGGAAGCACCTCGTACGCAGTCCCTGGGAGGAAGTCTGGGAGCCGGTTGTTGTTGTCGGCTCCGTCGAGGAGATAATTGTTTTGGCCTGTCTCAACCCCGTTGGCGACGAAACTCCCGGTAGGCGCCAAGCCGACAACCCCGTTGGACGTAAAACTCGCCATCGCGGTCAGACCAACAGCCTTGTTGACCGTGGAACTGCCTGTCGGGACCGGGCCAGCGGGCATAAATGCCATGGAGCCTGTGCCGCCAAATAACTGTGCCAAAAAGGTGAAGTTGCGGCTGAACACGGGAAGACTGTCGAGCGCGCCAGGAGTCACAACCTTGTCCCCAGGCTGGTAGGTGTAAGCCGCGGTCGATCCCGTACCAACGTGGGCTCCTGAAGCGGCTTGCGAGGCAACAAGGCGGAAATCGACTTCCACCTGCTGCTGGATCTCCACCAGCACGCTCGACTGAAAGGCGGGAACAAATCCCTGCAGCTCCACCGATACGGTATAAGTGCCGATCTTGACGGGGGTGAAAATGTATGTGCCGTCTCCCCGCGCGTAAGTGGATTTCGTAATCGCAGTCCCTTCATTCTTAAGGAAGATCTTGGCGCCGGCTGCTCCCTCGCCGGCAGGATTTGTAACCACCCCAACCACGGCTCCTGAGTCAACTTGCGCGAACGCGCTTTCGCACCCGAAAACAACACAAACCAGCAAGCCGCTCGTTTGTATCAGCCTGATGAACCTCGAAATTACTTGTGTCAAAGATTCCTCCAGTAACCACTTTCGGTACGGTATGCCCCACGGTACAGGGCATTTCAGGATCAAGATAAGTCTGCTACATCACCGTTTCCTCTTCCTATGGCCTTAGTCTTTGCCATGTTGGGTGCTTGTTCTTTGTTGTCACGCAAAAGAGTTACACTCTCATGGGCTGCCAGCTAACCCGTTGTGCTGGACAGCGCTATGCTCAACTCGAACGCTTCTTGACGCTTCCTCGCCCGTGACAAGCCAACGATTTTAGCCTGAGCCGGGGTCCAGTTACAGGCATTTATTGCGCAACTGGAGACAAACTAGCGGTTAAAAATCGTTGTAAAGTCGTTGGAAGGGAATAAGCGTGCAGTGGTTTCCCCTCCTGATGTAAGGTTGGTGTAAATGTTTACTTACACCGTTCTGATGTTGGCGGCCCCTCTTCGCTCCCCTTCCAACGCAAGTCTCCTCCCCTCGCTTTGAGACAGTCAACCCTGCTCGGGGCGCACTTCGCGACCCAGCGCCCTTGCCTTATTCTGGGCAGCAGCATTAGGCGGCGACGCTGGGCAAGCGCAGCGAGAACCTCCGCTTTTGAGGTCCGCGGTTTTCAGCGCGCCTCTGGAACTCATCCAAGAAACTTGTAGCCGAGCCCTATTATAGTCTGAAAAAGCTGTGGATGGCTAGGATCAGCCTCCAGTTTGCGTCGTAGGGTGGAGACGTGCACATCCACGGTTCGAGTTGAAGGCACTCCGACGTAGCCCCAAACCTCCTTCAGAAGCTCCTTTCGAGACAACGTCGCGCCCCGGTGCTCGCTGAAGTATTTGAGCAATTGAAACTCCCGCGCCGATAGAGCCACTGGGGATCCGTGCCGAAAAACCTCGGCACGGCGGAAATCCACTCGGATGGGGCCGAATTGGTAGATTGCACCCGGCCTCCCGCTGCCGCCCGTAGCACGGCGCAAATGGGCCTCGATTCGGGCCAGCACTTCCAGCATGTCGAAAGGTTTCGTAATGTAATCGTCCGCCCCGATCTTCAGACCCACAACTTTATCGATCGTTTGGCTGCGAGCGCTGAGCATCAAAATGGGTGCGGCAATCAATTGCTGGCGCAGCTCCCGACAAACCTCGAGGCCGCTTTTCCCCGCAAGGGCGACGTCTAAGATGATCAAGTCGAAGTAATCACCCGTCGCGCGGTCCAGACCCGTTTCCCCGTCCGGAGCGACTTCAACGCTGTAACCTTCACGGCGCAAATGGCCTGGGAGACTCGACGCAAGTCCCGGGTCGTCTTCGATCAAGAGGATCCTCTTCATTTTCCGCCCGTTTCCCGCCCCTCGCCGGCCGGGCTCCGGCCCCTTGGCGCGCTCTCTCTCAGGCTTCTCCATATGTCAAGCCGGCTAGCCTATCACGAGATGAGCCGAGTGTCAAGGCTAAAACGCTGGCTCGGCTTGGGTGGCTGGGCACAGCGCTGGGTTTCGCCCTCGAAGCCGCGCGGCGACCGCAGAGTGCAGCCGTGGGTTACTCTCCGTTGGTCCTCTGGGCCCGAGATTAGAACCCGGCCTTTATACGTAAAGACCTCCGTGGCGCACTACGCTAATTTCCCTAGGCCAGTACCGGCGGTCAAAAGTCGCTTCGCGTTGACACCCTTACATAGCTGGTTTAAATTGGCGGTCTGGCTTCCGGTGTCCTTGGTCAGACGTTGGTTGAAGAAGTCAGCCCGTTGAGGGGGCGAAAGAATTTAAGGGTGTCCCGAAGACGCGGGACGGGATAAGGGGTCTCCACTCGCGGGCTTTCGCCCTGGGCTAAGATCTTCCGCCCCTGACGGGGCTGCGAGAAGGCCGACGGGTGGGGAAGACTTTGTCGGGGAACTTCCGACACAGGATGCCAGAAGTTCGCTGGAGGCTACAAGGAGTCGACATGCTCGAGCTGAATTTTGTGCGTGACAATCTGGAGTTGGTTAAGCAGAAAATGCGCGAGCGCGGGCTGGGGGACGTGCTGGCTGACTTTGAATCCATTGATCGCGAAAGGCGCAAATTCCTGCTGGAGGCAGAAACGCGCAAAGCGCGACGCAATAAAGTCTCCGATGAAATCGCTACTTTGAAAAAGGCGAAGCGGGATGCCTCTGCCCTGATCGCCGAGATGAAGCAAGTGGGCGCAGAGATCCAGGAGCTGGATGAGAAGGCCAAGAACTACGACGAGCAATTGCAGGAACTCCTGCGCACCATTCCCAACGTGCCTCACCCGAGCGTCCCCGTCGGCCGGGGCCCTGAGGACAATCTGGAGGTTCGGCGTTGGGGCCAGCCGCGCCGGTTCGACTTTGAACCGAAGGCGCATTGGGACCTGGGCCCCGCCCTGGGCATCCTGGATTTCGAGCGGGCGACAAAGATCGCCGGGACGCGCTTCGCGGTTTACAACGGCATGGGAGCAAAGCTGGAGCGAGCTCTGGCCAATTTCATGCTCGATACGCACACCAAGGAGCACGGCTATACCGAGGTTCTTCCTCCCTTCATCGTGAACTCTGCAAGCCTTTTCGGCACCGGCCAGTTGCCCAAGTTCAAGGACGACCTCTTCAAGCTGGAAGGGACGGATTACTGGCTCATCCCCACCGCCGAAGTCCCGGTCACCAATCTCTACGCAGGAGAGGTGCTGGAAGCCGAAAGGCTGCCAGTGAAGCATTGCGCGTGGACCGCCTGTTTCCGGAGCGAAGCAGGCTCCTACGGCAAGGACACGCGCGGCATTATCCGCCAGCACCAGTTCCAGAAAGTCGAGCTGGTGAAGTTCACTCTTCCGGAAACCTCTTATGATGAGCTCGAGTCTCTCACGCGCAATGCTGAGGCCATTTTGCAGCGCTTGGAGCTTCCGTACCGCGTTGTAGTGCTGTGCACCGCCGACCTGGGCTTCAGCTCGGCGAAGACCTATGACCTGGAAGTGTGGCTCCCCGCTGCCCGCGAATACAAGGAGATCTCTTCCTGCTCGAACTTCGAGGCTTTTCAGGCCCGCCGGGCCAACCTCCGCTTCCGGCGCGGCAAGGCAGGCAAGACGGAACTCCTTCACACTCTCAATGGGAGCGGGTTGGCCGTTGGACGAACTTGGCTCGCGGTCATCGAAAACTACCAGCAAGCCGATGGCTCGGTCATCATTCCTGAGGCCCTGCGGCCCTACCTGGACGGACAGGAGAGGATCAGTAGGCAGTAGGCAGTCGGCAGTACGCACTGTAAGGGGAAAGAGAGTCTTTCAGCACGTGTTCTGAGCTTCAGCGCCCCCAAACACCCCTTGAAGGGCAATGGCTCCAATCGGTGTTAGTGTAAAACACAACAGCGTACCAACGACTCTCGAGCCGCTGCACGCGAAAGACCTCGCAGGGTACGCCGCGCATTCTGCCTGGTGAGCGGCGCTTGGCTGCTGTGGAGAGCGCATCAGTAGGGTCGAATACAAGGTACACAACAGTGTCCTGTCCAGCCCAACCCCAACCATCCCATTCAATGTGCTTCAACTCTCCATTCGCAGAGTCGGGTGCCGCAAGAAGCTCAGCCTTGTAGCGATGTGACCCGATGAGCCACCTTAAAGTAGGGCGGAGCTCACCATGTGCTATGAACAGTGCCCCTGTCACAGTTACATAAGCAACCAACGCCAGCAGAGCGGATAGTCGCTGTCGTAGTCTCTTGCGAACGGCAACAATGACCAGCAAGAGAATGCCAATGATAGGGGCTGCCCCGAACGTGTACAGAATAACGGCCTCAACTGAGCCGAAGACGATGATCGGCAGAAACACGATGCATGCGCCTACTATGGCATATAAAGGCAACCGCCAATTATATTGATCTCTTTCGGGATCTCTCTCGACCCCGTGCACGGTCTCACAAGAGTTGCTCATCGGCTTTGGTCATCCTGCCCTCGATGCCTTCTACTTTTTGCCTTCTGCCGACCTGCCCATCTGCCCACCTGCCTATCTGCCCTTACTTCTGCTGCGTGCCGCTGCCTGGGGCGGGTTCCGGCATGTAGCGGTGAAAGTCGCCAGGCAGGTGAGTGTGTTCGAATTGGATGGTGGAATGGGTGATGCCGAAGGCGTTGGCCAGAACTTCGCGCAGCCTCTGGCAGATTCTTTCACTCTCTGAAGTGGGCATGTCCAGGATGTGGATATGGCACGAAAGCGCGTGAGACTGAGTTCCCAGGCTCCAGATATGAATATCGTGGACTTCACGCACACCCGGGACCTCCAGCATGGCGTTCGCCACCCGTTCCAGGTTCATGCCCTTGGGGAGGCTTTCGAGCAGAATGTTAGTCGATTCCGTGATGACGCCCAAAGCTGTCCAAACGATCATTCCGGCGATCAGGAATGCGATGAGAGGGTCGATCAGCGTTTGGCCTGTTCTATGAATGAGCCAAGCCCCCGCGATGAGGGCAATGTTGGAGAGCGCATCGCCCAAATTGTGAATGAAAACTGCGCGCAGGTTCAAATCGCGGCGACCGGAGGCCAAGGATAGTGAAATGCTTCCGTTTATAACCAAGGCCACGATCCCCACAACCAACATGGCTCGGGCAGCGATGGGCTCCGGCCCCAGAATTCTCTCGTAACCTTCGTAACAGATGAAGATGGCCACAGCTACCAGCAGCAGGGCATTTACAAAAGCCGTTAGCACGCCGGCGCGCTGGTATCCATAGGTTCTCTGATGATCGGGAGGCTTCCGCTCGAAGTAGAGGGCAATCCAGGCGAGCACCAGCGAGGGAAGGTCCGTCAGGTTGTGCCAGCCGTCACTGACGAGCGCCAGGCTGTGGGCAAGATGACCCGTGACGAACTCAATCACCACCAGGGCCAGTGTGACCAACAGCGCGCTCTTGACGACCCAGTCCGGCCTTCGCAAGTGGCTATGGCTGTGACTGTGGCTATGACTGTGCACAAGTTCCCCAGCCGTGATTCTATTCCAGGGGGGAATACTCGCGCAAGAACAGGTGCCAGGGGCCAGGTTTCAGGGGTCAGATGCAGTGACAAGTGACGGGCAGGATTCAGAAGTCAGGAGGCAGAATGAAGGATGAAGGTTAAAGGGTGAAGGATAAGTGTAGAAGACAATAGTCTGACCGTGAAACTTGTCCTTATCCTTCACCCTTTACACTTCGTTCTGACTCCTGCGCGTCACTCGTCACTTGTCACTGGCTTTTTCAAACAAGCTTCGCTTCAAGCGTGATCTGCGTTCCCGCAAGGGCTTTGGAAACCGGACAGCCTTTTTTGGCGGCTTCGGCCTGCTCCTGGAAGGTCGAGTTATTAATTCCCGGGATCTGGGCCTCGGTGTGCAACTCAATCCTGGTAATGCCGAATCCACCCTCGACGGGTTCGAGGTAGACCTTGGCTGTGGTGTGGACGCGAGTAGGGGTGAAACCCGCCTTGGACAAGCCAGCCGAAAGAGCCATCGAGTAGCACCCGGCGTGCGCGGCCGCAATCAACTCCTCGGGATTGGTCCCTTTGCCAGCTTCGAATCTCGAAGCGAAGGAATAGCTACCCTCGTAAGCGCCGCTCCCCAGCTTCATCGTGCCCTTCCCTTCCCGCAAATTCCCTTTCCATTCGGCTTCTGAAGTTCGAACCGCCATCGTAGTGTGCTCCTTTGGAAGAATTTAGAAAGACTGTGTGGGATGCCCGTCAATTCGGCCCGAGATGCTATCGCGCCACGGCCTGCCCTGACTACGCTTACCCGCTGACCCTAAGAAAACAGTATAACACGCCCGTCCATCCATGAATCGTAGCACCCCGAACCCGCCGAGCCCCCTTGAAACTGATTCTCCCCGCTCTTAGAGGGCAGCGCCGTGTCGTTTGGTCGAAAACTGGTGTATTATTGGTTTGGTCTTGCCGACTCAGACTGAGGAGGCGAAATGACAGATATGAGTTTGTCTCTATCTAATCCGAAAGCCGTCGTAGAGGCCGGCGAAAGAATCTACAAAGAGAAATACCAAAGGGAATTTGAGGCGGCCCACCTGGGTAAGTTCGCCGTCATTGAGGTTAAGACGGCAAAGGCATACTTGGGTGACACACCCGAGGACGCATTCGAGAACGGGCGCAAGGGTACGCCTGAAGGAGTTTTTCATCTGATAAAAGTCGGATCTCCTGGAGCGTATCGTGTCAGCTACGCAGGTTCCGCATCTGACTGGCTCTTTCAATAGTGCCGGCTCTCCCACCCTTAAGATTTCCATTTACGGTGTTCTCGAGCAGGCAAAGAAAGAATTTGAAGCTATCGTGGACACCGGCTTCAGTGGCTTCCTGTCTATGCCAATTGTCGAAGCTTTTCCGCTCGCGTTAGTCTTAACTGGTACGACCACAACCATCTTGGCCGATGGATCACAGTCCTTCAAGTTTACGGCATTGGGTCACGTAAAGATTGCAGACCAAGATGAGGTCGGCGTGATTCTGCTCAACACGGGACAAAGCGACGTCCTGGTTGGCATGGAGTTTCTTCGAGTCTTCAAAAGGACACTCATCATGTCGCATCGGGCATTTGTACTCATGGATACTGAAACAATGGAGAAAGCCTGGCACTCCTTATCAGAGTTTATGAAAGACGAAGTTCCCCCCGAATCTGACTCGACTGGACCTGGCTCCGCGCCCCCCAGAACAGACATTTAGGACAATTCCTTAGAAGCCTGGCTGCGCGCCACCAGCTTCAACCGGAAACCGCGCCGCCTCGTGCCTCAGCGATGCTCTTCATCTACTATGGCGCTCAGCGATAGAGCGGACTGCGAAGAGATTTTCTCCCAGGCGCTGGTCTTCCAATTGTCAGCCGGCCCGGCAGCAGCTTTCCAAGCAGGGTAAGGCATCAGCAGTCGCTCCGAAAACCCATTAACGTAGGGCTCATACATGGCCCGCAAATTCCGCAGCTTCTGCTCGGCGGCTGCATTTCTGCAAGCCGCGACACCCGCCGAAGCAAGAAAACCGCGCAATTGCTCGAAGTCATCATCGGAAAGGCGCTCGGAAGCAGGAGGTTTTGGCCGAATGTGCATGACTTGAGCCAGGTCCACAAGAGCGTGCCGAGAGATCGCGAAGGTAAGCTGTGCCTGCCACTGGAGAGTACCCTCGGCGCAAGATATCAGCAGGGCGCAAGTGTCCAGGACAGAGGTCAGCGCGGCAAGCCAGGATTGATTGTCGTGCTGCGAGCGGAAATAGCAGAGCACGGGAAATGAAAGGTGACTCTCCATGAGTTCCGCCGCCCACGTTTCCCAACCGCGAAGAAATTGGCCAAGAGCTTCAAGATTCTGGCCGCGGACGTGCCTCCGGACAAGTTCGGCTGCTGTGGGAGGAGAACCAGCGCGCGCGTCGAGCAGGGAGATATTCACTTCGCGCCGCGAAAACGCGCCGTAAAGCACGGGCAAGTAAGAGATGACCACAGCGAGGAAGCCGAAGCCCGTTCCTGATTCAAGCACGGTAATGAACCGTGCAGCCCGGGTGTGCGGCGTGATGTCGCCGAGGCCTAGGGTAAAGAACGTCGTCCCGCTCATATAGAGGTCAGTCCAGAAGGTGGTCGTTTCGCGGAAGGACGCCTGGGAGGACCCGGCGGCCCAGTGGAGCAAGGCGAAACTGAAGATCAGGCCCGCAGCCCAAATAACAAAGAGCAGCAGAAGAGAGAGCGGTCCGTAAATGCTGAGATATGATTCCCGGCGTTTTCCGGCCCTCATCCGACTGGCGACACCCGACCAGGGAATCCAGGTGGAGCGAAAGAAGAACCTCGCCAGCCGGAAGCGGCGCGTGACGCGCCGGGTCAGGATGATAGTCTCAAACCCGTCCCACAAAATTGCCACAAGCAGGAGAATGCCGGCGATGGTTGCGAGGTATCGCATCTATGGGACCAACACGATCTTTCCGTAAGCGCCGGGTTCCATGACCGCCCGATGAGCGAGCGGCGCTTCGGCCAGTGGCATCTCGCGGCTGACGACGGGGTTCAGTGTTCCGCTTTCCAGGCCCGCAACGAGTGCCGCGTGGATCCTGGCCAGTTCTTCCTCGCCGGCATTCAGCAACGTGAATCCAAGGATACTCAGGTCGCGCTGCATGGTGGCCCGAGGATTGATTTCTATGCTCCCGCGATTTCCGATCACCACCACGCGGCCGCGCAGGGCGAGCAGGGTGAGGTCATTAGCCAGATTCACATTGGCCAGCATTTCAAGGATGAGATCAACTCCGCGGCGCTTCGTTAACGCCATGATTTCGTCTGTGTAGCCCGACTTGCGGTGATCCACGACGTGGTGCGCGCCCTGCTCGAGCACCAGCTTTCGGCCTCTCTCCGTGCCTGCTGTCCCGATCACGGTGAACCCGCCCGCGCGCGCCATCTGCACGGCAGCAATGCCCACTCCTCCGCTGGCTCCATGAACGAGGACGGTCTCTCCGGGCTGCCCGCGGGCACGGTCGTATAGGGCGCGATAGGCCGTGGCATAGGGGACATTAACGCCGGCCCCTTGCGCAAAGCTCACCCGCGCGGGCAAGGGGTGAACCTGCGCAGCCTCGCAGAGCGCCTGTGCGGCGTAGGCGCCGCGTAGCGTTCCGGCAACGTAAACACGCTCACCCACCTTGACGCTCTCCACACCTTCACCCACAGCCTCGACCGTCCCCGCCCCATCCATGCCGGGCGTATAGGGCAGCGCAGGTTTCACCGCATAGGCGCCCGAGCGGATGTAAGTATCTACCGGGTTCACACCCACCGCCTTCATGCTCACAACCACTTGCCCCTGGCCTGCCGTGAGGTCCGGCACCTCCTCGAGTTTCATAACTTCCGGGCCACCGAATTCATGAACGCGAATTGCCTTCATCATCTTCCTCCTCCTGGTTACGGATCGTGTAGCCAGGGCGTAAGCGGGATGCCAAGCGTCTCCAAGGCACTCCGGGGTTAACGACGGCCTGCGGCTTCGCCGCCTGATTCGCGGAAAGGCTTCGCCTTTCCGAATCACTAGCCTCCTTAACATTGTCCGCACGGGCTGGAAGGCTTAGCCTTCCAGCCCGTATGGACATTGGCGGGGAGGGCGTCTGGCCGGAAAGCCGGATGCCGAACCTTCAGGCGGGGATCAGCGTTACGATCGCCGCTACGGCGTCCCCCCGCACTCCTCCAGCGCCTTGACTTTATTGAGCCGCCGCACGTGCCGCTCCGCACCAGAGAACGTCGCATGCACGAACGCGTCGCTGAGTTCGTTGGCCAGCGCCGGCCCGATCACACGAGCGCCCAAGACCAGCACATTCATGTCGTCGTGTTCCACTCCCTGGTGCGCAGAATAGGTATCATGACAGAGGCCAGCTCGGATGCCCTTGAGCTTGTTGGCGGCCACCGAGGCGCCGACCCCGCTGCCACAAATCAGAATTCCCCGCTCCACCGTTCCCCCTAAAACTGCCTCTCCCACCGCTACCGCATAATCGGGATAATCCACGGGGTCTTCGCTGTTCGTCCCGAGATCAACAACCTTGTGACCTAACCCCACGAGGTATTCCACCAGTTCTTGCTTCAACTTGAAGCCCGCGTGATCCGTGGCAACCGCGATTCGCATTATCCTCCTCCACTTTTCACAGCCCCGCGTCTTCCGCCACCACTTTAGCCAGCGCCGCCCAATCCATGTCTCCCCATCCTCGCGCCACACCGCTTACGAAATGGTCGTGAATCACACTGGCCACGGGCATTGGAACCGCGGCTTCTTCCGCCGCGGCGAGCACCAACCGGACATCTTTTAGACCCAGACGCAACGCAAAGCCTGGGGGCGAAAACTTCTCCCCTAAGATGATTTTGCCGTAGTTTTCGTATATCGGTGATTGAAAAAATGAGCCGTTGAGGATCTCCAGGAATTTTGCCGGCTCGACACCGGATTTTCGGGCCAATGTGAACGCTTCCGAAAGAGTTTCGAGCGTGGAGGCAATCAGGAAGTTTCCCGCCAGTTTGACGGCATTAGCTGAATAAGGCTCCGAGCCGATGATGAAGACCTTCCTGGCGATCGCTTCCAGGAGCGGACGCACGCGAGCGATCGCCTCTGCCGGACCGGCGGCCACCACCACCAACCGCGCCGCCTCGGCGGCATCGGGTCGCCCGAAAACCGGGGAAGCAATGAAACTCTGGCCGCGAGCGGTGTGCGCCTTGGTGAGCCGCCGTGAAAGCGCCGTGCTGATGGTGCTGAGAGAGAGGTGAACCCCACCGCTGGCGAGGGTGTTGACAAGGCCCCCGTCTCCAAAAGCCGTCTGCTCGACCGCAGCGTCATCCGCCAGCATGGTGATAACCACTTCGAGTGTGCAGGCTTCGGAGAGAGAATCTGCGACCCGAGCTCCCTCTGGCGCCAGGGCTTCAGCTTTGCTCCGGGTCCTGTTGTGAACAGTCAATTCATGGCCTGCCCTGAGCAGATTGCGCGCGATCGGCAGGCCCATACTTCCTAATCCGATGAATCCAACTCTCATGGGCCTTTTCCTCGATGTCGGGGCAACCCTTGTGGCCGCCCTAGGGCAGCCGAAAGGGCCGCCCCTACGAGTTAAGAGTCGCGGACCTCAAAACCAGAGGTCCGCGCTACCACTGCCGGTTGTCTATTGCCTACTGCCTTTTGCTTTCTTGCGGAACGACGGATAAGGTCCGTTTCTCGCCGTGGCGCAGCACGGTCACCAGGGCTTTGACGTCCACTTTCTCTTCGGTCAGCAATTCGTGGAGCATGTCAATTCCTGCTACGGGGTGATCGTCATAGCCAACAATCACGTCTCCTTCGAGCAGGCCCGCCTTTTCCGCAGGGCTCTGGGCCTCCACCGAAACCACCAGCACGCCACTTTCGATTTCGAGACCGTTCAGCCGCACCACGCGGCGCTGGAGGGCGACGTCCTGCCCGGCCACGCCGATGTAACTGCGGCGTATCTTTCCGTCCCGGATGAGGCGGGCCGCAACGAATTTCGCCGTGTTGGCCGCAATAGCGAAACAGATACCTTGCGCAGGGAGGATGATAGCGGTGTTGACGCCCACCACCTGCCCCTGCGAGGTCACAAGCGGGCCACCGGAATTCCCAGGGTTCAAGGCGGCGTCGGTTTGAATCACATGGCTGATCAGCCGACCCGTGCGGGAGCGGAGGGAGCGGCCCAGGGCGCTAACCACTCCTGCGGTCACGGTACACTGGAAGCCGTAGGGGTTTCCGATGGCGATCACCAGTTGCCCCACGCGAAGCGTCTGGGAATCGCCCAGCGAGGCAGGCACAAGGTTTGCGGCCTCGATTCTCGCCACCGCCAAATCCGTTTCGGGGTCATCCCCCACCAAGTCGGCCTGAAAGCGACGGCCGTCGGTGAGCGTTGCTTCGATCTTGCTCGCGTTATGCACCACGTGACTGTTGGTAAGGATAAAGCCGTCGGGCGTAAATATGAATCCCGACCCATGCCCGCGCGCCTGGTGTGGGAAACGCGGGTCCAAGGCCCGGCCTCTCTCATTGGGTTGGTGAACTTCCAGGTTGAGGACTGAGGCACTGACCCTTTCTGCGGCAGTGATCACGGCGCGGGAATAGGCGTCAAGCAGCGCGTCGTCAGAGGCCGGGGCTGCCATAGAGACAACCTCGCCGGGCGGCGCGGGACTTACATTGGATACTCGTTCCAGAACTGCTTCCATTCGTCCTCCTGTTTCAAAAGCCTATCACTACAATCCATTGGATTCTGAGGGTGCATTTCCGTTTCAAACGCCGCCCAACACCTGCCATTCCCGCGCAGGCGAGAATCCGGAATATAGAAAGTAGAGGCAGTTCGCGAACCAACCCTAGGCAGGTTTATGGAGTGGATTCCCGCTTTCGCGGGAATGACCGCGGCGTGCAATTCCCCTTCATTGCAAGTGACGTCTGCGTAGGCCGCTACACGCTGGGCCGGGTTTGAGGTAGAATAACTAGTGGCGAATCGGCGGGTATTCCGATTCTGAAGCAAAGAAGGACTGAGTGTATGCGCCTCCTCAATCCGGGACAAGCGAGCAAGAGCCCAGTGCGACCGAGAAAGTTGGCGGCCCTGGTGATTCTGGCTGGGCTATGCGGTGTTCCGGCCTTTCTCCTTCGGGCGCAGAACACTCCTCCGGGCTCGGCGGCGTCCGGCGCCAATAACCCTGCTCAGCAGCCTTCCCCCCGGCCGGACCAAACCACCCCCCCAACGAGCAAAAACAAGATTCGGGTGCGGGTCCAAGTCGTGGACGTCCCAGTGACCGTAATCGGCAAGCGAGGCCTCCCCATTATTGACTTGGCGCAAAGTGATTTTCAGATCTTTGAGGACGGGAGGCCCCAGGCCATCCGCTATTTTAGTCAGGAGTCCCACCAGCCCCTCCGCATTGGCCTGATCCTCGACACCAGCAACAGCGCGCGGCGGCAACTCGAGTTTGAAAAGAACGCGGCGACCGATTTCGTCTTCCAGATGCTCGAGGGGAGGAACGTCAAAAACCAGATTTTCCTGCAAACCTTCGATGCTTCCAGTTCTCTTATCCAGGATTTCTCTACCGACGCTGAAACCCTGAGCGAGAAGATTCAGGAACTAAAGGCGGGTGGTGGGAAGGCTTTGTATGACGCCATCTACTCCTCGTGCAAGGATAAGATGATGCACGCTGGAGACCCCGAGAGCACGCGGCGAATCCTGGTGGTGATTAGCGACGGCATTGACGTCCAGAGCCAGCATTCCCTGGATGAAGCTATCTCCATGGCGCACAAGGCCGAAACCATGATCTACACCATCGGCAATGCGGCTTATGGGTTCACCAATCCCGGGGACGATATCTTGGGAGGGCTTTCGGATGGAACGGGCGGCGGAGCATTTTTCCCGCTCCGGGAGGCGCCCGGCACCGATTTGGCCACCGGCTACCTCTCCCACGGGCAGATAGGGGAAACGTCCCAGAATAAAGGTCTGGGCGCCGAGACCGGGACTTTTTCCGCGCAACGACTGGTGCACATTGCCGATGCGATGGAAGCCATCTATCATGAGCTGGGAGCGCAGTACGATTTAGGATATACGCCCACCAATGGCGCCCTCGACGGCACCTACCGGAGCATTCGCGTCCTGCTGGCGCGCAAGGGCGTCACCTGCCGCTGGAAGCCGGGCTATTTCGCCACCGCGGAGTGAAACGCGAACGCTTCATGATGCCGCCCCCCGTGCCTGTGACCGGGCGGCACCAGGAAGCTTTTGAAATGCCCCGACATAAACTTAGGGGGTGTGGACTTGACCTTATGAGGCAGCAACGTCCTCGCAAAACCTCGGCCCTCAGGGAACAACTTCGGCGGGAACGAGAATTGGCGACCGCCCAGCTCACGCCCGCCCAGCGCCTACGCGAGGCACTTGAACTGTCTGACTTCTCGCTGCCAAAGGGCGCGAACTCCGTGCTATATCAAGCTCTGCGCAGAATCTTAAACGTTCTTGAAAACCTGCAAGTCCCTTACGCCTTGATCGGCGGACTGGCACTTGCTTTCTACGAAGTCGTGCGCGCAACGAAGGATCTGGATTTCCTGTTTTCACACGCTCGGAAAGCCGAGGAGGAAACCAAATGGACTTATCCAATCTGCTGGATACTCTTCACGCTGCCCGGATCGTCGATCTCAGCCAAACCCTCGAAGAGCACATGCCACACTTCCCCACGCATTCCATGTTCTTTCACAACCTCTGGGGTTCCTACTGGCATGGCGGGCGCTCGCTCAGCTATCAACTGGTGATGCATGAGCACAACGGGACGCATGTGGATGCTCCGGCGCACTTCATCAGCGAGGCGAAGCCGCAGGCTCACGTCACCATAGACCAAGTCCCCGTGAACTATTTGATGGGCCGGGGCGTTCACCTCGATTGCCGCGCCTGTAAAGAAGCTGATTACGTTTCGAAAAAGCAGATAACCGACTGGGAATCTCGACACGGAGCGATTGCTCAGGGTGACATCGTGTTATTCGATTTCGGCTGGTCGGCGCGCTGGGGGCTTCGTCCCCACGACCAACCCTACGTTGAGCGCTGGCCCGGGGTCAGCATGCAAGCCGCTGAATACCTTATTTCTAAAGCCGTGGCCGCAATCGGCGTTGATACGCTTTCTCCTGACCCGCCGGAGGCGTTGCGCGCCAATCCCATCCACCCTGTCGTACTCGAGAAGCATGTGCTGATCATTGAGAACCTCACGAACTTGCGTGAGCTGCCCGATTTCTTCCTGTTTTTGGCCTTCCCGCTTAAGATACGTGCGGGGTCAGGCTCGCCCGTGCGAGCCGTGGCAATCTTCTGACCGTCACTGACCTCCGCCGATGTACCTTGAGTACAAATCAACCTAAAGCGAAAGAACGAGTCTGGCCATGGCGGCTGGTGTGACAGTTCGCCTTTGGAGTTTTGTGGATCTGGTCGCACAATGGGAGATTAAAGAACCAGAAGCAATAACACGCGTTGTGGGGTAAAATAAGCCTGCCTTATAGGTGTACAATCGCGGAAGTCGAGATGCGGGCAATGTCATCCAGCAAGGAAAAGCTGACCGTTCAGATTCTTGAGCGAGAAGCAACCGCATTTGCTCGCCAGGAATCTCACCACGATGAGCGGTCCATCTTCGGCGTGGATAATGGGAAAACCATCGGAACTTACTTTGAACGCAAGTTTCAGAAGTACCTCAGAGAGAAATACAGCTTTGCCGAAGGCAGTTCGGCCAAGGGCATAGACTTCCCAGGGCTGCACGTGGATATGAAAACGACCAGCATCAAGCAACCGCAGTCTTCGTGCCCATTCAAGGACGCACGGCAGAAAATCTTCGGTCTCGGTTATTCCGTACTCCGCTTTGTCTACCGAAAAACGGATGACCGCTCAAGTAGAACGGCGAGGTTAAACACCCTTCACACGATATTCATAGAAAAGAGGAGAAGTGCCGATTATCAAATGACGATCAAGGTTTTGGAGACCGTCAAGAACCACGGAAACGAAGATGACATAGCAGCCCTGCTCTTAGATAGAAATCTACTCGTCGATGATACTGAAGCGCATAAGATTGCCAAAGAAATCCTGAAGCATCCACCGGAGGTCGGCTATTTCACTATTTCGAATGCTTACCAGTGGCGACTACAGTACAGGCGAGTCATCGACAAGGCTGGAGAAATCGAGGGGATCAAGCGTCTTTGAAAGAGCGATGAGCAAGCCGAAATCAACGGTGGAATTCGGAGACTTTCAAACCCCGCCATCCCTCGCGCTGGCGATATGTGAACTGCTTTTGCAACGCGGCGTGAAACCAGCTTCGATAATTGAACCGAATTGTGGGAAGGGAAGCTTCGTTCTGGCGTGCCTGGAAACATTCAAAACCGTCACGAGAATCATTGGCACGGATATAAACGCTAGGCACTTAGCATGCCTCGCATCAGTGCTTGAAGCCCAGTCTTTCTCGCCGGACGTTGAGGTGTTTCGTGGGGACTTTTACGAGACAGACTGGACACGGATTCTGAAACCGCTCCAGCAACCTCTACTTGTTATCGGCAACCCGCCCTGGGTGACCAACGCTGGTCTGGGTGTTATCGGCGGGTCAAACCTACCAGTGAAATCGAACTTTCAAAGGCACGCCGGACTTGACGCGATAACTGGGAAAAGTAACTTTGATATCTCGGAGTGGATGCTGATTCGGGAATTGGAGTGGCTCAACGGCCAGACGGGCACGCTCGCCATGCTCTGCAAGAAAGCCGTCGCTCGCAAGGTCCTGATGTACGCTTGGAAAAACTCTATGCAGCTTTGTGGTGCCGATATTTACGCCGTTGACGCGAAGATCCACTTCAACGCCTCGGTTGAATCCTGCTTGCTGGTGTGCGATTTGTCCCCAAGCTGCACCTCCAGGGAATGTAGGGTTCACCCCAAGCTTCAGCACACTCCTGAGGTCGGAACGTTCGGTCTGCGGGACGCTCGGCTTGTGGCGGATATTTGCGCTTACGAGCGCTGGAAGTCACTTGCGGGAAAGTCGAAAGGGTATAACTGGCGCTCGGGAATCAAGCACGACTGTGCGGAAGTCATGGAATTTCAGAAGGAAGGGACCGGTTATCGTAACGGACTCGGGGAACATACTGAACTCGAAGAAAACTTCTTATATCCACTGGTAAAAAGCTCCAGGCTGGCAAACGGGAGGGAAGTCAAGCCGGACCGGTGGATGCTGGTTACACAGCGTCGCATTGGAGAAAACACCGATCACATAAAACAGGTCGCCCCTAAGACATGGAAATACCTGTGCGACCACGCTAACCTACTGAACCGTAGGGCCAGTGCCATTTACAAAGGTAGGCCTCCCTTTTCGATCTTCGGCGTTGGCGAGTACGTCTTTGCTCCCTGGAAAGTAGCTATCTCGGGCTTCTACAAAAATCTTGAGTTCAAAATTGTTGGCCCGATGGGCGGGAGGCCGGTTGTCTTCGATGATACCTGTTACTTTTTGGCTTGCGGGAGCGAAGAGGAGGCCAGGACACTTACCAATTTCCTAAACTCGAGACCCGCGAGAGAGTTCTATAGTTCTCTGATCTTTTGGGATGCGAAACGGCCAGTCACAGTGGAAGTTCTCAGTCAACTCAAGCTCGATTCGGCAGTAGGTTACCCTTCTGATTTCGGAGAAATGCAAAGTGGCCGACTGCCCAAGAGTCGAAGTGCAGAATGCAAGAAAAATCGGGGCTGTGATGTGGCCTTGCCCTTTACCTTCTGATTTCTTCTTGGTTGCGGCCATGGGTTTAGGTCGACCCCGGCAATGGCGCCGCTCGAGGGCGCAAAAAAAGGATGAGCACGGAGCTTACGAAGTAGGCGACGCTAAGCATTCCGAAGGCGTAAACAAAATTCCCCGTGTGTTGGTTGAGGTATCCGATAGCCAGGGGGCCGAAGTATCCGCCCAGGTTTCCAAGGGCGTTCACCAAGCCCATGGCGGAGCCTGAGACGGCCCGGGGCAGCGTCTCGGTAGGAATAGCCCAGAAAGGCCCCAACGCCCCGAAGGTCCCCGCCCCAACAAAGGAGATGGAAAGGAAAGAGAGGGCAGGAGAGGAACGAGTTAACAAGACGCTGGCCAGCATGAAAGCCCCACCCCACGCCATGCCGAACGCCACATGCCAGCGCCGCTCGCGCCTCCTATCTGAATGGCGGGAGACAATGATCATCCCAATGGCGGTTATGACGTAAGGGAGCGCGAACAGGACTCCGACCTGCGCGCTGCTGAGCTTTTGAGCCTTCTCCATCGCGCTCGGCAGCCAGAAGAGATAACCGTAGTTTCCACTATTCAGCAAGAAGTAAAACCCCACCATCAGCAACAACGGGGGGCGGAGGAGACAGCGAAGCAGAGGTTCGGGAGTGACCGGGTCGAGTTCTGAAGCCTCGCGTTCCAGGGTGGTTTCCAGGTGGTGAAGTTCCTGCCCGGAAATCCAACGAGCCTCGCACGGGTGATCGTCAATGAAGAACCACCAGATCACCAGCCACAACAAAGGGAACAGGCCTTCCGAAAACAGGAGCACGCGCCAGTCCCAGCGCCCCAAGATCCAGCCGGAAAGGGGTGAAGAGGCCACCACGGCTACCGGAAGGCACAGCATCCAATAAGCATTGGCGCGCGCCCTTTCAGCGCGTGGAAACCAGTGGGCCAGTAAGACCAGGGTTGCCGGCCAAACGCCGCCCTCCGCCACACCCAAAAGAAGCCGCATCATCCAGAACTCTCTCCAAGTGTGCACCAGGCCACAACCCACCGAGCAGCCGCCCCAAAGAATCAGCAGGATGCTCACGAAGCGCTTGGCGCTCCAGCGCTGCGCCAGGTATCCGCCGGGAATCTGCAAGAGCAGGTAGCCCCAGAAAAAAACGCCTGCGGCGGCCCCCGCCTGCGGGGGCGACATGTGGAGAGCACGGCTCATGGAAGGTAATGCCAGGGAAATATTCGTCCGGTCGATAAACGCAATGGTGTACATGATGAAGGCAACAGGGATGATGTGTAGCCAGCGCTGTGAGGGCATGACTGTCGGAGCCAGAACCAGCCCGCAGCATATCAGCAGTCACGTCCCCAGCGCAACAAGTTGCTGGGTAGTAATTGACAACCCTCAGCGGCTGTGCTAACTAAAATCTCTGAGGCATAGCGTCGCTCCTCAAAATGCGAGACCGACACTTGCTGCCGAAATGATCGGCCTTACATCCGAGATCGCGTATGGGCGTGGAAGAGCTACAAGCTGCGTGGGAGTTGCTCAAAGAAGCCTATCAGTATCAGATGGGTGGAGACTACGACATGGCCGTCGAGCTCTACAAACGCTCCCTCGACCTTCATCCCACCGCAGAGGCCTTTACGTTTCTGGGTTGGACCCACCGCCTTCAGGGAAAAATCGAGGACGCCATCGCCGAATGCAAGAAGGCCATACAACTTGACCCCGAATTCGGCACCCCATACAACGACATTGGCGCCTATTTGATTGAAAAGGGTGAATACGACGAGGCCATCCCCTGGCTCGAACGCGCCTTACAGTCGCATCGCTACGACTCCTACCACTACCCCCACTACAACCTGGGGCGGGCTTACATGGCAAAGGAAGCGTATGCCAAGGCCCGCTACCACTTGGAACAGGCGCTGAAGCTCTCACCAGACTATACGCTCGCCAAAGAGGCTCTGGATAAAATCCGGCGGAAACTACAGTAAGATCCGCAATGCTATCTTCGCAACATTTTGAAATCCTTGGCGAGATCCAATCTATCGAAACCATTGCGGTAGGCAGCGCGATACGCGACCTTGACCGGCTGCGCAATCAGTATGGTCCGGGAAATTGGAGAAAGCTCAAGGGGACCGCGACAGTTCGGCTATTCGATGGTAGGATAAAGAATGCCGAGATTCACTGGTATGAAGCACACGGTATTGGGAAAAAGAAACTCAAGATTAAGTCCTTCCTGGACTAGGTCAATGCCGAAGAGACGCCGCCGATCTGTAGCCCAGTATGCCATTTGTATTACGGACGCCGAACCAGACCTGCAACCACGCAAGGTCTACAGGGTTCTGCCTGACCGGATTGCGAGCAAGGATAAGTATCTAAGGGTGATCGACGAGTCCGGCGAAGACTACCTCTATCCGGACCAGTACTTTGTTCCACTCAAACTGCCCCAGAGTGCCGAAATTGCCTTTGCGGCGGCGCGCTGAAGGAAGGTCAGCCACGAACCTCGGTCTCGCTCACCCCTCGTGGCCCGGAGACATAGCGTCAACGGCTACCCAAGAGTACAGTAGGCGGAAGCTCACGGCTGATAGCTGAGAGCTGACAGCTTGAGGAACCAATGCCCAAGGCTCAATTACAATATTTGACCGACGAATTGAACAAGCTCCGTGAGCAGAAGCTTTACCAGAAGCTGCGCGTGCTCGAAACCGAACAGCTTCCAGTCTCTCGCTTCGATGGCCGCGAGGTCATCAACCTTTCGTCGAACAACTATCTGGGACTAACCACTCACCCCAAGCTTCGCGCCCGCGCTCTCGAAGCGATCCAGAAACTCGGCGTGGGCTCCGGGGCTGTGCGCACCATCGCCGGCACCATGGCCATCCATCTCGAGTTGGAGGAGAAAATCGCCAAATTCAAGCACGTCGAAGCTTCGGTGGTTTTCCAATCCGGATTCACCGCCAATGCGGGAACGGTGCAAGCCATCCTGGGCCGCGAAGACATTATCATCTCGGACCAGCTCAATCATGCCTCGCTTATCGACGGCTGCCGGCTTTCCCGCGCCGAAATCAAGATTTTTCCCCACAAAGACATCGAGGCGTGTGAAAGCATCTTGAAAGAAATTGCCGGGCGCAAGTGCCGCAAGCTGCTCGTCACGGACGGGGTTTTCTCGATGGATGGCGACATCGCCCCGCTGCCACAGCTCGTTGAGCTGGCCGAAAAGTACGGCTGTATCATGATGATTGACGATGCGCACGCCTCCGGCGTCCTCGGCCGCAACGGCCGCGGAACTGTGGACCACTACAAGTTGCACGGCCGCGTCGACATTCAGGTCGGCACACTTTCGAAAGCCATCGGCGCGCTGGGCGGCTACGTTTGCTCGACCCGCGACACGATTGAGTTTCTTTATCACCGCGCCCGGCCTTTCCTCTTTTCTACTTCGCATCCACCATCCGTGGCCGCTACCTGCTTGGCGGCTTTTGAGGTGCTCGAGGAAGAGCCGCAACTAATCGACCAGCTTTGGGCCAATACCCGGTTTCTTAAGGAAGGATTGAAGAAGCTTGGTTTCAACACCGGCGTGAGTGAAACGCCCATCACGCCCGTCATCGTGGGCGACGCCGGATTGGCTCACCAGTTTTCACGGGAGCTTTTTGCCGCTGGCGTCTTTGCCCAAGGCATCGGCTTCCCCACGGTCCCCGAGGGCAAAGCCCGCATTCGCACCATCGTCACTGCCACCCACACGCAGGAAGAATTGACCCGCGCGCTGGAGATCCTGGAAAGCGTGGGCAAAAGACTGAAAATCATTTAGGCTGCGGTGTTGCGAACTCCGCTTGCCAAAAAAAGGTTTGCGGGGCACCATAGTACTGGAGACGGGGCACATGATTTTCCACGTCACGCTCGAGCAGGCCGAAGATGGCTGGATTGTGGCCGAGTGTCCGGCACTCCCTAGGTGCGTTTCACAGGGGAAGGACGAGAAAGAGGCGCTCGATAACATCAAAGAAGCCATCACGGCTTGGCTATGGGCCGAAGACCAGAAGGCCGTCTCCGCGCTTAAGGAAGGGCACGGCAGGCGGCCCATCGTGGTCGCACTTTAGCCGTGAGCAGCGTTCCCTGCCCTTGCCCTCTCACGACTTGTTCATGAGCGCCTTTTCTACCGCTTCCGGGTTCCTATCAATCACTGTCAGGTAGGCGCGCACTGCGCTTTCTGGACGCCTGCGCCCTTGCTCCCATTCCTGGAGCGAGCGCGGACTCACGGCATAACGCCGTGAGAATTGCGCTTGGGACAGGCCCAGTTTGGACCGGATGGCCCTGACATCCACATCCTCAGGGATCTCGACGTATCGCATGGGAAGGGCCGTCCGCCCCTCGACATGATCGACAACTTCCTTCATCGCGGCAATCAGACGTTTACCCATTTTGGAGTGCTTAGTCTTTCTCATCGGACACCCTTCAAACGATTCACAAGCTCCTCCAATGCCCGCTTCTCATAAACACTGGTGTAAGCAATCGCCGCGCTCATATTTCCACTCTACGGCATTGACGGACGACAGTCAAGTTCCTCACGCGGGCTTGGAATGAACTCACGGCCCC
>Ga0187782_10000700_pt1 | contig 23447 bp, 17 predicted proteins | sample 0715_SJ02_MP15_2_FD_132454 | JGI IMG/M metagenome (GOLD analysis project Ga0187782, IMG submission 132454) | Tropical peat soil microbial communities from peatlands in Department of Meta, Colombia - 0715_SJ02_MP15_20_MG | ecosystem: Environmental > Terrestrial > Soil > Wetlands > Peat | place... | reverse complement strand
CAACGCCAGATCGAAAAGCTCTTCCACGGTGTCGACCCTGATTACCCCGGACTGCTCCAGGAGCGCGTCCGCCGCGACGTCCAGACCCTGGCGCGCGGAGAGTGCGCCCGTATGTGACGAGGCTGCCCGCGCTCCCGCCTCGGTGCGGCCTGACTTCACCGCCAGGATGGGCTTATGCTTGGAGATGCGGCGAGCAATGTGCATGAAACGCTTCGTGTTGCCGAAGGACTCCAGGTACATCAGAATCAGGTCTGTGTTCGGATCGTCTTCCCAGTAGAGGAGCATATCGTTGCTGGAGACATCCGTGCGGTTACCCAGGCTCACAAAGTAGGAGAAGCCAATGTCGAGCTGTTTAGCGATGTTCAGGATGGCAAACCCCAGCGCTCCGCTCTGCGACATGAACGCGATGCGCCCGCTCATCGGCAAAGTGGGCGCGAAGGTGGAGTCCATGTGGACTGCCGGGTCGGTGTTGATCAATCCCATGCAGTTGGGTCCGATCATGCGCATGCCGTAACCCCGAATCTGCTCAATTAGCCGGATCTCCATCCTCCGCCCTTCTTCGCCCGTCTCGGAAAAACCCGCCGTGATGACCACCAGGCCTTTCACGCCCTTCTTCCCGCAATCCTCCACAACCGCCGGCACGGCTTCGCGCGGCACCACGATGATCGCCAAGTCCACCTGGTCGGGGATGGAACTCACCGAGGAATAAGCTTTCATCGAGTGAACGAAATCCGCTTGGGGATTCACGGGAAAGAGCATGCCCCGGTATTCGAATTCAATCAGTTGGTGGAGAATCTCGCGGCCAATCGAACCGGGCCTGCGTGAGGCGCCGACCACCGCGATGGAACGTGGCTTGAGAAGCGAGTCAAGAGGATGCATGAGGGATCCTTTCACGCACTCCCTTTTACTCATGTTGAATGTCTTTGCCAAGCGAAGAAAAGACGAAATTGAAGCGCACCCCCCCTTGCGCAGGGGTGATAGCAACGCTGATTTTCATTCACTACTGGTGGACCGCAGGCTGGTAAGCACTCAGGGCTTGCTCGCGCGACCGTATTCACCCTCGGGTGGGGCTTGCACCTGCGTGTAGCCCGGCGGAATTGCAAACAACCCCGCGTCGAGCGTGTCGCTCGAATACGCCGTGACCTGAACGGTCATGTCCATAAGTGACCCTGGCGTTGCAGGGGGCGCTGCCGGCTGGCCCGCAGCCTCACCTCCGGTCGAACCACCCTGGGCTTGCTGTTCCTGCTGCTGTTTCTTCTTGCGGCCGAACATCCCGCCGAGGCTTTTGGAAATCGCATCACGGGGGGTGGTGATTTGCGAGGAGGACTGCGACTCCGTCGACGCGGTCTGCGCCTGTTGCGCCTGCCCGCCCTGCGCCGGCGCTTGCCCGGTCCCCGCCATCCCCATGCTCACATACTGGAGCAGCGGGAAACCCTTGAGCGCGGCGGCATTCTGCCGCAACTCCGCCATGCCTTGCGACATCTGAGGGTTGCCGCCCATCACCGCGCCTGGCACCCACTCCAATTCCTTCCCGAGCTTCTGGTAAAACGCCGTCAGCTCTTCGTAGCCGGGAATGTTGGGAGTAATCCACGAGTCAGACTTTACCCACATCGTTGCCGACTGCCCCTGGCTGGTGGGATCGGTGCTCTGCATCTCCATGTCAATGCGCATTTGGACTTCGTTGGAAGGCAAACTCAGAATTGTCGCCGTCTTGCCCGTAGGCGTGACCTCGACTTTGGGGGTCACCTTCACGTTGGGCTTCTGCTCACCCTGCGGCTGACTGGCGCTCTGCGACCGCGCGCTCTCGCGAGCGCGCTCCAGCGCCGCCTTCATCTGATCGAACGTCATGATCGAATAGGTCCGCTTCTGACTGTCGATGGAGATGATGCGCCGGCCGTCGAGATCGACGATCTGGCTGCGCCCCTCGCCCTGATCTTTGCGCATAAAGTTGCCTTTCACGTACGTGGTGCTCTCCGTGGGCTGCATGGATTGGCGCGCCTGTTTGCTGAATGCACCCGCAAACTTCACCATGCCGGCCATTGCTCCGCCTGTCAACTTGGAGGACTCGGTATACTTGAAGTCGCCATAGGTGGGAAAAGCCGCGAAAATCAACACACCCAGATAGAAACCCGAAGTCTTCCGAACCATGGTTACCTCCGCATGCAATTTGATCTTGAGCGATTTTGCTAACCCTACCCCTAATATACAAGAATTCCACCGTATCTTTAAAGAGGGTACTGTCTTAGGTTGAAATCGTAGCGGCGAGTTTAACTCGCCAACTGGCGGCGTAAAGCCGCCTCTACTTCAGACTGAGACACTACGTTAAAGAGGAGTTATAATCCGCGATCCGGCCCGAATAACCCCCGATTCCCCCGCAAGCCATGCGCGGGAATCGGAAACTGGGAGAAAAACCAATATGCACACTCAAGCTCGGACGGCCACGCGGTACTTGATGGGGACGGCGTGCGCCGGACTATTTACTTTTGGGGTTATGACCTCCTTCCTCGGCGCCACTCTTCCCGAGTTGAGCGCTTTGTTGAACTTTGACTTGGCGCGGGGCGGCACGCTCTTCAGCTTCCTCTATCTCCCCCAAATCCCCATGGTTTTTCTGGCGGGCCCCTTGATCGACCGCTTTGGCAAGAAGCCCATTCTGGCCGGAGGTTTCCTTCTTTGCGCTGCGGGTCTGGTGGGGATTGCTTATGCACCAAGCTATGCAGTCTTGGCTGCGCTACTGATTGCGTTGGGGCTGGGGGGCACCTCAGCTATGAGCGCTTCCAACACGCTCATCCCTGACCTTTACCCAGAGAATCCTTCCTCCGCTCTGAATCTGGGAGGGGTTTTCTTTGGTGTGGGGGCGATCTTTTTCCCCTGGCTGGTGGCTCTCATGGCGGCCCGACTAGGTCTGGTTATTACCCTTTGGTCGATCACCCTGCTGGTTACCGGGGTTGCGCTGGTCGCCGTCCTGCAGACCTTCCCGCCGGCCAGTTCGGGCGGTGGATTTGATTGGTCCGAGGCACGCCGGCTGGCCCTCGATCCGGCGGTAATCATTCTGGCTTTCGTCCTGTTTTTCTACTCCGCCATCGAGATCTCTACGGCAGGGTGGGCCAGAACCTATCTCGAGCAAGACCTCCACGCCGCGCCGCGGACATCCAAAGCCGTCCTAACGATGTTCTGGATTGCCATGATGGCGGGACGTCTGGGGGCGAGCCAAGTGGTAAAGTGGGTGCGAGGGCCACGCTTGCTTCTGGGCGCCGCGTTGGGTGCGGTGGGTGGGCTTTTAGTAGTTGTCACCGCGCACTCGATCGCAGTGGCTACGGTGGGCATCGTTATCTGCGGACTAACCTATGCGCCTGTCTTCCCCACGACGGCCGGAACCGCAAGCACCTACTTTCCCAAATTGTTCGCGACAGTTTTTGGCATCCTCATGGCGGTGGGGTTGTCGGCAGGAGTAATCCTCCCCCCGGCTATCGGCTATGTGGCCAAGATCGCAAGCGTAAGGGCAGGTATTTCGCTGGTGATGGCTTTCGCTGTCCTTTTAACGGCTGTGCAAGCACTTTTCTTGGCCTACGAACGCCGCAGACTGCTTGTTTCGGCCAGATAGAAGCCAGCGCAATTCTTCACCGCCGATCGCCGATCCAAGAAAACCGCGGACCCCACTGCGCCAAACAGCGGCGGGGGGTCCGCGCTACCCGGTTCTCGCCATAACATCAATCCGAAAAATAACACCTTCGAGAGGTCGAACTGCACCGCGGGCGCCTCCGTCAGAACATGCCTCGCAGCCCAAACTGAATCACGCGGTTTCCCCCCGCGCAGGTTATCATACCAAAGCCCGGCGAGCTGAGCCCACTGTTTGGCCCACACATCGTGACGTTATTAAAAACGCTGAAGAACTCTGCGCGGAATTGCAGCACTTTCGACTCGCTGATTCTGGTCTCCTTGACTACCGAACAGTTTAGTCCCCACCAGCCCGGGCTTGTGAATGTATTACGGCCTAAATTCCCCGGACTGGGCAGTACCTGATCGCCATTCACGGGGCTGGTGACGAGGGGAAGGCCGAAGAAGCCGGTGCCGATTCCGTTATTATTTCCTATAACGTCGTTCGAGAAAAACTGTGTCCCGCCGCTATAGGCGCCCGGGGCCAGCGTCGCTCGCTTGATAAAGAACGGCCGCTGGGGGCCGCCTTCACCATATTGCAGGCTACCATAGGGGCCGGAGACGCTGAACGGACCGCCCGTTCCTGCGCCCGGGATACCGAGGAACTTCCAGCCCTCGGTCAGCCGGCGTGGAAGCGACGAGAGTGCCTGCCAATGGTTGATCGGAAGCTGGTACTCGAAGCTGGCATTGAACGTCTGGGGAATGCTGTAGTTCGCGGGCGCGTATTCACACTTGAGGCACTGTGGATTGTTTTGGCTGGTCGCACCGACGTTCCACACCGAATCAGCGTCCGTCATATCTTTTGCCCAGGTGTAATTGGCTGAAAACGTGATGCCGTGCGCAGCGGAGACCTTGCGAGCCTGAATTTGCAGAGCATTGTAGCTGGAGTGGCCTCCGTTATAGAACATTTGGAACCCTGGGGACAAGCCAGGAGATATGTCAGTGTAGGGGGTGTACTGTGGCTCAGCCCCCGTGTAGGCATTAGGCCAGGCCTGGTCATAAAGGCTCACGCCGTTGTTGGCCACGTAGGATATTTGCGCCTGGATATCACCGCGAAACTGGTGTTCCAGGGTGAAATTGCCGTTGATAGTGTAGCCGTTTCTCAACCGGTCTGAGGCCCAGTCCCCGCCGATAGGGCCGAGAATGTTGGCGTACGGGACCAAGTTCACGGGCGTGTTGGCGGGTACCTGCTTCGTATTCCAGTTGGCGGCTATAGGTTGCCCTGACGTGCTTGTCAACACCGGAAGCGAAACGGCGAGCGGGTTGAGGGAATATGGAGCATTCGGCAAAAAGTTGAGTGAGGCGATGGGAAAATTAACCAGCGCCTGGTCCGGATAAACGGTGGGAATCATGTTCGTGAAAATTGCAAAGCCACCCCTGAGGACCGTGTTCTTGCCCAAGCGTTGGGCAAAGCCAAACCGCGGGCCGAAGTTCCCCGACAGATAATCCGGCTGCCACATCGGTTTAGGATTCATGACAAACTGGCCGTAAAGGCTGCCATAATCGGCAGGTCCAGCGAGGCGATTGCCCACCTCCCAAGGCACAGATGCGTATTCGTAGCGCAAGCCCAGATTCAGAGTAAGGGTGTGAGTGACCTTGAAGTCGTCCTGGGCATAGACACCCAGAGTCCAGCGGCGCAACCCCCACCAAACGAACCCTCCTCCTGGCGGGCCGTAGCCCGGCACGGCGGTCGCCCGGCCATAATTGTAGTCATCTCCAGCCATCATGCTGATGAGGCTGTTCGGGCTGGGCGAACCGGCGAGCAGCGGGGCACCGCCGTTGGTGGACTGGATAGTCTCGGTGAGTGGCACCCCGGGGTTAAAACTATACGACCCGCTCGGACCGATTCCCGTCACCCCGGTGCCGTTGTCCCGCTCCCTGCGAAACTCAGCGCCAAACTTGAAGGTGTGGCGGCCGGTGGTCCAGGTGAGGTCATCTTTCGGGTTGAACATGTTAACATTATATTTGGTCTCGAATGAGTCAGGGCCCCACCACTGCAGGGTGCCATCGCTAAAACTTGTATCGGTTGTATTGACTTCAGCCGGAACTTCCGGCACACCCTCGATCCCCCGGTTAAGAGTGAACCGGGCGTCATTGACCAAGGTGGGTGAAAAAAGATGAGTCTCGCTTATAGCGTAGTTGCGTCCCTCACCAATATTACTCGAGGAGAAATTAGCGCCACCCAACTCGGCAGCCCACGAGTCCGTTTCCCTCGAGAGGTCGTTTACATACGAGGCGCGCACGAAGAGATTGTCTTTCGTCGAGAAGGTGTGGTCCAGGCGCGCCGAGAACTGGTCGTTATTAAACGGTTGTGAAAACATGTAGTTAAAGGTGTTGGCCCCCAACGGACCATTCGGCTCATTGGGCAGCGGATAGCGGCTCAGCACCTCCTGGGCAACCGGGTTAAGCGGCACCTGAAGGTCATCCGGCTGTCCGTTGGCCCCGATGATCGTCACCTCGCCCGCTCTCTCCGCGGTGGTCGGAACGGAAACAATGTTCGGCCATCCCTGCCGCTGGCGTAGGCCCGCATATTGGACAAAGAAGAATGTCTTGTCCTTTATAACCGGCCCTCCAAAGGTACCACCAAACTCGTTTCGCTTAAGCGGCGGGACCGTGGCAGAGAAAAAATTGCGCGCATCGGTCGCGCTGTTGCGAACGAACTCAAAAAGGCTGCCGTGAAACTGGTTGGTGCCGGATTTGCTCACGATTTGGGTAACGCTGCCGGCGCCCTGCCCATATTGGGCGGAGTAATTATTCTGCAGGTACTTGAACTCGGCGATTGCATCGAGATTAAAATCTGTAAACTGAAGTGTGCCCATCTCCGCATCACTGATGTCTGCGCCGTCCAAGGTCCCCACCATGGTCTCCCCGCGATTGCCGTTACTCGCCAGTTCCCCGCTCATCCACCCCATGCTACCCCCGTACCACTGGACGCCGGCCTGGATGGCTATCAGGTTCTCTATGTTCCGACCATCGAGGGGAAGATTTTGCACCTGCTGCCCAGTGATCACGGTGCCGAGTTGTGAATCGGTGGTATTGAGCAAGGGTGGGGCTGCGCTCACCTCCACTGTCGATTGCACGCCTGCCAGCGCGAGTGTGAAATTCACCTCCCGCTGCTGGCTCACGTCCAGCGTGATGTCATGCGCAACGCCTGTCTTGAAGCCGGCCGCCTCCGCTGTCACGGTGTACGTGCCGACCATCAGGTTGGGGATCGTATATGTTCCCGCGCTGCTCGAAACAGTGGATTTCGACACACCCGTGGCGTCGCAGGTTGCCGTGATTCGGGCGCCCGGCACCACTGCGCCACTCGGGTCAGCCACCATACCGGTGATTTCTCCTACCGCTTGCGCCTTGAGTATCGATGAGACAACGAGCAAGCATGAAAGCATGGACATCGTGCACAAAAACATTCGGCTTCTCAAATTCATGGTGGGCCTCCTTCCATTTCTCCCGTTTTGTGTAACGGGTCTAGAAAACCTACCCCCCAACTTACGCCCCTGCCCCTGGCCGGTCAAGTAAAAAGTCCTAAAACTGGTGAAGCGGGAGTATGCCGACTTCGGCCCCCCCCTGGCGGCGGGGTATCCGGCCAAGCAGCACGAGGATTGGAGGGGGTGTGGGTGGGTTTGCGGCTGCGCTCGCGACCTTGCGAAAAGGCAGGCGCGTCGTCTTAACGGAAGAGACGCGATGGATCGGGGGGCAATTAACAGCCCAGGCCGTTCCCCCGGATGAGCATCCCTGGATCGAGCGGTTCGGCTGCACCCAACGGAATGGAACATCGGAGAGGCCGCCGGGGCGCGACCCCCCATGAATTGAGGCTTGTTCCAATCTAATCACAACAATCTCCGGATGGTTGCCAGTGCGCATGGTGGGGCCCCAGGTGCCTGCGCCGCTGGAAGTGTACAGGGTGTAATCTCTTTCGACATGCAGCCCATAGTAATACCTTCCATAGACTAATCTCGAAATGAACTGAATGGGAAAGATTTGGCCGTGGTGGGCGTGCCCGGAAAGCTGTAGGCTGATTTCCGCCGCCTTTGCTTCCGCGATATGGGTGGGGCTATGGTAAAGCAGGATCGAAGGCAGGGCGGGATTGAAGCCCGGAAGCTTCGTGATCACCTGCGTCAGATTTCTGGAATGGCCCCGTTCGGGATAGCTTATTCCGATCAATTGTAAGCCGTCGATCACCACCATTTGGTCGGCGAGGATGCGCACTCGAGTAGTGCTCAGCGCGGCATACGCGCGCTCGACGCCCAGGTACGTCTCGTGGTTCCCAGTCACGAAGTAGATCCCTAGGGGGGCCTGAAGGGTATTGAGCGGGGCGATAAGATCTGCGAGCTTCCCATCGACCCCATCAAAAAGGTCGCCGGTGATGGCCACCAGGTCGGGGTTTTCGGCATTGACCATCGCCACCAGCCGGGAAGCAAAGCCAGCCCGCAGGACGTACCCCAGATGCACGTCGGAAAGCTGCACCACCTTTCTGCCTCGCCATACAGGTGGGAGGTTCTTGATCCGGACCGTGAGGTTCCGGGCGCGGGGGTGATAGGCATTCCATATGCCATAGGCGGAGTACAGGCAGGCCAGCGTCACAGCGGCCCAACCGAAGAAAACGCGATTGGGTGAATGGGTGAAAAGCTTCGCCATCCCCCATGCTCCCCAGGCAATCGCAAAGGTGAAAATCAGCGTCAACGCCACTCCCAGCCACAGTCCCGAGCAGAAGTAGACCGACCGGGAAAAGAGGTTGTCGATCCAGTGCGCAAGAATGGACGAGGCAATGAAGATTGAAGGTAGGAGAAAAAGAATCCCCGCCAACACGTCTCGGCGAGCCCCTGCGGCAATGCCAAAGAAGTATGTGAGAGAGAAATAAAGAAAGTAATGGCTGAAGAACAGGATCGAGAGAACGATCAGAGTGAAGACCGGAATGACGATGTAGCCTCGTGACATAGGTCTCCGCCGGAAACTGCACCACCCTCCCATTCTACACAGCAGGCACGGGAATGCAAAGCGCGACACTACGCCAGGAAGAAAGTTGTTGACAAGCTTATCTACCTTTTGTTAAACATAACCGCGTAGCCCGCGTTGGGCCTCCGGTTCGACGCGGAACGGGGCGGATTCGATAACTCGGGGTTGTTCCTACATAAACAGTACTCTTAAGTTTACTGACACGATCATCAACGCTCGCGCGTGAGCGGCAGGTCACGGCAGTAGCGCCCGTCGCGTGCCTGAACCGGCGGGCGCACAGGCTTTTTCCGTTTTCTGGGGCTTTGATGCAATTCGACAGCTTTCTTCACTAAAATCCACAAAAAGGAGCACCCATGGCCAAGAAACATAACCACGAACACCGCCCAGCAAGCGAAGAAGGCAAACCTGTTGCCCCTCCGGCCGAGGGTACGGAGGCCCGCACCACAAGCGGCCCGCAGTTCGCCGAGCCCACCGCCACGGCGGACCCCACCCATTTTATTGTCAAGCACGGCTCAGATAAGGCCGCCTATTCGATTCTGGACAAGGAGAAAGGGACTCTCCAGCCTTTGCCCTTTCCGACGGTGGTCGATGCCGAGCCCAGGATGTCTTTGGCCGATGCGATCGGCGCCAAAGGACAGAAGGTGAGCGATTCCATCGAAGCCGCGGGCCAGATCGTTTTTCACGCGCTCGGGGACACGGGCAACACCTCGACCACCAAGGATATGAACATGGTGACGGACAAACTGGTGAGCGACTTCACCGAAACCGACCCCAGGGACGTTCCTTCCTTCTGCTATAACTTGGGGGATGTTGTGTATAGCTTCGGCGAGAGCGAATATTATTACGACCAGTTCTACGACCCTTATCGCAACTATCCGGCGCCCATCTTTGCCATCGGGGGCAATCACGATGGGATGGTCGCCCCCGGCTCGAAGGTGCCCACACTGCAGGCCTTTCGGGAAAACTTCTGCACGGCGGGTCAGGCGTTCCATTGCACCTCGGAAGCCGGGGGACTGGCGCGCACGGCAGGGGTGCAGCCGGCTGTTTATTTCACTTTGGAGGCGCCCTTTGTCCGCATTCTCGGATTGTACAGCAACTGTCTCGAGGACCCGGGCGTGATCTCGACACAGAGCGGCACGGCGAAGACTTACCCCGACCTGACCGACGCCCAGCCGAACTTTCTGACGGCCGCGTTAAATCGAATCAAACAAGAGAAGTTCGCCGGAGCAGTGATCATCGCCGTCCACCATCCTCCCTTCGTGGCTGCTAATCCCGCGCAAAAAGGCAGTGCTGGGAAGCACGGCGGGAGTCCGCTGATGCTCGCCGAGATCGATAAAGCCTGTCAGGCAACCGGCGTCTGGCCGCATGCCGTGCTTTCCGGCCACGCGCACAACTACCAACGCTTCACCCGCTACCTGGGCGGGCGAGAAACGCCCTGCCTGGTGGCCGGCAACGGGGGGCACGGCGTTACGCCCCTCACCAAAAAAGGTACTCCCACGTTGCGCGCGCCGACGGTCGAAGCGGCGCTCTCGAACGGTCAGGACAAGGTTGTATTCGAGAACTATGATGACCAGGACTTTGGTTATCTACGCATCCTGGTGAACGCCAAACAGCTCCACATCGAATACCATCCCGCCAGCGACGGCGAGGATGCCAAGACGCCCGACGATTCGGTGACGGTCGACCTGGCAACTCGCACTTTGGCGCAATTCCAGGCAGATTGAGGCGAATGGTTCGACAATCAGCGAAGGCGACCTGTTTCTGGATGATGCTGCTGCCCATTCGGAAACAGGCCCCCCCGCAAAAAGGAGTTGTGTCTCGAAAGACGACGGCGGTCAACGAACCTTGCCCACAGGCTGCGCAAGCCGCCGCAGAAAGGTGCAGACGGTCACGAGCCAGGACGCGTCCACCAAAGGAGAAAACTACATGAAGATCACTATCGACCCCGTAATTGCAGGGCGCATCAAGGCGGCCTGGAACAAACTAACCTCCGACCAACGCGGTCAGCTAGCTCCCCTGATTCTAGACGCCAACCAGCAGGCAGTAACGGTTACGCAGACTGGCAAGGCCCCTACGGATCCCGCCGCGGCCCACCACCTCGTGCTGGCACACAGCGTTTTGAGCAACGATTCAGACGGCGTGGCAGCCAGCCTTGAGTCGGGCGTGGTAATCGATGTCGGCCCGGACGGCGTGATGTGGGGTACCGGTAAGTACCAGCAATTCGATCCGGGATGGACTGAAGCCTTAGCAGTTTATCTGGAAACTCTGGCTTTTGGCGGCAAACATCCCTTCATGGCAATCCCCCAGACAGTCTCCATTCCGGACGACGTGCAGATTGGGCTGGTGGGCGACTGGGGCACCGGCGATTGGAGGTCCGCTCCTAACCTGGCGCCGAGCACCGATGTGGGCAACCATTTGGCTTTCCTCCAACCAGACCTCACCATTCACCTCGGAGATGTCTATTATGCCGGAACCAGCGACCAGGAGCAGCACCTGCTGGTTAACATCTGGCCGAAGGGTTCGCTAGGATCGCTGGCCTTGAACTCGAATCACGAGATGTATTCCGGGGCAAAGCCTTACTTCGACGCCATCACCAATCCGGATTCACCGTTCGCGATGCAGAAGGGGTGCAGCTATTTCGCGCTCGAGAACACGAATTGGGTAATCGTGGCTCTCGACTCAGCCTATTTCGCGCCGGAAAGTAACCTCTATATGGATGGTTCGCTCGGCCCGGCCGGGGGGACCCAGGTTCAATTCCTGCAACAACTAGTGGCCAAGGGCAAGCGGGTGATCGTTCTGACCCATCACAACGGTTTGGAGCAGGATGGTTCGAGCACCACCGGATTGTGGACGGAAGTGATGAGCGGCTTTCCTGCCGGCACCGGACCCGCGTATTGGTACTGGGGCCATGCCCATGCCGCCGTGGTGTATCAACCCAAGCCGCCCCGCGAAGGAGATCCGGCAAGTATTCTCTGCCGCTGCTGCGGTCACGGCGCCTTACCCTGGGGCCACGCCACTGAACTCGACAACAACCCAAATATCGTCTGGTATGAAAACCGCCCTGCGCGCGACCCCGACATCCCGCAGCGCGTGCTGAACGGCTTTGCCATGCTCTATTTGGACGGAGGGAACATTGAAGAGGTCTTTTATGACGAAAACGGTGGTGGAGCGTGGGATAGTAGCGGGGCATAACCAGAGCGACCTCGCAGCCGTTCTCAGGAGCTGCATGAGGGTTGCCGAGAAACAATCCCGATTGTCACCCTGAGCGCAGATTCCATGATCCTTTCGCTCACCACTGTGCATGAAAATGCGCGAAGCGCCTTGGAGTGCGGCGGCTCGACGCCGCCTTACATTAACCTCGACCGTGAGGGCCAAGGCGGCGTCAAGCCGCCGCACTCCAAGGTGCCTTCGGCACAGTCATTTTCATGGCAGCGAAGGGTCTGCAGTTTGCTCACTCAGGGTAAACTTCGCGAAGTATCCGCATTTATCTCTTTGAAAACAAACAAATGCAGATTCCTCGCTTCGCCCTGGACCGGATGGTCCGGGGCTTCGCTCGGAATGACACGAATGGGTGATTTTTTCACAGCTTCTGACGAGAGGAGATTTGAATATGAGTCCGGACACGCATCTATGGATACTCTGGGTCGTTGTCGCCGCCGGTGCTGCGGGAGGATTTGTAAACGTCTTCATCGGCGATTCAGGGCTCCACTTGCCGAAGATCGAAAACGGTGTGTTCTTGCCCGGCTTTATTGGGATTGTCTTGATTGGGATGGCCGCGGCGTTGGGTTCTTGGGCTTCGATGAAGGGCGCCACCCTCATCGGGGCCGAAACAAGACCGCTCTCATTATCAACCATGGACATCGCCAATGCGATGCTCATCGGTTTCGGCGGCGCCAAGTGGTGGAAAAGTGAAATCGAGAAGGACATCCTGCAAAGAACAGCCGCCGTGGCAGCGAACAAGGGACCTGATCCCAAGGCCGCCGCCGTGATCGGCAGCGCGTCGCCCCTCGAAGCCCTGAAGGCTGCAATTAACATGTCCTAGAGGAACGGCTTTGCGACTTTCGTGTGCGGGAGTGAGCAGGCAGTTAATGTTGCCCTTTCGAACCCCGCGGGTGTATTGAGGAAGCCGGCTGCACGGCATGGGCAATCCACTTACCCTAATCCGCTGATAACCACCGGCGAGACTGGCAGGGCGCACAGGCGTGGCCCCTGTGCCCCATCCGGTTTCACCCAGAGGGTGGTGCCTGTAGGGGCGAGGCGCCGCCTCGCCCCTACTTCCTCGCTGCTCACCCCCACGTTATCGACGGATTAGGGACTTACGAGAATAAGCATCGGCTCTGTGCTGTCCGGCCGATTGAGAGCAAGGCGGCAACCCTTCTTTCCTACCTGCGCGAATCTCAAGCTCTCAACCGCAGCGGAATGCCGCTATGGTGGACAGCCCCACTCGCAACTGAGCAGAGAGCCGCAGACGCCATGAAATGCAGCAGTGGAGGCGCCGCCTCTTTGCCGCTCCCAAAAATTTGATAGCCCAGCCTGGTAGCCTGCCACTTTGGCTTTTCCCTGGGGATCTGCTTGGCCCGACGACGAATCGACGATTGACTAACTGCATTATCCGACCACCGGCCCGGCCCTTCCCTGCCCCGTCACTTGTTGACCCGATAAGCCGATCTCCCTTCCCAACCTCGCGATTTCTTGATCAACGGCAGTTTCTGTGCCGATTTCGTTGACAAATGGCATGCCAATACCTTGCACATAGGTGTTGCCCCCTAGTCGCCTTTGTGGTAACTATCTTCAGGGTAGGACAGACCTTTTCGGTTGCGATTCATGGCCGCAAGCTCTATTGACGCATACCACCGACAAATCGAAAAGGAATTGCAGGCGGGGAATGCCACTTAGTACACTCGACGGCCCGCTGTGAGGCCCGTGATTCCAGCGCAAGAGGACTGATGGAAATGGCAAAGAAGGTTCCACCAGCGGGACGCAGACCGAACAAAGGCAACCCTGGAAATGGGACAGCCGGGGAGAAGGTCAAGGACTACCGGCACGAGGAAAAGCGCCCGAACAATCCCCCGGCGGGGCTTGCCACCTACGACCACACGCTGCCTTCGCGCAAAATATACGACTACGACCCGCACCTTGATCCGCAACTAGTATGGGCGGGCAAGAAAGAGCACACCTCGTTTGATGTCGAGAACGTCGCCTTGCATATCCATGAGCGGATTTCGACCGCGGCCATTATTAAGGCCGTGCAGCGTGAGCCTCTTCAGCGCGACCTCTTTGCCGACCCGCAGCTTCCCCTGACGCAGCAGATTGAGTTTTACCAACACGAAATGAATTGGGCGAACCGGCTCATTCTAGGCGATTCGCTCCTGGTCATGAACTCGCTTCTGGAGCGCGAGTTGATGGCGGGCAAAGTTCAGATGATTTACATCGACCCGCCCTACGGAGTGAAGTTTTCCTCCAATTTCCAGCCGCGCATCGACCGCCGCGACGTGAAGGACTCGGACGAGGACTTGACTCGCGAGCCGGAGATGATTAAGGCGTACCGCGACACGTGGACATTGGGCATTCATTCGTATCTGACCTACCTCCGTGACCGGCTTCTCCTGTGCCGCGAATTGCTGGCGGATTCGGGAAGCATCTTCGTGCAGATCAGTGATGAGAACCTGCACTATCTTCGTGAGGTCATGCAGGAGGTTTTCGGCGCGGAGGGCTTCGTCGCGGTCGTCCCGTTCGTAACGACCAGCCTGCAAACCGCGGAAGGAATCGGGTCGATTGCAGATTTCCTCGTGTGGTTTGCCAAGGACCGGGAGCGGATGAAGTACCGCCAACTCTTTGTGCCGAAAGAGCCGCGCGCGACGGGCGGCTGGGGTTTCAACTACTTGGAGACGGCTGACGGGACGCGCCGTCCCTTGACCACGGCTGAGCGGAAGGAAGAGGCCCCCCTGCCCCTAGGCTCCCGGCTTTACCGCCTGGACAATTTAACGTCGCAGGGGAGCACGCCAGGAGGGACAGTCGAGTTCGAGTTCAGGGGGTCGACATATCATCCAGGCGCCCGGAGCCACTGGAAGACGACACCAGGGGGCATGAACTCCCTTGCGCAGGCGGGCAGAATCCAGCAATCGGAAACGCAAATTCAGTATGTGCGGTTTTTCGACGACTTTCCTGTTCAGCCGCTAACAAATCTCTGGACGGACACAACTCAGGCTGGATTCGTCGACTTGAAGCTATACGTCGTCCAGACAGTTTCCAAGGTAGTCGAGCGCTGCTTACTCATGACTACCGACCCTGGCGACTTGGTTCTTGACCCCACGTGCGGCTCGGGGACGACGGCCTACGTAGCCGAGCAATGGGGAAGGCGGTGGATTAGCTGCGATACCTCACGCGTGGCTCTGGCGTTGGCTCGGCAACGCATCCTGACCGCGACTTTCCCCTATTACAAACTGGCTCATCCCGACGTAGTAGGGGCACGCCATGGCGTGCCCCTACCCAGCCGGGTTGGGGTTTCGGGCGGGTTCATTTACAAGACCGTACCCCACGTCACGTTGCGCTCGATTGCACAGAACGAGCCGCCTGAACAAGAAACCCTCTACGACCAGCCGGAAGTTGACCGGAGCAAGGTCCGCGTCTCCGGCCCCTTCACGGTGGAGGCCATCCCCGTGCCCGCAATGGAGGACGTAGGGGCACGCCATGGCGTGCCCTTACCTGCGGGCGCGCCCGAAGCCGAGGCTGTAGCGGCGATGTCCTCATCGCCGACGGCGGTCGGAGACCGCCGCTACAGCGAAGGGCGCGTGGCCAATCCCGCTGCCGATCACATCACTACCATGATCGAACTGTTGCGGAAGGCGGGGGTCAACTTTCCCGGCGGAAAGAAATTGGCCTTGGACAATCTGCGCCCCCTCGGAGTCGGTTGGCTCCATGCGGAAGCCGAAGCTAGGCAGAACGGCGGAAAGCCGCAACGTGTCGCCGTCTCGTTTGGCCCCCGACACGGACCCATCTCTGCCGTGCAGACTGAAGAGGCAACAAGAACGGCGAGGGCGAACGCCTACGACGTTCTCATCCTTGCCGGGTTCTCGATTGATGCCGCTGCGCAAGATTTCATCCAAAAGAACCCTCTCAAAGGGCTGGTGGTTCACTTTGCCAACGTCAACCCCGATGTTCTTGTGGGCGACCTCCTCAAAACCAGTAGGGCCAGCCAACTCTTTACAGTGTTTGGCTCGCCTGACGTGAAATTGGAACGTGTAGGGGCGCATCGCGATGCGCCCAGGGGCGGTTCGCGAACCGCCCCTACGGACGAATACATCGCTCGCCTGCTAGGCGTCGACATCTACGACCCCAACACTGGGGAGCTTCAGCAGTCGCGGGGCGAGGATGTAGCAGCATGGTTTCTTGACCAGGATTACGATGGATATACGTTCTGCATCTCGCAGGCATTCTTCCCGAGCGATAGCGGCGCTTGGGAGAAGCTGGAGCGTGCCCTTAAAGGAACGCTCGACCCTGAGAAATTCGAGGCACTACGCGGAACCGTCTCCCTGCCTTTCCAGGCGGGAGAACACAAGCGGGTAGCTGTCAAGGTGATTGACATGCGCGGGAATGAGGTCATTCGAGTTATGAGCCTGGGTGAGGGAGGCGCGGCATGATTGGGCCCAAACAGATCGCAGATAACCTGGAGGCGGTGGTGGAGCAGATTCGGGGCCGCTTCCGGCCGGCGAAGGTGATCCTCTTTGGCTCTTACGCGTCCGACCGGGCAAGGCCCGAGAGTGACGTAGACCTGCTGGTCGTCACTCCGGAGCCGCCGGGTTGGAGGGAAGGCCATCGCTTCGGTATGGAGCTGGAAACCAAGTACCGGCTTCGACTGCACATTCAGTTTATGCCGGAGGAGGAGTTCGAGGAGACCCGAGACATTGTGGGCGGCCTTGCATTTCCTGCCTCGCGCGCGGGCAAAGTGCTCTATGAACGGCACTCCTCAGTTGGATGAGTCAACCATGGCTCGAGTCGCAGTAACGGAACAGGAAGTGCATCGAATTCTTCAGGCGCGAAAGATCGTCACCGCGGACGTAGAATGGCAGCCGAAGGCCCATCAGCATTGGGTGGGGTGCGAGCTTACGGTCGAAAGCCAATTGAGGCTGACGTTACACGTTTACGCGAATGCAAACCTGATGGATCGCTCGAAGTATTCGTTCGCATTGATCCTGAGCTGCAATTACCGGATTGCGAGCTTTGAGTCGGGGTCCAGCCACGCGAATCGCCACACCGATGACGAGAAGTGGCTGGGCGAGGACCACAAGCACCGGTGGACGGAGCTTTGTCGAGATAGCTTTGCCTACACGCCAACCGACATGGAGACGCAGAGCCTGGACTCTGCCTTCCGGTCATTCTGCAATGAAATCGGAGTGGATTTTCGCGGGCAGGTGGAACAGCTTCCAGCAGTGCAACCCAATCTCGGGTTCTGAGAGGACAAGCATTGAACTGCGAACAGGTCATACGAGATTACCTGGGCAAGATCAAAGCCGAGTTTGCGTGCGAGGAGTTTGACGGACGGCTGAAGATCGTTACGCCGTACCTCTATCCCGACAACGACTTGGTGGAAGTGTATGTGGAAGAACTCCCGGATGGGCGTGTGCGGGTTAGCGACCTGGGAGAAGCCACCCGCCATCTTCACACTCAGGGGTTCGACGTTTTCGCCTCTCCGAAGAGGAAGTTCATTGCCGAGACAGCAGCCAGTCGAGTGAATGCGGTCTTTCAGGACGGAGCGATCGTAAAGGAGGGGAACGCTCACGAAATCGGGGGAGTCCTTTTTGATGTCATTGTTGCCGCGCGTGGGGTCGCTGACCTCGTATACACCTCTCGGGCGTATGAGCCCGCGCCATTTGTTGATGAAGTAGCTGAGTTTTTGACAGAGCATCGGTTCCGCTTTGAGCGACGAGTTCCGGTCCGTGGAGAGTCAGGGAGGGAGTACAGGGTTGGGTTCCGCGTCGAACAGAAAATCCTTTTGCACCCGATTTCAGCAGAATTCCAGCGTGCGCTAAAACCGCGAGTCGACGCCGCCCTGCACATGTGGCTTGACGTCGACCGGAAGGCATCGAAGTTCACCCTGCTGAACGACGTTGACTTTTCATGGCCTGAGCCCGACGTCGTCATCCTTTCTCGCTTTTCGAGCGTGTTTCGGTGGAGCGCTCGCGAAGCCATCATAGCTGCCATCCGCGGAGCTACCTAAGAGCGCGGTTTCGTTAATGAGCCTTGCGGTTGACAATCCGATCATCAACAGCCCCTTCGAGGAGCCTTCGCAGTGGTGGGACTACAGCGAGGGCCAGCCAGTCCTGCGAGAGGGTCGGAGGCCCGCAGGCTACTACTTGCGCCCTCGCACAAGGTCGGCAACCGGCGCGCTATTTGAGGAAGAGTTCGTCCCTTTGGAATTGGTCAGCCAGATTCGCGCGCGGGTCAAGGCTTGGCGTGAGCACGGCTATCCGGGCACAACCCGTGTGACCCAGGAGCTTCTCTCCTACTGGAATCGCCCAGACCGCGAACGAAAACTCTTCTTCTGTCAGCGGGAAGCCGCCGAAACGGTCATCTGGTTGACTGAAGCTCCGGCCACAGAACGGATGGGACTCGAAATCCCTCTGGACCTGCCAAGCGATGAGGACCGCTCCAAAGGCTACGCGGGCCTTCGGCGCTACGGCTGCAAGATGGCAACCGGCGCGGGTAAGACAGTTGTCATGGGAATGCTTGCTGCGTGGTCGATCCTAAACAAAGTCCACTATCCACAGAGGCGCGAGTTTTCGGATGCAGTCCTAGTAGTGACACCTAACCTGACCGTGAAAGAACGCGATGAAGTCCTGAAACCCTCGCACCCGGCAAATATTTACGAAGCTCTCGACCTGGTGCCCCGCTCGTTAATGGAAGCTATGGGGAAAGGCCGCTACTTCGTCACCAACTGGCACGCTTTTTTACCAGAGGATGAGCCGGAGCCGGGCGAAGCAGTGAAGGGCTACAGGAGCGTCGTCAGGCGTGGCAAAGAGAGTGACAAAGCCTTTGCCGCCCGTGTGCTGAAAGAATTGGGCAGCAAGGAACGCATCCTCGCGTTCAGTGACGAAGCCCACCATGCCTATCGACCCGCTCCCGTGCCGGAAGACGAGTTGGAGGGGCTTTCAGCGGAAGAGCGCAAGGAACGCAAGGAGGAAGAAGAGGAAGCTACAGTTTGGGTAACCGGTCTGAACCGTATCCAAGCGGCCCGAGGCTTGAACTTCTGTGTCGACCTGTCAGCAACACCTTTCTACCTGAAAGGCAGCGGCCATGAGGAAGGACGCCCATTCCCGTGGCTTGTCTCAGATTTCGGACTTGTGGACGCGGTAGAATCCGGGATCGTGAAGATTCCACGCATTCCTGTTGATGACAATTCCGGCCAACCCGACCCGAAGTATTTCCGACTGTGGGAGCACATTATGCAGTCTATCCCGTTGTCGGAACGCCAGACTGCCCGGCGGATTGCGAAACCTGAGACCGTCTTGCGCGAAGCGCAGGGAGCCTTGGCGAATTTAGCCTCGGAATGGAAGAAGACTCTCGAGAGATTCCGGGAGAGTGCGCATCCCGTTCCCCCAGCGATGATCGTGGTTTGCGACAATACGAAGCTCTCCAAGCTTCTCTATGAGCACATCGCGGGGGATGGGCAACACGGGAAAGTCATACCCGAATTGGAGAACAAGCCGGGGCAAGAAGTTACTCTCCGCATCGACACCGCGATAATGGGAGAAGCAGAAAGCCGTTTGGAAGGGGAACGGCAACAAGACACCGCCGAACGCCTACGCGCAACTGTCCGCACAGTCGGCAAGACGGAATGGGAAGGGGAAGGCGACCCGCCGGGAAAGAACGTTCGCTGCGTAGTCTCTGTGGGGATGCTCACCGAGGGTTGGGACGCGCACAACGTCACGCAGATTCTCGGCCTCCGGGCATTCCAATCGCAGTTACTCTGCGAACAAGTTGTAGGCAGAGGCTTGCGCCGTACCAACTACGACGAAGTCGGCAACCCCGATTGCGTTGAGTATGTCGATGTGTACGGCATCCCTTTCGAGGTCATCCCCGTCAAGAAAGTCAGCAAGTCAAAGCCGCCGACCCCCCCCCGACCCTCAACGCTGGTACAGGCTCTCAAGGAGCGGGCGCACCTGAAGATAGAGTTTCCGCGTGTGGAAGGGTTCATCTTCGACGTGAGGCACCGAGTTAAAGCGGACATTGCGAAGATTCCGAAACTTTGGGTTGATCCATCGCGTGAGCCGACCGAGGTTGTGGCGAAAGACGCGGTTGGCTACCGGATAGGGCGCCCGGACCGTTTGGGACCCGGAAGAGAGGTTGTCCAGGACCGCAACCCATTCCACAAAACTCACCGGGTGCAAGCAACCGTGTATGAAATTGCTGCGGCGATCACAAACCGTTTGCACCAGGATGCCCGGCGGTTCCTCTTCCCCCAGGTTCTCAATATCGTGTGGGATTACCTGGAAAACCGAGTCAAATTTGTCGAAGCCCCACGAGAAGAAATCTACCTGGAGAGGTACAAGCAGCTCATCATCGAGCGAATCACCAGCCATATCGAACCCGACACAGAGGCGGGCGAGCCGCCCCTGTTGCCAATTATCGAACGATTCCGGCCTGTGGGTTCCACCGGTGAGGTTTTGTTCCGAACCGTGCGGCCCTGCCACGGAACGACGAAAAGCCACGTCAGCCATGTGGCAGAGCATAGTAAATGGGAACACACAGTTGCCTACCACCTGGAAAGATCACCGCACGTGGTTTCCTACGTGAAAAACGACCATCTGGATTTTGTAATCCCTTACGAGCTTTATGGGGTCCGGCTTAACTACCTGCCGGACTACCTGGTTCGCTTGCGGCGGAGTCGCGGGTCCGAACTCAACCTAATTCTCGAAGTAAAGGGTTTCGAAACTGAACAAGACCGGGCGAAAGAGGTTGCCGCGCGGCGCTGGGTACGCGCCGTGAATCATCACGGGGGATTTGGCTTCTGGGCGATAGCCGTATGCCGGGACCCGCACGGACTTGGGAGAATACTAGAGCAGTCACTTTGAACGCACCCCGCCCGAAGTCTAGAATTTCCACATCAGCGGCTATCAGCCTCGTGAAAAGCGGCTCAGAGACCGCCCCAGACGGACCCTGGCCTACGATGACCTGGGACACTACCGCAGGGTCGTTACGGCCCTAGCTGAAACCATCCGCCTCACGGCGGAAACAGGCGCGGCGACCCCGGGCTCAATCCCGCAGGCCTCGGCAACCCGATCCCTGGGTGCGAGTCGGATTCGAGCACCGAAATCTTCATCAACACCGACTGGCGCAGAGCGAAGCTCTGCGATTGTGCGATCAGCAAAAAGCCCCTCCTGTCGAAACAGCCCTAGGAGTTCCATCAGGCTACGTGGGCAGCCCCAACCTGTGCCTGTTCCCAGAGGTTTTCCGGTAGGTCGGTTCCTCTTTCTGTCCATCCGCAGCAGTTCCTTTGGGCTAATTCTGCCATCGCACAACAGTTGAGAAGGGGGTAGCTAACATGCCAAACATAAATGGACCAAAGGTAGAGGGCGTCTGCTTCAAGATGTTCGGGGCGGGCGAGGCGGCTCGGACGGGCGAGTTCCAGCCGGGGGATTTCATCTTGACTCACGGGAGCGCCTTCTTCAGCAAGCTCATTCGCTTTGGCCAAAGGCTTCGCTTTCGAGGAAGCAATCGAAAGTACGCCTGGTGGAACCATGCAGCCATGATCGTTTCAGACACGGGCGGTTTGATCGAAGCGCTCGGATGCAGAGTCAAAAAAACGCACATTGACAAGTACAAGTCCACGGAGTATCACCTGGTCTGTCTGGGCGCTCTCGCCGACCGCCGCGATCGTGAGCAAGTGGTGGCTTTCGCCGATTGGTGCCTAGGCGAAGAATACGATTTCGTGACCCTTGTCAGCATAGCGTTCACGCTTTTATTTGGGGGCAAGTTCGATTCCGGGATGGACGGCCAAACCATGTGTTCTGGCCTAGTAGCGCGAGCTCTTGAAAGAACCAACGCCATTTTCGACCGCACTCCCTCGCACATCACGCCCGCAGACCTGGCTCGCTACTTCAACGTTACGCCAACCGGGAAAGGAACGGCCAAGGGTGTGATTCCACGCACCAAGAGTTGGCGCGTCTTCCGGAGAAGCGGCGTCGAGCGCCAGGCATGCCGTCTGCCAGCCCCGGGGCTGCGATGGTCCCCTGGGCAGCGCGCGAGGCGAAGCCGCACGAATTGGACATGAGATGTGGCCTTCATGGGGGAAATCGCACTCTCGCGACTGGTCTCGATCAACGCGTGAGGGCGGGCATCAGAGCGGACAAAATGTCTCTGTGGACCGCCCGCCCTTTCAGCCTCACTTCGAGGAGAACGACCCAAGCACGGAATTCCCCCCAAACCGCAACGTAATGCCGCTCGGCTATGCTGCTTCGGCCTTCTGACTCCTGATTTCTGACCTCAGCCTTCTTCTTACTCCCTGCCTGGATTTCAGATTCCTGATTCTGGATTGGAGAAGGTGGAGCCTTCTGCTCACTTCCCTTCCAGCAATTCGGCGCGAACGTTTTTGAGCACAAAGGCGGCGCGCTCGACTCCAACCTCGCCAGGCAAGATCGGATCCTCGTTTTCGATGCTCATGATGCCCTGGAAGCCGATTTCCATATAGGCTTTCACGACATCCTTCCAGAGATCGGCGCCGTGTCCATAACCGACGGCGCGGAAGATCACCGAACCTTGCGCGAATTTGGCCGGGTCTGCGGAGAAGTTGAGCACCCCAGTTTTGGCAGCCGTATCTTTGAAGATCACCGTGTCCTTCATGTGAGCGTGGTAGATGGCGTTTTGTTTTCCAAGAAAGTGGATGACCTCGACCGGGTCGCAGCCCTGCCAGAAGAGGTGGCTTAGGTCACAGTTCGCCCCGATTTCTTCTCCCACCGCCCGGCGCAGGTCGAGCAGCGTGAAGGGATTGTAAACCACGAAGCCCGGGTGCATTTCGAGCGCGATGCGCTTCACGCCGTGCTGGCGCGCAAACTTTACTGCGTCTTGCCAGTAAGGGATCACGACTTCCTTCCATTGCCAAGTGACTACTTCCTCATAGTCTGGCGGCCAGCGGTAGGTGACCCAGTTGGGATGTTTCGCCGTGGGCGAATCGCCAGGGCAGCCCGAAAAGGTTACGATCACAGGAACTTCCAGCCGTTCCGCCAGCAGGACGGTGCGACGAAACGAGTCGTCGTCCCGTTTGGCCATCTCGGGGTTGGGATGGATAGGATTACCATGGCAACTCAGGGTAGCCACGAGAATGCTGTGCTCCTCGAATTTTCTTTTCCAAGCTTTTGCTGTGGCAGGGTCCGCCAGCAGCTCTGCGACCGGACAATGCTTCGTGCCCGGAAACCCACCGGTGCCGATCTCGACAGCCTCAATACCCAAGGCGGTGATCTTCTCGAGCATTTCGTCGAGCGATAGATCGTCATAAACGGGATCGAAAACGCCGATGGGTATCTTGCGCATCGCCTTCTCAGGGGCCGCGGCAGCCGGAAGAGCCTCCGGCGCGTCCAACGCCTTTGAGGTCACGCTGCCGATAACCGGGGTCGCCGCCAGCAGGCTGCCCGTGGTGGCAAGAAAACTCCTACGACTTACCGAGTCGGAACCAGTACTCACAGCCATGAATCGTTCCTCCTTGTTGAAGTGGCGGCGAGTTTACCTCGCCAAATGGCGGCGTAAAGCCGCCTCTACATCAAAGCGACCCGCTACCATGAATTTGGAAAGTATACGCCAATTCCTTATGCCTGCGGTATTCGACGTGCCATACGTAGCCGGGT
>Ga0187782_10000698_pt1 | contig 23481 bp, 24 predicted proteins | sample 0715_SJ02_MP15_2_FD_132454 | JGI IMG/M metagenome (GOLD analysis project Ga0187782, IMG submission 132454) | Tropical peat soil microbial communities from peatlands in Department of Meta, Colombia - 0715_SJ02_MP15_20_MG | ecosystem: Environmental > Terrestrial > Soil > Wetlands > Peat | place... | reverse complement strand
GGAAAACGGAGTGGATCTCGATCAGTTCGTGGCTGGAGAGGAACCACTCCAATTCGGCCATATCCTGTTCTGTGGCTCCCTCGATTGGCATCCGAACCTGGATGCTTTGGATTACTTGTTAGAGGAGATCATGCCCCGGCTCGTTCAACTCCTGCCGTCCGTTAGGTTGCACATAGTGGGCAAGGGACCACCTCCCGGCTTACGGAGGCGAGTTGAAGGGTGTGCCAGTGTTGAGTTCGTCGGCGAAGTACCGGATGTGCGACCGCATCTTGCCCGAACCTCCGTGGTCGTGGTTCCGCTACGGATTGGAGGGGGTAGCCGGGTCAAAATCCTTGAGGCGCTCGCCATGGGGAAAGCAGTGGTTTCGACATCGATTGGGGCAGAAGGACTGGCGGTCTCAGATGGAGTTCACTGCTCGTTAGCAGACACGCCAGCGGATTTTGCATCACGTACCGCCGACCTGTTGACCTCCCCCCAAGAATGCCGGCGGCTCGGAGAAAACGGACGCAGACTGGTGGTTGATCGCTATAGCTGGGACCGTGCGGCAGGAACATTGGATTGCGCATGGCAGCGGGCCTGCAAGCCTTGCCGCACTAGCCGCAGCCCGGAAGAGATCGTCACATGAGCCATCGGGTCCGCATCTTGCACCTGCGCACCAGCAACTTCGTCGGAGGACCCGAACGTCAATTGTTGCGATCCGGCGATTATGAACGCGAAGGCCCTCTTGAGCTCATTTTCGGAACCCTGATAGACGAGAGCGAGGGGCGTGAGTTTGCCGGAGCTGTCCAAGAGGCTGGCTTGAAACTTCTCCGTCTGCCGGCAGGAACAATAGGGGACATTGGGGCTTTGTCAAGCCTGGTCGGCTACATCCGTGCACACTCCATAGCTCTCATCTGCACGCATGGTTATCAGGCAGACATTCTGGGCACACTAGCTGGGCTGCGGTGCTGCATACCCATCGCGTGGTTCCTGCGTGGCTGGACCGGCGAAGACTGGAAGGTCCGACTCTACGAGAAGCTTGATCGCACTCTGATGCCACTCGCCACCCGGGTCGTTTGCCTCTCGAATACTCAGGCGGACCAACTTGCCTCGCGCCGTGGCGTGGCTCGAAACATCCGTGTGGTTCACAATGCGGTGGAAGTCCGGTCGATCTCTGATGAGGGACGCCGGGAACTGCGTCTCAGGCTGCGCATGCGACTGGGACTCCCGAACGAATCGCACATCGTGGCTACGGCCGGACGCCTCAGTCCTGAAAAAGGGACCGCTTATTTCCTGCAGGCTATACCCATGATTGCAAAGTGCTGCCCAATGGCGCATTTTGTGATCTTTGGGAGTGGCCCCTTAAAAGCTCAATTGGAGGAAACAGCTCAGAGACTCGGCCTCGGATTGTCGGTACGCTTCGCAGGTTTCGTGCCGGACTTTACTGAACTGCTCCCGGGCGTTGACGTCATGGTGAATCCATCGCTTTCCGAAGTAATGCCCAATGTAGTTCTGGAGTCGATGGCAGTTGGCGTTCCCGTTGTAGCTACAAATGTGGGAGGCGTGGCCGAGATCGCCGGTCCGGACGAAGCTATTGCCTTGGTTCCCCCGGCGGAACCGTCGGCCATGGCCCGCGTGGTATCGGACCTTTTGCACGACCCGGACCGAATCGCCGAATTGGGTCGAGCCGGACAGCTACGGGTTCGCGGGGCCTTTTCGCCCACTAGCCAGCAGACTCAGCTCCGGGCTCTCTACCAGGAGCTGGTCCCTGACCTGGCTCGAGAAATAGGGGTATTGCAGCAATTGGCTGCACCCAGCCGAGCGCCACAGCCTGCGCCGCAGAACACTTGAATGACAAGCCCTGGCATGGACATTGTGCTGCCTGGAAGATCGACAGCTCGCTCTGCCAGCAGGGGACCTGCTGTGGTGCTTTTCGTCTCGGTCGTGATTCCAGTTTACAACGAAGAGGCGCACTTGGGAGCGGTCCTTGACGATTTGATGAACCAAGATTACCCACGGGACCACTTCGAGATCCTGGTAGTGGACGGGAAGTCGACGGACAGGACGACAGAGATTGTGCGTCGGTATATGAGCCCGGCCTCGCCGGCGGTGCGACTCTTTTCGAATCCAGCACGCCTCTCCAGTTCCGGGCGGAATGTGGGCATTCGGCACAGCAGGGGCGAGCTGGTCATATTCGTGGACGGTCACTGCCGCATACAGAACGACTCGTTGCTTTCGGATTCCGCGCGCATTATGCAGGAGACCTGCGCCCAATGCCTTTGCCGCCCGCAACCACTGACGTCGCCTGGGAACACTTGGTTTCAAGATACCGTGGCCTACGCTCGGGCCACATTGATTGGCCACGGTCGTGATTCGACCATTTACGCAACCGAAATGGAAGGATTCGTCAACCCCACCAGTTCCGGAGCCGCGTACCGGCGTTCCGTATTTGAACGGGTCGGGTTGTACGATGAGAGTTTCGACGCGTGCGAGGATGTGGAGTTCAATCACCGTGTCCACCGGGCCGGGATACCGTCCTACTTAAGCCCGCGACTGATGGTTGCTTACCAACCTCGCTCCACACTATCCGGGCTGTTCCAGCAGATGCTGCGCTATGGCCGAGGACGCTTTCGACTGATGCAAAAGCACAAGGAAGCGGCAAGCCTTTCGCAACTGGTTCCCGCTGCGTTCGTGGCGGGGCTGATGTTGCTGGGGATTGGGTCATTCGCTTCAAATCTCGACCGCGTCACTTTGTTGGTCGCGCTCCTTTCCTACACAGCGCTCCTCCTCGGCTTCTCAGCGCCGCTGAGAGTTCGATGGGGGTGGCGTAGTTTCCTTGTTGCTCCCATCATTTACTTGACAATCCATTTTGGATTCGGAGCGGGCTACTGGGCCGGAGCTTCGCAAGCTTGTTGGGAGAAGGTGCGTTCGAAAGATTCTCATCGCGGACGCCGGTCAACTCTGCCCAGTCTGAGAAAACAGTTCTCTAAGAAGTCCTGAGGCCTTTCCAAGACTAGTTTTTATGCAAATCTTTATAAACAAATAAAGCGCTCTACATAATTGTGTGGCACCCCCGCAGGTCAGTATCAGCCGCGACAGAATAGAGACGTGATCCACTCCAGTTTTCCAACCGGCAATCGTATATCGATTATTTAGCAGCTCAGCAAACGATACTGTCAAAATGATGAATCAGTTTAATACCGCCGTGCCGTGGGCACAGTTTTTCCCCTGCGAGCGTGTCCGAGTTGCCTTCGTGATTGACGCCATTGACGACTGGCAGGCTGGAACCGAACAGCAAATGGGGAAGTTCCTCAGGGTATTGCAGCAGGGCAACTTCGAACCGGAGCTGTACTTTCTACGCCCCTCGCTTCGTCTGGCGGCCGAGGACTTCCCCTGCCCGGTCTACGTTGCGGACTGGAGGCCCCAGGTCAAGTGGTATCGACCCACCGTACTTGTGCGGCTGGTGAAGCTGTTTCGAAGCCGACGACCTCATATTGTCCAGACCTTTTTTCGAGATGGAACCTACTACGGCACTCTTGCGGCCAGGATCGCCGGGGTGCCCGTCGTGGTAATTTCGGTGCGCAACGCCGGCCACTGGAAGAGCGGAATGGACCACGTAGCATTGAAGGTTGCGTACCGCCTAGCAGATTACTGGCAGTGCAACTCACGTTCAGTCAGCGAAACGTTGAGGGCTCAGCACGGCCTCTCGGTCGAGTCCATTAGCGTCTTGCCCAACGCGATTGACCTGGAAGTGTTCGCGCCGTCCACGTTGTCAGACCGCCTCGCCGCTAGGCAGCGGCTGGGCCTTTCAGCCGACGTTCCCGTTTTTGTTTCGGTCGCCAATCTCCGACCGGTAAAAGACCCGGCCACTCTTGTCGCGGCCGCCGGTCTCGTGCGGCGTGAACTGCCCAACGCTCGGTTCTTGTTGGCTGGCGAAGGCCCCTTGCGGCAGGCGCTCGAATCACAGGTTGCCCGGTTGAACCTGGGCGACTCCGTTCTTTTTCTGGGAAGTGTGGCTGATGTGCGCCCCTACCTCGCCGCCGCGGATATTGGCTTGCTCACCTCGCGGAGCGAAGCGTCATCAAATTCGGTCCTCGAATACATGGCGATGGGCTTGCCTGTCGTCGCTTCCGATATCCCGGCCAACCGCGATCTGATCAACGAGGTCTTCTTCGCGTGGGGTGACGCCAAAGATCTAGCCGCGAAGATTGTCGAATTGTGGAATGATCCTGGGATGCGCAAGCGATTGGGCGAGGAGAATCTTTGTCGGGCGGGTGAGTACTCCTTCAACGCTTTTGTGCGGCAGGTTCAGAACTACTACGCCAAGCTGCTCGCAGGACGCCCCGTTCGGCGAGTACGCAAGTCATGGGCGCGGTTCCCATGGCTTCACCTAGGGCAATGAGACGGCTTTAGGACGCCCCAGCGATCGCGGAGAGTTTGCGCAATAGGACGATCATTCGCATGCTAGCGAGAGCCGGATCTGAACCGTCTCTGGACGACTTCGCCAGGCAGAATGGCATCGACACAGTTGACTTAATGCAGACCGACATCAAGGGTCCTGAACCGCTCGTATTGAATGGGGTTCGACATCTCTTCCGACATCTATTTTGTCTATCCCAAACGCTGCGTCCACCAGTCACTTAAGCCAACTGTGGTCCACGTGCGGTCTGCATCAACAAATCGCTCAATAGAGATGAAAAGCGTCGCTAAATTCCATGAACACTGGTCTCAAGTTAACACGAGCCGTAACGTGAAGCGGCTGGTCGCTGCCACTCTTTATGGCACACAGATTTCGCCGAGGCTAGTGTGGTCAGCGCTAAGAGGAAAAGCTATAGTTTTCATGTTTCACCGCGTGCTGCCGCCCCTTGAGTGTGCCGAATACTACGACCGTGAGCGCGTCATTTCTACTTCCGCCTTCGATCCCTTGCTCAAGTTCCTAAAGAAAAATTTCCTGATGCTCTCCTTTGCGGATCTTCTCAATGGGCTCCAAGGAAGCCCCCCAGACCGGCCCGTTTGTTGCCTTACGTTCGACGACGGTTGGCAGGACAACTACCGCTGCGCTTGGCCTGCTTTGCTACGTCATCGCCTAAGCGCAACTGTGTTCCTGACGCTGGATTATATCGGCCGCAAGCACCTGCTGTGGCCGGACGAACTCTATCGACTATGGTCAGGTTTAGGGCTGACGGAGAAGGAACAGTTGTGGCAGCTCGTCGGGGCTCGCTTCTGTTCATTCAGCGCTCACCAGGGACCTCCAGAGTTCGGCTCGTTGCGCCGAATGGTGCACCGCCTTGCCCCTGAGGAGCGAGAAGATCTCTTGGAATATCTGCGTCAGGAGGTCCCCAGCAAGGCGGCCACGCTGCCGGATCGTGCCTTCCTGAACTGGGACGAAATTAGGTTGATGATGAATGACGGTGTCTCCTATGGATCTCACACGCTGACTCATCCGGCGCTTACGAATCTGAGCTATCACCAGGTTAAGAAGGAGCTCCATGAATCAAAGCGAGCGCTAGAAGAAAATCTGCGACAACCGGTTGAGTGGTTCGCCTACCCGTTCGGCAATTTCGATGCTCACATCGTTGCAGAGACACGGCGCGCCGGGTACCGTGCCGCAGCGACATCCGTACCGGCCACCGCACGGTTTCAGCAGCCGGGTTCCTTCTTGCTGCCACGTGTAGGTCTCTGCGAAACGATGGTAACGGATAGACCGGCCCACTTCTCCGAGGACATTCTTCTCCTTCACTTGGCGAAGATGTTGGTCTGGGCTGAAAAAGCAAGATTTGGCGTAGGCTTGTATTCGAAGAAACTCGACTTTTCTGGGCAAATAGTGCCTTAGGACTCAACACGACAATGGGAAAGCCTTTGGGCTCGCCGTTAGCGTACGGCGCTAAAACAAGGAACTGAATCTTAGAAACTGCGCATGCCGGGGAGGGGATTTCACGAAAATGAGTCTTATTGAGCTGGCCATTTTCACATTGCAGAAACAGCTAAGTAAACGACTGGGCTCAGACCGAAACCACTTAGTCTCGAGACTTTCAGTAGTTAGAATCAGGTCTGCAGAGCGTCGGTAACTGTAAAATTATTGCAATTTTCCGGACATCATCTGAACAATCCAGCCTAGGAGGCGTTGCTAGCATGTCTTCGGTCAGCATCATTATCCCCGTATACAACGGGGAAAAATACATCGAAGAGGCGCTCGACAGCGTGTTTGCCCAAACCTTCCCCGACTACGAGATTATCGTGGTCAACGATGGCTCTACCGACGGCACCGAACAGAGGATTGAAAGATACCGTGACCGACTAACTTATGTGTTGCAACAACATACCGGTTCCGCGGGTGCGGCTCGCAATTCTGGGCTACGTGTTGCGAAAGCGCCGCTGATCGCCTTCCTCGACGCTGATGACGTCTGGTTTCCGGCCAAGCTGCAAAGACAGGTGGAATTTGCCAGGGCGCATCCGGATTACGGAATCATAACCACGGATGTGGAATGGTTTAATGAAGAGGGCGTCATAAATCCATCCCTGAGGAAAGTCTACCCTATCGTGAATGGGCGAGTCATGGAACAGCTCCTTTTCCACAACTGGGTCTCGACATCGGCGGCGATGGTCCGACGGGAGTGTTTTGACAAGCTGGGCGTTTTCGACGAAGAGCCGGGCGTCTGCCGTGAAGACTGGATGATGTGGATGCGGATTGCCTCTCGCTACAGCGTTTACTTTATCGATGAACTTTTGGCTCGTCATCGTCAGTACTCGGGAAGCTATTCGCACCGAGATTTGATTTACGCGTTCCGAAACTCATGCGATAGTTACCGGAAACTTGAGGAGGCGATCCCGCAACTTGCAGCAAGGCCGGATCTTATGCGCGAGGGTCGGTTCCGGTTCTGCCTCCGTTATGGTTTACAGGCTCTACAGGGGATTGAAAGGCAGCGAGCGCGGCAGTGGCTGAAGCAGGCGCTCGAGTACAGGGCCTATTCTCCGCGTGCAGGGGCTTTATTGGCAGCAGCTTACCTGCCCAGCCACGTCTTGCGGTTGCTAAAGCGAATTGTGAAGGGCTGTCGGAAGATTTCGGCGGCAGCTCAGAATTACTGGAAGCAGGCGGTCACATCATGAAACGCTCCGAGTAGCACTTCGCTTGCGCATAACTCCCCAGTTGCTTTCTAGCTTGCTTACCGTCTCCCTGAAAGGGTGTCTCTCGAAAGCGCCCCGATGAAATTCCCATTGGCATCAACGAGCGGAGCGCTGATCTGGGCGAACAATTTTCAATTTCTTCGATATGCAGAGGGGTCATGCAAGAAATAATTATCACTTCGGGGCAGGCTGAGCGTCACTATTGGCTGGATCTCGTGCGCTACCGCGAGTTGTTCTATTTTCTGGCGTGGCGGGACATCCTGGTCCGTTACAAGCAAACGGTAATTGGGGTCGCGTGGGCGCTGTTGCGACCGTTTATCACGATGCTGGTTTTCACGTTCATCTTCAATCGCGTTGCAAAGCTCCATTCGCCTGGTTCGGTGCCATATCCGCTAATGGTTTTTGCGGCGATGCTCCCGTGGCAATTTTTCTCTAGTTCATTAACTGAATCGAGCAACAGTCTCCTCGGGAATGCTAATTTGATCTCCAAGGTGTACTTTCCTCGCCTCATTGTCCCAGCCGGCGCGGTCATCACGAGTTTTGTGGATTTCGTCATCACTATAGCTCTACTAGCGGCGATGATGGTCTGGTACCAGTTCTGGCCAGATTGGCGTGTCCTAACTCTGCCATTTTTTGTGGTATTGGCGTCGGCATCCGCCATGGGCGCGGGGCTCTGGCTCTGCGCGCTGAATGTAGAATACCGAGACTTTCGCTACATTATCCCGTTCATTGTGCAATTTGGTCTTTATTTGTCGCCAGTCGGTTTCAGCAGCGATGTAGTGCCCGCCAAGTGGCAATTGCTGTACTCTCTCAATCCAATGGTGGGCGTTATCGACGGATTCCGCTGGGCCCTGTTACGCGGCCAATCTCAGCTGTCTACATCCGCGCTCCTGGCTTCCCTCATGATCTCTTTAGTTCTATGTGTTTCGGGCATTTGGTATTTCCGCAGAATGGAAAAGACCTTTGCCGACATGATATGAGCGACGACATGATCATACGGGCGGAGGGGTTGGGAAAAAAATACCAGGTCGCACACCAACAGAATCGGGCACCGTATTTCGCTTTGCGGGACGTCATTGCGCAAAAAGTCAAAACCTTTATGCAAAATCCTCGGCGGGCTATTCGCGGCTCCGAATCGCACGAAGAGTTTTGGGCATTGAAAGGTGTTTCGCTTCAAGTGCAACAAGGTGAAGTGGTTGGCGTAATTGGCCGTAATGGTGCTGGGAAGAGTACGCTTTTGAAAGTCTTGAGTCGGATCACCGAGCCTACGGAAGGATGCGTTCGAATCAAGGGTCGGGTGGCAAGTCTACTGGAAGTCGGAACGGGTTTTCATCCCGAATTGACCGGGCGAGAAAACATTTTCTTGAATGGCGCGATTCTCGGGATGAAGCACGTGGAAATCAAACGAAAGTTTGATGAGATTGTAGCTTTTGCAGAAGTGGAGCAGTTCCTGGACCTGCCCGTGAAACGCTATTCGAGTGGAATGTATATGCGATTGGCTTTCGCAGTTGCGGCCCACATGGAGCCGGAGATTCTCATTGTGGACGAGGTCTTGGCCGTGGGTGACGCCGCTTTCCAACAGAAGTGTCTCGGAAGGATGAGCAGCGTATCCAGGCAGGGCCGCACGGTCCTTTTCGTTAGTCACAATATGGCCGCGCTGCGAAGTTTGTGCACCCGCGCAGTGTGGCTTAACCAGGGACAGTTAAAAGAAACTGGCGAAACAAGCGAGGTAATCAATCATTATCTCCAAATGAATACCGCCAATAATCTCGAATCGAAATGGGAGGATCGCTTGGCAGCGCCCGGGGACGACCGAGTCCGACTTCGAAGTGTGCGGGTAATTCCGCAAGGGGACTTAAGTGATCAAATAACCGTACACACTCCCCTGCGGATTGAATTCACTTATTGGAACTATGTGCCAGGCGAGGTTTTGAATGTTGCAATATTTCTCTACAACTTGGAAGAAGTGTGTGTGTTTAACATCGCTTCAGACGCTGCACCTCGTCCGGTCGGATTGATCCGACACACGGTGGAGATACCAGGAGACTTTCTCAACACGGGGTCTTACTACCTCAATATGCTGATTGTGAAGGATGCTTCGAGGGCCATTCTGCAAAAAAAGTATGTCGTTGCGTTCGAAGTTGTCGAAGGCGAAATAATGGGAAAGTGGTACGGCCGGATACCCGGTGCGGTCCGTCCGAGGCTAACGTGGAGGAGTGAAACGCTCGAGAGGAGCGTCACTACTGCAGGCGTGTCGTAAGGTGCAGCTCAGGTGTTCTTCGACTATTGGTGAATCTGATACGCGAACGAGAGCTACTCGTGGGTTGCCGGCGGGGAGCCAAGCAAGCCATCTCACACTAGCCAAACAACCGAACACAATTATGTCTTCATGGTTCATCGAGACACTCGCGCAGCTCGACATCACGCATCGCCGCACGACTATCACCACCCGGAGGGCAACAGCTACATTGAACGGTTCCATCGTAGCCTGAAGGAAGACGAAATCTGGATGACCGAGTATCAGAGCTTAGCAGAGGCGTGGGATTGCGGCGCCAGCGGGATCGAGAATCACAACGACTGGCCTCACCGCAGAATCCAAAATCGCACACTCCGCGAAGCCTTCTTTACTCCTACCGGTGTATCAAAAAATGAGGCTCTGACTGTCTAAATTGTTGGCACTACAAAGCTACGTGACGGGCTACTTACACCCAGACTACATCCGCTCTCTTTCAGAATTCGGTGAGCCGGTGCTATTGCCGAGGAGCGGAGGGTGGTTGCTAAAACGGGCCATAGATCGCGCTGCGACAGACGCAATGGGCACATATCCACTGTTTGCTTGCTCCGACTGGCGGTCGCTGAGCACTGACTTCGACGAGGTTTGTCGTTCGCTGGTGAGCATCGTTGTTGTAACCGACCCGTTTGGTGAATACGATGAACCTTTGCTTCACAATAGTTTCGACCTGGTGATTCCCTTCAAATCGCATTTTGTAAGGGATTTGAACTGCTCGCAGGGAAATGCCATGTGCGAACACCATGTGCGGAACACTCGTATCGGGCTCAAGCGTGTCAATGTGGAACTCTGTGAGAACCCATCCTCCGGTCTGGAAGATTGGATTAAACTGTATTCCATTCTTATCCACCGCCACCGGATTAGTGGTATTCGGGCGTTTTCCGCCAGTTCTTTCGCAGTTCAGCTGAGGATTCCAGGGATTGTGTGCTTCCGCGCTCTTCGCGAGAAGGAAACTGTGGGGATGACCCTTTGGTACCTACAAAATGGCATAGCATACTACCACCTCGGTGCATATTCTGATGAGGGCTACCGCTTGCGTGCGTCATTCGCATTGTTTAGCAGGGCGTTTGATTACTTTGCGTCATGCAGACTGAAGTACGTGAATTTGGGCGCAGGCGCCGGCCTCGACGATCATGCCGACGATGGCCTTACCCGTTTCAAGCGAGGCTGGTCCACCGTTCTGCGACAAACCTATCTATGCGGACGCATTGTCGATCGAACAAAATATGATCACCTGGTACGCACTCGAGAGATCGGAGCCACGGATTACTTCCCCGCATACCGTAAGGGAGAGTTCAGTTGAACTGCCGATCGGCGCCCACAAAAAATAGAGCACTTGACTTTGACTAAGATACATCTCGCCTATCTTTATGAGTACCGTTGAAGGAGATTAGTTGATGGCCAACATAGTTATTTTCGGCACTCTTGATTCTGCTTCGCTCGCCCATTTTTACCTGAAGCACGATACCAAGCACCAGGTGGTCGCGTTCAGCGTGAGTGCGGAATACATGCCTGCTGACAAAAGATTTGAGGGGCTTCCCGTTGTTGCATTCGAGGAAGTGGAATATCAATATCCCGCATCAGATTACGCGTTCTTCGCCCCCATGACAGCTCGCAAAATGAATCGCTTGCGCGAAAATATTTACAACCAGATAAAAGCCAAGAAATATCAGCTGATCACCTACATTAGTTCTAAAGCGACAGTTTGGCCGGAGGCACAGATCGGAGACAACTGCTTCATTCTCGAGGACAACACACTCCAACCGTATACTCCTATCGGAAACAACGTTGTCCTTTGGTCGGGCAATCACATTGGTCACCACGGGATCATCCATGACCATGTATTTTTTACCTCACACGTTGTGCTGGCCGGCCACTGCACTGTCGAGCCGTTTTGTTTTTTCGGAGTGAACGCCACTGTTCGTGACGGTCTCAAGATAGCGGAGGGTTCGCTGGTTGGGATGTCAGCAAGTATTGTCCGTAACACCGAGCCTTGGGGGGTGTACAAGGGTTCACCAGCACAAAAAGGACCGGTTTCGAGCCGCGACTTGGATTTTTAGCATGAACCCCTTTGTGGCTCACGAGAAATCGGCAGAAGCAGATTGATTCCCACACAGCGCGGCGAGGACTGGTGGAATCGACCGCACGCATCGTCGCAACTATCAACGCCACTGACGCAAGGAATCTGGCTTAGTTACTTCGGGACACGGGACAAGATCCTAATCGCCACGTAGCGCTCGGCAACGGCAGAAGTATTGTCTGCGGGTTACAGGTTGTTTAGGAAAAGCAGTCCCTCGATTGTGCGTTGATTCATCTCTAGCCAACGACTTCTCGCCCAGAGCGGTTGAGCGTAAAGCCATGACCACATCCACAGGTTCTTCATGAAAACACTCTGAATTCACAACACCTCAGCATGGGATTTAATTCACTCGAAGTGGAGTGGTGCTTTTAGCTCTTGACAGCAGGATTCTGCAATCACCCCTGTCGGGCCGACTCTAAGGCTTCGAAGTGTCCATTACGGGAGGATCAATATGCTTAACCTCAAATCACAAATAGATGATTTGGCGATCTTCGGCGAGCTACCGGCATTTGAGGAGCCGGTGCACGTCGGCCGACCAAACATTGGTAGTCGGGATCGGCTCATGGAGCGTATTACCGACATACTGGATCGTAAATGGTTCACAAACAATGGTATCTATGTCCAAGAATTCGAGGCGCGGCTCGCAGAGTTCGTTGGAGTTCGCCATTGTGTTGTGACGTGCAATGGCACGATCTCTCTGGAGATTGCGGTGCGGGCCCTCGGTCTAACTGGCGAAGTAATCGTGCCGTCATTTACGTTCATAGCCACTGCGCACGCTTTACAGTGGCAGGAGATCACGCCAGTTTTCTGCGATATCGATCCTAAAACACACAATATCGACGCTGCCAAAGTCGAGAAAATGATTACGCCCCGTACCAGTGGCATCATCGGTGTGCACACCTGGGGACGCTCGTGTGATATCGACGCCCTGGAAACCATCGCGCGGCGCCACGGTCTTGCACTGATGTTCGATGCATCTCATGCGTTTGGCTGTTCATACCGAGGGAAACTGATCGGTGGGTTTGGACACTGCGAGGTCGTCAGTTTCCACTCCACGAAGTTCTTGAACTCGTTTGAGGGAGGCGCTGTTCTGACGAGCGACGATGTTTTGGCCGACAAAATACGTCTTATGCGCAACTTCGGATTCAGTGGGCAGGATAACGTCATCTACATCGGTACGAATGGCAAACTGACCGAAGTCTGCGCTGCTATGGGACTCACCTCTCTGGAAAGCTTCGCGGAGTTTGTAGAGACCAATCGCTGCAATCACCTTACATACGGTCGGGAGCTAGCGGCCGTCCCCGGCATCACCCTGATGGCGTATAACGAAAAAGAAAGAGCTAACTACCAGTACATTGTATGTGAGGTCGACGAAGAGCTAGCAGGTTTGTCCCGCGATGAGCTCGTAGACGTGCTAAAGGCCGAAAACATTCTGGCGAGGCGATATTTTTCCCCCGGCTGCCATCGAATGGAACCTTATCGCTCCTACTTCCCACATGCAGCGCTTATGTTGCCTGAAACAGAGAAACTGTGCCGCCGAGTGATGGTATTGCCGACCGGCACGGCAATTAGCGAGGAGATGATCTCGTCGATCTGCCGGATCATTAAAATAGCTCTCTCGAGAGCATCGGAAGTGAAACAACGGCTAGCTCGACCACACGGAACGTGGCCCAACATGCGCGCTGAATTAATTCGCATGGATACAGCGAAGACGGAGTTGCCTTCGGGGGTTGCTGATGTGGCATAGGGCCGGGAGGTACTTGAACACGTTGGGGATCCGGAACTGGTCACCGCAGGAGGCTTAGAGTGCTAAAGCCCAGCGGGCTGCTGTTTATTACGAGTCCAAAGGGATGCGGTCTGAATAGGTACTTAATCCACGGTTAAGTGTGCGTTTTCTTTTGGATGCGTCTACGGTGCTCTAATGTGCCTGCGTCGAAGCCGTGTCGAAACGATGCTTTCGAAACATGGCACCCGTCCTTGAGTACGCCCTGTTTACCCCGATTCAAGCTGCTTGTTGATGGGTCCGTAGCATCGAGAGTAGTTAATAAATTTTCATCTATTCAGAGATAAAGACCTCTCGGGGAAAGGAGAACAAATAACAATTATGGGACACGAAGCTGCTGTCCAGATCTTCTCAACGACTCCACAGTCAAAGGATCGGCCTCGCGATACATATGTACAGCAGGTTATCGATGTGGCCCATTGGAGCGAAGACGCGGGGTGCACTGCTATTCTCGTATACACAGATAATTCCTTAGTTGATCCCTGGTTGGTGTCACAGATTATTCTTCAGAATTCAGAGAGACTTTGCCCGCTGGTTGCTGTTCAACCGATCTATATGCACCCGTATACCGTGGCGAAAATGGTCGCGACATTGGGCCATCTGTTCGAACGACGCGTCTATCTGAATATGGTCGCCGGAGGATTCAAAAACGATCTTCTCGCCCTAAACGATACAACCCCTCATGACAAGCGTTACGCCAGACTCGTGGAATACACAACGATCATCAAGCAATTGCTTTCGAGCCCCGATCCGGTAAGTTTCGACGGCACGTTTTACAAGATAGATAGGCTTAAGATGACTCCGCCCCTCGCTCCACATCTTTTTCCAGGGATCTTAATGTCCGGGTCATCAGAAGCTGGAATGATGGCCGCTCGTGCGGTTGGCGCCACCCCCGTGATTTATCCTAGACCCTCCCGGGAGTACGAACCGGGGCTCGCGGCAAACAGCAATCGTGCTGGTGTCCGGGTTGGAATCATCGCCCGAGAAAGTGTCGCGGAAGCCTGGCGTGTGGCAAACGAACGCTTCCCCGGTGACCGGAGGGGACAGTTGGCCCATCAGTTGGCGATGCGTGTTTCGGATTCCGATTGGCACAAACAACTCTCCCAGACGGCTGACGAACTTCGCTCAACCCAAGGCGTGTATTGGATGTGGCCGTTCGAGAACTATCAGACTTTCTGTCCGTATCTGGTGGGGAACTACCAGGAGGTGGCCGAGGAGTTATCCCGGTATATTCAGATCGGTTACACGACGTTTATCTTAGATATACCACCAACCAGGGAAGAACTGGAGCACACACACATAGCCTTCGATTGCGCTATGCGGAGCGTGACGCAATGAATCAGCTGCTTCAAGACTGGGTCACGCGACAAGCCCAACTGCGCCCGGATGCGACATCCATCGTCTGGGGCGGTGAAAAACTCTCTTATGGCCAACTGGAAACCGAGAGCAATAAAGTTGCACAAGTCCTTCGGGAGAGCGGTTGCCGCAAGGGTGATCGAGTCTGCATCTTGATGCCGAAATCGCCGGCAGCCGTAATCAGCATGATTGGCATCCTGAAGGCGGGTTGTATGCATGTGCCCGTTGATACCTCCAGTCCCCCTGCGCGGGTCTCACGGATTTTGGACGCTTGCGAGAATCGTTGGATTTTCGCGGCGGGACCCGTCGTTCTCCTGCTCAACGAACTCCTTGCCGACGACCCGCGGCGCATCCAGATCTGTGTAGGCTGGATGGAATCGTCGAAGCCGATTGGAGCGCATTTCGAACCGAAGTTTTCCCGCTCAGAATTAGACGGGGCACCATCTGGCTCTGTCCCGCAGCAATGTGCGACCGAAGACGGGGCACACATCTTGTTCACTTCAGGCTCGACGGGAGTCCCTAAGGGAGTTGTGATCACACACTCCAACGTGATCGCGTTTGTAAGTTGGGGGCTCAAACACTTCAAGATCGATGACACGGACCGCCTGTCGGGGCATACTCCGTTTCACTTCGATCTTTCGACATTTGACATCTTTGGGACCCTCGCTGCAGGAGCCGAACTTCACCTGGTTCCACCAGACGCCGTGTTGTTAGCCCCCAAACTGGTCAGTTTCATTCGCGATTCGGCGCTCACACAATGGTTCTCAGTCCCCTCCGTGTTGAATTACATAGCCAAATTCAATGCCCTCAAATACAACGATTTCCCGTCCCTGCGGCGCGTTCTGTGGTGCGGTGAAGTGTTGCCAACACCGGCCTTGATCTATTGGATGCAGCGCTTACCGCACGTCCGATTCACAAATCTTTATGGTCCGACCGAAGCCACTATCGCCAGCAGCTACTACGACGTAAGTGCCTGCCCAGAGGACCCGAAAGCGGCGATCCCGATTGGCCGGGCGTGCGATGGAGAAGAACTGCTGGTGCTCAACGATCAGTTCGAGACGGTACCCCCGCGCGAGATCGGAAACCTGTACATAGCTGGCGTGGGTTTGAGTCCTGGCTACTGGCGAGATTCCGAGAAAACCGCGGGTGCCTTCCTGCCCGATCCACACAGCGGCAATTCAGGGCGTCGCTTGTATCGAACGGGTGATTTGGCCTGGGCAGACGACCGAGGATTAGTCTATTTCGTAGGAAGAGCGGACACACAAATCAAAGTCCGTGGCTACCGCATCGAGCTAGGAGAAGTCGAAACCGCTCTGAATTCCCTCGAGAAGCTAAAGGAGAGCGCCGTGGTTGCAATTCAGACCGAAAACTTTGGGGGATGGATGATTTGTTGCGCATACGCTCCGAAGAATTCAGTTGAGATTACGCCAAATGATTTGCGCAAGGATCTGGAGCGATTGATACCGAGCTACATGTTGCCGGTGCGCTGGATGGCGTGCGAGGTCTTACCTAAGAACGCCAACGGAAAGATCAATCGGCCTCTTCTCAGGGATTTGTTTCTTCAAAACCAACTGAAGGGATCTGAACTCAACCGCGAGGATACGTCTGGATATGACCGCCATGCACGGACCGAAGCTGGAAGTTTGGTTTCAAAATCTATTGAATGAAGGGAGAACACGGTGAGAGTGAAGCAGATAACCGAAGAAGAACTAATTGAACGGATCGTAGACTGGGTTCGAGCAAACAAGCAAGGTTCAGGCGACGTGGAAGTTTCTGCGGACAGCGATCTGCTAGGATCCGGGCTATTAGACTCCTTTGGCTTTCTCGATCTGGTCGTCTACATCGAAAGCCAGACTAGCCAGAAAATTGATCTTGCCGCGGGCGATCCCAACGAATTCTCCGTTGTTAGAGGATTGAGCGGCCTCGCTTTGCGAAGCGGAGAAGAAGGAATATAGCCATGTCTTTGATCCCCAATCCCATTGTTGAAACGTACTCACGCCTGGCAGGAGAGTACGACGACGATTCAAACATCAAGTCTTGCTGGGGTCGCGCTTCTGAGAAGGCCATGGCTTCAGTTCGCATTCGAGACACATATCAAGTCATTCTAGACGTAGGCTGTGGCACTGGAAGGGGAATCTCGTCTTTGGCATCGGTGGCGAAACCGGGTGTCTGTTTCATCGGCATTGATCCGGCTGAGAACATGTGCAAAATTGCCAGGCAGAGGACATCGGCCGATCCTTGCATCCACATTTATCAAGGCTCCTTCGAAAAAATCCCACTTGAAAGTAAGTCGGTTGATTATCTCTATAGCGTCTTCGCCTTCCATTGGGTCTCCGACTTGGCTGTCGCGGTAGCTGAACTCTCGCGAGTTCTGAAGCCGAACGCCGAGATGGATCTATTTTTCATCGGACGAAACAATGGACGGGAGTTCATTCAGAAAACGAGCCCAATCTTTCTAAAGCATATGGGTCCCGCTCTTCTTCTGGATTCCGCTCGCTTGCGTAAACAACTCACCAAGGATGCGGTCCTTCAGCTTTTTTCAGACAGGTTCGATCCGCGTTGCCTGTCCGTGAAAGAATCCTATGATACTTACTACGACAACCTCAAAGGGCACTGGGCCTGGTGGGTGCGAATCGAAGGACATTTCGTTAAGATTCCACCGCAACGGAAAAAGGAATGCGACGCAGAGGTTCGGATGGCGCTGGAGAGTCTGGCGGGACCCCAGGGCATTCCTTACACCATTCACGAGATACACGTTAATTTGCGGTGCCCCTAATTTCCACCTGAGCGTTCTCGTCCCGTGTTCGCCCAGCCCGGAAATTGACTCAACGCCTGGCCGCCGCCGGAGCTGGGGGAAAAGGCACGCGCCGACAATCACCAGGTCCCGCGGTGCAGCAACCCGTGTACGTAAATCTATCTCGATCATGCTAGCAGGTCTGTTGGGAGATTCGCGATTGCTGCTTCGATCTGCCGCAGCACATTTACGATCTGCTCTGGTTTGTGTCCCGTCGAACGACGACACTCGCGGGTACCCCCATCACGGTCGTATGAGGCGGTACAGACCGCATTGCTACGGAGTTGGCCCCTACCACAGCACTCTGGCCTACGCTGCACCTTGGCAGCAAGGTCGCATTGGAACCGATTAAGGCAGACCGTCCCACGACGCACCTGCCGTTGATGCACGCCCCGGGACAGGCTTGCGAGAAGTCCTCCATGACGCTATTGTGGGCCACGAGGACATTGACGCTAATCACGACATGAGCGCCCACCTTAACGAACGGAGAGATGATGCTCCCGGCCCCGACGTAGGAGCCGGGACCAATGGTTGTTTCCCTGCGCACGGTCACCGTGGGGTGCACGAGCGCGACCGCCTTCCAACCGAGTTCCTCCGCTTCACGCGCCTGTTCCTCGCGAATGCGGTTGTCTCCAATCATGCAGATGAAGAAGATGTCTGTCCCGGCAAACCTGGCCGCCGCTTGCTTGGGCGTGCCGAGAACTGGATATGAGTAGATGGTCTGAGGGAACTTCGCTGGGTCAAAAACAACGAAACCACGGATATTCCAGGCCGGCTTCCTGCCTTTCTCCAAATTTGCGGCGTTGATGTCTTCCGCAATACAAATGCCCTCGGGCGCAAAGCCCCCCGCGCCGATAATCACCAGGTCTCGCGGTACGGCAAGCCCTCCACTTGAGTCGGTGTCGACCATGCGCACTCCTCCGTTCTTGCAGTTTAATATACAGACAGACGTCAAGGACTGGTGGAATCGACGTCTCTCCCAACTATCAATACCACCGGCGAGAACCTGACTTATTTACTACAGAATACGGGCGAGACGAACCTTACCCCAATCAGCTACATACGCATAGAGTTCAGTAACCCCAGAACGATCGTCCAGGGCACGATGACTATGGCATCATGCCTCGGTGGTGGACCGCTCCAGCCAAAAAACTGATCGGCGCAGTCTCTGGATGCTGACCAGCAGCGCCATTTCTGATGGGTTGTCTTCATGTACCGGGTATCGCTTTTATCCTGACCACTTGATCCAGGAAGAGCAACATTCTCTTTCACGGGTTAAGGTTCGCGAGGTTCGGACTTCTCGACCTTCACACTACGCTGCATGCTCTGGAACACCGCAGACAGCTGTCCGTAAAAGGTAAATCCATGATGATCAGCGTTTTGATGATCACCTATAACCACCAACGCTTCATCGCTCAGGCAATTGAAAGTGTTCTGATGCAACGCACTTCTTTCAATATTGAGTTAATCATAGGGGACGATTGTTCGACCGATGATACTCGGAAAATTATTGACCACTATTGTCGAGATAACCCAGGTCGAATCAAGAAACTTTATCGCGACAAGAATGTTGGAGGGGTGCGGAATTTCGTAGAGGCCTATCAAGCCTGCGCCGGGCGGTACATTGCGACTCTCGATGGTGATGACTACTGGACGGATCCGGAGAAGCTGCAAATTCAGGTTGACGCCTTGGAAGCTCACCCGGATTGGGCGATCTGCTTTCACCCTGTCACTTTAACCTTTGAGGATGGAAGGTCTCCTATTCCGCAGTTTCTCCCGAGTCGCTGTCGTTCCGAATTTGTGGACCTAGCCAGTATCGTGCAAAGAAATCCGATCCAAAAGAGTTCCTGTGTGTTTCGAAACAGGCTGATCCAAGAGTTTCCACAATGGCTTTATAGTCTCCCGGTGGGCGATTGGGCACTGCACGTGATGAATGCGCGTCATGGTGTTGCGGGGTTCATCGATAGAAACATGGCCGTTTATCGCATTCATGCTGGCAGCCAATGGTCATCGGCCAACGAGATCAGCAAGGCCCAAGGAATTATTAACGCGTTGCGATGTTTCCGTTCTTTCTTAGGACCAAGTTATTGGCCCTTGCTTCAAATTCCGCTCGCCGAAGCTCAAGCAGAGGTAGATCTTCTGCAGGGAAAGATTTGTTTGGAGAGACGCGACTTTACGTCCGCAATCAAATTACTGGGCAATGCCAACAAATTTTTCCGCCGCCCTAAGCTCAAATTCGCAATCCTTGGATTGCGAACAGTTCCTCGCTTGACTCGTCTGGGAACCATAATTTGGCGAGAGTTCATCGATCGACCGAATTCAGCGACTCAGTAGGTAGCCAGAAAAATAGAAGGAACAGGTAGCGCTGGTGGGCTTGTGCAGATTCGATATTGGATTCTTCCAAAGAGCTCTTTCTGGAGCATGGAGCATCTTGAACTTCATCCGTATCCCAACCTGCGCTTCGACACCAAGTCTCCACGGTAAGAACCGCATGCGGGCAAGCCGCAGGCGCGGATCCGTGCGGGGGTGCTGGGAAATCGGGGACGGGCAGAACATTAGGGACTAGCTCTGTGTCGAGGAACGCCGCCGCGCCTTGAGACGCGTCCTCCAGCCAGGTAGGCGAGTCTTATAATCTCCGTGGTCACAACGAAAAATCCAATCCCATGAACGCCAGATATACGGTTGATCCGGCCAAGGCAGAGTGCCGCCTAAAGTGGTCGCCACGCGAGACATTCGATTCAGCTATCCGAAAAAGCGTTTTGCGGACCTCGCGAACGCGGAGTGCAAACACGTACGGGGTACGAAATATCGAGGAGAAAGATTAGGAGTGATCCGATGATCGAGAAAGGGATCGTTCTTGCCGGTGGAAACGGTTCGCGGCTTTATCCAGTAACGCGAAGTATGAGCAAACAGCTCCTGGGGGTTTACGATAAGCCGCTAATTTACTATCCGATCAGCACGTTGATGCTCGGCGGCATCACCGAGATCCTAGTCATTACTCGTCCTGAAGAGCAGCATCTCTACCGGTCCCTGCTTGGTGACGGTCTACAATGGGGCATTGAACTGAGCTATGCCGTGCAGGAAACACCGCGGGGCTTGGCCGATGCTTTCTTGATTGGTCAGCAGTTTATCAATGAAGACCCCGTGGCGCTGATCCTCGGCGACAATATTTTCTATAGTGAAGGCCTGGGAAGGCTCGTTAAGGCAGGTGCTTCCCTAGAGAGAGGCGCGTCGATTTATGCCTACTATGTCAAGGATCCGCACCGGTATGGTGTCGTGGAATTTGAAAAAGACGGTAGCGTAGCAAGTCTAGAAGAAAAGCCCATCAATCCGAAGTCCTCCTATGCGGTCCCGGGCCTTTATTTCTACGATAACCAGGTTTGTGAAATGGCTCACAAGTTACAGCCCTCCGCACGCGGAGAATTGGAGATCACTGCGCTCAACCGGCTTTATTTGGAGGAAGGCACTTTGAAAGTCCAATTCTTGGGGCGGGGAACAGCATGGTTTGATACAGGTACTTATGACTCTCTACTGGAGGCGGCGAATTTCGTTGCGACGATCGAGCGTCGACAAGGGCTCCAAATCTGCTGTCCAGAGGAAATTGCGTATCGTCAAGGTTTGATAACGGCGCAACAGTTGGCGAAACTCGCGAAGCCACTTTCGCATACCGAATATGGCCAGTATTTGCTCGGACTCATCCAAGAAGGGAAAGAATACTTCAGTGCATTAGGAACCGATTCCAGCGAGGTCTTTCGTACTCTGTCGGCGCGGAGATAACCGTTCTTTCTGAACGTCAACAATGTGCAGTGTGTGCGTGCATCTGAAGCATTGTATGCGGCGTGGAAATCGTGATGAAGCTGATTGCTAGTAGACTCACAATACCGACTTGCCACCGGACCACAACGGTCTGCTTCCGACCCGTACGAATCTTTTAGAGCAATACGTTCAGGTGTCGGAAGGCGGTAGTCGGGGGAAGCGTAGAGCCTTTGAACCGGAGGACTTAGAGGTTCCCCTGATGACATTCCCTCTAGAGGACTTCTCCATAGCCCCAACAACAACAAACTCGCTTGCATTTCAGATGTCTCCACAACCAATGCTGCGGTGTGAATACTTAAGTGACTTAAAAGGCAAGATAGTGCTTTAGATCGGGCGGCGAATTGGAAATGAGGCCAAACAGAATTAGAGCCAGCGCCTATCCGTCGATGGGTTCCACCAAATCGAGGAGTGCCTGGTACTTGGTGGCAAAGGCGCTAGCGGTCGTGTGGGTTTGGCTTTGCGCCCCTAAACTTCTCTGGGTAGGCCACGTGGGCATCGACTTAGAACCAGACCCGTGTTTGAGGATGTTAATGAAGGGAGGCCAATGAAAGCAAAGTATGACGTCACTACCGAAGACCTGATGACGCCGGTTCAGAAGGACGCGGGTCGTCGCGCCGCGCCCACCATTCTGACTGACAATCCTTGTGCGCTTCCTGCCGATCTGGCGACTCGAACGGAAATTCTTACGCCAACAGCCGAGGCTTGGTTGGAGCGAGGGCTACGACGAACAGGATTGCCCCAAGCTGCGCGTCGGATCCGCGCACTACGCCGAGGCTGGACGATGTTTCGGCGAGCCCGAAAATTCGACGTTGTGATTACAATCGGTGACCTCCAGGGGCTGTTCTTCGCCAGCTTACAACGGCTACTAAAAGGACGACAGCGGCCTGTCCATGTGATGCACGACTGTTTATGGTACGGAGGCGGTCGGCTTAAGCGCGCATGGATGCGTTTCTGCCTTGGGCAAGTGGACACGTGCGTTGTGTGGGCTTCGGTCGAATGCGATCGATATGCAAGGGCCTACGGCGTTCCCCGGGAAAAGTTTTTCTACGTTCCCCATCATCATACGTTGGACCGTTATCGGTACGAACTGGGCGACGAAGGTTATGTCTTCACCGGCGGGAATTCAGACCGCGATTACGGCTTGTTCTTTGCGGCAGTTCGAGATCTCTCGGTGCACTGTGTCTTGGCTACGAACAATCACAGCTTGATGGCCGGACTGGAAGTGCCGTCCAACGTTCAGGTGGTGAGTGTGTCGGCCGCGGGATTCAGACAACTAATGGCCAGGGCGCGAATCGTAGTCTTGCCCATGCGGGCGACATTGCTGCATGTCGGCGGCCAGCAGTCAATTTTGAATGCCATGTTAATGGCCAAAGCTGTAGTTTCAACGGATCCCGCTGGGGGAGCTGACTATATCGATCCTGGCAGGACCGGGATCGTGGTCCCTTACGGAGACCCTATCGCCCTACGGGATGCGATCAACTGGCTCGCAGGAAACCGCGAGGAAGCTCGGGCCATGGGAGAACGCGCTCGATTAAGCGCTGAACCCCTCACCACCGAACGATCCAACATCGCCATTTGGAGGCATGCGCTGCAGCTTGCGCAGGAGCGCAAATCTGGTTGCGGGAATCACGTTAGCAGGTAGGCGATTTATGTCGATGGAGGTGCAGCAGACACTGGGAACCGGCGTCGCCACAAACTCTCGTTCCGCACCTCCTCGTGATCATTCAGGTCTTAATATTCCATGGCGAGAGGATAGACTCTCTCTGCCCCGACCTCCACTCTGTGTTCGATCAGATCCGGTTTCCGATAATCGGTGAAGCAGGCGACAAACTGTCGGAGGGTCCCACACTCCTCGACCTTCCGAAGGAGCAGACCGCCGCTGTCGCTGGTGATCGCTCGCTCCACGTGCAACTGCGCCTGGATCTCGCGTCACGTTGGCGGGTCAAACTCAAAGAAACTCTGTGCTCATAATGGTTGCTCCTTCTTGGCAGAATTTCTTGCTGACAAAAGAGTTATGCCAGCATTTTTCTATTTATGGCGAGAGTATCCCACGCCAAACCCACCAACATTGCCAAGGACCCCTCGGGCAAGCGACCCTCGCCCATGGGGCTAGGAAGTCCTGCTCAGAGCCTTTGTGCCAAGACCGCAGATGTTTCGGGCCTACTGGCAAGTTAGAGTGCGGCTGTCCGCGATCGTACCGGTGACGGTGACAGTGTAGTTCAGAGTGGTACAGCCGCTTGCACTGACGGTGATGCTGT
>Ga0187782_10000697_pt1 | contig 23482 bp, 19 predicted proteins | sample 0715_SJ02_MP15_2_FD_132454 | JGI IMG/M metagenome (GOLD analysis project Ga0187782, IMG submission 132454) | Tropical peat soil microbial communities from peatlands in Department of Meta, Colombia - 0715_SJ02_MP15_20_MG | ecosystem: Environmental > Terrestrial > Soil > Wetlands > Peat | place... | reverse complement strand
TGTCGGCCTACCTGAATTGGGCCCAGGGGATCCAGCGTGAGGTCCTCGAACGGAGCGTCGTGGCCACGCGGGAGATGTCCCAGTTTGGCGAGCGGCAGCTCGCGTTCCTCGCCCGGATGCGCGAGAACCTTCCTCTCTGGGGAAACTTTCCCAAAGCCACCGTGATGGGTAAGAACGCATCCCGGACCGAGGAGCCGGAGGCCGCCCCGGCGCAGTGAGGACCCCTTTCGACACGAGAGTCAACGCGCGAAGAGTAGAGGATACGAAGATGCCAGAAGGCAAGCAATCGGGAACCCGGCGATCGTCGACCGCACGGCATGAAGCGCCTCGCGAAACCGAAGGCGCTCGGAAACACAACTCGGAGAAGGCGCCGAGCCCCCTCGAGGAGAGCTTCGAGCTCTGGACGCGGTTCTCCCGCCAGTCCGGCGAGGCCGTGACCGAATATCTGCGACAGTTCGGAGACGAACAGCAGAAAAACTACGAGAAGTGGTCGAACTCCCTCCATGACGCGGCCCGATCTCGGGACCGCGAACGGGATCTCAAGGAAGTGCGGGCCCGCTACGACGAGTGGAACCGGCAGGCCGAAGAGATCGGCGGGAAGATCCGGGAGGCGTTCGAGAAGACGCTCGAGCCGCAGCGCGAACTACTCAGCCAGTGGGTGAAGCCGCTCCTCCCCAAGGAGGCGACGGACGATGATCGGGCGCGCGAGGCGATGGACCTTGTACAGAAGCTGTGGACCGGACTGACGACCGACCTACCGCGACGCACCTTCGCGGCGCTCCAACCCGGCGTGGGCGTCGACGAGCTGATCCGCGTCCAGGAAGAGTCGGTCAAGGAGTTCACGGACTCGTTCCAGAAGCTGGCGCAGGTCTACTTCACCAGCCCTGCGTTCGTGACGATGTTCGGGAAGTCCCTCGACACCTCCCTCGACCAGCAGCGGTACCTGAACACCCAGGAGGACATGTTCAGCCGCATGACGGGGCTCCCGTCTCGGCGAGAGATCACCGAGCTGAGCCAGGCCGTCCGCGACCTTTCCGACAAGGTCTCGCGGATCGACCGACGGTGAGCTGAGCCTGCGTCGTCACAGGGGAGGCACCGCTCGGCTTATGCCCGCCGCCGCGCTCGTCGCGCGCGATATGACGGCGGTCGCCCAGGCCGTTCCGGGGCCGGCGGACGGATCGCACCGGCTCGTTACCGGAGTCGGAACCACGGACCCCTACACCGACTTCTCCCGGAAACTCCGGAAGATCTGGGAGCTCGCCCTGCATCCGCCGCTCGTCCCCGTCGGCCAGACCCCGAACGACGTGGTCTATACGGACGGACGAATGGTCTTGCGCCACTATCGCCGCCCTTCCGAGATCCCGGTCGATCAGGACCGGCCCCCGATCCTGCTGATCTATGCCCTCATCAATCGTCCGTACATCCTCGACCTTCAGCCCGGGCTGTCCGTGGTCGAGGATCTGCTCCGCAAGGGGCTCGACGTCTACCTCATCGACTGGGGAACCCCGAACGAGCTCGATAAGGATCATCGGATCCATGATTACGTAAATGGCTACATTGATCGCGCGCTCGATGTCGTCCGGGAGAGGAGTGGGGTGGATCGCCCCCACGTGCTCGGGTACTGCATGGGCGGAACGTTCGCGGCGATGTACACCGCGCGCCACCCGGAGAAGGTCGGGACTCTGTCCCTCATGGCGGCCGGGATCGATTTCGACACGCGGGCCAGCTTCCTCAACATCTGGGCGCGGGCTCCCGGATTCGATGCGCGGAAGATCGCCCGCACGTACGGCCTCATCCCGGCGGAGTTCTTCAACGCCGGCTTCGCCCTTTTGGACCCGCTGCGGACCAACTATCTCAAGTTCCGGGATCTGATCCAGCGGATCGATGACCCGGCGTACGTCGAGAACTTCCTCCGGATGGAGAAGTGGAACATCGACGGCATCCCGATGGCCGGCCCGACCTACGCCGAGTTCATCGAAAAAGGGTACCAGAAGAATCTCCTCGTGAAAGGAGAGTGGACGCTCGACGGCGACCGATCACCGATCGATCTCGCGAAGCTCACGATGCCGATGGCGACGATCGTCGGACTCAAGGACAACTTGATGCCACCCGAATGCACCGAGCGGATCATCGGGCACGTCAAGAGCCGCGACGTAAGGCGTTTCGAGCAGCCGTCGGGGCACATCGGGGTCTCGGTGGGCCGATCCGCTCATCGCGATCTCTGGCCGCAGTACGCGGACTGGGTGCTCGCGCACAGCCCGGTCGACAGTCCGGGGGCACGGACCCGCCGCTCCGGCCCGCGACGCGTCGGCCGTCCGGCGCGCCGATCGCGACACTGAGCCTCCTGCGACGGCTTACCTATGGCCGGCACCCCTCGAGCCCGCAAACGTCGATCGGCCGAGCTCGTCCCACGTACCGAACGAGGCGTGAGCCCAATCCTCATCGAGCACCGAGGTCCGGTCGCGATTCTGACCTTGAACCGCCCCCCGATCAACGTCCTCTCCCGGGAATTGCTCACCGAATTCGCGCACCGCGTCGCGGAGCTGGTCGACGACCCGACGGTCCGCGTCCTGGTGATCACGAGCGCCGCGTCGGGCTTCTCTGGCGGGGCGGACATCCGGCATATGCTGGAGATGAGCCGGGGTGAAGCCACCGCCTTCTCGAGTCAGGGGCAGGCGCTGGCGAATCTCCTCGAACGGGCGCCCATCCCCGTCTTGGTCGCCGTGCACGGCTACTGCTTCGGAGGGGGCTTCGAGCTCGCGCAGGCATGCGACTTCATTGTCGCGAGCGAGGACGCGGTCTTCTGCGAGCCTGAGATCCAGATCGGAGTCGTCCCCGGCTGGGGGGGATCGCGGCGTCTCACCCGCGCGGTCGGCGTTGCAAGGGCTCGACGGTGGATCATGACCGGCGAGAAGATCCCGGCGCAGCGCGCCTACGAGTGGGGGCTCGTCGACCGGGTGGTACCCCGGAAGCGATTATTCGAGGAAACCATCGCTTTCGCCAACGAGCTCGCCGCGCGACCGGCGGTCGCGCTCGCCGCCACAAAGTATCTCGTCACCGAAGCGTCGGACCCGAACCGTTCGCTCGGTCTCGCGTACGAGCGGGACCTCTGGGGACTCATGTTCGAGCGGCACGACCAGCGCGAGGGCATGCATGCCTTCCTGGAAAAGCGCCCTCCGGTGTTCACCGACCGGCTCCAGGATGAGCCCGGCCTCGCCGACCTTCCGTGGGAGGTTCCGCAGAGTCCTCTCGAGCTGGCCAAGGGCCAGATCGAGCGGTTTCGCCATGCTGCGTCGCCAACTCCTCCCTCCCACACCGTGCCGACTCCGTTCGACTGGCGGGCGATGGCCGAGGGCTACCGTCAGGCCGGATGGAGAGCGTTCGAGACGTTCTTCGCGATGGTCGAGGAGATGAACGAAAGCTACCGGTTCTGGGCGCAAAGGGTGCTGAAAGCTCCCCTTCGGTAGCCTCCCGAGTCCTCGCACGCCAGGGAACGATCGTTCGGGGGAACTCGGGAAGCGAGCCGGCCGGTCGGGCCATTGCCGCTGTGGCGCAATGCTTAGTTCATGTAGTAGTCCCGGCTAAGATTCAGGGATGGTCCCCGACTCGAACGCCGCTCCCGGGGATCCCTCGGAGAGTTCGGCCGGGTCCGCCGATCCTGCGGCGCTCCGCGAGGTCGACAAGTATCTTGCCAAGTCCGAGTACGCGAAGGCGGTGCTCACGGCATTCCCCCTCGTCATGAACGACGTGCAGCGGGCCTTCGGAACCACCTTCCCCGCGCACTGGACCGCGCGGGACGTGCTCGCGCACGGCCTGCGGCCGGATTCGGGCAACCTACCTTCGCTCCTCTACGCCCTCTACCGATTGTACGAACCGGTGCGATTCGGAAAGGAGAGCGATTGGACCGCCGGGGACCTCCGGGGCATCGTGCAGCGCATCTACGCGGAGACCGCGGTCGGAAAGCGTCGCGCGCCGCCCGCGCCTTCCTCCTGGTCCCTTCCGCTCCCCGGCTCGGTCCCGGGTCGACCGGCCTCCGAGTCTCCGCCCCCTCGGGAGGGCACGTCCTGGTGACCGCGGACCCCGCCTGGCTGAGCGACGTCAGCACCACGATCACGTACGGCGTCCCGATCTTCCTCCTCGCTTTCTTTGTGGCCTTGTGGTTCGTCTTTCGCATCGGTCGAAACCCGCCCGCTCTGAAGTCGTCCGGTTCGGACCCGAGCTGGTTCAAGTCGTCGCTCGATCGGGTCGACGAGGCGTTCCGCACCGGTCGGCTCGAATCCGCCATCGCGGAGGTGCAGCGGTACGTGAACGGACTGCTTCGCTCGCGCTCCCGCACGGCCGGAGGTGGAACCTCGCGAGCTCGATCGGGCCGCTTCGACGATCTCTTCGGAAGCTCGGATCTCCGGGGGGTCGCTCGCCAGCTCGAGGCGGCCCGACGGAACGCGCATCGGGCGGAAGCTGTGGACTGGCCGGAGTTCGTCCTGCGGTGGCTCGGACCGGGGTGGGCGCAACGGGCCCGGGAAGATTTCGAACGATCGGTGATCGAACTGGAACGAATTCGGACGTCGGCGGGAGCGAACCGTGAAGGGTCCTGAGGCGCCGGTTCGACTCGCAGCGTCCTCGTCGGAGGCTCGTTCGGCGAGCCCCAGCCCTCCAACGTCCCCCTCCTCCGCCGGCACGGCCCCGAGCCCCGCGTCGCCGGCCGCCTCGCTGCTCGAGCGACTCCAATCGGTCATCGGTGACACCGTGATCGGGTACTCGGGGGCGATCGAAGCCCTCACGATCGCGTTGTCGACGGACGGTCACGTCCTGCTCGAGGGCCTCCCGGGGCTCGCGAAGACCTACCTCGTGCGGGAATTTGCCCGGGCGCTCGACCTGACGTACCGACGGATCCAGTTCACCCCCGACATGCTGCCGCTCGACATCGTCGGGAACGTCATCCTGAACGCGAAGACGCAGCAGTTCGAGTTTCGGCCGGGGCCGGTCTTCTCCAATGTCCTGCTCGCGGACGAGATCAATCGGGCGCCGCCGAAGGTCCAGTCGGCGCTCCTCGAAGCGATGCAGGAATTCCAGGTCACCGTGGACGGCCGGACCTACCCGCTGCCGCGGCCGTTCCTCGTCATCGCCACCCAGAACCCGCTCGACCAGGAAGGAACGTTCCCTCTGCCGGAGTCCCAGCTAGACCGGTTCATGTTCCGGTACGTGCTCCAGTATCCCCCGAGGGACGTGGAGATCCGGATCCTCGCGACCCAAGCGGTCGACCCCGGACACAACGTACCGGGGCACGTGGTCACCCAGGAGCAGATCGGCGTCCTCCGGGCCAGTCATCAGGGCGTGTTCCTGCACCCCGATGTACTCGCGTACATCGCGGACATCGTGCGGGAGACCCGGAACGACACGCGAATCCAGGTCGGCGCGTCGCCCCGGGCCGGCGTCCACCTGATGCTCGCCGCCCGTGCCCTGGCGTTCCTGGACGGACGCCACTACGTGTTGCCGGATGACGTTCGCAGCGCCGTGTTCGCCGTCCTCAATCATCGCATCGTCCTTCGACCGGACGCGAAGCGGGCTCGGACCCCCACGAGCCCCGCCCCCGGTCCGGAAGGGCTTCTCCGAGAGGTCATCGACTCGGTGGTCGACCGCGTTCGCGCTCCTCGTTAGACCGGTCCCGACAAGGAGGAACTCGATTGGCCCGCGTTCCGGTGGTCCTGACCTACCGAGGGTGGGGATTGCTCGCCGGCAGCCTGGCCTCGGTACTGGTGGGGTATCTCGCCCTCAACGTCCTGCTCCTCCTGGTGGGCGTCCTCGCGGTGGCGTTCGTCGGGGTCGAGATCCTGGCGTTCGGCCTCGCCAGCCGGGGGTTCGACCCGGGCGACTTTCCGGTGCAGCGGTCGGAGAACAGCGCGGTCATCGCCCAGGGGGCCCTCGGGACGATGGCCCTCCAGATCGGCAATCACCGGCACACCGGCTTCTACGCCGAGGTCTACGACCGCCTGCCCAACGCCCTCGAGACGGCGGTCGGCTCCCCGCACCTCACGACGTGGTGGAGCTCCGGGGAACCGAAGTCGCTCGCCTACGCCTACCGGGGCACGCGTCGGGGTGCCATCGAGATCGGCCCCATCGACGTCGTTGCCCACGACATGTTCGGTTTCGCGTACCGAACCGCGGTCATCGAGGACCGCTGGCCCGTACAAGTGCTCCCGCAGGTCGCGCTGTGGACGACGGAGATCACCGAGCGGTTGCGGAGCGAGACCGTCGGGCGCCTCCTGGCACGGCCCCCGGGGTATGGCACCGAGTTCCGCTCGCTGCGCGAGTACGCGCCGAGCGACGACTTCCGAACGATCGTCTGGAAGCGCTCCAAGTTCGACCACCTGCTCGTGAAGGAGTGGGAACAGGAGAGCCGGATCGATGTCGCGTTGGTCCTCGACGTGACCCGGCCGATGGGGATCGGTCCGCCGGCGGGGGAGGCGCTCGATCTCGCCGTGGATGCTTCGCTGCTGGTCGCGCGGTACTCGTTCTCCCAGGGCGATCGCGTGGCCGTTCTGATCCAGGCCGGACGACCGTTGGTCTTTCTGCCGCTCGGCCGGACGGTCGAGCAGAGCTACGAGATCGACCGCGTGATCGGGGCGGCGAAGGTCGAGCGCGGCACCTTTCAGCTCGAGGAGGCGGTCGGGTACCTCGCGGACCAGTTGCGGCGACCGGCGACCGTCTTCGCGTTCACCGCGCTCGACCCGGTCCCCGACTTCTCTCACGTGGGCCTGACGCGTTTCCGTAAGGCCGGCCATCACATCCACACCTTCGTCCCCGATCCCGGGGCGCTGTACCCGCCTCCCGAGGACCCGCTCGCCGAGCGGACGGAACGGCTGGTCGCGGGGCCCCTCGTCGCGCGCTCGCGACGGGCGGTGGCGGAGGCGCGGGCCGGCGGGCTCCCCGTCACCGTCTACGGCCGCGACGACCTCCTGCGGCATGTCACGGGCCGCTACGTTCGGGCGCGCCTGGGGGATCTGTCCGCATGAGCCGACCGCTCTCGCCGCTCGTCTATCTCGGGCTCCTGCCGTTCCTCTACGTCGCGGGGGTCGGTCTCTCCGACCTCTCGTCCTCCGAGATCCCCCTCGCGGCCCTCGCCTTCGTCCTCGGCTTCGTCGTGATCCTGTACAACACCCTCGATCTACCGTATGCCACGGTCGTCTTCGCGTGCGGCTCACTCTTCTTCGCCCTCGAACTGCTCTTCGCACTCGCCAATCCCACCGGGTTCGGAAGCGGCGTGAACGAGTTCGCCTGGGGGATCCTGCTCGTCGGCCCGGTCTTCCTTTACCTGAGCCTGGTCCGGGGCGAGGAAGGAGCGGGGGTCCGCCTGCTCGGGCTTCAGCTGGCGCTCGCGGACTCCGTGCTGCTGCTCGCGGCACCGGCGATCCGCGCGAGCACGTCCCGCCCGGACACGGCGGCCGGCCTGGTGAGCGCGGTCTTCGCGGGGATCGGCCAGCAGTTCGCGGGGATCGGGGCCCTCATCGTCGGGCGATCGGCGGTCGACCTTCCGCTCCGAGTATCGAACGACCCATGGTTCGTCGGGCTCGCCGCGTTCGCGGTCCTCGCGACGTTGCTCACCTTCCTCTGGCCGGTCACGGGCGGAGGCAGGGCGTTGCCGTACCGTGTGCGAGTCGACAGCCCCCCGGACGCCGACCCGTCGGCCCGCGCGCTGCTCTCGCCGCAGTTCCGGGAGGTCCTTCGCGTGAGCTCCCTCGGTGCGGGCGCGCCGCCCGGCCAATACCCCGGGATCTCGGGGCTCCTGGGGGCCGGGTTCGCTGCCGGGTTGTTCTTGGCCGCGCTGTTGTTCGACCCCGCGGCCACGCTGCTCCTCACGTCGATCGCGATCGCCGTCCTGTGCGTCGCGATCGTCCTCGTTCTCCGCCCCTCGGACTGAAGGTTCGGTCGGTCCGAACTCGGGAGGGGTCCCCCACGCGAGGCCCGCTGTGGCCAAACCGGGTCGGGGCCGCACGACCCTCCCCACGTCCTCGGACCGCCGGCCGGGGGAGTACGAACGCCGGAGCTTAGAGTTCGTCGCGGGGAGGTCGGACCAGCGGCTCTTCGGTCCGCCGGTCGACCCTCCGGGTTTCGACACGGAGCAGGAGGAGGAACGTGATCGCGCCGAACACGGTGATGAGGAGGACGACCAGGTAGGGCACCGCCGTCAGCCCTCCGAGGAGCGGGCTGCCGGACGGTCCCCCGCCCCCCGGAGAGACCGGCGTCATGTTGACGAGGAACTCCGCGATATCCTGGTAGGGAGCCAGCGCGACCGTCGTCGTGTTGTTGTAGTAGCCCGACGCGGAGACGGACACATTGGCGAGGCCGAAGTGAACGTTCGTGAAGTTGATCCAGCCGCCCGCGTCCGTCTGGTTCGGCCCTAAGCCGCCCAGGGACACGTTGGCGTTCGACAGCGGGAGGCCCGTCGATTCATCGTGGACGAGAACGCTCACGTTCGCGCCGGGAAGCAGTGTCAGGTTCACGACGAGCAGCACGAGGGCGCGGGGAGAGACCAGGATGGCGGTGCTCGTGAGGTACGGGTAGTACCCGTACGCGGTGACTCGGACCAAGTAGTACCCGGCCGGGACCGACAACGGCGCCGGAAGTCGGTGCTTCGTGCCTTGGAGGACGTGGGTCGCCACGGTCGACCGATTGGACTGACCCGTGGCCTCCACCACCGCGCCCGAGATCGGCTGATGCGTGTCGTTGTCGAGGACCGTGACGCTCATGTTGCCGAACGGAAGGCCGGCCAGCGAGAACCGATCGACGAACGTGCCCTGGTACGGCAGCGTGACGTTGGAGGCGTTCGTGGCGAATCCGTACGCGCTGATCGACAGGTGGGTCGGCCCGCCGGGGAAGGCCGAGGTGGTGTTCAGCCACCCGTTGGGCAGCGTTTGCCCCAGCGGGAGGCCGCTCTCGGTGACCTCCGCGTTCTGCACGGGGACCTGGGTGGAATTCGCGAGAAATCCGGTCACCTCAATCTCGAGCCGGGGAAAGGGGGTCAGGTTGAGGGTGAGCGCGATATTAGACCCCGACGGCAGCGAAAAATTCTGGGTCGCCGTATAATTTTCGATCGACGTCGCCACCGCGACAGCGATCGGAGCGGGAGACTCGGTCGGTACCCCGGAGTAGTTGGCCCACCCCAAGGCGTCGGTCGCGATCGGGGACGGAGCCAAGAACTGCTGGTCCACGGTAAGGTTCACCGAGACTCCGGCGAGCGACACGTTCGTGCCGTTCGACACGACATGGAAGCTCACGTCGGAGGGCGCGACCGGAGTGAGGCTGAGGTTGACGTACGTCACGGACGCGGGGGCCAGCCAGAACGATCTTTCCGCGACCGCGTATCCCAGGCGGGCGACCCGAAGCGCGGTTTCGATCGGGTTCACATCGGTAAGGGTGAGGACTCCCGAAGCATTCGTCGTCCCCTCGAAGACAGTCCCGATGTCCACCCGGGCGCCACTCACCACCGCATCATCGGACGCATTCTGCACCTCGATCGAGAGGTTCGCGGTGGGAGCGAGTCTCCAGAGAGCGGGGCCGACCGCGGGGTTCGCGTACCCGCCCGCGAGAAGGAGCGTCTCGTTGCCGGAAACGTTGAGCCACGCGTACGCCGGGACCGAGCGAGCGGAGGGGGCGTACAGGGGCGCCTCGCGGACCCAGGTGTTGGTTGCGGGAAGATACTCGTAGGTATCGTTGTACGACCCCTGACCGTCCGTTCCGCCGAAGAGCACGTCCGACCCCTGGACGGGATCCCAGCTCCATGCGCCGCTCGCCCTCGGCGCCGGCACGACCCCTACGGCCGGTGCAAGCTCGGTCCACGTGGCCGTGGTGGGATCGAGGGACCAGATGGTGGACGAACACGGGTAACAACCGCCGTACAGCAGGAGGGTCCCGATCAGTGGATCCCAGGAAAACGTCGCTCCTTCCAACGGCGGGGGAACATTTCCCTGCGATTCCAGTGGCATCCACACGTGGCTCGTCGGGTCGAATTTCCAGAGATCGTTGTAGGTGACCGTGCTCGTCGGCCCGAAGTCGCGGTTCCACCCCCCGAAGAGGAACGCGGCGCCCGAGAGGGGGTCGATCGCGAAGGCCGCGTCTTCCCGCGCGGGCGGTGCCGTGCCCGACGATACGTTCATCCACGTTCGTAGCGAGAACGAATAGACCCACGTCGAGTTGTCGGGTCGCAGGTCCGTCTCATTGACGACTCCGCCGAAGAGGACGGCGAAGCGACCCGAGACGTTCGAAGCGAAGGCGAAGTCGGCCCGGGCCGACGGCCTTGGCGAGGGCGTCAGGAGGGTCCATGCGTTCGTCGATTCGTTGTAGACCTCGGTGCTGTCGGAGAGGGAACTGCCGTTCACCCCGCCGAACAGAACGGCCTGCTCGCCGAGGGGATCCGGCGCGAAGCCCGCGCCGGCGAACGCGGTCGAGTTCGGTCCGCCGAGCTGGCCCCAGGCGAGGTCCTGCGCTGAGGCTGGGTCGCCGCCCGGAACTTGATGGACCCAGGCCGACGGGACGGCGCGGGCGCGGGGCCCTGCCACTGACGTGCGGACCGGACATCGCTGGTCGGTACCCGTACCCGGCCGAGGTGCCGAAGCGACCGACGGACACGCTACCTGCGGGCAGTCGCCCGGAGAGCACGTGGCACTCCTGTCCGAAGCGGTCCTGGCGACGGAAGGCAGCCCATTCACGTAGGACGCGGCGACCAAGACGATCGCGACGACCAGGAGGACTGGGCAGCACGCTCCGGTCCGACCCGGGCCCGGGGCAAGATTCCTTCTCGGAGGGTACGGGCGCGGAGGGGCTGCCACGATCACTCTCTTGAGCCAATTATCTAGACTGTTACTCCATTAACAGTTTCCCGGATGCGACTCGGTCCGCGGACCCAGTGCCTTCCGCTTTCCGAGCAGTTCGACGGCCTCGGTGGGATTCTTGATATAGACCTTCTCGGGTGCGGGACGCATGTCGACACCTACGCCGACTCCAGCCCCCGGGGGCCCACCTTCGGGCGAACCGCCCTACTCGGTCGGAGCCCTGTTCCTGACGTTGCTTGGCGGCCTCTTCGTCGCCTTCGATGGCGTTTGGCTCATCGTCTATGCCGCCTACCTGCCCGACCAAGTAGAGAACACACCCTACCTGCCCACGACCTACGCGATCCTCGGGTCGGTTGGGATCGTTCTCGGCATCATCATCATTTTCCTCGCCACCCGGCTCAAGTCCCACCCGGAAACCTCCCGCAGCGTCGGGCTGTTCATCCTGATCCTGTCGATCTTTTCGATCTTCACGGGAGCGGGGTTCTTCGGCCTGTTCTTCACCTTCATGGGAGGCCTTCTCGCGATGACGTTCCTGACTCGCGAACAGCGCGCGCAGGCCATCCAGGAAGCCGCGGCTCAGGAAGGGATGGCGGTCGTCCCCGCGGGTCAAACCTCCGCCGGAAAAGCGTGTCTCAAGTGCGGAACGGTCAACCCGTCGGGAAACGCCTACTGCTCGAAGTGCGGGGCCCAACTGCCCTCCTGAGCTCCGCCAGGACCCTTCGCAGCGCTGCGCCCCCGTCGGGGGGGATGGACCGTCGGCCGTCCAGATCCGCCGGGTACCAACATCCCTTGTAAAAGGCGGCATCGGAGTTCCCTCGATGGTTCCGTGCCCCGATGAATCTCGAGGCGGTCGCGATCACGATCTCGCTCACCCTGCTGACGGTCGTTCTCGCCTTTCTCACGATCCGAGGGTTCCGTTCCTACTTTGACCACCCGGACGGGCACCGACTTGCGTGGCCCGTGCGTCTTTCGTTCGCGACGGCGGCCACGACGATCGAAGTCCTCGCCTACCTCGGAACGGTCGACTCCGTGATGCTCGAAGCGTACGTCTTCTTCTCGGCCGCCATCGTGGGCGTACTCGCACTGGGCGCGTTGCGCGCCTTCAGCTCCCCCCGGTGGGTCCGGGGCTACCTCCTCTTCACGATCGCGGGACTTGGCGCCCTCGCCGTGACCTGCTTCTCCACCCCGCTACCGAGCTCCATGGTGCAGGCCGGAGTGATTTCGGGCGATCCGACCACGCTGCTCCTCGCGCTGTCGATCCTCATCACGGTACCGGCGACCGTCGTCCTGCTGTGGGCCAGCGTGATCTCCTTGCGCCGCAGATTCCGCTGGCAGGGGATGATGATCCTAACCGGCGCGATCACCTTGGGGACGGGGGGATTCCTGTACATCGCCTCATTCCCGGTGATCCTCTCCTACGCCGAGTTCATCGGAATCTTCTTGCTCTTCCTCGGCCTCGTTGACCTCTCGGGCCTCTTTGCGAGCGCCCCGAGGGATACGCACGTGGGCCAGCAACGTAGCGCCTAACCGTCGCGGGCAGCCCCACCGCCGAGTCGCCCCGTGCGGCACCGTCAATATCGTTCGTGCACATATCCGGGCGATGAGCGAGAACGAGCCCCGCGAGGGATCCCGGGACCTGCCGAAACGAGACCGAGACGCGGGACATCGCTCCGTGGCGCTCGGGACCCCGGCCGGAGATGCGTACGCGTCCCTGGGTCGGGCGAACCGACGGCGTCGGGACGAACTGCTCGCCTTGCTTCGCGAAGGAGTACCGGCCCCGGACGTGAGCTCACGGTACGCCCGGGCACACCCGCTCGAAGCGGAAGTCACCCCGGACGAGATCCGGACGTACGTCGCCTACCTGAAGCGCGAGAAGAACCCGGTCCGAAAGTCCTCGTAGGAGCTCGCGGAGGCTGACCCCGTCAGCGACGCAGGCTTTCGCCCGGCTGGCGGGAGGTACCACTCGCAGAGCACCCGGCCTAAATAGAAGATGTCAGTCCGCGCCGGGGGACCATGGATTCTTCACCCGAGCTGCCCTTCGAGCCATTCAAGGCGAAGGTCGTCGAGAGGCTCCCGAACCCCTCCCGGGAGGATCGGGAGCGGGCGCTCGAGCGGGCACATTTCAACCTCTTCAACCTGAAGTCCGACGAGATCCGCGTGGACCTCCTGACCGACTCGGGCACCGGCGCGATGAGTGACCGACAGTGGGCTGGCCTCATGGTCGGGGACGAGACCTACGCCGGCAGCCGGAACTTCGCCCATTTCGAGGAGACCGTCCGATCGATCACGGGCTTCCCGTTCGTCCTTCCGACGCACCAGGGTCGGGCCGCGGAGAATCTACTCTTCTCCTCGCTCTGCCGGCCCGGTTCGATCGTTCCCAACAACATGCATTTCGACACCACGGAGGCCCATGTGCGACATCAAGGCGCAACTCCCGTCAATCTCGCGGTCCCGGCGGCGTACGATCCGATAAGCCCCGACCCGTTCAAGGGCAACGTGGACATCCCCGCCCTCGAGCGGCTCTTGACGGTGGAGGGCCGAGAGAATGTCCCGCTCGTCATGGTGACGATCACGAACAACACGGGCGGCGGCCAACCCGTTTCGATCGCGAACTTCCGGGAGGTCGCTCGCGTCACGAAGGTTCACGGCGTTCCCCTCTACCTCGACATGTGCCGGTGGGCCGAGAACGCCTATCTGGTCCGCGAGCGGGAGCCGGGACAATCCGGCCGATCGATCCGCGAGATCGGTCGCGAATTCTTCGACCTCGCTGACGGGGCGACGATGAGCGCGAAGAAGGACGGCCTCGTCAACATCGGCGGGTTCGTCGCGACCCGGGACGAGTCGCTCGCCGACCGCCTGCGCGAGGGGCTGATCCTCTTCGAGGGGTTCCCGACCTACGGGGGCCTCGCCCGTCGGGACCTCGAGGCGATCTCCGTGGGGCTCCTCGAGTCGACCGATCTCGAGTACCTCGAGCACCGGATCTCTCAGGTGCGCTTCCTCGCATCGCGCCTGGAACGTCGGGGGGTTCCGTTCCTCCGTCCGGTGGGGGGCCACGGCGTCTATCTGGACGTTCGGCGGTTCCTTCCCCATCTCGCGGACGAGGACCTCCCCGGCCAGGCGCTCGCGGTCGAGATCTACCGCGAAGGGGGCATCCGAACGGTCGAGGTGGGAGCGTTGATGTTCGGGGCGTCGGCGACGGGTGGGGGGCAAGGTCTCGAGCTCGTGCGGCTCGCCATCCCGCGGCGGGTGTATTCCGCGAGCCATCTCGCGTACGTCGCCGACATGGTCTCGAGGGTCTACGAGCGACGGGATTCCGTCCGCGGCCTGCGGATGACCTACCGACCCGAACGGCTCCCCCACTTCACCGCCCGCTTCGCCCCCAAATGATCCCTCCCCTTGAGCTTTCATCGATCCGCGTGGGGCACCGGCGATCTCGCGCCCCGCCCGGTCGAGCAAGCTTATCGCGCCGGACCCCTCCGCACCGTACGAAGAGATGAGCGAACCCGCCGAACCGCGCCCCGCCACCAGCTCCCGCCCCGAGTCGGAGATGGAGGGCGAGTTCGGGGCGACGCACGACGTCGAGACCGTCCCGACCGACGTACCCCGCGATTCCGACCGGGCATACTCGCCGACTCTGATCGAACGCGCCGCGCGCCGGCTCCACCTCCCGTTCCCGGTCCTCGCGGCGCTGATCGCGCTCGCTCTTTCGATCGCGGTTCCTCAGACCGTGCTCCCGGGCACGGGGAGCTCGGGAGGAGACCTCGATGGCCTGCTCGGAACCCGCCTGGATCTGCTCGTGACCCGCCTCATTCTCTTCTCGCTCTTCTTCTACGTCATCCTTGTCCGGCGCTCCGTGCGACTTCGGACGATCGAGGTCGGCCGGAAGCTCCCGCACGTCGAGCAGGATCCGGACACGTACTTCCACCAGATCGCCGCCCGGTCCCACGGGGTCGAGATCCCGTTGACCGCGACGGCGGTCGGATGCGCCGCCTTTGTCGTGGCGATCGTCCTGGTCGTCCCCAGCTCGAGTGGCTTGTACAACTGGAACGAGCTCCCCGTCTATGCAGTGTTCACGTTCCTCCGGTTCTTCGCCCTCGCGGCGGCCGCCTACACGTTCGCGGTCGTCTCCCGTGGGATGTATCAGTACGCCCGCCGGCCGCTCGCGGTGGCGTCCTACTTCGACGATCCCGCGCTCGGTCTGGGCCCTCTCGGAACCCTGACGATATCTCTGATCATCTACTACGTGATCCTCCTGGCGCTGCTCTGTCTGTGGGCGTCCGTTTCGTCGAATGTGGTGATCACGATCGGCGTGATCGTGGCCCTCGCCGTCCTCGGTCTCGTGCTCTTCCTGCTGCCGCTCCGAGTCTTCCACGGGAAGATGCTCGCGGAGAAGAACCGCGCGCTGGCGCAGGTGCGGCACCGCATGCGGATCGAGCTCCAACGGGTGGACCTGACCGGGAGCCGGCCGTCCACCTCCGACCCGGCCAACATCCTCGCGATCGAGGCGATCGAACGCCGCATCGAGGGCATCCGGACCTGGCCGTTCGAAACGGGGGCCGCCGAATCGCTCTTCAGCGGTCTACTGTTTCCGATCATCCTCTCGATCACCGCCGGCGTCTTGCTCCATTTCCTCCTCGGAGGCTAGCGTCGGCCCGACGCTCGGAAGTTTCCGCCCGAGCTCGGTCGGGCGACCAAGTTCCGGGGAACTCTCAGGTGATCGCCCAGTAATGGTGCTGGGCGATGTTGCCGGTGATCTTGCGGAGCCCTACCGCGTGATCGAGGATCAGGTGGGCAAAGAAACGGCCGTGCTCGTCGCTCCCCGGTGGGTCGCGCGGGAAAAAGAAGCCGTCGCGCTTCAAGTCCTCCCAGAAGAGCTCGGGGGTGATCGGATGGTCCTCGGTCCCGTCCTTCGCGACCCGGTCGACGACCTCGAGCGCTCGGCCAATAGGGTCGGCGGAGTCCGGATGGAGCAGCTGCATCGGCGCGCGGACGCTCGTCGCGCCTATTAAACCACGACGCCGCGCGCGCGGCGCGTTAGTGGCGGGGATTCAGCAGGCTCGCGCCCGGGCTCGCGCTGAGCGCCGGGGTGGGGCGCGGCGTCGGGATCATCGGGAGTCGATGGGGTCGGGGACGGGCCGGCAGGCGCAATCGTTCCCGGATCCAGTGGCGGATGTCGTAGACGTAGAGGTTGTTGTACGGGCACGCCTCGACGCAATCGCCGACGCCGCAGCACTTCGAGCTGCGGAACTCGCCCTTCGTGCGGAGGTGGCCGGGCATATCGACGAGCGCCACCGGGCAGCCCTTGGCGCAGTCGAGGGTGGTGCACTCGCGGCAGACCTGAGGGCTGTCGACCTTGAGCTTGAAGAAGCCGATCTTCTGGAACGCGGAGGCGATGACGCCGGTGTAGCACCAGCCCATCGTGACGCAGTTGAAGTTGCCGACGTACGGGATCGTGACGAAGAACACGTACCAGAGGATCGAGAACGAGAAGACGAAGAAGAAGATCGACGGGTCGGTGTTGAGGACGTAGACGTTCGTCGCCCCGATCGAGTCGAGGTAGGAGAGCAGCGAGGTGAGGACGAGGATCGCGAGGATGGTGCCCGCGGTGAACGCGTAGACGGAGGAGATCCGGCTCGACTGGTACTTGTGGCCGATCGTGCCGGTGCGGTTGAACGACTTCATCGAGTCGATTGTCGTGCCGTTGTACATCAGCGGCGCCGTGCAGAACGTGGCGCAGATGACGCGCCGTCCGAAGAGCACCGTCAGCCCTCCCGTGATCGCGTAGGTGAGCGCGACCGCGATGAACACGGTGGTCGCGAGAGGGTAGGATCCGATCCCCATGCTCCATCCCAGCACCGGCACCTCGCTCGAGGGCGGTGCGTTCGGGAGGATGAGCGCGAAGTACAGGCTCGGATAGAACACGGCGAACATCGCGTAGCTGACCATCATGAGACCGAGCCGGATCCGGTTCTCGAGATGGTGCGATTCCCGCATCTTGAACGCGACGAGCGCGCCCATCTCGATCCCCATCATCGCGAGGAACCAGGTGGACGCCGTGACGGTGGCGAAGAACCAGAACCCGTTGTAGAACGCGTTCTGGAGCACCACCGCGGGAGGTCCCACGAGAGGGTAGGTCCCGAATGCCCCCACATACGTCGCGGGGTCGAGCTGTACGCTCAGGACCGCCCCCATGAAGATCTCCGCCACGAAGATCCCGGCGAGGACGGCGAACGCCCAGTGCGGACGCTCGAGCCACGGCCGTACCGGCGGTCCGGCGAGCGCGGCCGGTCGAATGATGGCGTCAAAGAATAGGACCATCTCGGCCACGACCGAGAGGGCGAAGACGAGGCCACTGCCGTAGTAGAGCCACACGAACAGGCCGGTCATCATGAGTCCGTAGACCCAGAGGAGGCGTACGAGGTATCGCGAGACGCCCGTGGTGAGCTGGCGGGTCCGGTAGAGGTATTCCATCAGGAACACGAACAGCGCGATCATCAGCGCACTGGACGCGTAGACCGCAAGGCTCGCCCAGGTCGAAAGCGCCAGCGCGGGAGGAGAGAGGAGCATGATGACCGACTGCGCGACGAGAACGAACAGCGTCGCGCGACCCAGTCGGGCCCGCAGAAGGAACGCGGTCAGGAGCATCTCCCCCGACATGGTGAACAGGAACCAGGGCGAGTTCACCGCGGTGGTGAACAGTCCCAGGGCCCCCGCCGAGGGCGGGAGCGCCCCGGAGGCGGCGGTGAACGTCCATCCCATTAGGAGCTCGTCCAGGACCACGAGCCCGACTACCGCGGCGACGAACAGCGGCGTGTGGACCCGGGGCGGCGAAGCGGCCGCGGGTGGGCGCTCCCCGAGGACGCCGGATTCCTTGAGGAACGCAAAGAAGACGATCACCACGCTGACGGACATGAGCCCGCTCGCGAGCCAGAGGGCGCCGACGAGCGAGGCCGTACCCGGGTCGGCGAAGTAGAACGCGGCCCCGCCGACCATCGCGACCATCATCAGGAGCAGAAAGATCACGACGGCCGCCCGCAACGTCGTCGTCGCTTCGGCGGCCCATTTGATCAGATAGGCCGTGGTCACGGCCATCAAGGCCGCGATGGGAACCAGCACTTCCCACGCTGGGATACCCGAACCGGACACCCTTGTTCACCCCTCGGTGGGCCGGGACGGCGGGCGGTCGGGCGCCTCGGCGCGGGCCGGAGCGGGGAGCTCGGACCGAGCCAAGCGCGCGGTCGCGCCCGCCTCCAATCCCCCCGAATGGGTCGGCGATCGATCACGAAGCGAGGCGGATTCGCTGACGCCCTCGCCGCCCTCGCCCGGTGTGAGCGCCCGGAGAGCACGGAGGGGGAGGAGGGCGACCACGACCGCGAACGTTCCGAGCAGCGCGTATTGGAGGATCCAGCTGAACGCCGTTCCGGCGGCCGACGTCGGAACGATCGGGCCCGCGCCCCAGGCCGAAGTCGCGTCCAACACCCCCCAGATCTGATTGCCGAGGCCCCCGGCGCCTTGGGCCGCGAAGGGGGGCGGGACCCCGACAACGAGGGTGAGACCCCCGACCAACAGCACTCCGCGCAGGAGCCGTGTGCCCACCGAGCTCGACGCGGCCCGGACCGCGCCGAGCAGGCCGCGAGGGAACAGCGCGGCCGCGATGGCGAGTGCCGCGAGCAGCTGGTGCTGGACGATCCAGGAGTACCACATCGCCGCGGGTGCGGTGGCCGGATCGATGACGGTCCATTCGGCGAGCATCGTCAACGACCAGGTCAGTCCTCCGATCAGCAGCCCGACTCGGACGACGACTGCGGCGACACTTCGGCGATCGACGTGCGGCGGGACGGAGGGAGCCTCCGGCCCGGGAGCTCCGCGCTCGGGTCGGTCAAAGAGCCCTCCGTAGACCCGAAGCAGGAGTTCCTGGGCCAGCAGTGCGACCCAGACCACGACGATCTGGAAGACGCCGAGGTACCAGTTGTTCAGGAGAAGGTTGTCGGTGCTGGTCCCGCTCACCTGGCCCACGATCCACACTCCGGCGGTCGCGGCCGCGGTGGTCGAGCAGCACGCCCCCAGGGTGACGAGGGCGATCATGGCGGGCGTCAGCCCCGCGACGGTCCCCACGGCGGCCGGTTGGCCTTGGCGGGCCCGCCGGTCTCGCATCAGCGCCGCAGCGAGGAGGACCGCGACGGCCATCCCGATGCCGACCCCGATCGATACGAGGATCATCGCGAGCGTGCCGAAGAACGGGAGGGCGACCACGCCCCACGGCTGAACGATCAGAAGCCCCGGATAATTCCACGCGGGAGCGCCCCCGGCCCAGAGGATCTCTGCGTAGTAGGGCGGGCCCAGCGGGGTCAACAGTAGCATGGAGCCGAGGAGCATCGAGGCGAACGCGTAGACGATCGCGAAGAACGCCGTCATCATCACCGCGTGCGAGCGGCGAATGTACCGACGTACCGCGTGGAGGGTGAGGATTGAGAACGCGGATCCCGCGGCGGGAGCCTCCGACACGCGGTAGTAGGTGGCGACCTGCTTTTTATTCGCGAGGTTGGTACACCGCCGAAGAATACGCCGTACCACCTGCGACGGCGGAGCACGTAGCTATTTTGGGGGGTTCCGCCCGTGGCCTCGCATCCCGATCGCCCGGGCACGGGGCAGCAGGAGGAATCTCCGGAAGATGAGCTCCGAGTGGCCGGCCCCCTCGACCGTCGCCCCCACGCGCTCCGCCGGGGTGGAGGTGCGAGGGCCGACGGGACCGAGGTTCGAGGAGATCCTGACCCCGCCGGCGCTCGATTTCCTGGGGCAATTGCATCGACGTTTTGAGCCCGCCCGACGGGAGGCGCTGCGTCGGCGTGGCGAGTTCCGCCTCGCGCTCCGCTCAGGGGCGCGGCCGACGTTCCCGGTGGAGACCGAGGAGGTCCGACGGGGGGACTGGAAGGTCCCGTCGCCTCCGTCCGACCTCGTGGATCGTCGGGTGGAGATCACCGGCCCGGTCGATCGGAAGATGATCATCAACGCGCTGAACTCGGGCGCGCGGGTCTACATGGCCGACTTCGAGGATGCCCACTCGCCCACGTGGACGGCGACGCTGGCGGGTCAGGTGAACCTCTGGGACGCGGTGCGGCGACGGATCGACTACAGCTCCCCCGACGGTAAGGAGTATCGCTTGGGACCCCGCGTCGCGACCCTGATGGTCCGACCTCGCGGCTGGCACCTGATCGAGCGGCATCTGCTGGTCGACGGAGAGCCGATCTCGGCGAGCCTCTTCGATTTCGGCCTCTATTTCTTTCACAACGCGCGGGAGCGGGTCGACCGGGGGACGGCGCCGTACTTCTACATCCCGAAATTGGAACACTATCGGGAAGCACGCCTCTGGAACGAGGTGTTCCTCGCGTCGGAACAGGCCCTAGGGCTGCCGCGCGGGACGGTCCGCGCGACGGCGCTCATCGAGACCTTGCCCGCCGCGTTCCAGATGGACGAGATCCTGTGGGAGCTCCGCGAGCACTCCCTGGGGCTCAATTGCGGCCGCTGGGACTACGTCTTCAGCTTCATCAAGCAGTACCGCGACGATCCCGATAGCCGGTTCCCCGATCGTTCGCTCCTCACCATGGACCGGCCGTTCCTCGCGGCCTACTCCCGCCGGCTCATCGAGGTCTGCCATCGACGGGGCGCCCACGCGATGGGGGGCATGGCCGCCCAGATCCCCATCAAGAACGATGCCGCGGCGAACGCAGCGGCTCTCCGCAAGGTCGTCGCGGACAAGGAGCGGGAGGTCCGCGCCGGCCATGACGGAACGTGGGTCGCGCACCCCGCGCTCGTCCCCGTGGCGATGGAGGTCTTCGACCGCGAGATGCCGACGCCGAACCAGATCGAGATCGCGCGTGCGCCGGCGGGCATCGGCCCGGACGAGCTCCTCGAGGTTCCCACCGGGCCGATAACTGCGGACGGGGTGCGGCGCAATGCCCGGGTGGCGCTCCTCTACCTCGCGGCGTGGATGGGTGGCAACGGCTGCGTTCCGATCGACGACCTGATGGAGGACGCCGCCACCGCGGAGATCGCGCGGTCGCAGATCTGGCAGTGGATCCACCATTTCGCCGAGACGGTGGAGGGCCGCCCGGTCGATCCCGCCCTCGTCCGAGAGATGCTCCGGAGCGAGCACGAGCTGCTCCGTGCCGACCCCAGCCGCGCCCTCGACCTCGCTCGGGCGGACCGCGCGGCGGCCATCCTGGACACCATGTTCACCGGGGCGGATTTCGTGGAGTTTATCACCGAGCACGTGTACCCGGAACTGGACGACGGGTCCGCAGGCGGCGACGCATGAGGGAGAACGTCGGTTCGGATTGGAAGAAGTCGGATCGCTGGAAGGGGATCGTTCGCCCATATTCCCCCGAGGACGTGGAGCGGTTGCGGGGCTCGATCACGATCGAGCACACCCTCGCCACGCTCGGGGCCCAGCGGCTCTGGCGGCTCCTCGCGACCGAACCGTACCTGCCGACCCTCGGTGCGATGACCGGGACCCAAGCGGTCCAGATGGTCGCCGCCGGGCTCCCCGCCATCTACGCGAGCGGTTGGCAGGTCGCCGCGGACGCGAACGACGCCTTCCAGACCTACCCCGATCAGAGCCTGTATCCGGCCGACTCGATGCCGCATCTCGTCCGGCGGATCAACCAGGCGTTCCGCCGCGAGGACGAAAAGCAGCACGCTCTCGGGAAGGCCGAGGTCTACTGGTTCGCTCCGATCGTCGCCGACGGCGAGGCCGGGTTCGGGGGCAACCTCAACGTCTTCGAGCTGACGAAGGCGCTGGTCGAGGCGGGCACCGCCGGCCTCCATCTCGAGGACCAGCTCGCGTCCGTGAAGAAGTGCGGGCACATGGGCGGCAAGGTGCTGGTCCCGGCGCGGGAGTTCAACCAGAAACTCTGGGCGGCCCGTCTTGCGGCGGACGTCGCCGGGGTCCCGACGGTGGTCGTCGCGCGCACCGACGCGCTCTCGGCCAAGCTGCTCACCAGCGACGTCGACCCCCGCGACGCGCCGTTCCTGACCGGCAAGCGGACGTCGGAGGGGTTCTTCGAGATCACGGGCGGGCTCGACCAGGCGATCTCCCGGGCGAAGGCGTACGCGCCGTACGCCGACCTGCTCTGGTTCGAGACGGCCGGGCCGGACCTCGACGAGGCGGAGCGGTTCGCCCGCGAGGTCCGCGCGGAGTATCCGGGCAAGCTCCTCGCGTACAACTGCTCCCCGTCCTTCAACTGGCGGAAGAAGCTCAAGCCCGAGGCGATCGCCGAGTTCCAGTCCGCGATCGGGGAGATGGGCTACAAGTTCCAGTTCGTCACCCTCGCGGGCTGGCACGCGGTCAACCTGTCGATGTTCCGGCTCGCGAAGGGCTATTCTCAGACCGGAATGGCGGCCTATTCCGAGCTCCAGGAGGAGGAGTTCCGGGCGGAGGAGGAGGGCTACGCTGCCGTGAAGCACCAGTCGTTCGTCGGGACGGGATATTTCGACGACGTCGCCCAGGTGCTCTCGGGCGGGCTCACCTCGACGCTCGCCATGGACGGCTCGACGGAGACCGAACAGTTCCAGTCGGCAGCACGTAAACCGTCGGACCCCGCGCGCACGGGCCGCACCCGGTCCGCGTCGTCGAAGGCCACCTGAACGCGGGCCCGCGGGCTACCCCGCGCCCGGCGGAGGGGCGGGGGGAGGAGCCGGCGGTTTCCGTCGTCGGGCGATCAGGACCACGACCGCAATGATCGCGACCGCGACGATCGCGAGACCGAGGAGCAGGAAGAGCGTGGCCTCCGAGATCCCGCCGCCGGAGGCCCCCGGCGAGATCGTGACGGAGATCGTGATCGATTGTCCGCTCACGGTGAACGAACCGGACTTGGGGGCGATCGAGTACCCGCTCTCGACCCCCAGGGAGTACGAGTAGGTCCCGTTCGGAAGGAGGAACGTGTGGCTCGGCTGGGGACCGCTGGCCGAGTTCGCCCCGACGACGAACGTCCAGCTCGGGATCTCGCCGCTCCCCGTGTAGGTCGCGTTCGCGGTCACGTTGTAGCCGAGGGTACGGAACGGAACGGAGATCGGCCCCGTCGTGGGGACCGTGATCTCGCGGGTGGGGTTCACGGCAACATACTGGCCATCCGAGCTCGCGAAGGCGACGGTGTGCGGCCCGTTCGATAGTTCCGCGGAGAGGTTGACCGTGTGGCCCGAAAGGTCCGGGCCGTCGGTCACGTTCGCCCACCAGAGCGTTCCGGTCGGCAGTCCCGCCTCGACGAACTCCACCGACCCGGTGGTCTCCGCGTAGATGAGGTCGACGTAGAGCGCGGCTCCCTGGACGTCGGCGAGGCCACTCGCGGGAGTGGCGGCCCAGCCCGCGATCCCGATCGCCGCCGCCCAGGAGTAGCTCCCATTGACGAGGTCGAGGCTGGCCGTCGAGACCGCGCCGCTCGTCGCCAGCGGGGCGAATCCCGAGACGTTCACATACCACGTGGACGCGCTCGGGACTCCGGTCTCGTTGAACTGCACGAGGAACTTGGGGAGGGGACCGAACGTGAGGTCCACATAGACCGGGCGACCGGCCACGTGAACGGTCCCTGCGGAGGGCACGCTCGACCAGTTCGTCACGCTGATCCCGCTGACCCACGGGTAGCTCCCGTTCGTCAGCT